>Ga0247737_1000700_pt1 | contig 13826 bp, 8 predicted proteins | sample UWRJL028104C2_FD_180937 | JGI IMG/M metagenome (GOLD analysis project Ga0247737, IMG submission 180937) | Plant litter microbial communities from Arlington Agricultural Research Station in Wisconsin, United States - UWRJ-L028-104C-2 | ecosystem: Environmental > Terrestrial > Plant litter >...
CATTACGCATGCGCGCCTCGATGTGCGTGCCCGGGGTGAGCACAAACCAGCGGCGAAGCGCGATCATTATCGCCTCGACGATTCCGAGCGCGAGAACAACAATGAACGCGGGCCAGATCTGGTCGGAGTCGCCCGACTGCAGCGGACCATCGACGAGCGAACGCAGCACCTGCGGAATGATGAGCGCGACGATGCCCGCGGCGAGCGCCGCGACCATTCCCAGAATGATGCGCGGAATAGCGGGCTTGGCGTAAGGGTAGAGCCGAGCGATCGCGGCAATCGTGCCGGGACCCTTGGTTGTGCGACCGTGACCGGTCGTCTGTGCAGGCATGGATATATCCCAAAAGTGGTGCGCGGCCGTGGCGGGCGGCCGAAGGTGGTGGTGTGGTTCGTGGCTGTGGGCAGCCTTACAGGCTACGTCTCTTGTAGCCGGTGTGCAACTAGCGAACGCGCACCGAAAGGCACGTGACGCAGCCCTCCATCTTTTCGAACTCACTGATGTCGACTGTCACAACGCGGTAGCCGAGCTCGGTGATGAGCGCAGCGCTCTTCGGTGCCGCAGCACTCATCAGCACGGTGTCGGGCGCGAGCACAACAACCGCGACGCCCGTCTCCTCGGGAACAGCGAGAAAACGATCGAAGATGGATGCATCGTCAACGAGCGGCGCGTATCCGATAACGGTGCCGTCCGGGAGGGCAGTCACCGCGCTCTTGAGGTGAAGAACCTTGGTGACGGGTACTGCGACGACCGTGTATCCCAGTCGCGAAACAATCGCTCGCAACTGGCGGATGCCCTCGGCGTTTGTGCGACCACCGCGACCGACGTACACGGTCGAACCGACCTTGAGCACGTCACCGCCGTCAAGGGTTCCCGGAAGTTCGATGCGCTCGACGGCGAGCCCGAGCGAGCGCACGGCTTCTTCGGCCCCGAGGATCTCTGACGCGCGGGAATCTGCGCCCGGGCTGCCGAGCACAGCCGTGTCACCGAAGATCACAACCGCGTCTTCGATGAAGACCGAGTCGGGGGCTTCCGGTGCGGAAACAACTTCGAGGGTTGTCCAGCCGTTGTCGGTAAGGGCGGAAACGTAGGCGTCCCATTGTTCGTCAGCGAGATCGACGTCGACGGGCGTGCGCTCGATGTGCGTGATCTCGCCCTCGGCGAGGCGCGGCGAAGGCAGGCGCACGAGGGCGGTCTTGGTGTCCGGCTCGCGGAAAGCCGCGGGTGCCGCGACAACACGCAGGAACGTGCGGCGGCCGAGCAGAACGATGGCGAGCGCTGTGAACACAAGCGGCGCGAGTGCGATGCCGGTGAGAGTGCCGAAGAGCGGGCCGAGAACACCGGGCGTGAGGGGAACTCCAGCGCTCAGCAGTCGCGGCAGCAGGCCGAGCAGCGGGGCGCCGAGCGCGATGACAACCGTCGCGATGAGGATCCAGTACCAGCGGGAAAACGCACCGGCGAGAGCGCCGACGAAGACAAGGATGAAGACCAGCAGGCTGCCGACGAAGTAGGCGTCATTTGCGACACCGAGGGCGTTTGGTTCAAAGCCCTGCGAAACCGAGTAGGTGAAGATCGTGGCGAGATGAGTCGTCAGAGCAACCACGGCACCGGTGATGATCGATGCAGCTAATCGGCGGGGCAGGCTGATGGTGCGAGAAGTCATGCTGCAACGGTATTGCACGAGAAGGTCGCGCTTTGTCGGAGGTGTGCATTAGCGTGAATGTAAACGTCGTCCACATAGCTGTAGCACTCGACTTCGAAGGAACAACCGTGGTTCTTGTTTCCCTTGCCCTGCGTCATGCGCGGCCGTACCGCGCGTGGATTCTCGCGGTCTTCGTCTTCCAGCTGGTGTCCACGATGGCGGCGCTCTACCTGCCGAGCCTCAACGCCCGCATCATCGACGAGGGTGTCTCCTCCGGCGACACCGACCTCATCTGGTCCATCGGCATGCTGATGCTCGGCGTCTGCGTTGTGCAGGTCGTCACAGCTATCGGCGGCATCTACTTCGGAGCGCGCACCGCGATGGCCATCGGCCGCGACCTACGCCGCGAGGTCTATCGCCAGGTCGACTCGCTGAGCGCACTCGAGCTTGGCCGCTTCGGCACGGCGACCCTCATCACCCGCGGCACAAACGACGTGCAGCAGGTGCAGATGCTTGTGCTGATGACCCTGAACTTTATGGTTTCAACACCGATCATGTGCATCGGCGGAATCATCATGGCGCTGCGCGAAGACGCGGGGCTGTCCTGGCTGGTCTGGGTCTCGGTGCCCGTGCTCTTCGCCGTCGTCGGCTTCCTCGTCTACCTGCTGCTGCCGCTGTTCCGCCTGATGCAGGACCGCATCGACGGCATCAACGGGGTGCTGCGCGAGCAAATTCTCGGCATCCGGGTCGTGCGTGCGTTTGTGCGCGAACCGTTCGAATCGGAGCGCTATCGCGTCGCCAACGAGAAGCTCACCGATACCTCGCTCAAGGTGGGCAACCTGTTTGTGCTGATGTTCCCGGTGATCATGATGATCCTGCACCTCGCCACGGCGGCCGTGCTCTGGTTCGGCGGGCACCGGGTCGATGCAGGCGACATCCAGGTCGGCTCGCTCACCGCCTTCCTGCAGTACCTCCTGCAGATCCTGACCGCGGTCATGATGGGTGTCTTTATGGTCATGATGATCCCGCGCGCCGTCGTGTGTGCCGAGCGCATCCAGGAAGTTCTGAGTACCCAATCGAGCCAGGCCGTCGCATCCACACCCTCGGTTGCGACACCCACCGCGGGTCGCGTCGTCTTCGACAACGTCACCTTCGGTTACCCCGGCGCCGAGCGTCCGGTGCTCGACGGCCTCTCCTTCACAGCGGAGCCCGGTACAACGACCGCAATCGTCGGCTCGACCGGCGCCGGAAAGACGTCGCTCATCAACCTCATCCCCCGGCTGTACGACCCGCAGGGCGGCTCGGTCACAATCGGCGGCGTGCCCGTCTCGAACCTCACGCGCGCGCAGGTCTCCGAGGTCGTCGCGCTCGTCTCGCAAAAGCCCTACCTGTTCTCGGGCACCATCGGCTCGAACCTGCGCTTCGGCCGCGACAACGCCACCGACGACGAGCTCTGGGATGCCCTCCGCATCGCCCAGGGCGACGACTTCGTGCGCGACAAACCAAAACAGCTCGACGACCCGATAGCCCAGGGCGGCACAAACGTCTCCGGTGGCCAGCGGCAGCGCCTGTGCATCGCCCGCGCGCTCGTCGCCCAACCGCGCGTCTACCTTTTCGACGATTCCTTCTCCGCGTTGGATGTCGCGACCGACGCCCGACTGCGCGAAGCGCTCGGCGTCGCAACCGCCGACGCTACCGTCATCATCGTCGCCCAGCGGGTGTCGACGATTATGGGCGCCGACCAGATCCTTGTGCTCGACGACGGTGTTATCGTCGGCCGCGGCACCCACGACGAACTACTCGAGAACAACGACACCTACCGCGAGATCGTCGAATCGCAGCTCACCGTTGAGGAGGTGGCGTAACCATGGCACGCCGCGAAAAAGACGCCACCGCCAAGGCCACCGTTGTTGCTGTTGCTGCTGCTGTCGATGTTGCCACCGACGACCTCACCCCCGAATACGAGCCAACAGCCGAAGATGGCGGTATGTTCGGCGACGGTCCGCCCGCCAAGAAGGCGCAGTACTTCTGGCCGTCCGCCAAGCGCCTCATTGGGCTGCTGCGTCCGGAGCGCGCACTCTTCGCCTTTGTTGTTGTGCTCGTTGTGCTGTCGGTGATCCTGACAGTCATCGCGCCGCGAATTCTCGGCCAGGCGATGGACACGATCTTCAATGGTGTGCTCGGCAAGTCACTCCCCGCTGGCGTTCCACTCGAGACCGTTATCGAGCAGGCGCGCGAGTCGGGCAACGACCAGTTCGCCGACCTGCTGACCGGCACAACTGTCGTGCCCGGCGAGGGCATCGACTTCGGGCGACTCGGCATGCTCATCCTCACGGTGCTGGGCATGTACTCGATCGCCGCGTTCCTGATGTGGTGGCAGGGCTTTTTGCTCAACCAGCTCGTGATGCGCGTCGTCTTCACCCTTCGACAGGACATCGAGGAAAAACTCAATCGCCTGCCCCTGCGCTACTTCGACACGAGGCAGCGGGGCGACGTGATGTCGCGCGTGACAAACGACGTCGACAACGTGCAGGCCGCGCTGCAACAGGCGTTCTCGCAAATTGTGCAATCCGCTCTCACGGTGCTCGGTATCACCGCGATGATGTTTATCGTCTCGTGGCAACTCGCTCTCATCGCTCTCATCGCCCTTCCGCTCTCCGGCATCATCGCCGGTGTCATCGGTGTGCGGTCGCAGAAACTGTTCGCCGCGCAGTGGAAGAACACCGGTGCCCTCAACGGACACATCGAAGAGACGTTCTCCGGCCAGGAGATCGTGCGGGTCTTCGGTCGCGACAAGGAGATGCTCGACGAGTTCGACAAGCGCAACGAGAGCCTCTACACGGCCTCGTTTGGCGCCCAGTTCATCTCCGGCATGATTATGCCCGCGATGCAGTTTGTGTCCTACCTCTCCTATGTGCTCATCGCAGTCGTCGGAGGTTTGCGCGTCGCCTCCGGGCAGCTCACGCTCGGCGACGCCACCGCCTTCATCCAGTACTCGCGCGAGTTCACCCAGCCGATCTCGCAGATCGCCGGGCTGGCGAACATGCTGCAGTCCGGCGTCGCCTCGGCGGAGCGCACCTTCGAGCTGCTCGACGCCGACGAAGAAGAGGCCGAGACGGTGACAACGCGCCTCTCCGATCGGGCGAGCGGCCACGTCGAGTTCGAGAACGTCTCGTTCAGCTACAGCGAAGAGACTCCGCTCATCGAAAATCTCTCGTTCTCGGCCCAGCCGCGGCACACCGTGGCGATCGTCGGTCCGACCGGTGCCGGCAAGACAACCCTCGTCAACCTCGTGATGCGCTTCTACGAACTCACCGGCGGTCGTATCCTGCTCGACGGAATCGACATCACAACCCTCTCCCGCTCCGACCTGCGCTCGCACGTCGGCATGGTGCTTCAGGACGCGGTTCTGTTCGAGGGCACAATTCGCGAAAACATCCGCTACGGACGTTTGGATGCGACGGACGACGAAGTCGTCGAGGCCGCCCAGGCGACGATGGTCGACCGCTTTGTGCGGCAACTGCCCGACGGGTACGACACGGTTCTCGATGCCGACGGCGGAAGTGTCTCGGCTGGCGAACGGCAGTTGCTCACCATCGCGCGCGCGTTCATCGCAAACCCGTCGCTGCTGATCCTCGACGAGGCAACCTCCTCTGTCGACACCCGCACCGAGTTGCTCGTGCAGCACGCGATGGCGGCGCTCCGCACCGACCGCACCTCGTTCGTCATCGCCCACCGGCTGTCAACCATCAAGGATGCCGACATGATCCTCGTGATGGAGGAGGGCCGCATCGTTGAGCAGGGCAACCACACCCAGCTGCTCGCCCAACGCGGACCGTTCTACAACCTCTACATGGCGCAGTTCGCGGGCGGCGCCGAAGAAGAGGCACTCGTCGACTAGGCCGGTGGTCGAGTGCGTCGAGACCAGATCGAGCGGAGCCGAGATCTCGGCTTCGCTCAACCAGCGAATTAGTGGAAGAAGTGACGCTCTCCCGTGAAGTACATCGTGACGCCAGCGGCCGTCGCTGCCGCGATGACTTCCTCGTCGCGCACTGAACCGCCGGGCTGAACGACGGCCTTGACACCCGCGGCGAGCAGAATCTCGAGTCCGTCGGCGAAGGGGAAGAACGCGTCGGAGGCCGCGACCGATCCGGCTGCGCGGTCTCCCGCACGCGTGACGGCGAGGTGGCAGGAGTCGACCCGGTTGACCTGGCCCATTCCGACGCCGACCGAGGCGCCCTCGTGGGCGAGCAGGATTCCGTTGGACTTCACGGCACGCACGGCACGCCACGCGAACTGGAGGTCGGCGAGCGTCGCAGCGTCGGCTGCTTCGCCGGAAACGAGGGTCCAGGCATCCGATTTGAATTCGTCGTAGTTGTCGACCGACTGCACCAGGAGGCCACCGGAGATCTGCTTGAACTCCTCGGTCTCGCGCGTGAAGTTCGCGGGGAGGCGCAGCAGACGAATGTTCTTTTTGGTCTGCAGCACGGCGAGCGCGTCGGCGTCGAAGTCGGGGGCGACAACAACCTCGGTGAAGATGTCCTTTATCGATTCGGCCGCCGCGAGGGTGACCGTGCGGTTCGAGGCGATGACGCCACCGAAGGCCGAGACCGGGTCGCAGGCGTGAGCGCGAGCGTGCGCGGAAAGCACCGCGTCACCGGAGCCGCGGCCGACGGCGATGCCGCAGGGATTGGCGTGCTTGATGATCGCAACGGCGGGCTCGTCGAAGTCGAAGGCGGCGCGCACGGCGGCGTCCGCGTCGACGAAGTTGTTGTACGACATCTCTTTGCCGTGCAGCTGCTCGGCCTGGGCGATCCCGGTGCCGTGATCGCGCAGGTAGAGGGCTGCCGTCTGGTGCGAGTTCTCGCCGTAGCGGAGGGTCTGCTTGAGGGTGGCAGAGACAGTGAAGGTGCCTTCGGTGGTTGAGCCTGTCGAAACCACGTCGGCACCGGCGAACCAGCCGGCGACAGCTGCGTCGTACGCCGCGGTGTGCGCGAACGCCTCGGCCGCGAGGCGACGACGCTGCGAGAGGGTGGTGCCCCCGATCGAGAGTGCCTTGAGAATCTGCGGGTACGACGCGGGACTTGTCACGATCGCAACGTTGTGGTGGTTTTTCGCCGAGGCGCGCACCATGGCGGGTCCGCCGATGTCGATCTGCTCAATGGCATCGTCGCCGGTGACGCCCGAGGCGATCGTCTCGACGAAGGGGTAGAGGTTCGACACAACGAGCTCGAACGGCTTGATGCCCTGAGCAGCGAGCTCGGTCTCGTGCGACTCGAGGCGGAGGTCGGCGAGGAGGCCGGAGTGGATGGCGGGGTGCAGCGTGCGCACGCGACCGTCGAGTGACTCCGGGTAGCCGGTGACGTCACCGACCTGCACAACGGGGATGCCCGCTGCGGCGATTGCCGCTGCCGATCCGCCGGTGGACACGATCTCGACTCCGGCTTCGGCGAGCGCCGTGGCGAGCTCGATGAGCCCGGTCTTGTCGCTCACTGAGACGAGCGCACGACGAATCGTGATCACGTCGCGGGGTCGGTACAGGGCTGGGTCGTGGCTGGGGCCGCTCATACTGTCGCGTATTCCTTGAGGTCGATGTGTCCGTTGGCGATGTCGAGGATGGCCTGGATGAGCAGGCGGCGCTCGACGGGCTTGATGCGTTCGTGGAGGCTGGCCTCCGTGTCGTCCGGAAGCACGGGGATGCGCTCCTGGGCAAGAATGGGGCCGCTATCGACGCCGTTATCGACGACGATGACGCTCGCGCCGGTCGCCGTGACGCGAGCCTCGAGAGCGTCGCGCACACCGTGCGCTCCGGGAAACTCGGGCAGGTAGGCGGGGTGCGTGTTGATGAGGGAGGGACTGAGCGCCGCAACAACCGCGGGCGGCAGCAGCTTCATAAAGCCGCTCAGTACAACGAGGTCGGGGTTCCAGACCTGGATCTGCTCGAGCAGCGCGTCGCCCCACTCTTCGCGGGAGGCGAAGTTTGAGAGCGCGACCGAGAAGGTCGGGATGCCGTACTCCTCCGCGTGAGCGAAGCCCTCGGCGTCACGGTCCGCGCCAATAGCGATGACCCGCGCGGGAAACTCCGCGTCTTGCGAGGCGTCGAGCAGGGAGCGGAGGTTGGACCCACCGCCAGAGATAAGCACAACCACCGAAAGCACGGTGTCCAGCTTACCGGGCGGCGCGCTGGCCCCTTTCGGCGCTAGTGCTCGAGTGAATCCTCGCGCGGCATCCGCGACGCCGCGGCGAGGCCAATGACCGCGGCGAGACCCACCTCGAGTGCAGTCCACAGCGCGACAGCCCACGGGTCCGGCCCGACCTCGACGAGTCGGCCCGGTCCGGCGGCTCCCCCGGAGAACCAGGCGAGCAAGCCGAGGATCGCGCCAGCGGCGAGACCCGCCCCGAGACCCGCGGCGAAGAAGTGCCGAACGCGCGGCTCGAACAGCCGCGGGTAGAGCAGGGCGCCGGCGAGAAAACCGGCAAGGATCGGCACAAGCAACCCAACAAAACCGAAAGCGTGGTCGCCGACCGGCAGGGCACCGAGCAGCGGAATGGCGGGCAGCGGACCGAGCGTTGTGCCGAGCGGGCTCACCGCAGACCCCGCGCCAATCGCGAACCCGGGGCCAACGAACCACGACGCCGCCCAGATCACGGCGTTCGGCAGAATCGCGAGTTGCGCCCCCGTGAGTGCGAAGCCGCCGAGAACCTCGGTGTGCAGCGCCTCGTAGAGCGACACGAGCTTTGCGTAGTTGACCGCCATCAGCACCGCGAGCGCCGTGGCCGAGACGGCGATGATCGCAAGAACGGACATGGCGCCTCCGCGCAGCGCGACGCCAACAGCCGAGCGCACGGTGGGGTGCCAGTCGTCCACCCAGTCCTTGATGGAGCTGCCATCGATGTCGCCCGCCGCCCGCCGCGTGCGCAGCGCACCGATGAGAATTCCCACCGCGAAGACGGCCGTCGGCAGCACAATGCCCTGCACGATGGATGGCGCGGCGTAGCGATTGACAGCGCTCAGGGTGACGAGTGCCGCAAGTGCCGCAAACGTGCCGATGGCGGCGGTCTCACCGACGAGTCGGAAGCGCGTCTCGCTCACCCGGCGACCGGCGCGCACGCCGAGCAAAAGAGTGAGGAGCGCAAACCCAAGGGCCGCGATGGTCACGGGGAACGCGACATCCGCCCCCTTGAGACCCAGGGTTGCCGCGATCGTCGGCTCGAGTGTCATCTCGAAGTCAACACCGTGGCCGATCAGCCAGATGTCGGCGGACGCCCGCCAGAAGGCGCTCCAGTCGACGGCGAAACCAAACTGCACACCCCAGAGAATTGTGAGCGGTGCGAGCGGGATGGCGATGCCGATTCCCACAACGAGGGCGGCCTCGAAGGCTGCAAACAGGGCGGTGAGTGGGCGGTTCATACTCGTGCGAGCGTACAAGGGCGCGGCCCCAGTGAGACCGCGCCCCGCTTACAAACGGTGATTACGCGCTGCGGCGGCGTGATCTCACAGTGAGCGCAACGCCGCCGAGCAGTGCGACGAGCGCGAGCCAGAGTGCGCCCGACGGGTCGGCTCCGGTGATCGCGAGAGTTCCATCGGTGTCGACAGCCGCGGCCGTGACGCCCGCGACACTCGGGATGCTCACCGAGATCGCGCTGTCGTCTACGGTTCCGCCGTCGCCGGCCATGTACACAAAGAGCGAATGCGATCCGGATGGCGCGGACGTCGGGATTGTCACAGTGAAGCTGAAGCTGCCGCTCCCGTCGGTCATTGTGCTGCCGAGCGCGATGGGAGTGGAGTGGAGTTCCGCGTAGACGGACATCAACGGGATGGCTCCAACGCCACTGATCGTGATCTTGTCGCCCGCCTTGAGCTTCGCGCCATTCGCGAATGAGCCATCTGCGAGAGTGAAGACGGGGGCGAAGACCCACGGCGAGCCGGACTCCGAAATCGCGGTGCCCGCCACGTACTGGTTGTACGGCGTGACCGTGACCAGGTAGCTCTTGCCGTTCGTGAGCCCGGTGATCTCGAGGCTTGTTGTCGACTGGCTAAACGCGCGCGCTGCTTCGCCCGGCGTGGTGACGGAAACCGAATAGCTCGTTACCGTGCCGGTTGCTGCGGTCCAGCTCGCGTTGATCGTCGAGTCAGCACCGGTCAGCACGAGGTTCGTCGGCGCACCCGGAGCTACCGGGAACATCGGCGGGATGAAGATGGACTGCGGGGTTGCAGAAACCGTTGTCGACCAGGGGCCGGGGCCGCCAGCGTTGACAGCGCGTACCCGCAGATCGTGCGATTGCGGGAAGCCGGACGCAATATGGGTACCCGGCGAGCTTGTGGCGGAGACCTGGGTCCACTCCGAATCGGTCTGCGAGTGCAGCTTCCACGCCCACTCGTAGCCGGTGACGGCGGAGCTGCCAGCATCGGTCGGGGCCGACCAGAGGATGGAAACGGTGCCGAGAGCGCTGGCGGCACTCACCGAGGTGGGTACGGTCGGCGGGGTGGCAGCCAACGTCGTGGCGCTGGCCGTGGTCCAGGCGCTACTTCCCACCGGGTTTGTGCCGCGCACCCGCACGTCGTACTGGCTTTCGCCGGCAAGCCCCGTGAGCCGCCAGGCGTTGGATGGCGCGGAGATCCACGCTGCGCTGTCGTCGACCGTCGACTCGCGGTACTGCACGTCGACGACCATGTCTCCTGAGCCTTCGTCGGGATACATCCAACGAAGGTCCAGTCCAGCCGACGTCGGGTTAAAGTCGAGGTTGGGCACCGTGCCGGGCACCTGACCGACTATGACGGTGCCACTCGTGGCCCATTCGCTCTGGTTTCCAGACATATCGCCGCTGCGAACGCGAAAAGCCACGGGGGTGTGCTTCGGATAGGGAACAGTCATTGTGGTCAGCCCCTGGTAGTCCAAAAAGCCTCCCCATCCTCCGTTCGACACTGTCGGATCGCCCTCCTCGATGTACAGATACCAGTTCTCCCCGGCAGGAATGTGTTGATCCCAGGTGAGAGTGACCGAGTCGATGCTTGTTGTTACGGAGAAGGTCGGCGTGGGGAGCGCCGCAGCAACCGCCTGAACTTCGCGTGCGGGCACCGCTGCTGTCGGCACCGGAGCCGCAGGGGCATCTGCAACGGATTCGGCGACAGCCGGTTCAGCAGCGACGGGTTCAACGGCAACGGGCTCCGCGATGACCGGCGGCGTCTCGGCAACTGCCTCGACCGCAACCGGTTCGGCGCCTTCGTCCGCGCTCGCGAACGAGACGGGCGCGAGTGCGAGTGGTGCGGCGATGAGAGCCGCGATGATCGACATCGACATCGAACGGCGTCGCGCCGATCCGGGCAGGGCTGTCTGCGCATGCAGCATGAGGGCAACTCCGAAGATCGATAAGGGTTTCCACAAGTGTGCCCCGCGATTCAGCCGATGTTCTCAGGGTTTTGCCCTCAATTCCGCGGGCGGACTGCCCCAATTCGGGGGGTTCGCCGATTGCGTTCTGCCCGAATTCTCACGCACGATGTGCGGGTTTCGAACAGCCACGAGCAATCCAACACGCGGAGTTTATCTCAGTGGGTAGGGTTATAAACAACGCATGTGGTTGTGGCCGTGCGCGGAAGGAAACCGTGGTTGATCGCAATCGGGAGCGAGCAGCAGTGCTTGCCGCCGCCGCCCGTGCGCGCGCCGGAATTGCGAACATCGTCACGATCGAAGGCGAAGCCGGAAGCGGAAAGTCCTGGCTCCTGCGTGACATCGCGGCCCAACTCCCCGATTTCTCCACCGACCCCGACGCGAGCGGCCCGATCCTTCGCATCATCGATGATGCCGAAGAGTTGGATGCGACGGAGTTCGCAGCAGCCTGGCGCGAGTTGCACGGCCTTCGGAAGGGCAGGGTGCTTGTTCTTGTCGCGGCGCGCACCGGCGCATCCACTCTGATAACAAAGCTCAAGCCAACAAGCAGTCGCGGCGAGCGCGGCGCGGTGCTCGAGCTCTCCGGTCTTACGCCGCAGCAGACAATCGAGCTTGCCGCCGAGCGGGGCATCGCTGCCCTCGAGCCCACGCGTGCGCAGATTCTCACCGAGCTCACCGACGGCAACCCGCTGCACCTCGTGAAGGCCTTCGACGACCTCGGGCAGCGGCTGCACGTTGCGGTTCCGCGCACGCTGCCGATGCCCGCGAGTTTTACTGCCGAGCTCGATGAGGTTCTCGAGCGCCTCGCGCCGGCCGGCCGCGCGCTCGTCGAGTTGCTCGCCGTCATCGACGAACCGATAGCAATTTCGACAATCATGCTTATCGCAGAGCGCGCGAACCTCGAGGTCTCCTTCGACGATGCCCTGCAGTCGGGGCTCGTGAAGCCGTTCAACGAGCACGGACAGCGCGAACTGACCCTGCACTCGGCCCGGGTGCGCGCGGGTGTGCGCAATGCGCTTCCCGCTCCCGTGCGTCGCGCGCTGCACGCAGCGGTCGCCGAATCGTTTATCGGCTGGCCGCGACTCGAGCACCTGCTGCACGCGACCGAGCACACAAACGATGCACTCGCCGCAGAGCTTGAGGCCGAGGGTGAGCGCATCGCTGCCGAGGGTCTCTACCCCGAGGCCGCGCGTATGTACGGCCGCGCGAGCGGTGTAACGAGCAACCAAGCCGATCGCGAACGCCGCCTGCACATTGCTGGCACTCTCGTTTTCTATTCGGATGACGCGGAGTTCGCCTCCTCGCTCGCCCCGAGTATTGCGCGCTGCTCCCCCAGCCTCGACCGCGACATTGTGCTCGGCGGAATCGGCTACCTGCTCGGTGACTTCCACGAGTCGCTCAGCCTCGTCAACCGCGCCTTCGCCGAATACCCCGGCGAGCGCGACGGCCTCGACACCCACGGCCACTTCACCGCTGCGGTCGTTGCGAGTCTCGAACTTGCGGTCGTCGACCTCTCTGCCTGCATCGAGCGCTGCGCGACCTCGCTCGCCGCCTACTCGGCGCCCGAGGGCGAATACCTGACGCCCGCCGAAGCCCGACTGCGCATCACCCATGGCTTCGCGCTGTGGATTGCGAGCCTCGTGGATGCCTCAGACCTCGTGCTCGCCCCGGTGATAGCCCTGCCGCTCAACCGCCCGGAGCGCGCTGACGCCCTCACGATCTACGGCCAGCGCGAGTTCTACCGCGGCGATGCAGCCCGCGCGCTCGCGACTGTCGACCGCGCGCTGGAATCGGCCCGCGCGAGCAATGCCCGCCACATCATTCCGCTCTGCCTCGCGCTGCGCGGTCACATCAACTTCTCTCTCGGCCAGTGGGACTCAGCTCTTGCCGACGCGCAGGATGTTCTCGCCCACACCACAACGAGCCGCAACGGCAACCACGACGTGCTCGCGCACGGGGTGATCGCGATGATCTCGGCGAGTTCGGGCGACTTCGATTACGCCGAGCGCTCTGTGCGCATCGCGCGCCGCCTCGGGGTCGAGCGTCCGCTGCCGCAGCACACGGCCGCGGCAGCCATCGCCGCCGCCGTTGTCGAGCGACAGGGTGGGCATCCACACGCCGTCGTCCACGCTCTTGCCCCGCTCTCGGAGGGCTTTCTCGGTGTCGGGCTCAGCTCGACCGGATTCACCGGCTGGCGCGCCATGCAGGCGGAGGCGCTCATCGCCCTCGGTTCCTACGAGCGTGCGCGCACGATCATCAGCCTGTTCGAGACCGAGCAGGCCATCAAGTATTTCGGCTACCCGGCCTGGCTGCGCGGCCTGCTCGCCGAGGCCGAGGGCGACCCGGAGACCGCCGTCGCCGAATACCGCACGGCAGTCAACACCGGCGACGAGTCGAGCACACCGTTCTCGCACGCCCTCGCGCTGCGGTCGCTCGGCACTGCCCTCGCGGCCGGTGGCGACTTCCTCGAGGGCGCGATAGCCCTGCGCAGCGCCGACCGCCACTTCACCCGCCTCGGCGCGACGGCCTTCCTGCCAACCGCGGATGTCACGGGCACCGGGCTCGACTCACTCGAAGGCTGGTCGACGCTGACGCCGCGGGAGCACGACACTTCGCTGCTCGCCTCCGAGGGAATGCTCAATCGCGAGATCGCGGCGGCCATGCACGTCTCGGTTAAAACCGTCGAGCATCACCTGGCCAATTCGCTCGCCAAGCTCGGCCTGCGCTCTCGTCGCGACCTCGAGAAGGCAGCCGGACGCGGAGCCGCGTGACGCTCTCCGTCTGGGAGCGCGCCCTC
>Ga0247737_1000701_pt1 | contig 13826 bp, 8 predicted proteins | sample UWRJL028104C2_FD_180937 | JGI IMG/M metagenome (GOLD analysis project Ga0247737, IMG submission 180937) | Plant litter microbial communities from Arlington Agricultural Research Station in Wisconsin, United States - UWRJ-L028-104C-2 | ecosystem: Environmental > Terrestrial > Plant litter >...
AACGGCCTGACCGACGACCAGGTCCTGTTCCTGTCCGACATCTTCCCGACCGGCTGGATGGCGGCCGAGAACGCGGACATCCAGCCCGGCCAGACCGTCCTCGTCTTCGGCTGCGGCCCGGTCGGCCAGTTCGCCATCCGCAGCGCCTTCATGATGGGCGCCGAACGCGTCATCGCCATCGACCAGGTGCCCGAGCGGCTGCAGCTGGCCCGCGACGCCGGGGCCGAGACCATCGACTTCTCCGCGGGCGATCTGCAGGAGCGGATCAAGACCATGACCCACGGCGTCGGCCCCGACGCGGTGATCGAGGCCGTCGGCCTGGAAAGCCACGGCTCGGGCGGCCTGATGGAGAAGGTGCAGGAGACTGTCGTTGCGAAGATGGAGCGCCCCTACGCCCTGAACGAGGCCATCATCGCCTGCCGCCCGGGGGGCACCATCAGCCTGCCCGGCGTCTTCGTCGGCCCCGTGCCGGTGATGATGGGCGCCGTCGTCGGCAAGGGCCTGACCCTCAAGACCGGCCAGACCCATGTGCAGAAATACCTCGAGCCCCTGATGCGCAAGATCGAGGAGGGCGAGATCGACCCCAGCTTCCTGATCACCCACAAGATCAAGCTGGAAGACGGCCCGGACGCCTACAAGATGTTCCAGGAAAAGAATGACGGCTGCATCAAGGTGGTGATCAACCCCTAGGTCGCGGGCGCGCGACGGCGGGGAGACCAGAGGCTCCCGTGGAGACGTCGGGGCCTTTGGTGCTGGAGGATTAGCTAAACCCGTCGCCCTCCATTAACAATGCATAGTATAACTCATTTATGGAAACTGCAAACATTCGCGCTTCCCATCCATCAGCTCTTTCAAAGTCCGCAGACCCAAAATCATCAATGACAAGATTGTCAAACCTAGCCTTGCCAACATCGTTCAAAGTCTCATGGCAGAGCCAGTTTCTGTATGTTCTTATTCTTGCCAGCGACGGAGCTAGATTAGGAAATGACGAGTACATTGCTGCGAAAAAGTAGCTTTTTCCATGCGCTTTATCGATAGGTTCAATGAGGACTGAATTCATAAGCATCAGCGCACTTATCAGTGACGACCGAGAATTCACGGAGGCAATATCAGCGAGTCGATCAAATCGAACCCCGCGATTTCCCCAAGGCCAAGGCCTATTGTTGGAGGTCAGGTTTTCCAATCGATCAAATTCCCTAACGACATCACGCAGCCGTTTTTCAATCCAACCCTTGGATTCCGCGCCCTCAGCAACAATTGCATCCGCGCGAGTGGCGCGATCACGCAAAGCCTCTCGCATTAAATGCTGCTTCATCGCAGGTATGAGAAACCGGGCCCTCTCGCCCGGCTTCACTGACACCAAGCCATAGTTTCGAATGTGGCCCACCATCAACTCATCGCGGGCGAGCTCATAAAAATCTACATCGTTCCCTTCCGAAAGAATCTGAAGCATCTCATACTCTTCAGGGTAGAATCTTTTAATTTCAGTCAGAGCGTGTTTGCAGTGCGGCTCTACGTAATTATCTAATGATGAAAGCTTCTTCGATATGTAGTCTTGGTCAATTTTTAGGGGTCTTTTAATTCCTGAATCAGATATCTCAAGGTGTAGCTGGCTACATGCCAACCTTGTTAGAAGGGGGTGTCCTCCGTACTGTTTGTAAAGTACATCTAGTGCCTGATCTGTAAAATTCAGACCAAGCCTTGTACCGATTATTTTGACCATCTTAGAGACATCGGTTGGCTGAAGGCCGCGCACATATCTCGGCTGTATAATGCCAAAGACGGGATTCTGAATTCCGTCGAATATGTCGGTCTCACTTAGGGCTGGATTTACGCCGCACATTCCGAATGAGATTCGGCGGTACTCGCTCTGAACTGACCAGAGTGTCTGCCAAAATGGCACGAAGTCATTGACCCAGTGCAGATCGAGATCCGCAAGCGGGGATATATATTCAATTTCATCAAAGATAACGCATAATTTTTTCCGCTTGCCGCCGCGTTGCACCGCGTGTCGGAAGCGAGCGCTAGCGTGAGCATCGGGATCGTCCGACTGCAACTCTCCGACTTTTTTTAGTATATCTCTAGAAATTCTTACAAGAAGATCTCTCCATCCGAGCTCTCTGATCTCTGGGGTCTTGCAGTCATAGTAAAAAACATAGGCAGAGGAGGTTTCTTGGATATCTCTCATAACCTTATACAAGGCTGAGGTTTTTCCCGACTTTCTTAGGCCGTATATGCCGAAGTTTTCTGACTTTTTGATCCTGTCTTTAAGTTCGTTGACAAGAGTCGGTCGTCCGAAAAAATTCAAGTCGTCGTTAATCGGCAGCCGATAGTCGAACAGATCTCTAGCATAGTAATGGCCCGACAGAAGATTGTGAATTCTAAATAACTCAACACCCTGCATATCTATATCGTGGAAAGATATACCAATACCGTTTACGGCTTGAGGATGATCTATAAAGTAGTCCTCGAGCCATTCGTTGGCTTTCGAATCGGCACTTATTAGAAAAAACGTGGTCGGGTCCGCTCTTGATGAAACGACTGGGTCCTTTAGAATTTCGTTTATGGCTCCAACTACGCGTGGCTCTAGCGTCTTGTAATCAGAAACAAATACAGCAATTTCTGATCGAAATCCAAAGCTGTCTCGCATTCTCTCCGAGGGCTTGAAGAGGTAAGCCGACAGTCTAGTATTTCGAACGCCGAATGATTTTCCCCATGTGACGGAGAAATCTCTGGTGAAGGGTAGGAGTACCTTATGCTCCAAAGGAAACTGCGTCAGGATCCCCGCGAGGACCTGGTCCGCTATCCGTGTTTCTTGCACGCCCGCCGCCACCGCTTCGCTCCTACGCCCGCGCCTTCTGTCGCAGTATCGTAGAGCTTGTTGAACCACTTAGGCTAGTAGCGAGAAATAATAACTAGCCTAGGCAGCAAAGCGAGCGGAAGCGTTCCTATCTGCGCTAGCTCGCGCGTCAATGTTCCCGGGTCCGCTTGCGCGGCCCGGTAGAACAGGGTCACGCGCCCTAATGCACCCGCGCCTTCCCGATCTCCAGCCCGTCCGCTCCCGCTGACACGGCGATCACCGAGCCGTCCTCCAGCTCTCCGGCCAGCAGCTTCTTGGCCATCGGATCGACGAGGTCCTTCTGGATCACGCGCTTGAGCGGGCGGGCGCCGTAGACCGGGTCGTAGCCCTTGTCCGCCAGCCAGGCCAGGGCGCCGTCGTCGATCGACAGGGTCAGTCTCCGGTCGGCCATCAGCTTTTCCAGCCGCTGAAGCTGGATGCGGACGATGCCGGCCATCTGGTCGCGGCCGAGGCGGCGGAACAGGATGATCTCGTCGATGCGGTTCAGGAACTCCGGGCGGAAGTGGGCGCGGACGGCGTCCATAACGTAGGGGCGGACGGCCTCGACGTCGTCGCCTTCGCCCTGATTGGCCAGGGCCTCGGAGCCCAGGTTGGAGGTCATGATGATCAGGGTGTTCTTGAAGTCCACGACCCGGCCCTGACCGTCGGTCAGGCGGCCGTCGTCCAGCACCTGGAGCAGGACGTTGAAGACGTCGGGGTGGGCCTTTTCGACCTCGTCGAACAGGACGACCTGATAGGGGCGACGACGCACCGCCTCGGTCAGGGCGCCGCCCTCGTCATAGCCGACATAGCCCGGAGGGGCGCCGATCAGGCGGGAGACGCTGTGCTTCTCCATGTATTCCGACATGTCCATGCGGGTGATGGCGGTCTCGTCGTCGAACAGGAAGGCGGCGAGCGCCTTGGTCAGCTCGGTCTTGCCGACGCCGGTGGGGCCGAGGAACAGGAAGGAGCCGAGCGGGCGGTGGGGGTCGTTCAGGCCCGCGCGCGCCCGGCGGACGGCGTCGGCGACGGCCTCCAGCGCGGCGTCCTGACCGACGACGCGGCCGCGCAGGGCGTCCTCCATCGACAGGAGTTTCTCGCGCTCGCCCTCCAGCATCTTGTCGACCGGAACGCCGGTCCAGCGAGAGACGACGGCGGCGATCTGTTGCGCATCGACGACCTCGGGGGTGAGGGGCCCCGCGCTTGCTGCATTGCCGGTCTTTTCGTCGGCCTCGGCCTGGGCGAGTTGTTTCTCGATCTGGGGGATCTGGCCGTAGGCGATCTCGGACGCGCGGCCGAGGTCGCCGTTGCGCTGGGCGCTGGCCAGTTCGGCGCGCAGACGGTCGAGGGTTTCGCGCAGCTGGGCGCCCTGCCCGACCTTGTCCTTCTCGGCCTTCCAGCGGGCGGTCAGGTCGTCGGACTGGCCTTCGAGGTCGGCGATCTCGTCTTCCAGCTTGTCGAGACGCTGGACCGAGGCGTTGTCGGTCTCCTTCTTCAGGGCCTCGCGTTCGATCTTGAGCTGGACCAGGCGGCGGTCGATCTCGTCGAGGGCCTCGGGCTTGGAATCGACGGCCATGCGCACGCGGCTGCCGGCCTCGTCGATCAGGTCGATGGCCTTGTCGGGCAGGAAGCGGTCGGTGATGTAGCGGTTCGACAGGGTCGCGGCGGCGACGATGGCGCTGTCGGAAATGCGGACCCCGTGGTGGACCTCGTACTTCTCCTTCAGGCCGCGCAGGATGGAGACGGTGTCCTCGACCGAAGGCTCGTCGACGAAGACGGGCTGGAAGCGGCGGGCGAGGGCGGCGTCCTTCTCGACGTGCTTGCGGTACTCATCGAGCGTGGTGGCGCCGACGCAGTGCAGCTCGCCGCGCGCGAGGGCGGGCTTGAGCAGGTTGGAGGCGTCCATGGCGCCGTCGCCCTTTCCGGCGCCGACCAGGGTGTGCATCTCGTCGATGAAGAGGATGATCTGGCCCTCGGCGGCCGTGACCTCGCCGAGCACGGCCTTCAGCCGTTCCTCGAACTCGCCGCGGTATTTCGCGCCGGCGATCAGGGAGCCCATGTCGAGGGCCATGACGACCTTGTCCTTCAGGCTCTCGGGCACGTCGCCGTTGACGATGCGCAGGGCCAGACCTTCGACGATGGCGGTCTTGCCGACGCCGGGCTCGCCGATCAGAACGGGGTTGTTCTTGGTGCGCCGGGCCAGAACCTGGATGGTGCGTCGGATCTCCTCGTCGCGGCCGATCACCGGGTCGATCTTCTGGTCGCGCGCGGCCTGGGTCAGGTCGCGGGCGTAGCGTTTGAGGGCGTCGTAGCCGTCCTCGGCGGCGGCGCTGTCGGCGGTCTTGCCCTTGCGGACATCGGCGACGGCGGCGTCGAGCTTGTCGGCGGTGACGCCGGCGGATTTGAGGGCGTCGCCGGCGGGGCCGCCTTCACGGGCGATGGCGGCGAGGATTCGTTCGGTGGTGACGAAGGCGTCGCCGCCTTTCCTGGCGGTCTCCTCGGCATTGGCGAAGACGCGGGCGGTGGCGCCGTCGAGGTAGAGCTGGCTGTTCGTGCTCTCGACCTGGGGGCGTTTCTTAAGGAGAGCCTCGGCGGCGTCGGTCGCCTTGGCCGGGTCGCCGCCGGCGGCGGTGATCAGGTTGCGGGCCAGGCCGTCGCGCTCCTCCAGCAGCACCTTCAGGAGGTGCTCGGGGGCGAACTGCTGGTGCTTGCGGGCGAGGGCCAGCGACTGGGCGGACTGGACCGCCTGTTTGGCGCGATCGGAATAGAGGTCGAGATTCATGGTGTCCCCTGACAAGGCGGATTCCGTCCGACACGTCCTCTGTAGCAAGCAACGCGCCGTCCGGTTGGCGTTGATCTGGGTGTGGCCGTGCGACCACACAACCCCTCATGCGAAGACGCCCGCCGCCGGGACCGGCGACGGGCGTTTCGAAGTGTCGACGGCGGGGGCGTCAGCCGCCTTGCTGGCCGCCCGAGAAGTCGAACTGTTCGGGACGGCGCGGTCCCTGGCCGAAGTTCCAGGTCAGGCCGATGAAGCCCGAACGGCCGCCGAAGCCGCGCTCGGTGCGATCGCGGATGGTGGCGGTCTCGAACGTGGTCAGGTCGCCGAAATTGTCGAAGACGTCGCGGATCGTGGCCTGGAACGACCAGTTGGCGTTGAGCTTCCTGCGGTAGCCGAGGTTGACCAGGGTCTGGCTGTCGCGGACCCCTTGCGCCAGCAGCTGGTCGCCGGTCCAGACGGTCGAGACCTGGACGAAGTCGTCCGCAGTCGGCGACCAGTTCAGGTTCAGGCGGCCCGAGACCACCGTGCCCGAGCTGTCCGCGGCGCCGACGATGTTGGCGACGTCGATCTCCTGACGCGCGACATTGGCGCTGGCGTTGTAGCGCAGGGTCGGATGCAGGGCGCCGTTGGCGACCAGTTCGAGACCTAGGGCGGTGCGGGCGCCCAGGTTCTCCGGCCGGGTCAGGAGGATGCCGTTGCCGATGTCGGTGACGACCGGGCTGAAGGCCTTGGACGTATCGCGATAGTAGAGGGTGGCCTGGTAGAAGGTCTGCTCCACCCGACGCTGCCACATCAGTTCGAAGGAATCGGTTTCCTGGGGCTCGAGGTCCGGATTGCCCGTGCGGTAGTTGAGCGGATCCTGGAAGCTGAGGAAGGGGTTCAGGTCGGTCGGCGCCGGGCGCTGGATCCGGCGGCTGAAGCTGCCGCGCACGGTCTGGTCGTCCGACAGCTGGTAGGCCAGGTGCATCGTCGGATAGGCCTTGAGATAGTCGTTCGAGACCGTGGTGCGGGAGGTGATCTGGTCGAGGTCGATCACCGTCTGCTCCAGGCGCAGGCCGAACTGGGCCGTCAGCTTGCCGAACGGCCGCTCATAGGTGGCGTAGAGGGCGTGGACCGCCTGATCGACGTTGAAGGCGTTGGACACCGTCGCATCGGGCAGCAGGGTCGAGGGCGTCGCGCCGCGAAGGACGACGTTATCGGAATCCAGGGAAGAGTAATCCAGCTCATAGCCGGCGCGCAGCTTGGCGTCGTTGGCCATCGGCCGGACGTAGGTGCTGGAGAAGCCGATCGTGTCCGTGTCGTTGTCGAAATCGACTCGCTCGAAGAAGGGCGAGGCGGCCGGGATCAGACCGCCGACACGGGTCTCGTGGGCATAGAGGGTGTCGGACCGGTCGAGGCGCAGCTCGTTGGTCCATTCGTGACCCTGATCGTCGAAACGGCGCAGGACCCGGCCGGTGACGCCGTAGAAGCTGCCCGAGAAGCCGCCGGTCGTGTCGCGACGATAGGCCGTGCCGACGGCGCCGGCCGCATTCTGCGCGGAGTAGATGTCGACGGCGTCGGCCAGGCTGTCGACGTCGGTGAACCGGACCTCGCCGGTCAGCTGGGTCTTCGCATCCACGGCGTAGTCGGCCCCGAGGCGGACATAGGCGCTGTCCGATGCGCCGTCCGTGTGCTGGGTCTGGGTGGCGGGCAGGAAGCGACCGGCGGCGGTGTTGAACAGGGCGCGGTCGCGCCAGGTGTCGACGATGAAGGTGTCGTGCCGCAGTCCGGCGTCGGCGGTCAGGATCAGGCCGTCGCGGCTGTAGGCGATGTTGCCGGCCAGGTTGTAGCGGCCGCTGTCGCCGACGTTGGCGCGAACCGATCCGGTGGTGACGGCGCCGGCCCGCACGGTCTGGGGCTTGGTGATCAGGTTGATGACGCCGCCCGAGCCGTCGGGGCGATAGGCCGCCGACGGGTTGGTCATGACCTCGACGCGCGCATACTGGCTGGACGGCAGGTTCAGCACGGCCTGGGCCCGGCTCTCGCCGCTGAGCAGGGTCGAGGGACGGCCGTCGACGAGGATGGTGACGTTCGGATCGCCGCGCAGGGAGACGTTGCCGTCCGGATCGACCTCGACCGAGGGGACGTTGCGCAGAGTGTCGGCCAGGGTGCCGGTCGCGGACTGCAGGTCGTCGGCGATGCTGTAGCTCAGGGAATCGATCGAGCTGCGGACGTCGGTGGTGCGGCCGGTGACGACGACGTTGTCGACGCTGGACGTCGTGTCCTGGGCCGGGGTCTGCGCCGGAGTCCGGGCCGGGGTCTGGGCGGCCGCGGGGCTGGTGGGGCGCGGCGCCGGCTGGGACTGGGCCGGTTGGGACTGGGCCATGGCGGTCCCGGAGGTGGCGGTCACGGCCGCCCCGACCAGCAGGAAAAGTTTGAAGGAGGTCATGCCCCGGACTCCGATCGCGGAGGCGCGAAGACCGCGCCCGTCAAGGGGCCTTGACTATCAGTGAGGCCTCGCTGGTCAAGCGTGCTTGACCTGGAATCCCGCCACCTTACGGCGAATTAACATCATTACGGATCGGTCATCTTGGGCCCAGGAAGGCGCTCGTCCGCGAGACAGGGCCGTTCAGCGAGTCCCGTTCGCATTTCGACGTGGAAATCTCGGGCCTCTGCCGGTCGGTTCCGCATCGCCGTGCGTTCGATCCCTGTCGGGGGGCAATCGAGGAAGGACCATGACCATGAAGACCCGTACGCACACGACCCTGATCGCCATCGCCGCCGGCCTGATGACGCTCAGCGCCCTGCCCGTCTCCGCCGCCGACGCGGCGCCGCAGGAGAGGCGTTATGAGCAGGACCGTTCCAACGATCGCGGCCCGGATCGCGGCCGTCAGGACGACCGGAACGGCCGCGGCGACAACGACCGCTATGGCCGCTGGGACAACAGCTGGGGCGCCCGCCCGGCCGGCCCGCCGCGAAGCTGGAGCCGCCAGAATGACTGGTACCGCCATGTCCGCGCCTGTTCGCAGCGCTTCCGCAGCTACAATCCGCGCACGGACACCTATGTCGTCAGGCGCGGCCGCACCGCGCAGTGCCGCCTGTAGGCTGACGGCGCCGGAACGACCGGAGCCCCGTGGTCGAAAGGCTGCGGGGCTTCGTCGTGTCAGTAGATCCAGAACACCCGGTCGTCGGGGGTCCAGCCGACGACCACATGGTCGATCTTTCCGTCGTCGCCCACCCACCGATAGCGCGCGAAGTCGCCCCCGCCGACGCCCTGCCAGTGCTCGACGGGGGCGAAGACATGCTCTGGCCGGACGCCCCAGTCAGGCGAGGTCTCGCCGCCCGAGGCGATGAGCTCCGGCGCCATCAGGCTGTTGGGCAGATCGGCTTCGCGACGGGCGAAGACGCGACGCAGGATGCTGGCGCGGGCATCGACGGGCAGAAGCGGCAGCGTCTCGTAGGTGGAGTCGGGCGCTAGACCCTCGGCCATCGTCAGGCACAGTTTGTCGAGCGGCAGGTCCGTGTCGCCGTCGGTATTGGTCACGGCCCAGACCTGGATGCCCGAGCCGGCGAACGCCATCCGCTGGGAGACGAAACCGGGCACCCCGCCCGTGTGGTGGTGGAAGGCGGAGCGGCGGCATTCCTCCATGAAGACGCCGCAGCCGTAGGGCGCCGCCCGGCCCGTGGTCAGGGCGGCGGGCGCGAACAGCTGGTTGCGCGCGGCGCCGGCCAGCAGGCCGTCGTCGGCCAGGACCACGGCCCAGGGGGCGATGTCGCGGGCGCTGAGCAGGATGCCGCCGTCGGCCGCGCGGCTCATCGCATCCTCCATCTCGTCGGCCTTTGACAGCCGATCGCCGTCGAGGGTGTAGCCGATGGCGCGGGTCGGGATCGGCTCGATGGAGGAATCGGCGCGGGCGTTCGGCATGCGCGAAGGATGGAAGATGCGGGCCGAGACGTCGTCGGCATAGCTCATCCCCGACAGCGCCTCGATCAGCCAGCCGAGGACGAAATAGTTGGTGTTGGAATAGGCCCAGGCCTCGCCCGGCTCGAAGTCGCGACCTTCGGAGACCGCGTCGAAGACCATCGCCCGCGTGACCGGCAGGGACCAGTCCTCGACCACGTCCAGATAGTCCGGCAGGCCCGAGGTGTGGTGCAGAAGGTGGGTGATCGGGGTCTCCGCGAGGATGGCGGGCAGGCCGGGGACGTGACGACCCAGCGGATCGGCCAGGGTCATCCTGCCGGCCTGAACCAACTGGAGCACGGCGACGGCGGTGACGAACTTTCCGTTCGAACCGACGTGGAACAGGGTGTCGGGCGTCACCGGCTGTTTCGGCGACCGGCGCGCGTCGCCCCAGGCGTGGAAGCCGACAAGGCGACCGTGTTGGGAGGCCGCGACCATGCCGCCGACCGAGCCGCTGTCGGCGGTGAGTTCCGCCAGTCTGGCGGCGAGGCCGGCCGGCAGATCGGGGATCGGGGCGTCGGCCTGGTCGTCGGCGCGGGCGCATCCGCCGATCCCGGCGAGGCTTAGCCCGGCCATGGCCGCGGCCATCAGTTCCCTGCGATCCAGCATCGTGCGTCCCCTTGGAGGGCCGCAGGGGAGGCCGCATCGCGCGGCGGGTCAAGGGCCGCTGGCCTCCGTCACGGCCCCGCGCTAGCGTCGCGCCGAGTTCTTTCGGAGACCGTCCATGTCGCTGCGCCTGACCCGCCGTTCCGCCCTGTTCGCCTCGGCCGGGGCGGCCGCCGCTCCCTCCGTCGGATGGAGCCAGACCGCGGCCAATGACGATGCGGCGCTGGCGGAGGCGATCGACGCCTATGTGAAGGCCGCCATGGGGGCCTGGCCCGACCAGCCGGCACTGGGCGTGGCCGTGGTCAAGGACGGTCAGACGGTTCTGGCGCGGGGCTATGGCGTAAAGGAGATGGGCAAGCCGGGCCGGGCCGACGAACACACCCTGTTCGCCATCGCGTCCAACACCAAGAACGTCACCGCCGCCTGCCTGGCCATGTTGGTCGACGAGGGCAAGGTGAAGTGGGACGAGCCGGTGAAGACGTATCTGCCGGGCTTCACCCTGTCGGACCCGTACATCGGCGAGCACATCACGGTGCGCGATACGCTGAGCCACCGGGCGGGCTTCGGTCTGGGCGCCGGGGACCTGCTGTTCTGGCCCAACTCGGACCGGACGCGCGCGCAGGTGCTGGAGCGGGTTCCGTTCGTGCCGATCGGCGACGGGCTGAGAGCCAACTACCACTACTGCAACCTGATGTTCGTGGTGGCCGGGGCGATCCTCGAGGCCGTCTCGGGGATGACGTGGGAAGCCTTCGTCCAGACGCGGGTCTTCGACCGGCTGGGCATGGGCGACACCGTGCCGATGGCCAGTCTGGCGGACCCGGCGAAGTCGGCCCTGCCGCACGCCCGGGTCGGGCCGCCGCTGCGTTATCAGGGGGAGATGACGAAGATTTCCGACAGCATCGTCGGCATCTGGAACTGGGATTCGGCCGCCGCCGCCGGGGGTATCTGCGCCTCGCCGACGGACTGGGCCAAGTGGATGATCCTGCGGCTCAACATGGGGGCGATGCCCGACGGGACGCGGTTGTTTTCGGAAGCGCGGGCGGTCGAGATGTGGCGGCCCAACATCATCATCTCCGGCACGCCGGGACCGACGGCGGAGCTGCCGGGCCGGGCCATCGCCTCGACCTACGCCATGGGCCATCAGGTTCAGGACTATCGCGGCGAGCGGATCGTCAGCCATGGCGGCGGATCGCCGGGCGGCAACTCCTTCACCGTGATGATCCCGGGGCGGAAGGCGGGGGTTTCGGTCTTCTCGAACGCCGAGGAGAACTTCCTGCTGCGGACGCTGCGCAGCGGTCTGGTCGATATCGTCATGGGCAAGACCGGCTTCGACTGGATCGCGGATTCCAAGGCGCTGGAGGCCAAGGGCGTCGAGGACTCGCTGAAGGCCGCGACCGAGATCGATGCGAAACAGGCGGCGGGCGCGCCGCCGTCCGTGCCGTTGTCGGCCTTCGTCGGGATATGGCGCGACCCCTGGTACGGCGACATCACGATCGAGGCGCGCGACGTTTCGCTGTGGCTGACCTTCACCCACAACGCCGCGCTGCAGGGCTCGCTTGAGCCCTATGACGGCGACACCCTGCGCACCCGCTTCCCCGACAAGCGCGAGGAGGACGCCTTCGTCACCTTCGAGATCGTGGACGGCAAGCCGGTGCGGGCGACGGTCAAGGGCGTGAGCCCCGACATCGACTTCAGCTACGACTATCAGGACCTGAGGCTGACGAAAGTCTAGCGCCTAGGATCCAGCAGCACCCCCGACACCGTCGCGGCCAGGATCCGGGCGGCGAACGGCAGCCTCGCAAGCTTGCCCAGCACATGGTCGCGGACCCAGGGCAGGGCCTGGCCGTCGGCCTGGTAGAAGGGGGTGAAGCCCATCGACAGGGCCTGATAGAGGCGCACGTGCCAGCGGCGGAGGCGGGCGTAGGCCATCAGGGCCTCGTCGAGCTCGGCGTGGGTCGCGAGAGCGTCCGCGAGGGCCTGGGCGTCGAGCAGGCCCATGTTCACGCCCTGCCCCAGCTGGGGGCTCGTCGAATGGGCGGCGTCGCCGACGACGGCCAACCGGTTCGCGACGGGCAGGGGCAGGGTGTGGTGACCGTAGCGGGCCAGGGTCAGGGCGTCCGCGTCGGGGAGGGTTTCGAGCAGGCCGGCGACCTGGGGCCACAGGGTGCGGACTTCGGCCTTCCAGGCCTCCAGACCCACGGCGAGCCAGTAGGGATGGTCGGCGGGCTTCAGGCTCCAGAAGAAGGTCGCCAGACGCTCGGGGCTGTCCGGCCGGGCGCCGACGGGCAGGACGCCGATCATGCGCGAGGCGCCGCGATAGACCTGTTCCAGGGCCGTGGCGTCGAAGGGCGCGCCGGGCCAGGGAACCGTGGCCCACACGGCGCCCCATTCCAGCTCGCGACGATGGCCGCCCTGGTTCGCCAGCAGGTCGAGGGCGATGGGCGAGCGGGCGCCCGAGGCGTCGACGACCAGATCGAAGGCGGGGCCGATCGCGCCGCTCGCATCGGTCAGGCGGCCGTCGGCGACCGAGGCGATCTCGCGGGAGGTCTCGAAGGCGACGCCCTCGGCGAGACAGGCGTCGTAGAGGACCTGGAAGATGGCGGCGCGGTGCACGCCCATGGCGTTGACGCCGTCGGGGCGGGGCGAGCTCAGATCGGCGTATCTGATGTCGAGGACGATGCGGCCCCGGCGGGCCTCGCGGCCGAAGATGTGCTCGAGCGGCTGGCCCAGCGCCTTGACCCGATCGGTCAGGCCGAGGCGGTCGAGCACATGCAGGCCGGTCGGCTGGAGCATGAAGCCGGCGCCGACGGGCCGGGGTTCGTCGAACCTTTCGTGCACCACGACGCGGCGCCCCTGACGCGCCAGCATCAGGGCGAGGGCCAGGCCCGTCGGGCCGGCGCCGACGACGGCGACCGACCGGGGCGCCCTCAGTTGGGAACCAGTTCGATCAGGTCGAGGTTGGACTCGTTCTGCGGCCAGGGGATGACGAGGCGCCAGCGGGCGTCGCCGATCCGCTCCAGCACGGCGACGATGTCGCGGTCGGGGCGCTGGCCGTAGGAGTTGGCGGGCGGCTCGGCGGCCAGGGCCACCGAGCCCAGCATGACCATCTCGCGCGAGGTCTCGGGGAACAGCAGGCCGGAGGGGCGCTGGGAGCCGGTGGTCTTGGAGAATTTCAGCCCGCGCGGGGTCTGTTCGATCCGGCACTGGAACCAGTCGTAGACGACGAAGCCGAGGCCGGTCTCTCCGCCCTGGGAGCCCAGTTTGACCGTGCGACAGCGATAGTTTCCGGGCGGGGGCGCGACGGTGTTGCGCGCCGCGTCGCGTTCGATCAGGTCGCCGAGCGAGCCCAGGTCGCCGGATCCGGGCTGACGCCGCGCCTGCTCCAGCGCCAGACGCCAGGCGGCGTCGCGGCGGGCGTAGCGATCGCGGTCGGTGGCGGTGACGATGCTGCGCCAGTCGCGCAGGACCGGCGCGCCTTGACCGGGCGGCGGGGGCGGGGGAGGGGGCGGCGTGCCGGCGCATCCTGCGACTAGGGTGGCCGCCAGCAGCAGAACGGTCGAAAGGGCGAGGATGCGCATGGCCGCAAGGGGCCTCACGCCGGGGCGGGCGTCAAGCGGTCAGACGACCATGACCGTGCCGAGCAGCAGGCGCACGCCGCG
>Ga0247737_1000702_pt1 | contig 13814 bp, 10 predicted proteins | sample UWRJL028104C2_FD_180937 | JGI IMG/M metagenome (GOLD analysis project Ga0247737, IMG submission 180937) | Plant litter microbial communities from Arlington Agricultural Research Station in Wisconsin, United States - UWRJ-L028-104C-2 | ecosystem: Environmental > Terrestrial > Plant litter >...
TGACCCCGGATTTAATTTTTTCTCGATTTATGGCGATTTTGGGGAGTTGTCGGAAAAATTAAATGGTCACGTGCGTGAAGAGTTGGTCGGAACTGTACAGTACCTCCTCACCTCGAACTTCACTCAACGCTTTGAGAGCAGCATAATCTCACCGCGTAACCTGTAAAGTACGTAGAACAGTTTTGACAAAAGCCTAATCCGATTTGTTGATCAATACGGTCTTGACTCTATTGATCATTCAGTGCCAGATCTTTCTTGCAACCTGCGCCTTGCATCGATACAAGTCGACACACCTCTTGAAGCTTGAAGTTCTGCCCTCTAGTTCAAGTGATCGTGTCAACCCCAAAGATTGGAACGGGAATAGATGATTACCCCCAGGAAGAGGTCGACGCGATGATGGAATTCTACGATGGTCAACGATGTGTTATCACGACCGCTGTGATGGCCATCGACTGGTGCCACATACTAGACGGCGCCATATCGTCTTCCAATCCACGCGTAAAGTCTTGTTTCTTCCAACTCAGCTGGCTCAGTGCTGACTGTACCAATTAGCTGGCAGACATGCTTCGGCGTAACCGACAGACATACAATGCACGCTGCAGAGGTGCGAGAAAATTTGGTGCCGGGTACATCCCTCTTTCTTTCTGTATCGAATGATTTCTGACTAGATCCAGTTAAATGCGACCACCATGATAGTATGAATCATAATCCTGGTCGGACAACCCTCTTCCTTCATGAGGATGTTGTAGAGCGACTCTCGCCTATGAGCGGGAGCTGCAGGAGTGGCGGATTGCGGAGATCAAGTCAGGAAGAACTGACCCTGGTAGACCCACGTACGATCAAGTGAGTGGTGGTCTTAAATTGCTGATATCATGTCTCATTAGTGCTTTAGGCGTTTGGCGGCGAGAAAGTAACAGAACATCGTTACTATTGTGAAAGCGTCTTTTATCCAATTTTCAGGGACGATGAGAATGGGGTCATTGTATATTATAGTTGGGATTGTCCTGGCATCGACAACCCAGCCAGTCAAAACAACTTCCCCATTGTCAAAACCCTCCTTTCAGTGCCATTCTCCCTCATCCACAATCTTCCACGGTTGTGCGCAATTATGCCATACACCCCTTTCCAACAACAACTTATCGTGACGTCTTTGGAGATCATATATCTGTGGTGGTGGGACCCATCTCTTGATGAGATTCGTGATCTCCAGAAGGATGTTGCCACAAATCGACGAAATGACGCCCGAGAACCATTACCCCACCCCGTTAATCATGAATCCCGCAAGCACACCACATTCTCAGCAACGCCAACTCTCATCTCTCCTGCTGATTCCACCAACACTCGTGGCCACAGTCCCAACCAGGACAAATGCACCATCAAGCCTCACTTAAGCGCAAGCTCGCCTTGTATGCCAACACACTTTGGCTGGTTCACAGACAGGGATGAAGGAGTCACGAACGAGGAAATGCCGTTTATTGACGATGGTGACATGGTTAGTGTCGTAGGTTCCCCAATACCTATTGAAACGTGGACTGAAACGGAGGAGTCGAACGACGATGATGTTATGGTCGTCCAAAACGAGCCTCCTTTATCCTTGGATATTCTATCGTGGTCTCAGAATGTTGTCGATTCCAGACCAGAACCCCTCCCTTTTACACCCACTCCCTTCAAGAGAGGTGTCATTTCCAACATGAGTGCTAACGACATTCTCATGGTCAGAGGACTCATCAAACCAACTGTTTACATTCAGTTCGTAGATTTGAGCTTATTCTCTCGACCTTAATATTCTTACGTGTAGGGATGCTAATTATCTTCCACCCATAGTAGTAACTTATCCTTATCATTATCCTTATACTTTATGTACGAGTTGTGACGGTCATGAATAGACGAGTGCATCAGCGATATGATGAACCCTCATTGATGGCATTAACCAACGCTTAAGACAGGTTCCTGCATCTGGTGAAAGGTGAGGTCGCTTGTATAATGTGCGATTCTGTTGGAATCCTGGTGGGTTCTCCTCAAAGACACGTTTAGAGAATCATATACCAGTCGTTCATTTGGTATATGCCATTGACTGAGCCAATGATGCAACGAGCAAAGTTCAAGAGCAGGGTGTGGCCGAAAACGCCGTTGGTCGCTTGGGGGAGCTGCCTTTCGAAGGGCGAGGATGAGATACTGATGAAATTTCGAAAAGTATGAAGCAAGTGAGAAATTGGCGTTGAGCTAGACTTGTGACCAGCCGGACGAACGACGACGTTGCACGTCTCACAGTGGGTCTGGCTTTGAGCTTCTGGAAAGTGAGTGCAAACCACTCTCAGATATGATTGTTCATTGGATTTTGCACTTCACGGTCTTGAAATTTTAAGACTTATACTGCGATTTGTAGTAGATTTTTGAAAATTCGGTTTCGGAAGTTGTGCTCGATGGACGGAAATTATCACACCCTCAATTTCACCGGAACTCAATAGGCATACGTGCCATCTGTCACGGGAAACAAGCAATATGTTCATACAAATGAACTAAGAGCGTCTCGACCATGGGTTTACTACATTGCTTGAGAGAGAAAAGAGAAGGGAAGGGAAGAAAGCAAATCGAGAGCATCGACGAAGCAAGGTGAATATCAAATAGCAATCAACAGCAAATCGAGACCAGAGAAACACGAGCGATGGGCATGAGACGAGACAGGGTGGTTCGTCAGTGCAAATTAGACTGAGGGAAACCTTCGAGGAAGAATCCGGGGAGTTCCAAGCGAGCCAGAGAAATTGACGGCTGAGGCGCCGCGTGTAACCAGATCGAATCATCCAGGTCGAGAATAGTGACATAATGGGAGCACTGGGTTATCCAAAGCCATGGAATGGGACGAAGTCGTGTGGTAGAGTAGTTGTGAGATCCTGTAGAAAGGAAGAAGCGCCAGGGGGAAATACGGTAGTCGGCCAAGAGCGAAGCGGGTGAGCAGGAGTGTCCAAGCAGGCAGGGGCGAAACAGTTCGTATGCGGCCAGAGTCCACGATATACAGATAGTAACCGATGACGGGGGGGCGACAGTGATCCAGAGGATTTGAAGAGGGTGGGATTCCACATGAGTGCGTCCGCCTGACAGTGAAATTGGAAGAGTGGTGGGGAACACAACATACACCAGCGCTAGTGTAAGCTGTTTTCTCCGTCACTAGACCAAGAACAACGCAAAGCCATGACGAGCAAGGTAACGGCGGGGGTTGTGATACTACAAACTATCAGCAACATTCAGATGCACATCAAACACGACATACCTTTCAAGAAGACGGAGAAGGAACCGAAGGGCATAATAAATTCATCGGATATCATCGAGGTGTGTAGTTTCGAACGCCTACAAAAGAAAGCTATTAGAGGGAGCTGCGATCAAATGAAGTTGAGTGCTTACCTCGCATGTGCCGCTTCCACTAACACGATTGCGTAATGGGTGCACAACATATGTCGTTTGGGGTGGTCAAAGACAGGGTGATAGCGTGTTTGGAGTAGAGAGTGTGTTGTTTTTTCGAAGTGGCATGTCAGGCGTTGAGTGGGCGGGAAGGTGACGACATGGAGATGGTTGGTTGAGATGATGGCCGCCGACGGGCCTATACAAGTATGCAATAGATCTCCTTCTGGTGATAAGGTAAGGCCAAGGATGTCGACGACGACGCAGGAGGATATAAAATGATGTAGTGAGGAAGTGGATCCGGAATGGTCATGACCATGGCCAGACCGAGACACAAGGTGTGAAATCGGCTAAGGCAAGATCGCCAGTAGATTCAAAGATAGTGAAATAGACGGTGTTGCTGGTGAAGGATAATGTTTGCAGCAATATGCGTCGGAAGATCATGCGCCAAATGGTATAGATGAGGGACGAGGAGTGTTTCGGTGATGGAGCAGAAAAATGGAAGTGTGCAAGTTCGAGATTGAGAGTTACAAATCGGGAAGTGAGATGGGAAGGATCTAGAGAAAGATGAGGTAGGAATATTCAGGAAAAGGAAAAGAGTCGGTCCGCAGGCAGGAGAGGGAGCTGTCCAGCAGTTTCGATGGTGATAATTTGAAGAGACTGGTTCAATATCGGGAGACAGAGATCGAGAGGCCGGGAGACAGAGATCGAGAGGCCGGGAGACAGAGATCGAGAGGCCGGGAGACAGAGATCAAGAGGCCGGGAGACAGAGATCGAGAGGAAGAACCCGAGAAATATGATGGAGAAACATGGGGAAATATTGAGGGAAAGAGTTGGTCCGTAGACAGGAGAGGAAGCTGTCTAGCGACTTCGATGGCTATACATAAATATGGGACAGGAAAGAAACGTGCAGTAGTGAAATTGATGATGATGCAGTGAATTCGTAGATCTAAGAAGCACAAGGGCGTCGTCAGTGAGGAGAAGCCAAAGTACAAGTGAAGGCTTACGTAGGAAGAAGATGCAAACGGCACAAAGACCCTGTGGGTCAATTCACCAAAATCCGAGTGTCAAAAATCGAGCAGTGCGCCTGAACCATGAAGGCTTATTGATTGGCTGAGGGGCAGGCTCGTCCTTACCAAATCGCCGCTTGGGAGTCAGAGGCAGTACTCGCAAGATTTTCTTCTTTGGAGGTTTAGGAATGTTGCCGTGGCTGCGCCCCTTGACCTCGTCTGACCAGAGAGCGAGATGGTGCTGATGTATGGGTTTAGAGCGAAGGTCAAATGGGCGAGCTGGAGGGGCAAGACTGGGTTGAGGATCTGGGAGCCAGACTTCGTGTTTGATGTGTTCTCGGTTGACATCGCTAAGCACGACAACAGCGTCGGCGTGGTTGTCGTCGTTCACGATCATATCGCCGACCCGAAGCTGCTCCACCTTCACCTCTGACAGCAAGACACGGGACTCGGGAGATGGGATAGGAAGGCTGTTGGCATTGGTGGATGTGTCCACGGGCAATGGCAAGTATGGAGGAGGAGGAGAGGGTGTGGCACCACGCGAAAGTGGAGAGTCTTCATGGTCAACGACATTCACGTTGATCAAATCCCCGATTGGGATATCTATAATAAACGTCAGTCAACAGCAAGGATGGACAGAATGAATGCTTACCAAGATGAGAACCATCTGTGTTTGCAAGGCAGAGAGGAGATACGCCCTCGTGACGAGAGAATGAATCTTTCAGACTCTTGATGAAGAAGTCTTGAAGGAGGTCAGGCGAAATATCCATGAAGTCCGGTTCGCAGCTGAGAGAGACAGTCGAACAAGCAGGCGAACTCGAGACGGATTGAGTAACACGGCCATGGACTGGGCAACGTGCTTCAAGACCTGGAGGAGCCAAGGGCGCGCTTGCCAGTAAAAGCACACTCTCGCACCTGCGGCACAGGACTTGTTCCACCACCGGTCGCTGTTGCTCGACCGAGTACTCCGTCTCGATAGACACACCGAAAAAAATGATGTCGTCGTTTATTCTGAGCTGACGGAGTCCGCCAATGATGAGCTCGAGATCAAGGTCGAATGCGAGGTTGCACTGGTTGGTCTTTCCTCTGCATGCAGTGGACACCTCGTTGGTGGATCCAAGAATGATGGGGGCATCGCAGTCCATGCTACCGACCAAAGGTGAGGATACCTCGACATCCATGTTGTCGCATATGAAAGTGGAGACCTCATCGTGAGAGTTGGTGTGAGCCGGATTGGCCTCTGCATGGAGCATATCCGTGTCAGCCTTGATATGAGCGGGGCCTTGGATATTGGGCTGGTACACGACCTGGTGGTGGGCCGCGCCTTCCTGAGTAGCGAGGGTCGGGACTTGTGAAAGATCAACATCCGTGGTGCCCGAATGAAACTCAAATTGACCCTGGTAGCTAGAATGAACTTGATCTCCAGTGAGTGCGTCGTAGGGTCCCGTGTAGGTAGTGTTGATATCGAAGGTCATAACCATGGAATTGGGGGCTTCAGCGTACTCGTATGCTCCATAGGGCTCGATGACCTGAACGGGTTCGTCAGTGTAGGCACATACGACTCCCTCGTCGCAGTAAGTCATGTAGGCGTCAGCCTCGTCGAAGTGCGGGTCGATCTCCATGAATTCGACGCCTTCAAAAGTCACCTGGAAATCGATAGGACTGAACATAAGTACATTCGTAGGCCGCCTATCGGCAGGAGTTGCGTCCATGGCCTGGATGTCGACTGCCTCGTAGGTGGGTACGTCGACCTGGGTTTCCTCGTTTGTTATGGCCATCTCGAAAATGTCAGAATCGAATGAGGATTGCTCTTGAGAAGAGTCGGCGGTGACTATTGCCTCGGGCTGGGCCTCCACCCAGGTTCCATGCTGGGTGACGTGCTGTACTCCTCCAATGGAAGGCTGTTCAGACAGCCAGACATACACCCCTGAGATGACATTGGTGAACGACTGGGCGTGAACTTGGATCTCATAGGCGGCCTCGCCGGGAACATGGTTGACCTTCATGACCTGTACGTTGGCCAAAAAGTCGTCTGCTGAGTGGAATCGATTGTGAATGTCGTCGTGGATGTTCACGAAGCTGTCCAAGAGGTCCATGACTGACTCAGCCGCGACTGAAGTTTCGAGGAGGATCTCCTCGGCGCCTTCGACGGTCTGTGAGCCCAAGATTTGGATATTGGAAATGTAGCCGTTGGCGGGAGGGGCTTGAACCTCAACCACAGCTTAGTGAACGTCGATTAGTTCAAGGTGGGTAGAGAAAGTTGACGGTGAACATACCAGAAGCGACATACTCAGCGTGGAGCTCTGAGAGGACACTATCCAGAAAGGTGGTGGCATGAGCTTCCGAAACAACCTGAACCTCAGCTTCGTCATCGGAATCTGCAGGGCGAGTAAGTATTTGAGGATGAGGAGCAGTCAAGAAATTTACCTGGCGCGTCGAAGATTTCGTAGGCGAGCTGAACAATCGCCGCGGCGGCAGCCTCAGCGTCACCTTCATCGTCATTGACAGACTCGAAGACCTCAGCGAGATCATCGCCCTCCTGGGCGTGGTCGTTGTTTCCATGTGTCTCAAGGGTATTAACGTCCTGCTCGTCCTCTTTCTCGTCCTCAGAGTCGTCATCAAGGTCGATGACCAAAGGTGTTGTCGATACAAGGCCTGCAAATATAACCTGGTCCTCGTTGCCGTCGAAGGTGTCGGCGGAGCGGCGCATGCCTGATGAGCGAGGTTCGTCTGCTCTCCCTTCGTGTTCACCATCTTGCTGTTCTTCATAGACGGCCTCCACAACAGCGACCTGACCGCCAGGGCCAGATTGGGCGTTGTTGTCGTTGGCGAGGCCAAAGCTGTTCATGAGTGCCGCCAAGTCGACGTCGTTTTGATAACGACGACCCTCGGCCTCAAACTCCTCGAAGGATTCGAGCTCGGAAGTGTCGATATGGTTGTTGTGTACGTTGGACATGTTTATGTTGAGCGAGTTGGTTTTTATTTGAGCGTGGTTTGGGAGATGGTGCAGGAAAGAAGATTGTTGGGGAAAGCACTTGGTTAGATCGCGTCGTTTTATACCAGAGGGTTCGACGCGTCTGTTTGCTCTTGTGATCGTCTCCTCGATCACCTCGAGCCATATTTCCAGAAACACAGGTAAGCAGCGCAAATATAGTGCACCACAAGGAGCTGCTGTAACTTCGTCCAAATCCCCTTAGGCGTGCCTGCTCATTGTGTGAGAATGACAAGGCATTTCAAGATGCTTCAACGTGTATATCCAGAAATTTGGATTTCACGTAAGCTTAAACGGGTATGGCTTCCTGAACCAAGTTCCAAGCATATTCATAACGACTCTCCGCAAAACAGACGACGAGCCATAGACGTATTGGTAGCAACTGGTCTTTGTTCCAAATGTGAAAGCATAAGTGGGTTCGAATGTCTTATGAAGTTGGTAGGATAGTAAGACGCGGCCAGTCAGTGTAGTTCACGAGGAAGAGCGGCGTGACGAAGAAACTTGAAAACATCATTGTTGATCAGATTCCCACGAGTGCCCATCAGGATAGTAAGCGCTCATCGACGCTTCTGTGGACTCGGAGATATGAGGAACCTGTCAACTTTGTTAAGTAAGATTCTGGAACTGCTGCGCGTTGAATGGTACCCGCTCACCTAATTGTTTCTCAGAACAATTTATCTTGCCTTTAGCCCCAGACTTTTGTCTTCACTCGGTTGGTGTTGAAGGTCCGACCTCGACGACTCCGAGTCGGAGAACTGGATATTAGGAAAGCAACATAAAGCAAACCAGAATCTTAAATCCTGTGTTATCTACCGTGAGATGAGTAAGTGGTTTTTTCTTCCATATATTCAATATTGAAATCCGGGATGCGGGATCAACGAGGGTAGCAAAGAAGTCGGGGGACTTCGTGGCAAACGAGTGCCGGTACAAACGATGTAGCTACGATTATATACGGTATCTACATCTAAATAGCATGCGTACACGAAACGTCGGGTAAGTCCATCAGAGATACGCGCAGGCGCCAAGCTCACTATCGATAAATTCCAGTTTCCAACATTCAAGTCTTGATGAGCCTCGTTGGCTTCCAGTTCCAATATTCGATGAGATTGGGAACAACTTGAATGTTAGTGCCAAAATCATATCTGACATATTATTGTGCTCTAATTACAGTAAAACTGCTATGTGCCATCGCAAAACAAGTGAAGGATGTCAATAAAGAGGTAAAGACTCAGTCTATCTTTAAATTTCTTCTGCCTCAATCTGAATACCTGGATGGACATCCTCCTACGGAATGACTCGTAAGGCATTGGAATTAGCTGAGTCTGGTCTTGGGTTCTCGTTTGAGACACTGAACGACCATGATGAAGCACATCCATGCAGCAGATGTGAAGAAAAAACTCATGTACGTAGTCCATACATGTCTTTGAACTGTGAAGCTACTCTACTTACGGACACCGCATCTTATAGATCGGTCCTCATGAATCCTGGCCTCATTAGCCAATACCAGAACCACTAGAGATGTGATACTGCCTCTCTCCGAGCCTATCAAAGGCATCGGCGGTCGAATGATGGATAGGATATCAATGCCGAAGGATAGCGTTTATTCATCCAAGCAAAGATGTACATTGAATTGGATTGAATTCCAATTTCCAGACCGTAAATCCGAAACGCTAAGCGAGATATATTTAGAGGATCAGGTTCAGTGATGAACTTGACTGATTTGTTCCAATTAGTGGATTCAAGTTCGCTGAGATGAGTAAGTCTGCAGGACGTTATCAAATTTAAGCACTAATTCTCTGATTCAAGAAGCCATTCTTTTCCTCCTTCTCGAGCCTTTCCAATTTCTTCAGGAAAGCAGGCAATTTACTGCTCCCCCGACGCCCACGTTCCTCGAAGGTGGTCAACCGTGACTATCGCCTGGGCAGATGCTCATCCACGTTGAGCTAGTTGTTGGTTAAAATCGATGCGTTGAGTTGATTCTATAACAAATTTCGTGGTGACTCGCGAATGGTAGTGTTACTTATGGTTCGGTGTAGAAGAAGTTGTCCTTTTTGTTTGTCCTTGGTGAACGTGAACATTCACGCGCACGTGCACGCTTCCGCCTTATAAGCTTAAACCTTCACGTTCACCTCGATTACAAATTCGAATGCTCTTATCTTTGAATCCAAGTAAAGTCCTCTAAGGACAGAAATGCACCATACTTCAACTTCAAGCCACATCACCGACATTCTTGACGCTCTGCATCATCTTGATTCTAATGGCCGAAACGCTGCTCGCCATCTTGCTTGTAACCACATCCGCGAAGGAATCGAATCTAGTCTTTCGATGGCCAGAGCTTCCAAAACCGTCGCCAAGGCTAGCTCGTGCCCGTCCCGATAGTTCTCTTTCGATATCTCAATTCGACAACCCATGGAGGGCATCCCACTCACAAGCCGAAGTCGAAGAGGCTCCAAATATACCTGCCCATGATTTTGGACGTGACCCAGATTATTGCTGGCAGCGTCCAAATGCATTGCTCAATAGAGCCATGGGTACCTCCTGTCAACTTCCCCTTCCGAGAGGCGCAACGCCCGCAGGACGATTCAATTACGCTGACCAAAGCCCCATGCCAGACGAATACGCACATGTGTTAGGTTATTCTGCAGAATTCCTTGCAAAGAATCTGTGTCCCCATCGATCAATGTGCCATCAAAAGTTTGAGCTGGTTGTTGATGATCTAGCGTTCATTGGTCACCCAGTATGCGTTGAGTCAGACGGCACATGGAGGTTCAAACCGGAGAAGCTTAAAGCTGGGTCAAGAGGTCGAGGGTCGAGGGATCCGCAAGAGTCTTTATCTCCTCGCACGGAGGAGCATCCATCGATGAGTCCTGAGGTGCCAGCCTCCGACGCGCCCGCAGCCTCGAAGAGCACCTGGCTTCACACATTCCACCTTGTTCTCGTTCTCGACCTCCCTGATCCTTCATCTGCGGCATCCGGTAATCTTTCAAAGTACTTCAACATCTTGTATGAGCAAATCGCATTCATTCTTACCGCTGTGCTATACCAAGAACAAGTTTTATCAAATTTCGTGGAGACGGAGTGCGATGCACTTATTCGACTCAAGGAGCGATGTATTTCTAAAGGTAGGCGTTTGTCGTCTTTCACATCTTCAATGTTAACTCATCTTGCCACATCCTTCTGTACTAGGTGAACCTTTTTCCACGTACACAGCGCAAGCCTTTGAGGCATCTTCTATTGCCAAAGCAATGAAACTCATCTACGAAGCTATCAAATCATCCTCCGTGGCCTACGTCACTATCAATTACCTCCCTCTAGAGCTCCAGCTACCTCCTTATCTTGACTCTCTTCTTCACAGTCAAGACGAACAAGAACACGACGCTGTTCACCCACTTGACGACGACATGACTCTTAACTGGGGGCAAGACATGAGTCTGGGTTGGAAACTTCCTGCAGCCGCTCCATGGAAGACGCTTCTTTTGCTCGACATAGATAACGATATGGATCCCCATCAAATTCTGAAGGGTCCACACGATTCAAATGAGGATCGCACTCTCGTGGAGGAGTTGATTCGTTTCTTGGAAAATGCGTCGGTCAATCTCTCGTTCGTACGTTCAAACTTCCTTCTACGGGCACGCATTAACGACGTTGTTTTTAGTCTCGCTGAAATGGCAGCCATCCTAGAATGGGATCTTGACACTAAGATATATCCAATCGTCAAGTGGCTTGTAATACACCGGAGGGCAAAGGTGATCGATGTGGTCCATGCAGGCTTAAAAACGGTCTTTGCCTTGCCACCAAAGTTCAGTGCACCGTGAGTGAATTAATTCTAGCTTTGATTTGCCCCATTAACTGATGAACATGCGTCGCATTCTATAGGTTGCCTCAATTGTCGAGAGAATTCCAAGAAGAATTCTCGCATCCGTCCATTCCCCCTTTGGCCCGCATCCTCTCGACAATATCCATGTCCATGTCAAAACAAACAGACAACCACTTCTTTGCTTCGGTCATGAACTCAAAGAAGGAGCTTATACCCGTCTATCATGACGTAGTGCTCTGGCTGCTCAAACGCGACCTTCTCATAACGCTCCATCTTCGCATTCGCGTAGTGGCCACTCGGGAACTCAAAATGCGAGTCAAGACAGCTAGGGACATGAAGTTAGGCCTCAAGAATGGAGTTTTGCGCCGACGATCGACGGCGGAAGAATACACCTTCGATGAAGAGTACCAGTCGATGGTATCAGAGAGGCAAACTTCATTTTTCCTCAAATCAAGTTCCAAAGCGGCCCAAAACTTCGCTCGAAGGATGTCATCATCTCACTCGACGCAGAGCGAGATCAGCGAATTGAATTTCAACGAATATGCTGTAGACGATGACAGTGATTCACACAATGACTCTGAGCCTGATGCGGAGGATTCTGGATGGGACACCTCTGAGGATCCTTTATGCCCCAGCATGATTCCAGAGCCTGGTAAGGCGAAACCCACGCAACGTCGTTGGCTGTCTGCTATGTCAGAGGGAAAGGATCCTGTTATTGCAAGGCGATTTGATGCGTGCGTAGTCACCGAGACATATAAGTATGTTTATTGGACTAATGCTTATTCCTAACAGAATCAATCAGTACTTTGATGGAAAGAGATCCGACGACGAAATCCTCTTTCGAGCAGAAATCACGCGAAAACAGCTTCGAGAGGTCCTTCATCATTATGAAGAATATGTGGGTGTCTCAAATCTACTTAGAAGATGAAGTCAGAACTAACTCGTTCCCATAATAGTTACAGACTTTTCTACATCCTGCATAATGGATTTCCGCGACTCTACCGGATCTCTCGTAATTTCTTGACAAACTCCCGTATGGCGCTTGCCTTCGAGCAATCAAATAGGCTGTGTCCCAGAAATTGATTTTCCTTCCTTGATCGCCACGTCGGGCAAGCGCTTGCTGAGAAGGGACATCGTGTCCTCTTCGGATGAGTTGCCCGGAGCCCTGATGAAAACCTTTTCATGACCCGGCCAGTTATCGTTGTCTGCAAGACTCAGCAGAATTGGTAACCGAATTTACCTGTACGTATCACCAGAGACCACATTCTGCTCCGGAAGATCGGCCTTGGATTTTTTGGAACGGAATAACGAAGTCGTAGACTTGCAACTTTCACCGCGGAGTATCGGCGGACGATAGTTTCTAACTGCGCTTCACAGATGGGAGTTTACAATTTGTTTTGTTCTCGAAACACCAACTGACTTCCTCCTCGTATCACTATTGTAACTGGGTACAACTACTATGACATTCTCTTGATAATGTCAAGTGCATCTCTGACGACTTTGCTCATACTCTCGGTCATGGCATATGCACTGAAATCATCCTCAACCCAATCTAGGCATACACATCAGGATTTCCAAGGGAACTAATCAAGCTCATTGCCTCTCACAGCACTTCCCCAAGTGCGTCCAAGCCAGAGATCCTGGACGCGGTGAACTGGTAGGCTAGTGATAGTAAATAGGCGCCGGTTGCTTCAGCTGATTTCACCGCTTCCCCATTTGAGATCACCTACGACGCGTTTACAACACGACCAGGATCTGATCGATCACAATTGTGCCTGGCTCAGTCAGAGAAGAAATAGAAGTAACACAGTATGTCATATAGACGAATGACTTTGTAAATATATGGTACATAAGATAGAATATACAAGCAAGAAAAGTTGACGAATCATTGTGGATGAATCCTTCAGCGATCCCTCTCCAACAGCGCGACGAGATCTTCCAACTCAGTTTCTCTTCGTTTAAGCCTGCATCACATAGTTAGATTCAATGCCTAGCGGTTCACAGACTGCATACCTTTCAACCTCTGCTTCAAGATGCGCTATCTTCGTTGCTTTTGCGTCTCGGCTCTTCTCAGCTGCGATTTTCTTTCTCTCAAGCTTCCTGACGTATTCAGGAATGCCTCCAAAGGAGTGTAGCATGCTCTGAATAGAATCTGCGGTCAGTTCTTGGGCTTCGTTTCCCCCAACAGTGTCTTGCGAACTAGGAGGGGCTTCGATCGGGTGATACTGGTAAGTCACCAAATCAAAAGTAAGTAAGGGTGTAAAGCAAGATACTAAATTACGTACGGATGTTGAAGTTGCGGCATTCGTCTGCGCAGGTTTGAACTTGGGCCTTGGCACAGGGGATGGCGTCGGGGAGAGAGCTCGGAAGGATGATGAGGACTGGACTTGATAGTTCCTCTGAGGGGTCTGAGGACGTCGCGTATCCGATGTATCGGGACCGTATCTGGTCACCAAAGGGGGAGAGGAGGCTGCCGGCTGGTTCAGAGCCACCTGGATTTCCTGAGTTCGCGAGCGTTTCTCAGGAGAGGGGCCGGGAGCCGGGGTATCATCTTCCATGTCAGAGAAATGTCGCTTAACCGATCGCAAAGGGGTGGGAG
>Ga0247737_1000705_pt1 | contig 13804 bp, 10 predicted proteins | sample UWRJL028104C2_FD_180937 | JGI IMG/M metagenome (GOLD analysis project Ga0247737, IMG submission 180937) | Plant litter microbial communities from Arlington Agricultural Research Station in Wisconsin, United States - UWRJ-L028-104C-2 | ecosystem: Environmental > Terrestrial > Plant litter >...
ACTCGATCGCGGTCACCATCGACGACATCGTCGAGCGTGACGACAAGGACCTGGTGGAGGTCTACGCCAACCTGTTCGTCGAGCGCGATAGCCAGAAGGGCATCATCATCGGGCACCAGGGTTCGCGGCTGGCCGACGTCGGCGCCCGCGCCCGCGCGCAGATCGAACCGCTGGTCGGCAAGCAGGTCTACCTGTCGCTGCGCGTGAAGGTGGCCAAGGACTGGCAGCGCGATCCGAAGCAGCTCGGCCGTCTCGGCTTCTAGCAGCGCGACGCCTAGTACCCGCAGCCGGGCCGCCTGCGGGAGCCCCGCCACCTTCGGCGACGCTGCCACTTTCGGAAACTCCCGCCCTCTTTCGGTGACCCCGCCACTTTCGGAAACTCCAGCCCTCTTTCGGTGACCCCGCCACTTTCGGAAACTCCCGCCCTCCTTCGGTGACCCCGCCACCTTCGGAAACTCAGGACACCGGTCACGCCCGCCCAGGTCACCTCCGCCGGCGGCGCTGTCGCTGTCCTGTCCTGCCGCGCTCGCGATAACGGAAACTCAGGACTCGTGTCGGCTGTGCCGCTCATCCGCCCCCGAATGGCGGGAGCTCGGTGCCTCCCACCCGACCGGTGCTCTGAGTTTCCGAAGCGGTCGGGCGAGATGACGGGGTGCACGGGATCGCGGACGGTCGACCGGAGTCCTGAAATTCCGACGGTGGGGCTTGGATAGGGCCGTGTACAACTTGCGGATGATTTCGGTGCGTGGGTGAGGATGCCGTGGCGCCGTCCGCCTACGGTGGAGTGATGTTCCGCCCGATTTCGCGCTCGCAACTGGTCGTCGACCTCGTCGCCGCCGGGGTATTCGCGCTGTTCGGCTGGCTGGGCGTTCAACGCTCCGACACTGGCGCGTCCGATCTGGTGGTTCTCGTCGGCTTCGCGGCCGCGCTCGCTCTCCGTCGGCTCAGCCCGGGACTCGCCCTCGGCGTGGCCTGGGCTGCGGCGATACTGCAGATGGCGACCTCCGCGATCACGCCGACGGTGTCCGATCTGGCCGTCCTCGGGGTGCTGTACGCCACGGCCGCCTACGGCGGACGCGTCGTGCGCTGGGCCGGACTCGCCTCCGCCGGAGTGGGGGCCCTCGTCGCGAGCGGCTACCTCGTGCTGGTGCCGCAGTGGAACGGGGGAACGTCGGGCACGGTCGACGAGGTCACGCGGGCCTTCCTCACCTCCTTCGTGGGCCTGCTCGCCCTGCTCGGGCTCTCCTGGACGCTCGGCCAGCTCGCCCGCATCTACCGCCGCGCGCGCGACAGTCGCCGCGCGCAGATCGCCGCCGAGCAGGAGGTGATCACCGAACAGGAACGGAACCGGATCGCCCGCGACATGCACGACGTCGTGGCGCATTCCCTGGCGGTCGTCATCGCCCAGGCCGACGGGGCGCGCTACGCCCGCGCAAGCGACCCCGCTGCAGTGGATACCGCTCTGACCACGATCGCGGCCACCGCCCGGGAGGCTCTCGGCGACGTCCGCGTGCTGCTCTCGCAGCTGCGACACAGCGAGGGTGAGTCTCCGCAGCCCGCTCTGGACGACCTCGACCGGCTGGTCGAGCAGCTCCGCGACTCCGGCCTCACGATCGAGCGCACCTCGTCGGGACCTCCGCACCCCCTTCCCGCCGGTCAGCAACTCGCCGTCTTTCGCATCGTGCAGGAGGCCCTCACCAACGCGCTGCGCCACGGCGACGCGGTGAGTCCGGTCACCCTCGACTTCGCCTGGACCGACCAGGATGTGATCGTGACGGTAGCCAATGCACTCCGCAGCGGGTCTGTACAGGGCCCAGGGGGTCATGGGCTCGCGGGGCTCCGTGAACGAGCGACGCTGGCGGGGGGATCCGTGACCGCGGGGCCCGACGGCCGTCGCTGGGTCGTCCGGGCCCGGCTCGGGAGGCAGGCATGATCCGTGTCGCACTCGTCGACGATCAGGCGCTCTTCCGTGCGGGCATCAGGATGCTCGTCAACTCGCAGCCCGACCTCGAATTCGTCGGGGAGGCAGGCAACGGAGCCGAGGCCATCGCCATGGTGGCCGCCACGCGCCCCGACGTCGTGCTCATGGACATCCGCATGCCGGTCATGGACGGCATCGCCGCCACCGTCGCGATCCTCGCGGATGCCGCGGCCCGCACCATCATGCCCCCACGGGTGATCGTGTTGACCACCTTCGATCTCGACGAGGCGGCCACGCGGGCGATCCGCGGCGGGGCGAGCGGCTTCGTGCTCAAGGATGCCGACCCGGAGTTCCTGCTCGCGGCCATCCGCACGGTGCACGCCGGCAGTTCGGTCATCGCCGCCTCGGCCACGCGGGAACTGTTCGAACACTTCGCCGGCCGCGACACCGCTCCGGTACCGCCGCAGTTCGAGAATCTCACCGCCCGCGAGCGACAGATCTTCGCACTGGCGGCCCGCGGCCTGAGCAACGCGGAGATCGCCACCGCCGAGTTCCTGAGCGAGGCGACGGTGAAGACCCACATCAGTCGCATTCTCGCCAAGCTCGGGCTGCGCGATCGGGTGCAACTCGTGGTGTTCGCGTTCGAGCACGGGCTGGCCCGCTAGTCGAGCTGGAAGCTGCGCGAGCGTCATCCCTCAGATGTATGCGGTCGCGACCTCCGGCCGACGACGGGGCAGCGCGCGCTTCCTAGCGTGGAAGCATGGCAATCAACAATCAGGAGGCGGGCCTCGTGGCCCGGGTCTCCCAGCTCACCAAGTCATACGGTTCCGAGGCGAACCGCGTCACCGCCCTCGACGATGTGTCCATCGGCATCCGTCAGGGCGAGTTCACCGCGATCATGGGCCCGAGCGGCTCGGGCAAGTCGACGCTCATGCACATCATGGCCGGCCTCGACACTGCGACGAGCGGGCGTGCCTGGCTGGGTGACACCGACATCACCGCGCTGCAGGATGCCGAACTCACCGTTCTGCGGCGTCGGCGCGTCGGCTTCATCTTCCAGGCCTTCAACCTCGTGCCCACGCTCGACATCGGTGGCAACATCCGTCTGCCGTTCGAGATCGACGGACGCCGCCCGACCGGTGACGAGCAGGCCTGGATCGACCGTCTGGTCGACACCCTGGGCCTGTCGGCGCGGCTGAAGCACCGCCCGCACGAGCTTTCCGGCGGCCAACAGCAGCGCGTCGCCATCGCCCGCGCTCTCGCCACCCGCCCCGACCTCGTGTTCGCCGACGAGCCGACGGGAAACCTGGACTCGCGCACCAGCCGCGAGGTGCTGTCGCTGCTCGCCGGGGCGAGCACCGAGTACGGGCAGAGCATCGCAATGGTCACCCACGACCCGATCGCGGCGAGCTACGCCGACCGGATCCTGTTCCTCGCCGACGGCAAGGTGGTCGCCGATCGCGAGCGCTCCACTCCCGAGGAGATCTCCAGCTTCATGCTCGGAATCGAGGCGGCAGCGTGAGGCGCGCACTCACCGGGCACGCCTCGAGCGTGCTCGTCGCGGCCCTCAGCTCCGCGTTCGGGGTGCTGCTGCTCGAGGTGACCGGGGTGCTGGCGCAGATCATCCGCGGCGACGACGTGACCGGTTCGAGCACGATGGTCGCGCTCCTCCTGCAGACGCTCGCCTTCGTGTTCATCATCATCGCCGTGTACGTGGGGGCGATCGTCACGTCGAACACGTTCGCGACGATCATCGCCGGGCGTACCCGCACCATCGCCCTGATGCGGCTCATCGGGTCGAGCGCCGCGGATCAGCGCAAGGCCGTCGCTAAAGAGGGTCTGCTGGTCGGCGTCGTCGGTTCCGTCATCGGCGCCGTGATCGCCAGCGGGCTCACCTGGCTGCTCCTGCTGATCGCCCAGGCGACGAAGTTCATTCCGAAGGGCGCATATGCCGTGCTCGACGGGGTGATCGTAATCCCCATCGTGGCGGTGGTGCTCACGACCTGGTTGGCGTCGTGGATCGGGTCGCGCCGGGTACTGCACGTCTCGCCGATGGAGGCGACCGGGGCCGCGGTGGAGCGCACCGTCGACGAGACGCGGTCTCTGCGCGGGCGCCGGACATCCGCCACCGTGCTGTTCATCGTCGGCATCGGCCTTCTCGTGCTCGGCATGCTCATCGGGCTGGTCACCCCGCTCGGTGTGCTGGTCGGCGTTGTCGGCGGCATCGTGTCGTTCAGCGGGGTGGTTCTCGGGGCGCAGTTCGTGATGCCGCTCGCCCTGCGGCTGGTCGGACGGATGTTCGGCTCGAGTGCGACGGCCCGCCTCGCTGCCGAGAACGCAGTGCGCTACCCCGAGCGGAGCGCGCGATCGACGATCGGCCTGGTGATCGGTGTCGCCCTGGTGACGATGTTCGCGGTGGCGGTGGAGAGCTTCCAGGTGATGATCCGTACGGCGCAGGAGGCGCAGCCGGAGGTCTACCAGGGCACGGACACGGTGCTGACCGTGGTGGTCGTCATCTTCTCGGTGCTCATGGGCTTCAGCGCGCTGATCGCCGCGGTCGGAATGGTCAACGCGCTGTCGCTGAACGTGCTGCAGCGTACCCGCGAGCTGGGGCTGCTGCGCGCGCTCGGCTTCACCGCGCGCCAGGTGCGCACGATGGTGCTGGCGGAGAGCGCGCAGCTCACCATCGCCGCGGTGGTGGTGGGGCTCCTCCTCGGTACGTTCTACGGGTGGGCGGGGGCGCAGTCGCTGCTCGGGTCGATCAACGGCGTGCCGGGCATCGTCCTGCCCGCGATACCGGTCGGGTTGCTGGTCGTGGTGGTTGCGGCATCCGCGGTGCTCATTGCCGTGGCATCCGTCGCCCCCGCGCGCCGAGCCACGAGCATCGCCCCGGTTGCCGCGCTCGCCGTCGAATAGTCCTCCCGACCTCGCCGAGTAGTCGGAAACTCAGGACGATGGTCCGTCGCAGCACCGCACGCACGGCGTGGCGGGCGCGGCGCCGACCAGAGCCCTGAGTTTCCGTAATGGGGGTTCGGGGCGGGGCGCCTAGGGTTGACGGGTGCGTATCCGACTCCTGGGCGGCCTCGACGTCGAACACGAAGGCGCGCCCGTCACCATCACGGGCTCCATGCAGCTCGCGGTGCTGTTCCGCCTCGCCGTCGACGCCGGCAGCGCGGTCGGTTACCGCGCCATCGCCGAAGACGTCTGGTCTGTCGATCCGCCCGAGAACAGTCGCGCCGCTCTGCAATCCATCGTCTCGCGCCTGCGCTCGCAGTTGCCGCCCAGTGCGATCGAGTCGACACCCGGCGGGTACCGCCTGGCGGTCGCGCGAACGGATGTCGACGCCCTGGCCTTCACCGACCTGGTCGCCACCGCGTCCCGCAGCGCCGACCCCCGCGAGCAGCGCGCGCTCGCCGAGGCCGCCCTCGCCCTCTGGACCGGCGAGCCCTGGACCCCCGAGGACTCCTTCGACTGGTTCGAGCGCGACCTGCGCCGCGATCACGCCGCGGCGCTGAAGTTGCGCGGACCGGTCGGTGCCCCGCACTCCACCATCCCCATCCCGCTCACCGCCCTGGTCGGCCGGGAGCCGGAGCTCGCCTCGATCGCCGAGCAGCTCACCCAGAGCAGGCTGGTGACGATCGTCGGGGCGGGCGGCGCCGGCAAGACCCGACTGGCCGTCGAGGCGGCGCGCGCGGTGCGCGGGGCCACCCTGGTCGAACTCGCCCCGGTCGGATCGTCCGAGCTGTATGCGGCCGTCGCCGCTGCGCTCGGCCGCGAGGTGCGTACCGCCGACTCCGCGGAGCAGGTCGGCAGCCGAGATCGGGTGCTGGAATCGCTGCTCGGCCGGGATGCGCTGCTCGTCCTCGACAACTGCGAGCACGTGATCGACGCTGCGGCCCGCCTCGCTGCAGATCTCCTCGGTGCGCTGCCGCAACTGCGGATCCTCGCCACCAGCAGGGAACCGCTCGGCGTTCCGGGCGAGGCCTTCGTGAGCCTCGGCCCGCTGTCGCATCCCAGCACGGAGATCACCGTCGCGGCGCAGGCGCGCGGCTTCGACGCCGTCGAGCTGTTCCGTCAACGCGCACAGGCGTCGACGGGAACCGATCTCGACGACGCAGGCCTGCTCGTCGCCGCCCGCATCGCCGCACGACTCGACGGCCTGCCACTCGCGATCGAGCTCGCCGCCGCCAAGCTGCGCACCATGACACCGGACGAGGTGCTCGCCGGACTCGACGACCGGTTCGCGCTGCTCACGGGTGGCTTTCGCACGGCCCTGCCCCGTCACCAGACGCTGCGCGCGATGATCGACTGGAGCTGGAGTCTGCTGTCCGAGGACGAGCAGACGGCGCTGTCCCGCATCGCCGTGTTCCCTGCGGGGGTCGGTGTGCGGGACGCGGAGCAGGTCGCCCGGTCGATGGGGGTGGCCGCGGCATCCGTCTTCGATTCGCTGGTCGAGCGGTCGCTGCTGCAGCGTTCCCGGGGGCGTTATCGCGCGCTCGAGACGATTCGCGAGTACGGCATCGAGCGACTCGCGGCGTCGGGCGAGCTGACGGATGCCCGTGCCGCCCAGGCGCGCTCGGTCGCCGAGCGGGCCATCCGCTACGACGCCATGCTCCGTCGGAGCACGGTGCGGGAGGCGATCGACTGGTTCGACTCGGAGGACGACAACATCGCTGCCGCCCTGCGGTTCGCCACCGAGGCGGGTCTCGGGGCGGATGCCATCCGGATCGCGACCGCCTCCGTCTGGTACTGGACCATCCGCGATCGTTCCGAGGACGCACAGCACTGGTTTCTGCGGCTGTTCCCCCTCGCGCAGACCACAGACACCACCGAGGCGCAGCTGCTCCGGGCGATCGCGCCGATCGTTGCACGGGTGACGACCGGCGACGACCCCATGAGCGGCATCGAGTACAGCGCCGAGTTCGAGGCCGAGCTGGTCGCCCTCGAGGCGGTCGACAGCAGTTCCCACGAGCTGGTGCAGGTGTTGCCACCCCTCATCCGCGCCTTCGCCATCGCCGGCCAGGACGGGGGATGGATGGTGCGCGCCCGCCCACCCCGCGGCGAAGACCTCGGTCTCGCGCCCTGGTCGAGCGCGCTCCTGCACGTCGTGCGCGCGGCCATGGCGCACAACCGCGGCGAGCTCGACGAGCTCGGCGAGGAGAGCCTCATCGCCGTCGAGCAGTTCGAACGGATCGGCGACCTCTGGGGACTCGCCCTCGCCCAGCAGATGCGCGCCGAGTGGCTGATGACCGCAGGTCGACTCGACGAGGCCTTCGCCCTGACCGAGGTGTCGACCGACAACATGCGTCGCATCACCACCAGCTGGGATCTCGCCCAGCAGCAGGGGCTGGCGATCACGATCATGATCCGGCAGGGCCGTCGGATCGAGGCGCGCGAGCGTCTGACGGAATTGCTCGGGGAAGCGGGTCTGTCCGGAAACGGCCGCGCGCTCGTGCAGGCGCACATCATCGGCACGCAGGTGGCGCTCGCCGATCGGGACCTCCCCGCCCTGACCACGCACGTCGCCGCCTTCGATGCCCTCGACGACGCCTGGCCGAGTATGCCGCCGCAACTGAATGCCTGGGCGGAGGCTGCGCGCGCCGGCATGCATCTGCTCGACGGCGACACCGAACGGGCCGAGACCGCTCTCCGCACCGCGGTGGATGCCGCCCTGGCCAGCCACGATCGTCCCGTGATCGGCATGGTCGCCATCGCGCTCGGTGCCCTGGCTGCTGAGCGCGGCGACTATCCCGGTGCGCTCCGCGCCGTCGATCTGGCAACCGCCATCACGGGCTACTACGACGCCAGTTCGCCACAGGTGCTCGAGATCGAGCGCGCGGCGGCCGAGCACCACGTGAAGCGGGCCGGTGCCGAAGCACCGACCCGCCAGGCCGCGATCGAGTCGCTCGGTCAGATCTTGCGGCGGTAGGCCCAGGTCGCGAGCGGGAAGAACACCGCGACCAACACCACGCAGGAGCCCAGCACCCAGAGCAGCTGGCCGCCGAGCGTTTCACCGGCGGCGAGGTAGGACGGCCCGGCGAGCAGGCCGCGCATCGCCTCGATCACGTGGGTGACCGGGTTGATCGCCACCCAGCCCTGTAACCAGGTGGGAAGGGTGTCGGCCGGCACGAAGGTCGACGAGCCGAACGTGAGCGGGAAGACGATGAGGAACGAGAGACCCTGCACGGCGCCGGACGAGCGCGCCAGCATCCCGATCAGTACGGAGACCCAGCACAGGCTCACCGCGAACACGATGATGAGCACGATGGCGAGGGCCACGTGATACCACGGCGTGTAGAAGCGGAAGCCGATGATGGCGCCGAACACGAGGGTGACGGTCACGGCGATCGAGTGCCGCACCACGTCGCCGAGCACCGCGCCGAACAGGGGCGCGGAGCGGGCGATCGGCAGCGACCGGAATCGGTCGAAGACACCCTTCTGGATGTCGGTGTTCAGGTTCACACCGATCGTCAGCGAGGTGAACATGATGGTCTGCACGATGATGCCGGGGAGGGCGAACTCGACGTATCGACCGGTCGAGCCGGCGATCGCCCCGCCGAAGATGAAGACGAACAGCACGGTCATGATGATCGGCTGCACGGTGACGTCGATGAACTGTTCCGGGTTGCGGAACATTTTCGTGACGGTGCGCTTGGCGAGGATGAGTGAGTCGCGGATCATGCGACACCTCCCTTGAGGTCGGTCTCGGCCGGGATGTCCGTCGTCGGATCGACGCCCGTCGTCTGGCCGGTGAGTGAGTAGAAGACCTCGTCGAGCGAGGGGAGACGCAGCGACAGCTCGGAGACCGAGATGCGCTCGGCCGCCAAGGCACCGACCACGGTGGTGAGGGCGGAATCGTCGGCGACAGCGACGGAGATGAGGTCGGGCGCGGGCTGTTCCGGCTCGCGACTGCCGACCGAGACCAGGAGTTCGCGCACTCTCGGCAGGTCGCGTGGCGAGGTCGGACGAACCTCGAGGGTCTGGCCGCCCACCTGGCGCTTGAGCCCCTGCGGGGTGTCGTTCGCGATCACGCGGCCGTGGTCGATGACGGTGATCTCGTTGGCGAGGGCATCAGCCTCCTCGAGATACTGGGTCGTCAACAGCACCGTGGTGCCCTGGCGAACGAGCACCCGCACCATGTCCCAGACGTCGTCGCGCTTGGCGGGGTCGAGCCCGGTGGTGGGCTCGTCGAGGAAGACGACGCTCGGGCGTCCGATGAGGGAGGCGGCGAGATCGAGGCGACGGCGCATGCCGCCGGAGTAGGTCTTGGTGAGTCGCTTGCCGGCATCCGTCAGGTCGAATTCGGCGAGTAGCTCGTTCGCTCGCGCCTTGGCCTGCGCCGTGGAGAGGTCGAGGAGCTGGCCGATCATCACCAGGTTCTGGATGCCGGTGAGGTCCTCATCCACGCTGGCGTACTGGCCGGTCAGGCCGATGGACTGCCGCACCTCCTTCGCCTGCGTGACCACATTGTGGCCGGCGACGATGGCCGTGCCGGAGTCGGGGCGGAGAAGGGTGGCGAGGATGCGCACGGCTGTCGTCTTGCCGGCGCCGTTCGGGCCGAGCACGCCGAGCACGCGGCCTTCGTCGACCCGCAGGTCGATGCCGGCGAGTGCCTGCGTCTTTCCGAAGTGTTTGGTGAGGCCCACGGCCTCGATCGCTGCTGTCATGCGTCAAGAGTGCACGAGGAGCGCTGTCACGGCGCTGCCGCCCCGCTGTCAGCCGCTGTCAGGCTCCGTCGCTGACTCCTTGCCGCGGGGGTGCCCTTCGGAAACTCAGGACTCTGGTCGAGAGCGCGGCGGCACCAGCGCTGTGGGCGGGTTCTGGTGACCACCGTCCTGAGTTTCCAACGGGGTCGGGTCTCCAACAGGGTCGGGTTTTCGCGCAGGTCGGGTCTACTAAGGGGTTCGGGTGCTCGCGGCCTGGTGCTACCCTGAAGTCGTGCTTTCCGGTCTGCTCCTCCTTAGCTGCCGCGACGAGTCCTAACCCAGGCCTCACTCGTCGCGGAGTTCGTCTTTGGCTGACCCACCAGACGCAAGCGAAAGAGTGAGACATGAAGAACACCCAGTCGGCTTCTGCAATGCCGATTCACAAGTACCGTCCGTACCGCGAGACCCTGGGCGTCGATCTGCCCGACCGCACCTGGCCGTCCAAGCACATCACCCAGGCGCCGCGCTGGTGCGCCGTCGACCTGCGGGACGGCAACCAGGCGCTGATCGACCCGATGAGCCCCGAACGCAAGCGGATCATGTTCGACCTGCTGGTGAAGATGGGCTACAAGGAGATCGAGGTCGGCTTCCCGAGCGCGAGCCAGACGGACTTCGACTTCGTCCGCACGCTCATCGACGAAGACCTGATCCCCGACGACGTCACGATCCAGGTACTCACCCAGGCCCGTGAGAGCCTCATCACCCGCACCTACGAGTCGCTGATCGGTGCCAAGCGCGCCATCGTGCACCTCTACAACTCGACCAGCATCCTGCAGCGCGACGTCGTCTTCCGCACCGACAAGCAGGGCATCATCGACATCGCCCTCGAGGGCGCCCGCCTCTGCAGGGCTGCCGAGCCGATCGCCGCCGGCACCGAGATCTTCTACGAGTACTCGCCCGAGAGCTACACCGGCACCGAGCTGGAGTTCGCCCTCGACGTCTGCAACCAGGTGATCGAGATCTTCGAGCCGACGCCCGAGCGCAAGGTCATCGTCAACCTGCCCGCGACCGTCGAGATGGCCACGCCCAACGTGTACGCCGACTCGATCGAGTGGATGTCGCGCCGCCTCAATCACCGCGAGAACGTCATCCTCTCCCTGCACCCGCACAACGACCGTGGCACCGCGGTGGCCGCGGCGGAGCTCGGCTACCTGGCCGGAGCCGACCGCATCGAGGGCTGCCTGTTCGGCAACGGGGAGCGCACCGGCAACGTCGACCTGGTCGCACTCGGCATCAACCTGTTCACCCAGGGCATCGACCCGCAGATCGACTTCAGCGACCTCGACGAGGTCAAGCGCACCGTCGAGTTCGTCAACCAGCTGCCCGTTCCCGAGCGTCACCCGTGGGCCGGCGACCTGGTCTACACGGCCTTCAGCGGATCGCACCAGGACGCCATCAAGAAGGGCTTCGAGGCGATGGCGACGGATGCCGCGGCCCGCGGCATCACGGTGGATGAGCTCACCTGGGCAGTGCCCTACCTGCCCGTCGACCCCAAGGACCTCGGACGCAGCTACGAGGCCGTCATCCGGGTCAACTCGCAGTCGGGCAAGGGGGGAGTCGCCTACCTGCTCAAGACCGACCATGCGCTCGACCTGCCGCGCAAGCTGCAGATCGAGTTCTCCGGGGTCGTCCAGGCCAAGACCGATGCCGAGGGTGGTGAGGTCACTAGCGACGAGATCTGGGAGATCTTCCAGGACGAGTACCTGCCCGCCACCTCGCCCGACGACAAGTGGGGCCGCTTCGAGCTGGCCTCGACCCGCACCTCGAGCGACATGTCGGGCAGCACCATTCTGCTGACCGAGCTGCGAGTCGGCGAGTCACTGGTCACGGCGGAGGCGGTCGGCAACGGCCCCATCGCGGCATTCCTCACGGTGATCGCCGACCAGGGCGTGGAGGTCAAGCTCTACGACTACGTCGAGCACGCGCTCAGCGGTGGTGGCGATGCCGTCGCCGCCGCGTACGTCGAGCTGGACGTGAACGGCACGCGCCTCTGGGGCGTCGGAATCGATGCGGACATCTCCACGGCATCCCTCAAGGCGGTCGTGTCTGCGGTCAACCGCGCGGTGCGGTCCGCCTCGAGCGACCGCGAGCTCGCCTCGGTCTGATGGAGCCGCGTCCCGGTGATCTGAGTGGGCGTCCGCGCGGTGATGTCGCCGTGCCCGCCGCACTGGGATTCCTGGCGGACCCGGTTCCGGTCTGGATGAACCAGCTCGGCGGCCTGACCTTTTCCGGCACGCTCGATGGTGAGCCGGTATTCGCGAAGTGGCAGTCCACCGGTGTCGCGGACGAGGTCGCACGGCTCGAGTGGGCCCTGCGATACACGCCGGTGCCCGAGGTGCTGGTGTCGGGCGACGATGTTCTGGTGACGCGGGCGCTCCCGGCGGAGAACGCGGTGAGCGACCGCTGGCTGGCGAACCCGGCGGTCACCGTCGCGGCCCTCGGCTCGGGGCTTCGGGCGCTTCACGACGCGCTGCCGGTGAAGGACTGCCCCTTCGACTGGTCGGTGGCCGGACGGCTGGAGCGAGCGGGAATCGAGCCGTTCGCCGACCTGCCCCCGGTGGATCGCTTCGTCGTCTGCCATGGCGACCCGTGCCCGCCGAACACGCTCATCGCCGATGACGGAACCTGGCTCGCCCACCTCGATCTCGGGCGGCTCGGCGTGGCCGACCGCTGGGCGGACATCGCCGTCGGGGTGATGAGCCTCGAGTGGAACTACGGTCCCGGTTGGGGCGACGCCTACCTCGCGGCGTATGGCGTCGCGCCGGATCCCGAGCGCATGGCCTTCTACCGCGAACTGTGGAACCGCACGCCCTAGCCTCCCCGCCCCTGCCTCCCCGCCCCGCGCATTCGGAAACTCAGGACTCCGCTCGCCGGCACCGCAATTCGGGCCCCATAGGGTTCGCCAGGTTGACCGCCGTCCTGAGTTTCCGAAGGGCTGCGTGGCTGAGGGGCCGCTCGGCGCGCCGCCGGTATCCTGGGGCAATGACTTCGGCGGAGCAGTTCCACGCCCGCCCACCCGTCTCAGCCCCACCGGTCTCAGCCCCGGCCCCACTGGCCACCCGCATCGTCGATCACGCCGCCATCGCCCGCAACATCGACCGACTCCGTCCCGACGGTGACACCGGCATCATGGTCGTCGTCAAGGCGGACGGCTTCGGCCACGGCATGCGCGAGGTCGCCCGCACCGCCATCGCCGTCGGCGCCGACTGGCTCGGCGTCGCCACGGTCGACGAAGCCCTCACCCTCCGCGCCGCCGGCATCGACGCCCCCGTGCTGTGCTGGCTGGCCGATCCGTGGACGAATCTGACGGATGCCGTGGCCGCCACGATCACGATCTCCTGCGCCAACATCGAGACCCTCCAGGCGGTCACCGCCGCAGCCGCCGCGACGGGCACCACCGCCCAGGTGCACCTCGAACTCGACACCGGCATGGCACGGGGTGGCGCGGAGAGCACTCGCTGGGCCGAACTCTGCGCGGCAGCCGCAGCGGCGCGCGGGGTGGAGGTCACCGGTATCTGGTCGCACCTCGCGTTGGCTGCCGACCCCGATCCGCTGTCGACCACCGCGCAGAAGATCGCGTTCGACGAGGGAGTCGACGAAGCACGAGAACTCGGCCTGAGCCCTGGGGTGCTCCACCTGGCCAACTCCGCGGCCGCCCTCGACCACGAGCAGACCTGGTTCGACCTGGTGCGCTGCGGCGCCGGCGTGTACGGCATCGAGACGGTGCGCGACCGAAACCACGCCCTCGAGCCGGCGATGCGGGTTGTGAGCCGTGCCACCCAGGTGCGCCGGGTGCCCGCCGGCAGCGGGGTGAGCTACAACCACGCCTATGTCACCGACCGCGAAACCACCCTCGTGCTGGTGCCGGTGGGCTATGGCGACGGGGTGCCGCGCGGGCTCTCACAGGGCGGCCAGGTCGTGATCGACGGCCTGCGGCATCCGATCGTCGGGGCCATCTCGATGGACCAGCTCGTGGTCGACGTCGGTGATATTCCGGTCGAGTTGGGTGCGGAGGTCGTGTTGCTCGGGTCGCCCCGCCGCGGTGAACCCGACGCCCAGGAATGGGCCGACGTGACCGGTACGATCGCCCATGAGATCCTCACCGGTCTCGGCGGACGCATGGCAAGAGAACACATCAACCAGGTAGGGACAGCATCATCGTGAAGCGCATCGGCAT
>Ga0247737_1000707_pt1 | contig 13794 bp, 19 predicted proteins | sample UWRJL028104C2_FD_180937 | JGI IMG/M metagenome (GOLD analysis project Ga0247737, IMG submission 180937) | Plant litter microbial communities from Arlington Agricultural Research Station in Wisconsin, United States - UWRJ-L028-104C-2 | ecosystem: Environmental > Terrestrial > Plant litter >...
ACCAAAACCTGAGGCACCCCCTCCCGGCCGTCCCCCAGACTGCAGCTGGGGAAAGATGGGAGGAGGCAAAACATCATACGCGGGCGGTGGCGTGCGGGCTTTTATAGCACTTCGCACATCGAGTCCGAGTCGGATGTCCGAATCGTCATGTGGACCGGGATGGCGTAGATTCGCCGGAGGCGGGTGACCTCGACCAGCTAGTAGGTCCGATGGATCCGTGGTGATGGCTGCAGGTGTGGAGGTGGGTGTGGGCATGTTGGTGTTCCTCGACATCAAGAATTGTGCAGAGTCCTGAGACCTTGTGATTTCAAGGAAACTTTGCTTCGACGTCGACGTTGATGGCTTGTCTTGTGAAAAGGTTTGAGATTATCGATGAGATTAGTGTTGTGTGTTTAGGGGACTGAATATCTCTTGACTCCGTCTTGGACCGTGAATCAGGTGTACCGCGCCGGTCGCTATACAATTGCAATCGTTTCGATGACGCCTTTGAATTCGCTTGGGTGGTACCGAATCCCGATTCCTAAAGTTCTACCGCTTCGGGGTGGTTCTAATTAACCGCGACGTTGTCGAGATGAGGGTGAGTTCTTGGAATATGACGTAGAGTGTAAACCCACAGTGGAAAGGGAGCAGGGTTAATCTGGTGGTCCTGCGCGGAGTTAGGTATCGAATACCTCGTTCGAGGTCGATGATATGGTAGTGGATCCTCTTTGTGGGCTGCTCGAAGCCTCTGTGTAGGTTTATACGAAAGGGGCCTCGAGGTGTTGGCTTGGATAACGTCAGGCAACCAGTAGTTATCGTCTGCACCAAGTTTGCGCCTGGAAGATACCAACACTGGTAGAGACCCGATGTGTCGACTTGGCAGGATGCACAAGTTGCACAACGCTGTCTTCTGCAAGTTTCCTGCCCTTCTACGAATCCTGCCTCGTTTCGTTTAGTAGACAATTAACACAAGGACATGCCTCGGGAGAATGCAGTGTGATGGCGTGCTTGAAGATAAGAACAAAAGTGCTGCCAGCGAGCTCGGCCTGCCACAACTAGGGCCTTGGCATGGATGCCCCGGATGAGACCGAGCCTAACCTGCTTTACAGCAAGATTTCGCTCCGCTGAGCTTTGATTGTCCTATGAAATGCGTGTTGCTAGCATTGAAGCTTGAGATTTGCACCAGGCACACGACTCAGACCTTCAGCCTATTTTTAAGACCAAAGTGGCCAAGATTGGCCTGAGATGACATTCACGAGGTCAAACGGCGAACTTGATTATAGATATGAGCGCGATCTATTTTTAGATCACAATTGCGAAGTACCCCAGCAGACTCGAGACGCCGAGTAATTACCAATACATCGAAGGACCCCTCTGGGCTTCTGACATAGAATTTTGTGGAGGAGTTGTAGCTGTGTATGAATATGTTACAAGATACTTTTTTGAAGGACTCCGGCGTACAAGGAAGATAACGAACGACAGAGGACAAAGCGAGTTGCAAGATTGACGATAACTAGATGGAGGAGAGCATAGATAGATTGTCTGTGGAAAGATGGAACCTGCCCAAGAAAAAGAACGGAATAATTGGGATGCCAACTATATACAACTGGGAAAGAATGAAGAGCCTGCGGAAAAAGATACGATAACAAAACCAACAAGATGGACCAGAACAAGACTTCACTTTTCACAAACACATTACTCCTCCCCGAAACCAGTACTGAGTGCCCCGCAGCTGATTAGATCTAAGTGTCGGCGGGAATGGCTTTTTTAATGAACGCCTTCAAGTCTTCCAGCTCCTTTGGGACGGTCGTATGCCCCATTCCTTCATACAGGTGGTACGAAAGACCACCGAGTTCTCCAGGCCTCCCGGTAGGCACACCTAGCTTTTCCTTTAGATAGTCAACGGAGTCATTCACCATCTTCATTGTGACGAGTGGGTCTTGATTTCCCTGACCCCAAAAGATGGGAGTAGAGCATGCCTTTTCAGAGGCCATCTAGAAAGACCGGGGCGATTAGCGGGAGCAAAGGCCATCGTGTCCAAATCTCACTTCTTTGAACTTGTGTTTCATCGGGATCCAACCACTCAGATTAACGAGTCCAGCCAGCCTATGCTCCCCAGTGAGGGCCGTCAGTAGTGACATAGTGCCCCCTTGACTAAATCCCCCAAGTACGATGCGACTTGGGTCTATGCCATTCGTGTCTATCTCGTACTTGATCAGTTCCTGGATCAAGCCCGCAGACCGTTTCATCTCTTCTTCATCCTCTGTAGTCCCAAATCCGAAGGAGTAGATGTCGAACCTAGTTATAAATATCAATTTAACGGAGAGCCGAGCATGTTATTGTCATAAATGAAAAATTGAGGTTGGGCATACCATGATGGCATTTCGATTCCTAGGTTGGCGGTGACAGGACGTATGGGACTTGAGAGTTAGAAAGAATGTGCCAACGAAAGGTGGGTAAAAAGGTACGAAGAAGAGCATTAATATGAGTAGTACGACGAAGAATATTGTGGTCCACATACGAGTGAGGTAGGACCCATTTGACATGGGCAAGACCTGGGTCGACCTTGAACATATCTGCAACGGGCTTCCATCCGTGTCCTGTGTCTCCCAAGCCCTAAAGATCATGAAATTTATAAGAGGACGCGATAACACGGGCGGTGAGAGGACCCTCTTCCTGACACCTATTTCTCCGAGCAGAAAGCATACTTACATGCACGAAGAAGACGGTCGCGGTATGTCTTGTTGCAGCAGGGACGGAGATGTATTTGAGAGTGGGTGCAACGGCCATGATGGGTGGAGAAGAAGAAAATAGCCGACGAAAGAAAAGAATAGCCAGAATGCCAACGATGCCAGTGATTGACCAATACATCCAGAAGGCGGATTCGGCTCGTCCTGATATAATCGATCCCAGGCGTGCCGGCATTTACCGGCCCTCCCCCAATCGCTGCTAGAGCGTCTTTCACCGAGGTCCTCCGTGTTTATTCTGACTCTGGGCGCCGAGCAACCCGTCTTCGGGCAGGCGGAGACGTCACAAAGTTCCAGCGATAACATCGACAAGATCATCGATGGCGAACGTCATACAATCGGAAATAGCGGGACCCTGTGCTGGACCCTCTAATCCTCCCACCATGGTGGACGGGCCCACGGACAGGGAGTCTGGACCACAGAAGCCTATGTCGAAAAACGCAATGAAGAAGGCTGCAAAGGCGGTGAAATTGGCAGCTTTGAAAATCGAGCGGAGGGCACGCGAGAAGGCGGCGAAGAAGGAAAAGCAGAGACAGAAAGCAGAGAAAAGGGCTGCTGGCGAGCTTGACGACGACGAAGACGAGGAGAAGAAACGACGCGCAAAGAGGCCTAAGCTCGACTTCGGGGGGACCGTGGTTGTAGACCTTGGTTTCGACGAGATGATGAGCGAAAAGGTGAGCTCACTCATGTACGGCCGTCCCTAGCTTGCTCTTTTCGACATCTAATTCCATCTCGTTGTGCAGGAGGTTATATCTTTGTCGTCGCAGCTTGCGTATACATATAGTGCAAATCGACAGGCTTCCTTTCCTTTTTCTCTGATCTGCACGTCCCTCAATGGTCGACTGCACGATCGCTTGGAGAGCCTGGGAGATGCCAGTTATAAAAGGTGGTCCAGTACCGAATGGTCTTCTGAGAGCTACGAAAGCCTTTGGTCACCCCAAGTAGATGCCTCCCGTTCGGACGGCAGTTCGTCGATACCTGAGGCCAGTCCATCGAGGCCACCAGAGCCGGTGGAAAAGGAAGGATCATCTCTAGTACCATGTGCCGCCACCGAAGCAACGCCGACCCTACAAAATGACGTCCCGAGGTTTCCTAAACCTAGTTTCGTTTATCTGACAGCAGACACCGAAGATGAGTTAACCGAGCTCAGGCCAGATGAAACGTACATCATCGGTGGAATCGTCGACCACAATCGATACAAGGTAGGTCGACCTTTCCGAAGCGAAGTTCACGTGTTTTAATGAATCTCTTACCTGACATAGAACCTCTGTCTGGACAAAGCGAAAGCGTCTGGCATTCGTACTGCCCGTCTTCCCATTGGGCGTTATTTGGCGTCGCTGCCTACCCGCAAGGTCCTCACAGTGAACCAGGTTTTTGAGATCTTGATCAAGTGGGTCGAGACCAAGGATTGGGAAGAGGCCTTGTACACGGTCATTCCAAAACGGAAGTTCCATCAGGGAGGCAAAGAAACGATTGTGGAGGCGGCGGAGGTGGAAGATGAAGCAGGAGATGGAGAGGCTAGCCCTGGCTTACCAGAAAGTCAGGGTGCTGATCCCTGATACGAAGTACTGTATCGGCAAGCCGGGATAGGTACCACTCTTTATCGACATTCCCATCGAGATGGTTTGCTGCCGGTGTTGTTTGTACGTTCTCGTATGGAAGCAGAAATGAACCGCTCTTGAAAGCTCGTGAATTATTTCTCCGCGGCTTAATGCCTGCAATACGAATCAATGATTGAATGTAACGCAATGTGATCCAGTATTAGCGCGTGGACTCGGCATCTACATGACCGAGATTAACATTTGCTTGGGTTTTCTCTTTTTAGTCTTTGACCAGGAACTTGGTCTATTATTTTCTGGCTTATTTTAAAAAATTGTTCAGCGTCTCAAAGTTGCAGGTAATCAGCGATCTTATTTAGGTAATTGGAAAGCCATATAAGGACTGAGATTGAGTGCGAAGTAAGGCGGTACGGGGTCAAGTCGTGTGTCCTCTGTGAACCCATCGAATCTTCAGGGCAGACTCACTTTAGGCGAAGAAAGTTGAGAAAATACTATAGTGCTACTGTGCTGCCACGTGAGGAGTAATCTATAACTGTTGTAGGTGGCGTTGGTTTGGGAAGAAAGAACTTGTGATAATCACCGCCGGCATATTGAGACAAGGTTCAGAGACAGGCATTGTTCCGGCGGTTCACCGCACATCTTGAGCTGAACGGGGACATTTTCATCCAGAATATCAAGGAATCGCCGCAACGAGGCTGAAGGTTTTGTATATATGGGGATAAATATGCCGACTGAATGCGTTCCTCCCGAACTTGTACGAAGAAGGCGGGCCATTCTTTAGCCAATAGGGTTTTGACAGAGGAAAACCCATGCTTTAAACTATTATTGTGCAGGAAAGCCAGAGGAGAATACAAGGAAAGGACCGTACCACGAGAGTCCACGGATCTCGCCGACTACCTGTACCATGCATTTTACAAGACCTCTTTCAGATTAACTTTCCCGGATCCCCTTTCGAGAGGTTTTGGTTGACTTGGAGCCGGTTTCCACCCAATCTGGGGGATTTCAGTACATGAATATCACAACGCAGTCAATTCACATACCATATATATTATCTGGAACGTGGCTGGGATTGACCCATCTTCTGATCCATGCAGCTCTGATCAGAATGTCAGGATCAAAGCAGTCGGTCAAAAAAATGCGACCGACCCTTATAGATAGCCGATGCGGCAGCGAGGGTGTCTCGTTGTATGATATTGCGCCTGGATGTACTGATGAGCATCGCGGGAAGGAAGCCCAGGGTTATCTGACCTTCCAATTACAGCGTTCCCCTCGCCCATATCTTGAAGGTCTTCCACGAGTTCCCACATGCTGGGGTATGCCACCTTGACTTCATCAATATCAACGGTGAGCATAGTGAATCCCGCACGCCCCAAAAGATTGGAAATATCACGAGTGTCTGTTGCTGGGAGGTTGGATTGAATCTAATTTAAATGAACAGTACCCACCTGTCATGGGCGATACATGTGGTGATATTCCCCCTTCTCGTTCCATTTCTGCAAGCTGAAGTGCTGTCCTGGATCAAATCGATCAATTATCGGAAGCAGCCACTGGAGGAGTGGTCGCAGAAACCTTAATTCGAATAACGTGTCTCCTCCAAACATCGCCCCCAGAAATAGCCCGTCCGGTTGCAACGCCTCACGTATTTGGACAAGTGCACCTTCAAAATTTCAATACGATGAATGTCTGCGGTGCAATGACGCTTTTTACCAGGAAGGTCATTGACCCAGTGGAGACTCAGGCAGGACACGACAGCTTCTTGAGAATTAGGGGCCACCGACTGTAAAATGTTTTCCTCATCTCCGTGAATGCGCTCTACTTCAACTGAATTGAAAAGTGAGATGGCCGCGTTGAACATGAAGACCACTGGAATCACCTTCGAAATCTGAATCGGGGTCACGCCTGAGAGCCGCCTCTGTCGCCAGTTCAACGAAATTTCGAAAATAAGAGATGAAACTCAATACCACTGGAGTCTAGCAGAATTGATTTTTGAACTTTGTCTGTCTCTAGTAACCTGGAGAAGTGACCAGGTCCGGAACCGAGGTCAACCACGGTATTGAATTTCCGTTTGATGTCCTGAAGAGATATCACTTCCTAGTTCAACCCACAAGTACAACATACCACCATACCAGAAATCTTTCCATCATCCTGTCTGCGACCTCCTCCCTAACATAGTCAACAGTCCGGCTTTGTTTTCCACCGTTTCGCAAGGCTGCTCTGTTCCTCTGTATTTGCTTTGCATTGCGGTCGAAAACTTGATAGGGTCCAACAGTATTTAAACTAGGAGACGGAGAGCTTGAAGATATGGCTGCAAATGTCCGCGTAAGTCGCTGTACCGGGTCTGCGCGTAGGTTATGACGGAGGAGAGCCATGTCAATCGGCCCGCCAGGCGCGTCTGGAAGTGGATCTCAAGGTTCACACGGGTAGCTTGATCACGTTCGCGACTCAATCAACAAACCTTTGTGCACAACCCCTCTTCAAGTTCGTGCCACCGCTATCCAATCTTCTAAAGGTGCAGGTTCTGAATCCATCGCATCGTGACTTTAGCGCAGTCGTAGCTACGTCTGCGGTATGTCGCCAACTGTCCCGAGCATTGTGACTCCAGAAGAATACGTACAGAACCAAGTCAAGCTTGAGCAGGCGCGAGTCTACCTAGCTCAACTTGAGGCTCAGAATGAGCATGGGCGGAGAAATTTTGAGCTGACGAGGGCTGATCTTGAAAGGCAAGTTCAGCAGGGGGAAGACGCTCGGTAAGCCCGTCTTGCATTGCCATTTGTTGGTCTCATCCAACTCTTTGGCCAGGCGTATGTTGGAACAATTGAACCGGTGAGTTCACTAGGACCCCATGCATGCACATTTCTCATCGTCGATTCTGATTATAGGGCTAACCCTTCTGTGGGATTGCTTGAAGCTGGCCCTAGCACGGCGAGGATCGAAGAAGTTTCGTCTTTGGGCTCCAACCAGGTGGGTGTGGGGACTTCCCGCCCTCGCCCTTTTTTCATTTCTGTATTTAGGGCTCAAGCTCCAACTGGAATCAAGCCCACCACACCTTTGGCCAACCCCAACCGCAGTATGCAAACAACTCTGTTGTGCCTTATGGTGCTCAACCGAACGCCCAATCTCAATATCCGCACCCCGGGTATATAGCACAGACCAACCACATTAATGGACAGCCAGTGCAGACGCAACATGGTCGCCAGCCTGCCATGGCTCAATCAAGTTCGGGGAGTCTCAGTGGCAATTACATGGCAGCGGCTCAACAGCTCAATAACAGTCACCGTTATCAGCCGCATGTTCAATATACCTCTGGTCAGGCCCCCCTTACACCTAACGTCGCCGTTCAGGGCCCCAACCCGCAGACTCAGGCTCATCCCCTACCATCAAACCCTCAGCAGCAGCAGCAAACGATGCCTTACAACCAACAACCTCAAGGTGTTTCCCTTGGGCAGCAATTAAACCCAAGACCAATGCCTACAAATCAACGACAACCAGCTAATACGGATAGAGCATCGTCTTCCGGGCAAGCGCAATCTGCTCCAAGGGTTTCAGCTCCAACGCAATCTGGGCCTACCAACCAACAGCAATGGTCTAAGCCTACGAACTCATTACCATCGCATAGTAAGTGTGCCATATTTGGGATAAGATTGACTAACAGAACATGTACCTATATTTCAGTTCCTAATATTAATACTCCAAGTCTTGCTGGAGCACTTGGTGCTAACAAACAACCTGAACCCCACTCTCAAGAACGAGTGGCTGTAAGTTCACTTTACCGTCTACTCAAAAGCGAGAGGGTGCTAATAGCGTCAACTTAGAACCTACCCTCTCAGCCTCCTTCTAAACTGAAAACAGGCCCTATATCAACCGCCAAGCCAACGGTATCACAACCAGCATCACGTCCCTCATCCCTTCCTGACCGCCCACAATGGATACCCAAGAGTTCCTCTGAATCCACGACGACCAAGCCTTCGAAGGGGTCAACTCAAACACCCCAGCAGAGTGTCGCACCGCCTCCCGTTTCCAACACAGTATGGAACCCCATGGACAAAGAAACGATACACGTGCAACATAGAAACGTAATGAATTGGGTGGCTGTCGCTCCCCGGAACACCTACGTAGATTTGAAGCCAGGCGTTAGAATTTTCAAAGATGCTGAAGGCATCACTCGAGTGCTTCTATTGGTTGGCGGTCAGGTAATCTCAACACCTCTTGAAGTGTTCTACAGCGAGCTGCTTGGGAGAGCAACAGTGGACGCTCAAAAGTCATCGTCCAACACCTCATTAGCGGCAGACTTTACATCGTCGACACCATCCTCAAGCTCGGCTCCAGGTCCACGAACTATTGCTATCCCTGGCGCTCCAATAGAGACCGCCAGTTCGAATGGTTGGACCTTGCCTTCAACTCCTCAGATCAAGGTCCCCATCCCCACGGCATTTTCACCCAGGAATCCTTCGCATGCAGGAGTAAATAGTTCGCCTCGGTCGGCTGGGGATGCAGATAAGAAACGTCTCGCCCGAGATCTCATGTTTGCTCTCGGAAAACGGAAGAGGCAAGACGTCACACTAAACGGCACCTCTAATAAAAGAGAGGCACTAGATCCCGGAGGTTCTGGCAGACCAAGCCCTGTACCATCTACCCCGAATATCCAGCCCAATATTACGCCAGTGGTTATTACTCAAGCTGCACCTACGCCTACACCTACCATGGCCACAGCCACAGTAGCGGCTGTACCAAGTCTTCCCGACTCACCAATGGTTGTTGCTTCCTCGTCGTCATCCAAACCAACCTATGACCAAATGCAAGCGCCAGAAAGCACAAATTTACCACTCTGTCCCACTGTACTAGACCCGCCTACCTCTATCCCTTCCAAACCACTCTCCGATGTCTCATTGCAAGCACCAGGAACTACTATCCAGCCACCTCATCCCAATATAATAGAACCACCTTCTACGTCTCTACCTCAATCACAAAGCAACGCAACACGTCCAGACGGCCCTCAACCAGAAAAGCATACACCCTCTGCGGTACAGGCGCCTTCTATTATCTCATTGCCTATCATCCACGGACCTGCCGCCACTTCGACTAATTCGCTTCCCATCACGTCCAGCGTGCAGGCTTACGGAAGCTCGCCCATTACATCCTCCCAAATAACATACAGGGTGCCAATTACTGTCCCGAAAACCGCAACACCATCTGTTTCTGCTAGTCCTTCCATGGGGGTCCTCAGAATGGGAAGGTTTGAGATGGTAAACCAATCGGAGGTCTCTGCTCGCCGGCTCTTCAGTGATGAGACTCCCAAGAAACTGGACATCCCCCCTAAATCAACAACCTCCGCCTCGGCACCCTCTACAACTCAACAGGTATTGCCACCACCATCCACATCGATTACATCGAGAGCCACAAGTAACACCAACCAGACATCCTCTATACCTCAACAAGTATTGACACCAGCGGCCACTTCGTCTACATCAAAAGCCACTGCAACTAGCATCAAGTCAACATCCGTTCCTACCCCACCAATATCGAACACTGGACCCTCTTTGTCTCTTTCGTCTACCTCGACACTCAAAGCGCCAATTCGCACATACGCTTCTAACAAGAACAAAGAACCAGGGGTGCCCGGCCGTCTTGCCACTCCTGGGAAGAATGCCACAGCGTCTACAAAAGCAACTCCTGGCCCGGTTGCATCGTCGAGCAAGGCCCCCTCGTGGCCTCAGAAGGGTCATCATTCCAGCCCCGATGTCATCGACTTAACATCGCCTGCACCCCCAGACGTTGTGCCGTCGTCTACTGTTGTTGCACCCGAGCCACTCTTTCTTCCATCTCCCCCCTCTTCCCCTGGGCCTGAGATGTCGGACGTCCAACCACCGCCTAGTTCAAGTTCCATTGGGAAACGACCGAACTATGCATACGTCATGGTGCCACCACCACCAGAGTACCTCATTCAGCACCGCCAACGCAAGGCGAGAAAGTCAAGCGCGCCAGTAACACACTCAAGTTCACCTTCGGTATCTGGAACGCAGTCATTAAGACAACAGGCGAAACAGAGAGAGAAGTCGCGAACTACCTCGGTGACGACTTCGATTGTTGGCGAGAAGGAAGGTGTGTGGCAATGAAAGATTAAGTTGGAGAGGGACTTTTTTGACCGTCTTGTTCCCCCCTTTTTGTTATACGCTATTACGACGTTTCCTAGATGTATTTGGGGCATTTGAAAATCAAGTTGAACCTGGAGGTGGTGAGTGACCTATGAAAATGGTGGTGAATGAGTATCTGAGCCGCGATCTTTAGACCCGGCTGAAAATGAAGCTGTTCAAATTGCTTGTTCGCGACTGCAAGAACTTCCTTGTCGGTGGGACGGCTGCGAAGTTGTCTTGAATTCCGTCAATAATCTTATCCGTCATTTAAATCGACAACATAGACCGAAGTCTTCCTCAAATACTACTACTGTATGTACCATTTCACACATTTCAATTGTTAGCTGATTGGTATAATACAGCAATATTTTACATGCCGATGGTCCCAGTGTGGCAAGCGGGTTAATACCGTAGACACGAAGCATTTTGATAAGCATGCTTCGCTACCTCTTCCATGCGCTTATGAAGGTATTGACAAACCACCCTGCTCCGGTTATCATGATGTTGATCAGATGATATAGACTGTGATGATTCTTTTCGATCTGGCAGTCAATTGCTAAAACACACTCGTACGAACCATGCGGGGGGTCAACTTAAGCCTTCTGCAGAACTTTCGGTACCAACACTAGAGGCGCCAATGCACATACCGCCTGGGGTCGTGCACTCCTACGTGATCTTCACTGGTATAGCTCACCCAGCGAGCATATCTGAAAGCCGGCACATGGCGATTGGTCCATGGGTAAGGTCTCATTTTAGATCTCAAAAACAGCGCGCTCATCTGATGGTGTAATGGATTAGGTGTTGCGGAACATTGCTGGCTCGGATCAGGTCAAGCCATCCACATCCAGACAGAGGTCCAAGAGGTTGTCACGTTTGGCAAATAGCGAAGATGAACCAGAAGCCAGCAATTCCTATGAGTTTTTGACAATCCGGTCGACGCGGTACTCTTGTTACGAATCGGAGCCCGTTGATATGGACATTGAAGATCTTGACTCGGCGGCTATATCCCAAGCTATCCAAACAACGAAGTTCATGTTGTTTGGCGGAGACGAATTTCAAGGTGATGAGGATGATGGAGAAGATGGATTTGGCGCTCGGACTCCTGAGCCATCGTCTACGCCGTCGCCGCTGTTCTCTTCGCCTAGTGGAGAGACCGATCCAAGAGATGTCAGCCCACGGCAAGTTACCATGCATGTGGGTGATCACGAATGCAGCGACGAGGATGCTATCCAGATGATGTTGACTGAGGTGTCCATGGTCGGATGACATGCATTGCTATGCTCTATCGATGTGTAATATATTATTATGTACCCGGACCCAAGCAAGGTTCTAATTTGATGGATTCTGGTGTCAGTGGTGTGATGAACTGAATGAAAACACAGATCGAGGAGATGGGGTTTGGAGATGAGCATGCGTGGGAAAGTAGTTGCTTTCGTCACAATAGGCTCTTCTTGGAAAGTCTCACTGATCGCATTCGACCCGTCTTTCTGCTTTCGCCACCAGCAATTATGCCAGGCGTCGTCGACAGCAACGGTGAGCTCGACAACCCCCCTTGCGCCCCTTTCTGTATATTGATTTTTATCAGGGCCCAACTATATATCTTCCCACTCTGCGGATGTTATTCTCTCAGATATTCGCCCCATAAAGCTCAAGGCGGACGCTCTGCGAGCTATCAACGTTCTTCTCGATGAATTTTTGCATAGCATCCTCGCCACCTCCCGCTCGCTCGCGACCGAGAAGCTCAGGGCTAGTCTCCTGAGTATCCTGCCCACTAGTCTTGGAAAAGAGGCTCTACTCGAAGCTGAAGTTGAACTACGGGCGTATTGGGAGAGGACGAACTCGAGAGAACAAGTCGTAGACGACAGCCGAACATTCCACTTGCAATGGTCCTTCGAGGTCAGTTGTGTTTATTTTGCTTATCTAACATTGCATTTATCTTGGATTTTAGCTTTTACGGCTGAAATGCGAGGCGTACTCAACCTTGAACGAAGAGGACGATGACTCCTCAGCTGAAGCACGGGTGAACGAAAAGTTTGCAAGCGTACACTCGCATCCCCCGAAGAGCAGCCTTGTAGATCCTGCTGCCTTGTATCTCACTGCCATACTTGAGTGAGTGTTCACCGCGTTTCAGTGTGCAATCCCTTGGCCAATCACCTTGCTATGCAGGGCAATGTGCGAGTACGTCCCCTACCAAGTTCATTGCATTGTTCTGTGTTGATGTTTGTCGACTCTAGGCATATACTTTCGAATGTCGGTCGTGTAGCGGCCCGTGATAGCAGTCGCACCTACGCAACCGTCAACGATCTCTTCGTTGCACTTTGCGAAGACGACTCTATATACGGGCTTTTTCGCATGATGAAAGGTCGGTGAAACTACCTTCATTGATATACTGGACGCTTCGAATCTCATGGTCTCTTGGCAATGCCGCAGTATATGAGCAGATCGAACTCATGTCTAAGACGCCCAAATCGCGCAGAAGCAAATCATTCACAAGAAACGACCGCTCTTCCATTTCTCGCACCTCCTCACCACAACTGGACTCCCAGTCAGTGAGCCAGACTTCTTCAAGAACTCGACAATCGTCTGAAGGTCAATCAACCATTGTGATGCCTCCTTCCACTTCTGGCTCCAGGACATCATTTGACAAGGCACGGGGGATGAGAATTTTTGGGAACAAAGGAAGCGAGGGGGATACGGTCAGCGGCCACAGGAAGTCAGACTCGATGAAAAGCGAGGCTTCAAGATACCCGGACGACGAGCCGCTCACACCCACTGAAGTGAGTATATTCAGCACAATTCCGGTTGCAGTTATCTCAAACTTTATTCAGGACGCTGCCATGCTCCGCGAATTCGATGACTTGATGCGTTCGGCATCAACAATGAAGGTGTCCCTTACTCCTGACCGCCTCAAGACGATGGAGGTACGAATATTGGCTGATTGCTGACTCAGCATCTAAATAAACGTTGTTCCCCATCAAGGTTTATAAACAAGAAAAAGATTTGTTCCTCAAAGGCCGCCGCCACGGTGGTCACTTTCCCTCCAACTCTACCCCGGACGTCCTCCCAGTCGCTAACCAGCAGTCAAATCGTCAGGTAGACTCTATAACTGAGGACGAAGAAGACACCAATACACCCAAGGGACGCACTCGGCAGGCAAGTGTTGCAACACTACCCGCATCTTCCCTTTCTGGTGCCAGCACCCGCGCTCGTTCAGTTTCAACCTCCAGTGGTGTCAACCCTGTGCGAAAACCTGTTCGTGCCCCAACTTCCAAAGCTGCACCTTCTGCATTCTCCCACGCCGCACCAACCGTCGACATGGTGCAATCTCGCACGCAAAAGGCCCCTGATACTAATGGTTTTCCAGCACGAACACGAACC
>Ga0247737_1000708_pt1 | contig 13793 bp, 17 predicted proteins | sample UWRJL028104C2_FD_180937 | JGI IMG/M metagenome (GOLD analysis project Ga0247737, IMG submission 180937) | Plant litter microbial communities from Arlington Agricultural Research Station in Wisconsin, United States - UWRJ-L028-104C-2 | ecosystem: Environmental > Terrestrial > Plant litter >...
GGAATGATAGGAACCCCCCTCGGACCCAAAGGACGAGGAACGAGCGGGACCGGTAGTACGGCAGGCACACCGGTCAATGCCACGTTCTACCCGTCCCCCTTCCAAAACCATCAGAATCATTATGAGCAACTCGGCAAGCTGTCCCGCCCCCTTCCTTTCCCATTTCTTTTATGGAACCATGTTCGTCCTAGATTGATTTTGTGTATTTAGAACAGGAGTACGACGCGCAAACCGATATGGTCGATGACCAAGATACCGCGGAAGCAGGCCCGGGTCCGTACCCCGAGAACCTATTCCCGAACCCTCAACAACCCATGGCCCAGCCCCAGCAGCAAGGATTGAATCAACATCAACAACAGCAGCAACAACAGCAACAACTGCAGCGCCAGCAGCAACAACAACAACAGCAGCAGCAGCAACGACAGCAACTTGGTCAACAACCCCCCCTGCCAGGAACCGGCCCAGGATATAACTCCATGACACAACTTCTTGATCAATATGATCCGATGCTCGACCTCGATCCCTTTGGACTCTCGGCAAGCATGCAATTTCCAACTCAGTTTTCTTTTGATACGAGCTCGATGAGATAAAAGCACGTGATACCCAGTGTTGGTTTGCGGTAAATGTATATGGGACAGGCGTTTTGGGGGCATATTCGGTGCATTGGGAAGGTGTATCTACGGGAGGTGGATGGTCACCAAATAAAAAAGCAGCAATAGTGCAAATATATATATAATTAATTGGCAGAGCAATACGGTCGGTTGCGGTCTGTCTCAGCGAGGTAGATGCCTGTGATATCTACCTACGCATAGGGTTGACCTTGGAGGTTGCCCTATTACCTCACAAACCTGCTAGGGGTTGGATAATGCATCACGAGATGACTAATCCTCAATCTTCCCTCTTCAATCCATTCACCAAAAGTAAATGCAAATAAAGTACTGGTAGGATCTAAACACATAGCAACACAGTTTGATAGCGGCAATACACTACGAACAATTCGAGCAGCAAAAAACAGCTTGCAGCTTACCAATGCGATTCATAATTCCATGGACATACGTTCATACTTTCATCTGCATATAGCGTTTCACACGCAGCTCGGTTCTTGGGATCCTTCTCTTATACAAAGACACAAAATCTGTCTCGCATTACAAAGAAGCTATTTCGTTAGCATCACCTGTCTGGTTAGTTGCTCTTCTCTACATTGTCTAAAGCAGGAGGAAACGACTAGGATCGAGAATCTATGCCCCTGGTCCCCCAAACAGCTAGAACACCTCAAAATTGGACTGCAACCAAGTCATACGATCTCTCTATAACTTCCGGTGTGGATCTGTCACGACTCTATCACAATAAAAAGCATGTCTGCAAGATGTCGTGAGTAGCATAGCTCCCTGGTGCCTTGGATATAAGGCAGCAACTTTCAATAGGTAAAAAAGGCAGCAATGCGATGCTATGTCGCTCCTGTAGGTCATTCGTAACGTTCATGCGCGACATGCTACTAGGAGCTTTTCTTATATAATTTCAGGCAAAATTAAAACCCTTACCGTCCAGTTCTTGTCTTCTAATTTACCCTTATTTCGTCATCGTGATCCCGTGATCAAGTCTCATTTGTGGGAGAGCTTGGCTCGCTTAATGCTAGTGCCCTAGTATCCTAGCATTTTCCGAAAGATATGTCTAAAATCTTGACCGGTCGTCAACGACAAACGAACTAACTCGCCCTCTTAATCAACATCTCGAGAGACAGCTTCCTAAACCGTAGGAACCTGTCCGTCTCGATTCTCCAATTTCCCTTCCCGAATTGTTCCCTCGAAAGTAAAGTGCCTTAGAAGGCGCTGAGTCGGCGGTATGACGGACGTTAAAAGCAAGGTGGGTTTCTCTCCGGCGACAGAAACGCTGTGCGCGCACATTGCCAGCGCCTCAATGGTCTTGAGACTGCATCCAGAAGCTAACCATCATCTTTGCAGAACCTTTACGAGTTGCTAGGTATGACGAAACCGGCGCCGAACCACACAATGGACTGGGACACAGAGACTGACAAGAAATGACAAATAGGCAATGATCATGATCAAGATTCCGACAAGGAACCTGAGCCACCTGTGAAGGTCGTTGATAAGACCCCAGCACGCAACACCAAGCGCAATGCTCCTGCAGAGGCTCCAGCTTCCAAGGCTCCAGCTGGTGGTGAGGCACGAGGTCCCCGCCGTGGAGGTTTCCAAGGCAATGAGGGTGGTGAGTTTATGTTCAGCGTGTTCTCTGTCCTTTGAAGGCCACGCTTGTGAATTATCTTTTATTTGTGCTAATTTTGAAAAAGCTTTCCGTGACCGTACCGCAGGTAGCGCAGCCAACCGAGGCAAGCCAACCGATGAGAACACCCGTGATGATCGTCAATCAAGACGAGGCGGTGGACGTGGCAGAGGTGATCGTCAATTTGACAGACATAGCCGCACCGTAGGAGGGTAAGCTCTTCTGACTCTTGTACACACCATATGCCCTAACAAATTTTCCAGTGAATCTGAGAAGCAAGCCAACCACGGTTGGGGAGCCAATGAAGGCCCAGCCGAGCTCGATGATGAGCAAGCTGGAGAGGCTATTGCTAAGGCTGACCAAAAGGATGGTGGTGATGCCGCCGCCGATGCTGCTGCCGAGGCCGAGGCCGAGGACAACAGCAAGTCTTATGAAGAGTACCTTGCTGAACTCGCCGAGAAGAAGCTCGCCCTTGGTGCCGGTGTCCCAGAGGCCCGTAAGGCAAATGAAGGTAGCAAGCAAGACAAGAAGTGGGCAACCGCTAAGCCTCTCACCAAGGAGGAGGAAGAAGACTTTGTTGCCGGATCCGGAGGAAAGGCCAAGCGCGAACGTGAGCGCAAGCAAAAGCAAGTCATTGACATCGATCAACGTTTCCAAGAAGCCCCAGAACGTGGTGGACGCGGTGGCGCCGGTGGATTCCGTGGTGGCCGTGGCGGCCGTGGAGACCGTGGAGATGGACCATCCAGAGGCAGAGGTGGCAGAGGAGGTCGTGGTGATGGAGACCGTGGACGCGGTGGACGTGGTGGCGAGAGAGGGTCACACGCTCCTCGCGGCGGCCCACGCAACAACGCCTCTGGCCCATCGTCATCCATCAACACCGAGGATACCAAGGCTTTCCCAAGCTTGGGAGCATAAATCTTATATCACGAGATTTGATTCCACGCGGCAACCAGATTTTGTCAAATATCTAGTTCCGTTCAAAGGATCATGAAAAGTGTAGTGCAAATTTGGAGGGGGGTATATTTCACAAAAAAATCGGCAGGAAAGCGTATGTGGTGGTTTTGAGCACTTAGTCTATTGATCATGCGGTCTGTTATTACCAACGCAAAAGCATGAGATTGTCTATGGCTCTCCCTTTTTTTTCAGTCTTGAGAGGCTTGCATCGAATCTCGCGAATGGTCGATACCTCGATCCTATGCTTCGTTGCTCTCCGGGTTGGATCTGACTTGCTTGTAATGGTAGAGCATAGACAAAAAATTCTCTAGCAGTCTGGTAATGAAATACGATGTGTCTATAAAAAATGGTGTGTGTGTGTGTGTGTGTGTGTATGTCGGGATGTGCCCTGTGATGTAGTTCTACGTGATATTTGTGAGTCGTAATATGTGATTTGTTCTGTTCTTGCTCTCTACTGCTCTCTCCACCTCCTTCGTTCTCCCAGACCTACCTCCAAAACCTCCACAGCCTTCATGAATAAATATGTCATCATCACAATGCCAATACCAATATCCTCAAAGCACCAATTTATACAGTCAATCATTCATACATTTCCCCCAAAATAGTGCAACCTACTATCAAAGAACAAGAACAAGAATTAGAATTAAAACAAAGCCATCCGTAAGTTTCTTCAACCAGATCATAATCATACATCAATCTATCTAGCTAGCCAGTTCTAAAGCTAGCTCCCATCCCCCGTAGATGCAGTCCTCCACCGCCAAAAGCTATATTTTCAGCTTCCAAATAAGAAAAAATAACTACCGTGCTCTATTTCTCTCTTTCCCCCCCCCAAAAATAATGTCGGCTGGGCCTGCTTTGCTTTTCTAACTTAACTTGTTTTCTTTTAAATCTTTTTGTGTTATATCTGGACATGTCGCAAGGGATGCGTTTGAGAAAGCTACGGAAGGGAGGAAGGGTAGGTGAGAAGAGTACTTTGTATCGGTTCGTTGCTAAGGTTATGTGCTCTTCTTATTGCTCATTTGATGGTGAGATTATCGCGAGGTATGGGATGGTTTTCGCGTCTCTTGCTCTGTCTGTTCCGCTCTGCTATTGGGGGGTTTTTTTTGGCGTATTGTGTTGTGTGGCTCTAGATGGATGATCTCAATGCATCAAGACTCATTGCGGGACGCAAAAGATAGACTTGCAAGAAAGGCAAGGGGTTGCACGGTATTGACAAAGGTATCCTAGCTTCTAATTACATTGTCCGCACGCGCACGCCACAGTTGATAATCTACTAGAAAGGGCATCAAAAAATTAAAAATCACATACACAACGACTGTGCGCGGTATCATCTATCATGACTTGATCATCGGCTCAAACTTCCCATCAATCTCCACAATCTTCGCCACCGCTCTTTTATATCCTTCTTCCTCCTCCAGTCGTCCCACGTAGGCGAAAAGCAGCGGGCATGTTTCCGGCGTGAGGCCACCTCTGCCTCTCGCGGCGATCAGTGCGAAGCTTATCATGATGTCGGCGCCCGTGAGGCGCGGACCGCAGAGGAACTTCCCGCCTTCGGGCGAGGTGGCCAGCTGCGACTCGAGGAAGGCGAAGTGGGTGGTGAACTGGGGTGCGAGGAAGCCGTCTTGGATTTTGGAGGCGACGGTGTTGGTGATCGGACGGATGAAGAATGGGACTGGCGACTTCTTGATTGCTATAGTCTTGGGTCAGCAGGGTTGTCACTTAAGAAAGCAGATTTGAGAGGTTTATCTGCTGGAAGGGAGGGATAGGGAGGAAACATACAGAGAGCAACAAGGCTGATCAACAGTAAAGTCATCAAGCTTCCCTCGGCATAATGCAAGAAATACCTGAACCTCAACCACTCCTCTGTCTCTCCGCCAACCTGTCCCTCTTTGCCCTCACGGTAGCGGTTGGGAAGAAGAGTGCTCCCCTTGGCGAAATGGTCAAGGAGGTATTCAATTATGAAGGCACTTTCGGCGATGGTAACGCATTCCGTGGATCCGGCTGGCGTTACAGTGATGACGGGGGATTTCCCGAGGGCGTGGATCTTCTTGAGCTCAGGGGGTGCATGTTTGTCGGCTTGACGATGGAAGATCTCGAGCTCATAGGGAACTTTGAGCTCCTCAAGGAGCCAGAGGATACGTTGGGAGCGGGATTGTTCGAGCCTGGTAAGAAGTTAGAGATAGATACATGAAAATGCTAGATACGCAGCGACGGGGAATTTGTAATTCGAAGCACAGGTATAGGAAGTTTATGTGCTCCTATATAGTTTTGTATAGCTAGATCTCATATGTTATGAGAGATACGCATTACTCATTGAAAGCACATGCTTTCCCAAGCTCCCAATTGCTCTGAATATGAGTGGATGACGTACCAGTAGAGTTTGACCTTTGGCTGGTCGGCGGCTGTAGTTGTAGACATTTTTCTTTACTATGAGATTTATAACTGATGTATATTGCAAGAATTCGGAGTAAATCAGAATGGAATGAATGTAGTGATATCAAAAATCAATAGCAAGGAGAGAACGGTAGCTAGAGTAGTTTTGACTAGACGCCATACCGAGGCATCACAGAAGGAGATAGACCCACCATGATTGAATACGAAAGACAAAGGGAAAAACAGTTACAGCCCGTTTTGAAAATTTAGTGCTTTAGAAAATGAGAAAGGAATGTAAGTCAATTCATGTAGTCCAAGCAATAGACCCTTGGCGATGTGTTGTAAGATCTTGACCTGCCCTATCATTGCATTCCCACCTCAAATGCATAACATGTCGGATTTAAGTTTTTCCGGCCGCCTCCAGAAGCTCAACTTCAATTGACGACGACAGCCCTCCAAAGCAAACCACGGTAATCGCCAATAAACCTCACAATGGCGGGCCACCACAATCATGGTATACCCAGCTCCTGTCCTGAGATACTATAAATATGCTAATTGAAGTCCAGCTCTCGCGATGGACCCCGCGTTGGTCAAATACAACAGTATGCTCTTCATACCCCATCACACCATCACGCCCAGATACAGCACTAATACAACATAGATATGTGGACCAATCGTCACAAGTACTTCAGATGGACTGGTCGGACTGCTCGCATTACATTCGCATACGTTGTTGCGTTTCCGGCTCTGATTGGGTATTTGGCTTATACTACGGATGTATGTGTACTCGATTTCTCCAGCCGAAGAGAAGATACTGACTTTTGCAGGGTAAATGGAACATGAGAGGAAAGCGCAGAGGTGATCCTATCAAAGAATTTTAGGGGCGAGGTGCTGGTGTAAAGGATCTGGGAAGGGAATATTGTACATAGGAAGACTTCAGAATGAGACGATTGCCAATTCAAGCTCTTACAGCTTATATCTTATCTGGATACGTGATCGTTCGACATTTGGAGGGGGTGTTTTTGTTGATTTTGGAGCATTATTGTTCAACCATGAGATATGGGAAAAAGTCTCTAACGTCACAGTTTAGTGAGGGTGACTGGCTCTTTTTGCTCGATTGGCATAGATTACGACATTGTATCCGCATACTCAGAATGCTCGCAAAGTCTGAAATAACCGCTTGCTACAGGCCAATTTGAGAAAGCTTAAATTGGTCTTTGGTAGATCTTAATTAGTTTCCATTGACAGGACTATGTTAGCTGAAGGTACCTTTTAAAAGACCAGCGTAAAGAAACACGCCGAGAGATAGACTAAACGCCAGGACCAATTACTTAAAACATGGTGTTACAAATTTTTCTTCTTACCATCTACCTCCTCGCCCACCTCCAAATCCACCCCCGCCACCATAACCACGACCCCTCCCGGCAGATGGTCCTTCTGGGACTCTTTCACCTCTTCTCCATTCTCCATTGGGCACCCCGGCCCCCATTCCCTGGCCGAAGCCACCTCTAGGGCCTCCTCTACCTCTGTATCCCCCTCCGTTTTCTCTAGGTCCCATGGATCCTCCTCTACCTGCAAAGCCATAATCTCCTCTACCAGATCCATAGCCTCCTCCTCTCGCAGGCCCAGTTGGATGCGGCGCAACACTCCCGTTGGCTTGCACAGGTAGTATAGCACAAGAGACGTAGTCACCAACCACAAATTTGACATCTTGTAAAGTCTTCTCTGGCTCTCCACCTAAAGATCCTGCCATTTGTCCGCCCGCTACAATAACAGCTTCCTCCTCATCTGGTAGAATACCTGGGCCACCATCTCCAATTACAATACTACCCAATTCCTTCGTCATATACCGTCCCGGACCTGAGCCTGCGCCCGAACTACGAGTATCGGCATAAATGAGGCGGAAGGCGAGGCGTGTACCAATCGCCGGATCTGGGAGCAAAGTAGGTAATGCGGTTGTAAGAAGATGAGATAGTTCTCTCAAGGAGCATGTTGGCCAGGTGTAGACTTGGATAAAGGGGGGTAGGTCGCCATTTGGGGAGAATTCATCCACTCTATATGTATATTAGACGGCTGGACTTGACGAGGCTGAAGAACTTTACCTGTGATAAGCCCCGGTTCTGTAAAAGAGCTTTAGCAGAAACGGAGTCTGTGTTGTACGATCGATTTTCCCCGGAGCGGAAGCCATATTTCTAGGGTTCGACTGTAGTGGATAGGAGCGTTTTATGAAGGTGATGCTGGTTGTTGTGGTAGCTGTTGATGCTCCGGCGCAAAAAAAGGTGTTGACTCGAAACGATTGTTCTCAGCCTGGCGATTTACCTAACAACAACTTTTTGATCTGCAAACAACCAGCACCTCAACACACTCAAACACCTATCTCAACAGGCTTACCGAAAGCAAGAACCAAGCCTAGCCTATTACAACTTTCGAAAACATAACGAATTTCGTATGCGACCAATCCGGAGGTAAATTTCGGTCGCAATTAAGCATAGGACCTTATCTCAACACCACCCTACCAATATAAACGATCATTACAATCATGGATTTCGAGTCCTTAATGTCGAATGCCATCTCCAAGGCCAAACCTACCACAGCATCCAACCAGCCTGCCAAAAAATACATGAAGCGGTCCGAAATAGAAGCAGAACGACGGGCGCAATATCTCGCCGAACAACGAGCTCTGGAAGCGGAAAAGGAAGCGAAGCTGGCAAACAAACGTAAACGAGAAGATGAAGAAGCAGAAGTAAATAAGGCACGAGAGGAAAAACGGAGAAGGCTGGCCGAGGAATCGAGACAACGCAGAGAGGAGCAGGAGGCTGAGGAAGATAGAGCACGTCGGAAGAGATTGGGTTTGCCAGAGTTAATCAAGGAAGTGAGCGAGGAGGTGGAGAAGGATGACATTGAGGATGAAGAGCTTATTGCGCGTCTAAGAGAAGCGGGACACCCGGCCAAGTTGTTTGGGGAGAGTCATAAGCAAAGATTGAAACGATATAAGAAAGTCAGCATTGTGATGACGACAGGTCCAATTCCAACGTCTCTGGAATTGGTAGATGAGAAAGATATGAAGGTTGAGGCGGTTCCGGAGGATGATGAAGGGAAGAAATATCTGTTTAGACAGCTAGCTTCATATTTTACAATGGTTCTGGCAGAGTGGGAGAGAGCGCTTGCCCAGGAAGAAAAGAGGGATACTTTTGCAAGTAAAGCTGCGTTCAATGCTATGGTACAGAGCAAAGAAAATATGACACCAGTAAGTCATTATTTATTCTCATTTGCTTTATATATCTAGGACTAACAAAGGCCAGCTATTTCGGAAATTTGAAAATGCAGATGTCGACATAGATGTGTTGAAGCCTATCGTAGAGATTGTCAAAGCGGCTCAAGAAAGACGTTATGTTGATGCCAATGATGGCTATCTACGTTTGAGTATAGGAAAAGCAGCTTGGCCCATTGGAGTTACCATGGTTGGAATTCATGAGCGTAGTGCCCGAGAGAAGATCGGTGAGAGTGAAAAGGGACATGTTATGGGAGATGAGATTACAAGAAAGTTTCTGCAGAGCATTAAAAGATGCTTAAGCTTTGCACAAGTTAGGTGGCCTCCCGAAGATATCAGGCAATTGATGGGTTAGTTATTTGTAGAATATTAGTCAATCACATTGCAAATCTTACCCTCAAGTATGCCTAGCTTTGTAACCTAGGAAAATGCTCTATTAGTTTAGCTTAACTTTGAGATACCACAATTTTCTAATACGTTGCTAAGCTGTGTTAACACATATAAGCTACATGTTTGATAATTCAGCCTCACTTGAAGAAACTGGAAAGAATGAAGCTTTAAATCTGAGCTAGATTTCTGGAAACAAATCATATCTCTCGCGTGTAATTTGATACAAATAGTGCACTGCAAATTGAACCTTTTAGGGTGGTTCTGCTCATATATTACTGGTAGTATCTGTACTTTGTTCAAACAGGTAATAAAACCTGATCAACCAGCAACACTACGACGATATATTGATCAAACCTTAACCGTGTCACGTTCGTAATGTGTCAAAACCAATGGCGTCGATTATCTCTGCTACCATCTGAAAATTAGAGAGTTGCTCGCTTAGCTGAGTTTTGCTACCTACCTACCTACATTTCACCTAAGCTCAACCAACACGCAAAATGATTCCTTTTACACAATATCCTTTACAAGGTCATCGAAAAATCTACTAGAAGAAATCTCTAGCCAAAAGTTCCACCATTTTTGGGGAATTCATTACGCACGTGCTACGACTCAACGTGCCTTCCGTATTTGTTCACCAACTAAACCAATACGAAATTCACTGTTATAGTTGAGAAGTGAATTTAGAATCCGTCAAATGATCGTATATATAACAAGGCATTGGCCACACGTCTCCTTTTTACAGATCAACACACTCTTTATCACATCGCACTGGAATCTTCCATCTCCCACCATATGCTCAGATGATGAATACCGCAACTGAGCCAACGGGATCACCTGGGGACACGAACAGTGCTCCGAAGGACGCTAGCACCGTTGACGTCCGGTCTTTTCAATGGACAAAAGCTAAGAACATATACGAAGGATCGTAAGTACCTTTGTTCTCACGGTTCAAACCTCGTGCATTATCTTACGGGTCTCGGGCTCACAAATACTGACTGAACCTTCCAGAGACTCAGATGACGATGAGATCATTACTAGCGGAGGTCGGGCTAGAGCGAATACAGTTCCGCTAATCGAACCTATAGAGGGTATCTTTGCCCAGATAGGTATTGTACAGGCTGAGCTTATACTAATATATAAAAGTAGCTGCTATAAGTTCTGAGGATTGCTTGCTCAGACAAGGACAATTGTGCGAGGAGGGCGAGAGTTTCTGTCCTTGGTAAGTAGTCTAATTGTCGATGAAGTGATGCATTTATTGGCTCAAGATTTGTGACAAACCCAAACCAGACCTAGTGGCTCTCACTGACTCTACGTTTTCAGGCGAGTCGTTAAGAGCTACCCATACATCAATATCGGGCAAGCGAACAGATCGAAAGTTGCTCAAGAGTTTTTTGACTACCGCAGAGTATATGAGCGATCTTGGGACTTGTCAGTATCACCTACTCATACATGACATGCCAACTCTGACACTACTACTCAAAGTTTCTATCTGTACCGTTCTTATAACATTGATGCTCACCAGTCTCCTTTAATTCTAGTACCCACTAAGCAATTAGAGCACTTCCTGGATAGTATCAACCGAAAGCTAGATACAAACTTAGTAGTTCCTACCGAAAATAATTCCCAGTTCAAGGTCACATTCGAAGACAATAGCACTCCAAGGCCACGCTACTTGGGTCGAGCTAATAGTAAAACTATGGCGGAGGGCTTAATAAATGCTTGTCCACCAAGTTACTTCAAGCTGAATGATGAAGTGACTGCTGTTGGAGGTGAGTAGATTTCCGGTACTGTTAGGCCCCATTGTTAGTAATGATACCTGAAATTTGAGAATTCAGTCGGAAATCTTGCTCGATTTACTATGGTCATTGATGAGATCATATGGTTGCAATCTATCACAAATTTTGGATGGCTCCGATGGAATGACTACCCAGCTGACCCAAAGTAGGTCCATCCCAGAGATCAATCGCTGCGTTCAAAGACAAGATTGATATGATGGCTAGAGCCCATAAAGGAAAGAAAGCTGCTACCAAAGAAAAGCAAAAGACTACACGGATTGCTCAGCAACAGAGCTGGAATCATTCAATAAAGAGAGTACAGCGTTACCTTGGAATTCGTGAAGCTGGGCGTGAGAAGCAGATGGGGGCAATCAGAACTAGCTTAGAAAATTCTGGCCTCATTTGGAAGGATTATGATGCTTCTGTTCAAGCTGCTGCCGCCAAACTTGAATCTACCACCAAATTCGACCTAGATATATCCCCGCCATATGAGCAAGAAAGATCGGTAGTGTTCATATGTGTTGATGTAAGTCATTCTTGAAACAAAGGCAACCTATATATACTAATTAGATTTAGGTTGAAGCTAACGAGCGTAATGCTAGCCAGATTACTGAGATTGGTGTTGCTACTCTCGATACAAAGGATCTTCAAAATTCAACACCAGGAAAATGCGGAATCAACTGGATGAGTGCAATTCGTGCTCGTCATTTCCGAATTAATGAATACAAACATGTACATAACACTGATTTTGTACATGGCTGTGCAGACAGATTTGAGTTTGGGTAAGTGATAGATGGTTCTGGGTTGAGCATTTGCTAAAGTTCTTAAAGTACTAGTGAATTCATTGACCTGAAGGATGCACCACACATCATTTCAACTTGCTTCAAACCGCCTTTCTCAAATCCGAGTGAACTACCCGAAGAAAATGATGTACCCAAGCGTAACATCGTGCTTGTTGGTCATGATACAGGAGCTGATATTGCATACCTGCAGAAGATTGGTTACAATGTTTACAACCTCTCAAATTTGCTAGAAATCATAGACACGGCTTCCATGTGGCGAGTGCTGAAGCATGAAGCAAATGCTAGAAATCTAGGTAAAAATCCGCATATTCACCCATACAAGCTAGAAAAATCACTAATACATCTAAGGTGCCGTTCTTTCAGAGCTCGATATTACCGGATGGAACTTACATAACGCTGGAAACGATGCTGTCTACACTCTTCAAGCCATGATCAGAATCGCCATCAAGCATATTTTAGATAAGCAAAAGCAAGAAGAAATGAAGGAGCAAGAGATGAGAACGCGAGTAGCCGAAAAAATCAAGGAAGCTACACTACCAGCTTGGGAAAAGGAGGAAGGCTGGAGTTCTGGAGGAGAGAATAATGATGGAGGAGCTCCCATTACCCCATGTGCCCCTACTCCAGCAACTACGAAGCACAGTCGACAAAAAATAGATTCTCCAAAGCAGGCAACGAGACTACTGAAAGCAGTGAGTATTCCGAATTACTTTTGAGATAAGAAATCCTAATATTATCCTGCAGTCGCAATCTATATCAGCGAGTTCCTGGCAAGCTCCGAGTGATAGTTTATTGGATGAATCAATACAATCTGGCAATCCGGAGCCTCGTATTGATTTTTCACAGAATCACGCAAATCTGGAGCAGCTGATGAAGAAGTCTATATTATCAGATAATATGAGCGGGTAGTGTTGCTGGGGTACTTCTTTAGCCAGGAGATCCTTAATTTCTTCATTGGGAAATCGAAGTAAAGTGCCAAATGAATGATGATGGCTTTATCTCTGGGTTTGGCTACTGCTCATACACTACCTATGAAGGTTTAAGGTACAAAGAATGTCCCATTCTTTCTTGTATGCCGGAATAGAGGGTGTGCTTTTGGTATCTCATGAATATACATTGGTATTGGCAGATCCTGTTAATGGGGGAAAATTATGGACTGGCCACATCTCGATGGACTAATATAAAGATCTCGATTACATTCAGCAAGTATGGTTACAGTTGGTAACCCGGAGCAGATCAGTGACAAGCTGAGTAAGCGGCCTAAAGATGCTTTTCGAAATTTTTGTAGAACTTGGACTATGCTCCCAGTCCTATTATAATAAGCAGTGTGATCGACAGTGAAGTGTGAGTACTTAAGTTTTGCGAATGATATTAGATTTTGAATGTAAGAAATTCGAATTCACTTTGGGTTCAATACCACCAAGCTGAAATATAATGCTGTAATCGATGAAAACGTCTTCCGTGCCTTGTAGTCCCGTAGATGAGTTTGAAGTTGTATTTCTGAGAAGAGATCCATTATAAATGCTGATTGGCCACATATAAAACCATAAAAACGCCGTCGCTGATGCCCTCAATATACACGTTATTTGTACAACATTAGACACAAAATTCCCGTAAACAACTCATCATCCGTTCTTCTCCAAGAACTCCTTGGCCTCGTTGACTTTCGTTGCTAAATAAGGGCTTCCTCCCCGATCTGGATGATTCAACATCATGAGGGTACGGTGGTTTTTTCGGATTCTTTCTTTCGTAAGTTGTCGTTCGCTAGTTGTGAGTTAGGATCAGGTTTAAATCAGATCATGATTGCGGCATGCCTTAGCTGGAGGATGAGGGAAGCTTCTTTTTTGGTCATCTTAGACTCAAACCCTCCTTTATAGTATGCTTTCCCCAGCATTCCAACCTTTTCACCCTTTGCCCTCCTCAAAGCGACCAATCCAGCTCTACCCTTTGAAAGAGATTAGCATATTGTAAAGTCAGTGAACGTGCAAG
>Ga0247737_1000709_pt1 | contig 13780 bp, 7 predicted proteins | sample UWRJL028104C2_FD_180937 | JGI IMG/M metagenome (GOLD analysis project Ga0247737, IMG submission 180937) | Plant litter microbial communities from Arlington Agricultural Research Station in Wisconsin, United States - UWRJ-L028-104C-2 | ecosystem: Environmental > Terrestrial > Plant litter >...
AACAGGGCGCTGCCGGCCGCCATGCCGCCGAAGACCGCCATCTGATAGATCGACAGGGTCCGGGCGACGACCCAGCGCGGCGAGGCCAGCTGGATCGAGACATTGAAGGTCGACAGGGCCAGCACCCAGCCCGCGCCGGCGAGCGCCAGGGCCGGAAGGGTGACGAAGATCCACGGGCTGATCGCGGAGACCCCGGCGCCGACGGCCAGGGCGACGCCGGCGGCGCGGACGAGGCCCTCGTTGGACATCCTCGATCTCAACCGGTTGCGGCCGAAGGCTCCGCCGACCGCGCCGATGCCGAAGGCGCCGAGCAGCAGGCCGTAGACGAGCGCGCCGCCGCCGATCAGGTCGCGCGCGATCAGGGGCATCAGGGCGGGGATGGCGCTGGCGCCGATGCCGAAAGTCGCCGACCGGATCAGGACGACGCGCAGGTTCGGCGACATGGCCACGTAGCGAAGCCCGGCCTCAATGGCGACGGCCAGCCGCTCGGGCGGCAGGAGCTTCGGCGACGGCGGTTGTTTCCACCGGATCAGGACGGCGATCAGTCCGATATAGCTGACTGCGTTGACGGCGAAGGCGGCCGCCGCGCCCAGGGTCGCGACAATGACGCCGCCGAGCGCGGGACCCAGGCTGCGGGCGATGTTGAAGCCCATACTGTTCATCGCCACCGCGGCCGGCAAGGCGGGGCGGGGCACCATGTCGCCGACCGAGGCCTGCCAGGCCGGGTTCTTCAGCGAGGCCCCGCAGCCGATCAGGAAGGTGAAGCCGAGCAGCAGCCACGGCGTCAGGACGCCGAGCGCGGCGCAGATCGCCAGGGCCGCGGACACGACCAGCATGACGACCTGGGCGATCAGCATGAGGATGCGGCGGTCGTGGCTGTCGGCCAGGGCGCCCGCCGGCAGGGACAGCAGCATGATCGGCAGGACGGTGGCCGTCTGGACCAGGGCGATCAACTGGGACGAGGCGCCGAGCGCCGTCATCATCCAGGCCGCGCCGACCGTCTGGATCAATCCGCCGAAGTTGGAGGCCAGGTTGGCGATCCAGATCGAGCGGAAGATCTCCGAACGCCAGGGCGAAGCGATGGCGTCACTGTCGGTATGCGGCGTCGAGGTCATTCGTGGGCGTGGCCGGTCACGGACATTCTTCGTCTCCATGAGTCGATCCGCCCAGCATATCGAACGCGAGCGGCGGCGCCACGCGATCCCGGCCGAGGCCGCCGCCAGATGAAAACCGATTGGGGAAGGAAGGGCCGTGGCGGACAGAGAGTCCGCCTACTCCCAACTGCAGAATGGCGCGGGCCGTCTCAAAACCCTCTGATATTTGCGCTTTTACCCGATCTGATCGTCGCAGTTCCTTGCAGTTCACCGCCAGCTATCGCAGTCTTATTGATGGGTGAGACAATGGGTGACGCATGGCGAAGAAGGCGGCTGAGCTTACAGCCCTGGCGGTCAAGACCCTCAACAAACCGGGGCTCCACTTCGTCGGTGGAGTGGCAGGCTTGGCCCTTCAGGTTTTGCCAACCGGGGGGCGAAGCTGGATTCTGCGCGCGACTGTCGGCGAGCGGCGCAGGGACATGGGCCTCGGTGGATATCCCGATGTCCCACTGGCCGCAGCGCGGGATGCTGCTCGTAGTGCCCGCGAACTGATTAGGAGCGGCATCGATCCCATCGGTCAGGCCCAGAAAGCCAGAAGCACGCTGAGAGCTAACGCCGCGAAAGCCATGACCTTCAGAGAAGCGGCTGAAGCCTACATGTCAGGGCAAGCCGCAGCCTGGAAGAATGCCAAACACCGAGGGCAATGGACGAGCACGCTGCAGACTTACGTCTATCCGATCATCGGTGAGATCGGAGTCGCGGAGGTTGAGGCTGCCCACATCCACCGCATCCTAGATCCAATATGGCCCACCAAGACGGAGACGGCCAATCGCGTTCGAAACCGCATCGAGCTCATCATCGACTGGGCCATTGCGCGAACGTATCGGTCGACGAGCAATCCGGCGCGATGGAAGGGGCACCTCGACAAGATATTCCCGAAGCGCCGGAAGGTGGCGCCCACGGTTCACCATAAGGCCCTGCCGATAGATGACATGTTTGCATTCATGGGCCGCCTAAAGGATGCCGAAGGGACCGGGGCTCGGGCGCTGGAGCTGGCGATACTGACTGCGGCGCGCTCTGGAGAAGTGCGTGGAATGACTTGGTCTGAGGTCGATTTGGTCCACCGTCAGTGGATCATTCCCAAGGAACGAATGAAGGCTAGTCGCGAGCACCGGGTGCCGCTTTCCGCGCCTGCTGTAGCGCTGCTTAAAAGCCTGCCGAAAATGGGCGGATCCGATCTGGTGTTCCCTGGGATGCGAGGCAAGATCTCAGACGCGACCATGCGAGCAGTCCTGCAGCGAATGGGCGTGAACGCCACGACGCACGGCTTCCGATCTACTTTCCGCGACTGGGCCGCCGAGCGCACTAATCATTCCTCCGAAGTGGGGGAGATGGCATTGGCGCATACGATCCCAAACAAGTCCGAGGCTGCCTATCGACGTGGGGACCTTATGGAGAAGAGGCGGCGGCTGGCGGAAGATTGGGCGAAGTTCTGCTACTCGCGACCAAGCGTTTCAGGGCAGGTGGTCGAGCTGCGCAGGCCATGAAGGAGAGGCCCTCCACTTTCTCGGCGTTGGAAGGCGCTACAAGCCTTCATCGAGCCCAACTGGGTGATCTGTCGGTCATCATCGAACGCCTCAGAGATGGCTCTGCCCTTGTCGCCGAGGAACGTCTTTTGATCGCCGACATCCTAGGCGGAACTTGGACTAGGCCGGCCCACAGACCACCGGCGTTCGATTCTGAGCTACGCAACGAGCAGATCAAGGAAGACGCGCTATTGAACCGCGCCCTGGACCCCAAAGGCCGCCCAGGAGCGACGCGCGTTGCCTACATCCATAAGTGCTCCAGGGAGTGGGTCTACAAGCTGTTGGCCGATGTAAAAGCTGACCCGGAGGGGCACGCGGCGATGCATCAGAGGATCGCTCGGAGCGTCGTGCTCTATAAATCGATCATGGCGAAACTGGCGGACGAGCAGGCGACTGGCGATGTCGGTGAGGAAGGCGATGACGCTGAGTCTCCTAATCCGTGAACCAAACCCGATCTTCGGTTCCCATATCAGTTGATGCGAGCCGTCGCGTTCGGCGCCAATTGGATGGCTCCTTCAGCGGAGCAACAGTTCATGCCAGCCGATCCACGATCTGAAGCCGCCATAGGGCACGACTTCGATACCTTGCCCGATGCGGCCTATGTGCGGTTGCCGGTGGTTGCGATCATCTTTGCAACCTCGCCCTCCAACGTCTGGCGGTGGGCGCAAAAGGGTATCCTCCCCAAACCTAAGCGGCTGGCAGGGCGTACCACCGCCTGGAACGTCGGCGAGCTCAGGGCCGCGCTGAAGAACTTGGGCATCTAGTTCTGTCCAACGCAGCGTGCGCGTCAGCACGCCCATCACACGTCGTCGGGAAATAACCGGTGGGGCGTGCCGATGGACTGATCACCATGGGGAAGCGACCATAAGTCAAGCGCGGGCCAAGATGGGAGCGCGGTCGCCGGCGGGACGCACCGTCGAATAGTAGCCATCAATCCGTCTCGGCGCGTCGCCGAGCGGGCCTCGTCGCGTAGGATCCCATCGGTCAGGGCAGCGAAGTTGACGGGCACTCCCTAGACGCCGCTCGGCGTTTGGGGAGTGCTCGACCGCCTCATCACATAGAGAAACCCTCGATCGGGCAGCCGCTGGGTAGCCAAGCGCTCCAAAGGGAGGGGCTTGGGGGCGACGACAGGGTCAGGGGTAGTGTCCCCCAAATTCATAAGCCAAATGCAGTGCAGACGGGCCTGTTGGCCGGCTTCCATCCGAGAGTCGCTCGGCGAGAGGCCTAATTGATTTATTCGCCGCGTGCTGACAGCCCAACACCCCCGTTTGCCGTTCGAACACTGGAGCGATGACTACGGTCGCTCCCACTGTCGGAGCACCGCTCCGGTTCGGTCGTCGACATATCGGACAGATTGTATCTCCACATTCATGAAGCAGGCTTCGGTTCGGAACACGAACGGCGCGTTGAACGTGGCGGCCCTCCGACTCGCCGCGCAGACAGACCACCGACCAGGCGCCCATGGCTTGGTGTTGGCGACGACTTCGAACCTTAGATGAGGAGCGAGTGCGCGTCCTTCGTCCGGCGATATCGTCATCCGGTGAATGAGTGAGCTCGCGCCGTAACCGCCGCCCGACCGAGGGCCTCGGCTGCGCCCGCCTACTTCGGCGATACCCCATTCCGTAAAATGCCTGAGCGTCACTTCGCGTCGGCCGCCCAGCGCGGTGTTCGCCTCGCCCATTGGGCTGTCGGTTACGGTCCTGGCGGCCAGATATTGGTCATGGAGATATGCGCGATCTTCCCACAGGCTGACCTGCGGCTCGACGCTGCCCCAGTCGACGACCAAGTCGTTCTGACCTGACGGATCTGTCGAAATCGCCAGAGTTTGGCTCTGGACGTCGTATCGCCATCGCGGATCGAGCGGCCGGGACACATCGTCGGCTTCGTGCTCACCGAGCACGAGGTAGCTTAGGATGATCTGCTGAGCTGGCGCGGCCTGTGTAGGCGGAGCGGCAAATGGGTCGGCGCTGGGCATAACGGTCGCGGCGGACTGAAGGTAGGCCTCCACTTCGGCGCGACCCCAAGCGACCTCTTGCGCCGCTGAGATCATGGGGGAACCGAACGCCAAAAGCACGGCCGGTGAAGCCCATAGAATGCGAGATTTCATAGCCATACCTCCCTGACGAGTCGGGGAGTTAGGAAGCCTCACTAGGAGAGCCGCACACGCCTTTAGGCTTTCACCCTGTTGTATACGCGCATGCCTCCCCGACCCGAAGGTCGAGGAGTGCTGATGACGGCGCACTCAAGCCGCCTAGCGAGGGGTTCCTACGCCCCAGAACGGCATGGGGCCGCTCCGACCACCATGATGCTATGCCGAGCACCGTTTGTCACCGTGCCACGTCAAGCGGGTTGACTGGCCTGTGTCGAAGGCACCGAACCCAATAACGAGACCTTGGCTCTACAGGTCCCTCGCCCGCTCCCATGAAACCGCCTCGACGCCCAAGCGCGCTTGGAGGATCATGGATCATGAACCCCTACCGGCAAATCGACCGCGTCTTCGCGCCTGTAAGCTCCGATGAAGACATCACACCTGAGCTTATCCAGGCTTGGGGACGTCAGGTGACAGGGGCCATGGGCTGGGCCGAGCTGCTGCAGCTCTGGCGCATCGTCGTCCTCGCCGAGGCGGATAGCGGCAAGACAAGGGAGTTTGAGGAGCAGGTCAAACGACGTCGCGAGGACGGAGACTTCGCCTTCTTCGGCCGGATCGAACTCATCGCCGACAATGGGCTGGTCGATCTCCTGTCCCGGGACGACACCGAGCGGTTCACGGCATGGCTGGCCTCCACGGAAACGGCCTGGTTCTTCCTGGATTCCGTCGACGAGGCCAAGCTCACCCGGAAATCCCTGCCGCTGGCCCTGACCCGGTTCGCCCGGGATCTGGGGCCGGCCTATGACCGCGCGCGGGTCGTCATCTCCTGCCGGGGCTCGGACTGGGACGGCGCGGATCTGGCGCATTTCGAGGCCGAGCTGCCGGCGCCCCTTCCCGCAGAGGACGTCGGTCGCGAGGATGACGAAGACGCCCTCTTCGCCGTTCTGCCCTCCGAGACCTCAAACACGGTCAATCAAACACCCCGCGCGGCCGTGCGGCCCCGCCCCGAAATCGTGCGGCTCGTGGACCTCACCGCCGAGCAACGCCGCGCCTTCGTTGTCGCCGAGGGCGTCACGGATCCAGAGGCCTTTGACGCGGCCATAGCGCGGCAGGGATTGCGTGATCTCGCGGGCAGGCCGGGCGACCTCCGTCGGCTGGTCCTGTACTGGAGGACCCAGGGCCGGTTTGGCAGCCTGACCGACATGATGGAGTTCAGCGTCACGGCCCGGCTTGGCGAACGCAATGGTCGCCCCGACGCTTCGCTCCTCACCGATGATCAGGCGCGCCTGGGCGCCGAGCGGATCGCGGCGGCCATGACCCTGTGCAGCGTGCTCACTGTCCGGTCCGGAGACGCAGAAGACGCTGACGCGCAGGGCCTGGACCCCGCTCTCGTTCTCGGGGACTGGACGCTCGAGATGCGGGGCGCTCTGCTAAGACGCGCCGCGTTCGCGATCACCACCTTCGGCGTGGTCCGTTTCCACCATCGCTCGACCCAGGAGTTTCTCTGCGGCGCCTGGTTCGGGCGGCTTCTGGGCCGACCGGGCGCTGAAACGGCTGTCAGGCGCATTCTGTTCGCCGAACAGTACGGAGTCCGGACCGTCCCGCCGTCGCTCCGGCCCGCCGCAGCCTGGTTGTCGCAATATAGTCCCGGACTGGCGGGCGCCCTGATCGCGTGCGAGCCACTGATCCTTCTGACGGGCGGCGATCCCGCGGCCCTGTCCCTAACTGCCCGGGCGGAGCTGCTGCAGGTGTACGGTCGGCGTGAGACAGCGGGGGATCTGTCCGATCACTTCATCGAGCCGGCTCCGTTGTGGATGTTCGCCGATAAGAACCTGGCGCCGACGATCCGGTCGGTCTGGCCGATGGCGATCAGCGAGACGGGAAAGAGTTTCCTGCTCGATCTCATCCGCATCGTCGAGGAAGGCCGGATCCACGCCTGTCTCGATCTCGTCGAGGCCATCGCCCTCGATGCGTCCGCCGATCGCTATGTCCGGATCACGGCGGCGCGCGCACTTGAGGCCTGCCAGGACGGCCCGCGTCTGCGCAGGCTGGCGGACGACCTCCTGCGCTATGCCGACGCCCTGACGGCGGACCTCGCGCCTTCGATGGCGCTGGCCTGTTTCCCACTCGCCCTGACGGTGGCCGAGCTTCTCAGGATCATCGACGAGAGCGTTCCGGCCCGGGAGTATCAGGTCGAGGGTTTCGGGCACATTCTGGAAGCCCTTTGGGACCAGGCCGCTGATGAGGACACTCGAGAAGCCCTTATCGCGGGGATCGCCGCCGTCTGCCGGCGCCCTCCGCTCCAAGAATATCACCGGCTTTCGGAACGGCACCGGGTGTTGGCCAATCACGTGCATGGTCTGGCTCGGCGCGCCGTCATCGCTTCCGACGATGGAGGCGTGACGCCCGGCCTGATCTCGCTCTTGCAGGTTGCGGAACGCGCGCGAGATGAAAGCTACAGGAGTGAGGATGAGCCCGGACTCTTCAGGCTGGTGCAGGCGCGGCCGAACGTGAAGACCGCGTTGTTCTGGGCCGACGTCGAGGAGGACCGGGGCGCGGCCGACGAGGGCGAGGTCATCGTTCACTACTGGCAGATCTGGCGGCTGGGCGGGCGACTGGCGCAGCCGGTTGAGGCCGATATTCCGGCTTTCGAGGCCCGCCTGTTCGAAGGATTGATCGTGGATCGGAGAATGGCGCTGAGCGTGCTTTGGCAGCTGGCGCGACACGACCCGGAACATGCTGAGACCAATCTTGATCGCCTCGCCGGCCTCGTCGCCGATCAGGAGGTGCTTGCGGCAGACCTGATCCAGCACCGCACGCCTCGGGTGAAGTCGGCGTCCGAGACCCGTTTCGAAGCTGAGGACGAGCAGCGCAAGCGCCGGAATGAGAAGCGCCAGTCGCGGGACCGCGAGACACTGATCGAAAGGCGCCGGGCGCTTCAAGCGGATCCGGGACTTCTGTCAGATCCGGAGCGTATTCGGAACTGGCCGGGGGCGCTCGCGCTCGACCAACTGACCGAGTGGCTGGCCAAGGTGAAGAAGGCGGATCGCAACAAGGTCGCCCTCCTGTGGCGGGACCTTGAGCCCGCTTTCGGCAAGACCGTTGCGCAGGCCTACCGCGACGGGATGAAGGCAATCTGGCGTGTCACTACGCCGGAACGCCCCGTCTGGACCGGCGGGACGCGCACGGTGAAACGTACGACCCTTCTGGCCGTCGCGGGCTTGGGTTTGGACGCTGCCGAAGACAGCGAATGGGCCCGCCGGCTGACGCCGGAAGAGGTTCTTAGAGCGACCCGCCACGGCGTCTGGGCGGACCAGAGCTATCCAGCTTTCCTGAGCGATCTTCTGGCCGCCCATCCAGCCGCGTCTGCGCCCCCAGTCCTTGAGGCCCTTGACCGGGAGTGGAAGCATCAGGGCGACGGCTACACTCCGTTTCTCTATGCGGCGGAAGCGGGAAACATACCGATGTCGCCACAGGTCCGCGTCGCAGTGCTGGCTCATATTATGGGGCCGGAGAACGCTAAGGTCGACCGCACCTACGCGGGGCGTCAGATGTTGCGGCGGATCACCGATCTCACCGAGGTTGAACGTCGCGCCTACGTCGGGCTCGTCCGGCGCCGGCTAAAAGCTGCGCGACGAAAGGGGGATTCTGACCGCATCATCGGCTTCTTGGGCGCGCTTCTGGAATTCGACGCGCGCGTCGGAACTCCAGCGCTGGAGGCCTATCTCAGCGAGACGGCAGCGATCGCCGGCGAGGCTGAAAAGGTCTGGGCGCGGCTGTTCGGCCGATCGCAGGGAGTGGTGGCTTCGATCTGGCCCAACGAGGTCGCCCTGCTGAGGCGGCTGACCGAGCTGGCCTACATCTATGTTCATCCTGACAAGGACCAGTGGATCGACGGCGAGATGACCCGTCGCGATGACGCCCAGACGGCGCGAAACGCCGTGCTCAGCGCACTTATGGAACATCGCGATCTCGCCGCCTTCGAGGCCGTTTCCGGGCTCGCCGAGGGTGCCCGCTCGCATCATCGAGCCACGCGCTTCCGGCAGCTGGCAAAGCGCATGGCAGAACGGGATTCCGAGCGCGAGCCATGGAAGGAAGCGCATGTTCGCGCCTTCGAGGCAGATCTCACGGCTCCTGCCCAGTCCGGCGAGGACCTACTCCGGCTGATTCTCGGTCTCCTCGACGATATCGCGCTGCGATTTACGGAGCAGGACGTCTCGTCCGCGGCGGTCCTGCGAACGGCGGCGGACGAGAAGGCGGTCCAGCAATGGCTGGCCGCTGAACTGCACAACCTCGCAGCCGGCCGCTTCCGGGTTCATCTCGAAAAGCAGATCGTCAACGATGACCGACCCGACATCACAATTTCGTCCGCCACCGCCGGTGTCGAGGTCGCCATTGAGGTCAAGCACGCCGACAAGAGCTGGACGATCCGACGCCTTGAGGCGGCGCTCTCCCACCAACTGGCGGAGCAGTATCTGAAGCCGGACTACCGTCGTTACGGCGTCCTAGTGATCAGCGGCCACTCGCCCCGAAAGTGGATCGACACGAAGACGAGGTGCCGACTGACCTTCGCCGAGGTGATCGCGCGACTTCGGGATCAGGCGACTTTGATCCACAAGAACGCCAGCGGCGCGATCTCGGTCGATGTGCGCGGGATCGACGCCTGGTCGAGCGCGACCAATGCGGATGCCTCCCCGACATCAGCGCCTCCGGCGGGGAAGGGGAAGCGGGTTTCGCGCCTGAGAAAACCCGGATCGTCTGTTTCGGCGACCAGACGACCGCGACTTCGTGCGGGTGATGGGCCGGGCTAATCTGTTCGCATGTCACGCCGATTCCCTGCCCCGGACCGCCGGCCTTGAGCGCGCGGCCGCGTCCGGATCGGAATGCGGAGGATGAGGTCGCCCAGTTGTGCCGGGCGCTCGGAGCCAGCGTTCAGAAGGTCGGGGAAGACGATAACGGCTGGGATCTGCTGGTCGAGTTTCCGCCCCAGGTGGAAAGCGCCTTCCCCGACGCTGATCCAGCGCTCACCCGGTGCTTGATCCAAGTGAAGTCAAACCAGTCACGTAGGACATCCACCCGGGTCACCCTGTCGAACGCCCTGAAATTTGCAAAGGACCCGCTTCCCTGTTTCGTGGTTCTCGCGACCTATCCGTCGGGCCCGCGCAGACACGAGGCCCTCTACCTGCGGCATGTCTGGGCGACGGACATGGCGCAGGCGCTGAAGGCCAGTCGGGGCGCGTCCGCCCAACAGCGGCCGCTCAATCGCAAACATCTCCCCATCACGTTCACCGCGGCGGAACGGGTTGACGAGGATCTCGCCCAAGCTCTTCTCGACGCCATCCATCGCGAGGGCGTCGGCTACGCCGGCAGGAAAGCGACGCTCGCGGCCAGCCTCGGCTACGAGGCCGGGTGGGGTCAAGGACATCTCGTCCTCGCAGAGGGCCATGACGAGAAGGACCTTCAGGACCTTATGCTGGGGCTGCGTCCGGACCTGCCGATCCAGTCCTTCACGGCGATCGAGATGCGTTTCGGGATCCCCGGGGCCAAGACGACGTCAGGACCAGGCCGGCTGTCGCTCGATCTCAAACCGAGCGCCCGGTGCGCTCTGACCCTTCAGAGGCGGGCCTCGGGGGAAACGCTGACCTGGACGGGGGGACTGTTCACTTCCGGAATGGACTGGCTCTCCACAGCCGAGCAAAGGCTCAGAGTCTCGGCCGGCCCGATGGAGCTTGTCGTCTCGGGCAGCGGCGATGTGGCGGGGACCTGGTCCGCGCCGCTGACAACCTCAAAATCCCTCGAAGATCTGGCGAAGGACGCGGTGTTCAGGTCGTGGATGGACGGGTCACCCCTCGACCTTGAGGTCTGGACGGATCGCGGGGCCCTGCCGTCGGCCACGATGGTCTTCAATGCTGAGCGGGATGAAGAAGCCCAATGGAGGGATGTGATTGAGGCACTCCGGGCGCTGACCCGGGTTGTCCCACCCGAGCGTCGCCCCGAAGACCTGAGAGTGTCCATGGATGACTTCCTGGATGGCCTGACGCGGCATCACCATTTCGCGGCCCTGCTTAAGGATCGTCCGACCACGATCCGGGTCGTGAACGAGGATGGTCTTCAGCCGGGGCTGGAGCAGGCCACGCACATCATCTTTCCCTGGGTGAGCCGGGTGGGGGACTACTTCATCGTCTCGGTGGTCGAGCGCGAGATCACCGCCTTCGTCCGCGAAGACGCCTCACACGATTTCACGACCGCCAACGCACGCCTTCTCCGAGGCACCGCGATGAAGGTGTCGGAAGCGACCGACGCACTGGTCGCCGGGGAGGTGCAGTGGGCGCGCGATCGCGCGAAGGAGAGCGACAAGGCCATCGTCAGTTTCGAGCCTGAAGGCAACGGCCTCTGGACGGTAATCCTATCGACGCCAGACTAACTTATCAGTCCAAGAAGCCGCTCACCGAGCTTAAGCGCGGTTTCTGTTCGCTCCTCCATGACGCTCTTTGGTCGAGGAGGAAGACTGGAAATGGGATCAAGCTGATGGTTCTGTTTATCCCACAAATACGCATGGCCGCTGACATCGCCTGCAAGCATTGCCCTCGGCGTCAGGCGATAAACAGGGCTGCCCGCTTCGTTAGATGGGGACAAATCGAACAGATAGTCCGCGCCAGAAACAAGCGCCGAAAGCAGTGGTGCAATCTTTCGCTCGGCTTGCTCGAAATTATACGCCATAGGCACGCCCCTCTGCCCGATGGAATTTGCTTCAGCATGACTGTTGATGTCGAACTCCGTATGCGTGGTGACCACCGTCACACGTCTACGGCGGAGAATATTATAGAACATCCCCCAGAAGGAACTCTGTTTCTCGAGAAGAGGAAACTGCACGAAAACATTGTGCAGTCCATCGACTAAAACTCCGGTGTAAGGAAAGCCGGATCGTTCTGCAGAGGCGATCCGCTTTTCTACTTTCGCAAGAAAATCTTCCACACTGAGGAGGCCAGGATAAAGTTCGATGGTGTCGGTCCAAAGCCGGTCAGGCAAAGGCGCGAACTCCATCGGTTCCATCAAGTCTAACGATGTGTATGGCGCTTCGTCCCGCCGAGGTTTGCCCCGCTGGCGGCCGGAGAGCTTGCGCGTCAGCTCATCGTAGTAAGTGCGCTGGTAGAGGAAAGAAATTACCAAGACCCGCGTCTCTAGGTAAGGTGCGTCGCCGCGAACCAAAAGACCGGCGTCGATGATCGATTGCTTCCATCGAGGCCCATCAGCAGCAGCACCGCCAATAGGTAGGCGTCGCTGGCGGTCGGCAAACATGCCTGTATCGAACCAGCGACGATGCAGAAGATAAAGGCCGAAGCTGGCCTTCCCAGAGCTTCCGTGCCCGATGACAAGAACTTGGCCATGATTGGCGACGGAGAGAGAATTTGATTGTGGCGCGCCGTTCGCGAGAGGGCGGAAGCCGGGAGGCGGGTCACCAGTTAGGAAAATCGCTTCCCGTTCTGTTGGTGGCCACCACATCTGTGTCTTAAGTTCTTGGACGTGGGCGTCGACCGAAGGCTTGAGGCGGAATCCCGCGTCACCCTTGATATGGAAAACGTGCGCGCCCGTGCGGGCCGGCTGCCGTCGCGCCTTGAGGAGTTGGAAGACCCGGTATGGCTTCTCAGCCGGATCGTCGTGCCCTCCGCGTTCCACCTCGATGATGAGGTCGCAAAGATACTCTAGCCTCTTTAGATCCTCCGCCTCCTTAGAGAAGCTAAAGAGGAAAATAGCGCCCAAGCTGCGGCAAGTCTCTATCAGCGAACGAAGTGATGAGTCAAGAAAATCCCAAGTATCTGGACTGTCGAATAGCTGATGAAGCCCGTCCATAACGATGACCGGCCTTGCAAACCGGGGAAGACCATTGTCTTCGCCATGCGCCCAGGGCTCGAACAGACGAGCAGACTTAATAGCCTCTCTAACTAGTGCTTCCAACGCCGCTGACGGGTCCGCACCCGTTTCAGACATGGCGTGTTTGAGCTGCAGTTGAGCGGCCGAGAACCAGCCTAGTTCGCGACCTTCGCTTTCGCGCAAAGCATTTAACGACTTCAGCCGAAAGTCGTCCTCATCGAGCGCCCGAAACAGGGGCAGATTTCGGAATAAGGAGCGAGGGGCCGCTTCAATCAAACGTTCGGTGATGTCCCGAGCGCTTTCCTCACACGAGAGAAACAACGTGCGACAGCCGAGAGGCGCCAAAGCGGCGGCAAGCGACAGACCAAAGAGGGTTTTCCCGGTTCCGAACTCCCCAGAGATCGTCGCGACCAAAGACTTATCTGCGGACAGTCGAATGCCGCCCTGGAAAACCGTCTGTCCACCCTCGAACGGCACCGGCAAACCGTCGATCACATTCAGGAGCTCACTGGCCGATGGCAGCTCGACCACACGAGGGTTGATTATGAACTCGCAGAAACGGCCAGCTTGACCCAACCAAAGATCTCGAAGTTGGGCATCCATCTGCCAGACCGATGGAGTTTCCCCGAAAGACCCATCGTCGTCAGGTTTCACCTCGTCGACAGACGTAAGGGCATCGTAAAGATAGCCGACGTCGACCCGCATCGCCGCGATGCCTCTCAGCGCCAATGCATTGCAAAGAAATAAGACGGTGGCCCCGTTGCTGCGCAGATCTGCGACGATCGGTTTGGATGTTTTCCATCGATTGGTGATGAGCGTGAGCGCCTCAGAAACAGCCGCAAAGCTCAGATCAATCGGAGCCCCATGCGCCTCTCTGATCAGTTCGCGCGCCCACTCCTGCATCGCGGCCCAAGCATACGTCTGCGATCCAGGATTGTCGGGGTCTCCCAGCAGGCGACCCGCGACCGCTAGCGACGAAGGAAGCGTGACTCGTTGAGGAAGTTCCTGACTTTTCGTCGCCTTGTCCGCTTGCCGAAAATCTCGGCAATCTCGGATCATTTGCTGGACCAAAGCTGAAGCGCGGCTTCGGCGGGGACCCCGCGTTGAGGGCGGTGAAGCGCTCGCCTGAGCGAACATCG
>Ga0247737_1000710_pt1 | contig 13779 bp, 14 predicted proteins | sample UWRJL028104C2_FD_180937 | JGI IMG/M metagenome (GOLD analysis project Ga0247737, IMG submission 180937) | Plant litter microbial communities from Arlington Agricultural Research Station in Wisconsin, United States - UWRJ-L028-104C-2 | ecosystem: Environmental > Terrestrial > Plant litter >...
CGCCGGCGAGCAGCGCGCCGCGCTGGAGCACGCCGCGATGGAGGATCACGCCGCGGTGACCATCGTCAGCCACGGCTTTGAGCTTGCCAACCGCGCCGGCACCCGCCCCAACGCCGTCCATGTCCGTCGCTTCGATGCGCTCTGCTCGCTCCTCGCCGAATGGGCCGAGCTTCTCCCCACCACTCACTTCGCCGATCGCCCCGCCTTGCGCCTCGGCCGCGCCGATGCCCCGCTCGGCCCCAACTCGCTGCGCACCCGCTGGCGCCAGGCCGAACAGCTCTGGTCGAACATGGTCGAGGAGCGCGTGGCGTGAGCGCCGTCCCGATGCCGCTCCGCTTCCAGATCGGCGCGCGCACGCTGGCCTCGATCCAGCGCCAGCTCGTCCGCGTGCCGCTCACTCTCGACGAAGCACTGGAGGGACGGCTGCCCGCCCTGCCGCCGCTCGATCGCAACGCGCACGGCTATCAGATCACCTCGCTGCCCGACGACCGCCTGGACGCTATGGCGCTCTCAGCCCGCGGGATGATCGCCTTCGTGCGGCAACGCTACACCCGCCGCTACACTGACCTGACGATGAGCTACGACGCCTGGCTCGACAGCATGTCGTCCAACGCCCGCTCGAGTCTGAAGCGCAAGGCAAAGAAGGTCGCGACCGTCTCGGGCGGCCAGCTCGACATCCGCCGCTTCCGGACCCCCGACGAGATGACCGCGTTCCACGATATCGCGCGCCGTATCTCGCTGCGCACCTATCAGGAAAAGCTGCTCGGCGACGGCCTGCCTGACGATTCGGCCTTTCTTCGCTCGATGTACCAGCTCGCCGCAGCGGATTCGGTACGCGGCTGGCTGCTCTATATCGCCGGCGAACCCGCAGCCTATCTCTACTGCCCGATCAACGCAGGGGTCGTCCGCTACGACCATGTCGGCCACGACCCCGCTTTCTCAGACCTCTCTCCGGGCGGCGTTCTCCACCTGGAGGCGATGCGCGACCTGTTCGGCGCCGGGCTCAGTCGCTTCGACTTCACCGAAGGGGACGGCCAGCACAAGCGCCAGTTCTCCACTGGTGGCGTCGACTGCCTCGACATGCTCCTCCTCCGCGCCAGCCTGGCGAACCGGCTGACGACCATGGCGCTCGGCACCTTCGATCGCACCGCCGCCTTCGGCAAACGCACGGTCGAGAAGCTCGGCCTGCAACAACTCGCCAAGAAGATCCGTCGCTCCTGATTCACTCTTCCTGTGGAAGAAGGCTAAGGGCAGGCGATGCATCTACGCGCCGAAGCCCTGGTCCTCGCGATCCGCCAGCATGGCGAGCACGGCGCGATCGTCCGCGCGCTGACCGCGGAACATGGTCTGCAACCAGGTTATGTCCGCGGAGGCCGCTCGCGCCACATCCGCCCGATCCTCCAGCCGGCGAATCTCATCCTGGGTGAATGGCGCGCGCGCACCGAGGATCAGCTTGCCGGCCTCACCGTCGAACTGATCCATAGCCGCGCGCCTCTCTTCGCCGAACCACTCCCGGCCGCCGCCCTCGAATGGGTCACCGCGCTGACCGCGACCGCCTTGCCCGAAGCGCAACCCTATCCGCGCCTCCACGGCGCGCTTGACGGCGTGATCGGCGCGATCGAGGCCGCGCCGGCCGCGCGGGGCTGGGCAGTGGCGCTCGCCCGCTACGAACTACTGCTGCTCGCCGAGCTCGGCTATGGCCTAGAACCCGATCTCCTGCCCGACATCCTGCGCACCGGCGGCGAGGCCGACTGGCCCGATATCCTGGCCGCGCTGCGCCTCACCGGAGAAGCGCTGGAAAGCGATATCCTTACCGATCGCCGCGCCGAAACCCTCGCGGCGCGCGCGCGGCTGATCGACCGGTTGAAAAGGGCGGTTGCGTGAGTCGCGCCCGGGCGGCAAAGGGCGGCTCACTCCGTTCGTCCTGAACAAGGGCCATCCTGTCCGCTGTCGAAGAAGAACGGAGCTTCGACACGCCAGACCGAATGGAGTCCTCGTGCCCCTGATCGCAATCCTGCCCGGAGACGGCATCGGCCCCGAAGTCACCGCAGAAGCGCGTCGCGTGCTCGAGGCACTCGATCTCGGCCTGTCATTCGAGGAGGGGCTCGTCGGCGGCGTCGCCTATCACACCACCGGCCATCCGCTGCCTCCCGAGACGCTCGACCTCGCGAAGCGCGCGGATGCCATCCTGTTCGGCTCGGTCGGCGACCCGACTTGCGACAATCTCGAACGCGGCCTGCGCCCGGAACAGGCGATCCTCGGCTTGCGCAAGGAACTGACGCTCTTCGCCAATTTGCGGCCCGCCAAGCTCTTCCCGGGGCTCGAGGACGCATCATCGCTCCGCCCCGAGATCGCCCGGACAATCGACCTGCTGATCCTGCGTGAACTCAACGGCGACGTGTATTTCGGCGAAAAGGCCATGCGCACCACGCCTGCGGGGCTGCGCGAAGGCTATGACGTCATGAGCTATGACGAGAGCGAGGTCTCACGCATCGCCCATTCCGGCTTCCAGGCGGCGCAGCGCCGGCGCGGTAAGCTGTGCTCGATCGACAAGGCGAACGTGCTGGAGACCTCGCAGCTCTGGCGCGACGTCGTGATCGAGACGGCAAGGGACTATCCCGATGTCGCGCTCAGTCACATGCTGGTCGACAACGCCGCGATGCAGCTGGTGCGCGATCCGGGTCAGTTCGACGTGATCGTGACGGGCAATCTCTTCGGCGACATCCTGTCCGATCTGGCGAGCATGTGCGTCGGCTCGATCGGCCTGCTGCCCTCCGCCGCACTCGATGCCGACGGCAAGGGCCTGTACGAACCGATCCATGGCAGCGCGCCCGACATTGCCGGGCAGGGCAAGGCCAACCCGGCCGCCGCAATCCTGTCCGCCGCGATGATGCTCCGCTTCTCGCTGAACATGCCCGAGCCCGCCGACCGGATCGAGGCCGCGGTCGCGACTGCGCTGGCCAACGGCGCACGCACCGGCGATCTCGGCGGGACGCTCTCGACCCGCGACATGGCGGATGCGGTGCTGGCGGCGCTTTGATGACCGCACCGTTGCTCGACCTCGCGATCGTCATCCCGACCTTCAACGAGGCGGGCAACGTGCAGCTGCTCATCGCGAAGCTCGACGCCGCGCTCAAGGGGCGTGAGTGGGAGGCGATCTTCGTCGACGACAACAGCCCGGACGGTACCGCCGCGGTGGCGCGCCAGATCGCGCGGATCGACCGGCGCGTACGCGTGGTCCAGCGCATCGGCCGGCGCGGCCTCTCCTCGGCCTGTATCGAGGGCATGTGCGCCACCGCCGCGCCGATTGTCGCGGTGATCGACGGCGACATGCAGCATGACGAGACGATCCTGCCGGCGATGCTCGATCGGCTGTTGAAGGACGAAAGCCTCGACCTCGTCATCGGCTCGCGCTTCGTCGAAGGCGGTGGCACTGGCGACTGGGACCATGACCGAGTCGCCAAATCCGCTTTTGCAACAAGGCTTTCGCGCCAGATTTTGAAGGCAGACCTTAACGACCCGATGAGCGGCTTCTTCATGATCCGCACGCAGGTCGTGCGCGATGCCGTGCCGCATCTGTCGGCGATCGGTTTCAAGATTCTGCTCGACCTCATGACGTCGAACCCACGTCCGCTGAAATTCGAGGAGGTGCCCTATACCTTCCGGCTGCGTACAGAGGGCGAGAGCAAGCTCGATCACGTTGTTGCAATGGAGTATCTGATCGCGATCTACGACCGGATGTTCGGCCGGGTTGTGCCAGTGCGCTTCGCCATGTTCGCGGCAATCGGCGCGCTTGGCGCGGGCGTCCATTTCCTCGTGCTGGGACCGCTGTTCAAGGAACTCAATGTCGGCTTCCTCATCGCGACGATCGTCGCGACGGTCGTGGCGATGACCTTCAATTTCTTCCTCAACAACGCACTGACCTATCGCGACGGCCGTCTGAAGGGCGCCAAGCAATTGTTCGAGGGCTGGGTATCGTTTTGCGTGGTCTGCTCGGTCGGCGCGGTCGCCAATGTCGGCGTCGCGGCCTTCCTCTACGATGCGCAGTCGGACACCTGGGCCTATTCGGCGCTGGCCGGCATCATGGTCGGCGCGGTGTGGAATTACGCGCTGTCCTCGCGCTTCACCTGGGGACGCTACTGACGGACCTGCCTCATTCATCCGGATAGGGCATGATGCAGCGCCGCTGATCCTTCCGGTCGCCGACTTCGCAATCGCGTTGTCGCTGAGTCCAGCGCTCCACTTTCGGTTCGCGCGGTGGCTTGCGGGTCGATGCTTCCCTCGGCGGATAGGGCGGGTCGTTCGGCCTCTCGAGGCCCGAGCAGCCGCACAGCGTCACCAAGCCGATCGCTACCATCGTCCGCATCGGGTGCTCCCTCACCAACTCCGCTGGCGCAGGCTGCACTTGGGCCGCTGAACGTTTGCTGACTGGCTCTCAGGGCCAGGTCGGGAACCACATCCAGTGACGGAAATCCTGCGGGTTGCCGAGCGGCATAGCCGAAATGATCGGGTAGAAATAGGCGAACAGGCAAAAGGCGAGGACCAGGAAAGCCTCGTCCCAATGCGCATACCGGCCCTTGGCGAACCGGTCGGCCACCGCGGCCAGCGGCAGGGCCAGGAAGATGCTCGACAGATAATAATAATAGAAGAAGCCGATCGACTTCGGGATCACGGCCCACACTGCATAGGAGGCGATCCAAAGCCCCGCGACCGCCAGCAAACTGACTGATCCGCCGCGCAACCAGGCGTAGAGGCACGCTGCCACCGCGATCAGCCCACCCCATAGGATTGCGGGGTTTCCGACCAGGAAGATGCCACGCATCGCGTCGTCAACCGGCTCGTACAGATACCAGATCGGGCGAATCATCAGCGGCCAGCTCGACCAGCTCGACTGATAGGTGTGTGGCGGCAGGACCTGGGTCTGCGACGCGTACATCCGCATCTGGAACTGGACGAAATCGCCCGCCGTCAGTGGAAACTGCGCGTAGAAAAAGGCTGGCAGGAAAGTGAGGCTATAGACAGCGACACTTACCACGCCGAGCGCGAATAGCGCCGGGACCACGGGCAGGCCCGGCCAGTATTTTTGGTTGCCTGGATTTAGCGCGGCATAGATTGACCGCTTGCGGGCGCGCCCATCATGCAGCCGGATCGCGACGAGCGCGAACGCCGCATAGGCGATATACGGCACTGCCGCCCATTTCGTGCCGACCGCTAGGCCCAGCAGCGCCGAGCCGAGCAGCCAGCGCCGCCAGGTCTTGGCCGGCGACGCACGCATCGCCCACAGCATGGCGGCGATGCCCAAGACGACGAACGCGGCCATAAAGCCGTCGAGCATCCCGATCCGCGCCTGGATGAACACAGTGATATTGAGCAGCACGCAGATCGCGCCGATCGTCGCGGTGCGCACCCGGCCGAACAACAGCCACAGGATCGCAAAGATGCCGAGTACCACGGCGGTCGCGGCGAAGGTAGACATGATGCGCCAGCCCAGGCTGTTGTCGCCGAAAATCAGCATGCCGAGCGCGATCAGTTCCTTGCCCAGCAACGGATGTTCGATATTCACCGGGCCGCTCAACTGCATCAGTACGCGTGCCGCGGCGACATAATGCGTCTCGTCGAACACCAGCTTGTGCGGTGTGGTGAGTCGGAAGCTGAACAGCAATTGAGCGACAAGGCCGATGATCGCGGCTGCGCGGTACGGGCGGGGCGGCGACTCGGCGGTCATTACCGTGCCATTCCCACTTCGGCGGGCCCCTTTCAAGGCGCGCTCGAAGAGTCGGCCATTGACGCAGGGCAATGCGTCCCGGCAAAGCGTCCCGCATGAAACGCCGTACCGGACAAGACCGCTCGATCACCAGCCACTGGCGCCCCGCCACGCAAGCCGTGCGGGGGGGCACTGCCCGTTCCGAATGGGGCGAGACGTCGGAAGCGCTCTTCCTGACCTCGGGCTATGCCTATGATTGCGCCGGCGACGCCGCGGCGCGCTTTGCGGGCGATCAGGCCGGCATGACCTATTCGCGGCTGCAGAACCCGACGGTGCAGATGCTCGAGGAGCGGATCGCGCTGCTCGAAGGCGCGGAGGCGTGCCGATCCATGGCGACCGGCATGGCGGCGATGACCGCCGTGCTGCTCTGCCAGCTTCAGACCGGTGACCATATCGTGGCGGGCCGCGCTGCGTTCGGCTCGTGCCGCTGGCTCACCGATACGCTCCTGCCCAAGTTCGGCATCGGCGTGACGATCGTCGATGCGCGCGATCCGCAGCAATTCGCCGATGCGGTCCGGCCCGAGACCAAGGTCTTCTTCTTCGAGACGCCGGCGAATCCGACGATGGACGTGGTCGATCTGAAAGCGGTGTGCGACATCGCCCGCGCGAACGGTATCGTCAGCGTCGTCGACAACGCCTTCGCCACGCCCGCGCTGCAGCGGCCGATGGAGTTCGGCGCCGACATTACGGCGTATTCGGCGACCAAGATGATGGACGGGCAGGGCCGTGTGCTTGCCGGCGCCGTCTGCGGAAGCGAGGATTTCATCAACAACACCCTGCTGCCCTTCACCCGCAACACCGGCCCGACGCTCAGCGCGTTCAATGCCTGGGTGGTGCTCAAGGGCATGGAGACGCTCGATCTGCGCATCCGCCGCCAGAGCGAGAACAGCCTGAAAGTTGGGCAATTCCTCGAGGCGCGGGTGCCGCGCATCCTTCACCCAGGCCTGCCGAGCCATCCGCAGCATAATCTCGCCATGGCGCAGATGGACGCGTGCGGCCCGATCTTCGCCTTCGAGGTCGAAGGGCGCGAGCAGGCGCATGGCCTGCTCGACGCGCTCTCGCTGGTGGATATCTCGAACAATATCGGCGACTCACGCTCACTGATGACTCATCCCGCCTCGACCACGCATTCAGGCGTGGCCGAGGAGAAGCGGCTCGAGATGGGCGTCACGGAGGGGATGCTGCGCCTCAATGTCGGCCTTGAGGATCCGCAGGACGTGATCGAGGATCTCGATGGCGCGCTGCGGGCGGTCGGGCTGTGAAGGCGCTCTTCCCCAATGTCGCGGAAACGCGCGGGGTCATCGTGCGCGTCTCGGTCAGCTATCTGCCGGAACAGTCCGAGCCGGGCCGCGGCCGCTGGTTCTGGGCCTATCATGTCCGCCTCGAAAATGAGGGGCCGATGGCGGTGCAGTTGCTCACGCGCCACTGGATCATCACTGACGGTCGTGGCGCGCGCCACACGGTCGAAGGCGAGGGCGTGGTCGGCGAGCAGCCGCTGATCCTCCCTGGCGGCAGCTTCGACTATGTCTCGGGCTGCCCGCTTGCGACCCCGTCGGGTTCGATGCAGGGCAATTACCACATGCTCGGCGAGGACGGATCAGCGTTCGACGTCGACATCCCCAAATTCGCGCTGCTGGCGCCGGCGGTGGGGGCGTGAAGCGGACTCATCTCCCTTTGAACGGCTTGCGTGTCCTTGACGCTGCCGCGCGGCACTTGTCTTTCACTCGCGCCGCTGATGAGCTTGCCGTCACGCCGGCTGCGGTCGGGCAGCAGATCCGGGCGCTGGAGGATACGCTAGGCGTCGTCCTGTTCCGCCGAACGACCAAGGGTCTGGAGCTGACGCCCGAGGGCGAGGCAGGCCTTGCCGCGCTCCGCCACGGGTTCCTCCAGTTCGAGGAAGCCGTCCGCGCGATGCAGGCAGGCCAGACGTCGAAGTCGCTGACCATCGCGGCGCCACGCGACCTGACCGAGAAATGGCTGATGCCGCGCCTCGCCGAGATAGCGCGTGCCGATGGCGAGCTGCGCTTCGTGCTGGTCTCCGCCGACGACACCGTCGATTTCACTGAGGCGAACCTCGACCTCGCGATCCGCTGGGGTGACGGACCTGGCGAGCATGAGGGCGAGGCACTCGAATCCGAGGGCATGGTGACGGTCGAGCGTCCGGGCGGCGGCATCGACACGCGCATTTCCTGGCCGGGCTGCCTCAACGATCCCGACGTATCGCTGGTGAGGGTCGGCGACGCCGGCCTCGCGATCGATGCGGCGGCGCAGGGCCTGGGCCGGGCGACCGTGCCCGAGCTTCTCGCCGCGGGTGACATCGCATCGGGCCGTATCGTCCGGATCGGCGACCCGCGGCCGTCGGCGATCGGATACTGGATCGTCGCGCCGCTGCCGCAATGGCGCCAGAAGAAGGTGCGTTCGCTGGTCGACGCACTGACGGCGTGAGCGCTACATTCGCCAGCGAGCGACTTGCCATGCGGCCGCAGTGCCTGGAGGATGCGGAAGCCCTGCACCAGGCGTATCGCGACGAGGTGCTGATGCGGTACTGGTCGAGCGCGCCGCACAGCAGCCTGGAGGAAACGCGCGACTATCTTGCCAAGGGCCTTGCCAACCCGGATTGGCGCGGCTGGGCGATCACACTGGCGGATAGCGGGGACCTTGTGGGTACGCTGGCAGCCTCGCCGCATCGCCCGGGCGTGAGCGAGATCGGCTATCTCGTGCTGCGGCGCTTCTGGGGCAATGGCTATGCCCGCGAGGCTGTCACGCGGCTGCTCGACCTGCTTTTTCTCGAGGAACGGCATCGCCGGGTGATGGCGGATACCGACCCCGAGAACGACGCTTCCAACGCGTTGCTGAAGGATCTCGGTTTCACGCTCGAGGGCCGACTGCGCGGTGAGTGGGAAACGCATATCGGCGTGCGGGATAGCTTCATCTGGGGCCTGCTGGCCGAGGAATGGAAAAAACGATGACCAAGCCAGACCTGAACGATCCCGCCCAGCGCGCCGCCTATCGTCGCGAGTTGCAGGGGGTGGCGAGGCCGCTGCGCTATACCGGCGTGGTGTTCGCGCTGCTCGGGGCGGTGCTGGCGATCGTCCGCAGCAAATGGGCGCCGGAGATGCCATCCGCCATTCCCCTGGCGGCGCTCGCGCTGGGCGTGTTCAATATGATCGCAGCGATCGCGATCCGCACGCGCTACCACCAGCAACGCATGAAGCGGTCGGACTCCCAGGACTGATCGACTGCCACGAGGTCGACCGTACGGTCGATTGGCGCGGTACAACGACTCTCGGCCCAATGACTCTCGGCCCAGCGTGGCGCCGACACATGCCGATGTTGCTCAGGCGTCGATCGCGTCCTCGTCCATCCGGGCGGCGTTTTCCTGGATGAAAGCGAAGCGGTGGGCGGGGTTGTTGCCCATCAGCCGGTCGACCAGGTCCTTCACCACCGCGCGCTCCTCATATTCCTGGGGCAGGGTGATGCGGAGCATGGAGCGCGTCTTCGGGTCCATCGTGGTTTCGCGCAGTTGCATCGGGTTCATCTCGCCGAGGCCCTTGAAGCGGGCGATATCGACCTTCTTGCCCTTGAACTCCTTCGCCTCGATCAAGGCGCGGTGGGCGTCGTCCATCGCGTAAAGGCTCTTGGTGCCGGCGGTCAGGCGGTAGAGCGGCGGCTGCGCGAGATAGAGGTGCCCCCGCCGGACCAGTTCCGGCATCTCCTGGAAGAAGAAGGTCATCAGCAAGGTCGCGATATGCGCGCCGTCGACGTCTGCGTCGGTCATGATGACGATGCGCTCGTAGCGCAGATTGTCGGGGATGCAGTCCTTACGCGTGCCGCAGCCCAGCGCCTGGATCAGGTCGGCGATTTCCTGATTGGCGAGGATCTTGGCGGAGGTGGCGGAAGCGACGTTGAGAATCTTGCCGCGGATCGGCAGGATCGCCTGAGTCTTGCGGTCGCGCGCCTGCTTGGCGGAGCCACCGGCCGAATCGCCTTCGACGATGAAGATCTCGGTGCCCTTGGGGTCGTCGGCCGAACAATCGGTCAGCTTGCCGGGCAGTCGCAGCTTGCGCGCCGAGGTCGCGGTCTTGCGCTTGACCTCGCGCTCCTGCTTGCGGCGCAGGCGCTCGTCCATCCGTTCGAGCACGTAACCGAGCAGCGCCTTGCCGCGCTCCATGTTCTTGCTGAGATAATGGTCGAAATGGTCGCGCACAGCCTTCTCGACCAGCACGGCAGCCTCGGGCGAGGTGAGGCGGTCCTTGGTCTGGCTCTGGAATTGCGGGTCGCGGATAAAGACGGAGAGCATCAGCTCGCTACCGGTCATCACGTCCTCGGGCGCGATTTCCTTGGCCTTTTTCTGGCCGACCAGGTCGCCGAAGCCGCGGATGCCCTTGACCAATGCCGCGCGCAGGCCCGCTTCGTGCGTGCCGCCATCGGGGGTCGGGATGGTGTTGCAATACCAGCTGTACGATCCGTCGCTCCACAGCGGCCAGGCGACTGCCCATTCCACCCGGCCCTTGCCGTCGGGGAATTCCTGGTTGCCGGTGAAAAAATCCGCCGTGGCGCATTCGCGTCCGTTGATCTGCTCGCGTAGATGATCGGCCAGGCCGCCAGGGAACTGGAAGACCGCCTCGGGCGGCGTATCGTCGGAGATCAGTTCGGGCGCGCATTTCCAGCGGATCTCGACACCAGCGAAGAGATAGGCCTTGGATCGTGCCAGCTTGTAGAGGCGCGCCGGCTTGAAGTGCAGTTCAGGCCCGAAGATCTGGTCGTCGGGCACGAAGCTGACTGAGGTGCCGCGCCGGTTGGGTGTGCCGCCAAGCGATTCGAGCGGACCGAGCGTGATGCCCCGCGAGAAGCGCTGTCGGAACAACTCCTTGTTGCGCGCGACCTCGATGACCGTGTCGGAAGACAGCGCGTTGACGACGCTGACGCCGACGCCGTGCAGGCCACCTGCGGTGTTATAGGCCTTGCCCTCGAACTTGCCGCCCGAATGCAGCGTCGACATGATCACTTCCAGCGCCGACTTGCCGGGAAATTTCGGATGCGGATCGACCGGAATGCCGCGGCCATTGTCGACGACGGTCAGCCGGTTGCCGGGTTCGAGCGTAACCTCGATCCGGGTCGCATGCCCTGCGACCGCCTCGTCCATCGCGTTGTCGAGCACTTCGGCGGCAAGGTGGTGCAGCGCGCGCTCATCGGTGCCGCCGACATACATGCCTGGCCGGCGCCGGACCGGCTCAAGCCCTTCGAGTACCTCGATCGAGGAGGCATCGTAGTCGCTGGTTGCTTTGGATGAGGAAGCGAAAAGGTCTTCGGCCATGGAAGGGCTATAGGGTCCGGTGAGTCAGGAGCGCAAGAATCCTTCTCCCGCCGGGCGAAGGTGGTCCTGTCCCCTCTCCCACAAGAGGAGAGGGAATTGAATCAGCGAACCCGCGGGCCGCCGAACGGCAGCGGCGGTGGGGGGCGGCGATCGCGGCGCGGGAGCTGCGCCTGATAGGCGTGGCCGCAATGCGCGACGCAATAGGGGAAGCCGGGGTTCACCTTGTCGCCGCAGAAATGGAAATCGGGTTCGCCGGGATGGCCGAGCGGCCATTTGCAGATCTTGTCGTTGAGGTCGAGCAAGGTCGTCTTGCCCTGCATGTCAGCCGACGGCTTGGCGGGCACTAGGCGGCGCGGCGGGGCCGGGGTGATCGGGGCCTGCTGCTCGCCGGGTGCCTGGCGAAGGAAGCCGCCCGGGCCGACCGAGCGCATGATGGGCTGGGGTGGGGCTGGAGGCGCCGCGACGACGGCAACCTCATCGTCGCTCTCGTCGTCCTCTTCGTCCTCGTCCACCACTACGACGGGCTTGGCAATGATCGGCGCGGGCGTGGGCGCGGGCGCGCGCTCTGGAGCCTTGGGCGGGGTGGGCTTAGCCTCCGCCGGGGCTGCATTGGCGGCGGCCGCCGCTGCGGCAGCCTTGTCCGGCTCGTTCGGCTTGACCGGCGATGGGCGCGACTCGAGGGCAAGGCGATGCGCCTTGCCGATCACGGCGTTGCGGCTGACGCCGCCCAGCTCTTCCGCGATCTGGCTGGCGGTCTGGCCAGCTTCCCACATCTTCCTCAGCGTTTCGATTCGCTCGTCGGTCCAGGCCATCTTTATTCCTCAAGTCGCATTGCCGGGTTGCGGGCGACGGCGGCAGCTATTAGCGCGTCCGCGATGAGCAGCCAGCCCCCAATCGGCGAAATCCAGTCGGCAGTGATGAACGCCCCCGGCGTTCCCGTGATCAGAAACGTCAATTGGGGCGGTCTTCGAACGCTCTATATCAAGGAGGTGCGCCGTTTCTTCAAGGTGCAGCTTCAAACGGTATGGGCGCCAGCGATCACGACCCTGCTGTTTTTGATCATTTTCACTGTCGCGACGGGCGGAAAACGCCCAGTCCATGTCGGTGGAGTCGATGTTCCCTTCGCCGATTTCATCGCGCCGGGTCTTATCGTGATGGGCATGCTGCAGAACAGCTTCGCCAATGCGAGCTTCTCGCTGCTCGTCGGCAAGATCCAGGGGACGATCGTCGACTATCTGATGCCGCCGCTGTCGACGGCCGAATTGCTGGCCGCGATGGTCGGTGGCGCCGTGACGCGCGCCTTTTGCGTCGGGCTGACGGTGTGGCTGGCGATGGCGCTGTGGCCGGGCGTGCATGTCACGCCGAGCCATCCGATCGCGATCCTGTGGTTTGGCCTGCTCGGCGCGGTGTTCCTCGCGCTGATCGGTATCCTGACCTCGATCTGGGCGGAAAAGTTCGATCATGCCGCCGCAGTGCAGAATTTCTTCATCGCCCCGCTGACCCTGCTCTCGGGCACCTTCTATTCGGTCGATCACCTAGCCCCGGCGTTCCGTATCTTCAGCCACGGCAACCCGTTCTTCTACATCATCTCGGGCTTTCGCTACGGCTTCCTCGGCACGGCCGATTCGCCCGTACTACTGGGCAGCATCATCATCCTGGCGCTCGATATCGCGCTTGGGATCCTCTGCTATCGGCTGCTGAAGAGCGGCTGGAAGCTGAAGAACTAGGCCCAGCCCTCCAATACCTGGTCGGGCGGGCGGTGGCCGTCGGCCCACATGCGGATATTGGCGATCACCTTCTCCCCCATCGCCATGCGGCCTTCATAGGTGGCGGAGCCCATATGCGGGATCAGCATGACGTTCGTGAGCGCGAGCATGCGCGGATCGATCTCGGGTTCGAACTTCCACACGTCCAGGCCGGCGCCGGCGAGTCGACCATTCTCCAGCGCGTCGATCAGCGCATCCTCGTCGACGATGCCGCCGCGTGCGGTGTTCACGATGCAGGCGGTGGGACGCATCAGCCCGAGGCGCCGCGCGTCGATCATGTTCTCGCTGTCGGCGTTACGCGGCGTGTGGATCGTCAGGATGTCGATCGCACCGAGCAGGCCGTCGAGCGTGTCGTGCCAGATCGCGCCGAATTCCGCCTCCACCGTTTCGGGCAGGCGGTGGCGGTTGTGATAGTGGATCGACAGGCCGAACGCCCGGGCGCGCCTGGCGACGGCGCGGCCGATGCGGCCCATGCCGGCGATGCCCAGCGCCTTGCCGCCGATGCGATGCCCCAGCATCCCGCCCGGCGACCAGCCCTTCCAATGGCCGTCGCGCACCAGCCTTTCGCCCTCGGCGAGGCGGCGGGGCACCGACAGGATCAGCGCCATGGTGATGTCGGCGGTATCCTCGGTCAGCACCCCCGGCGTGTTGGTGACGGCGATGCCGCGCGCACGCGCGGCCTTCAGGTCGATATGGTTTACGCCCGCGCCGTAATTGGCGATCAGCTTCAGCCGGTCGCCCGCGCCCTCGATCAGCGCGGCGTCGATCGTGTCGGTCACGGTCGGCACGAACACGTCGCAATCGGCCATTGCCTCGGCCAGCCGCGCGCGGTCCATCGGGACGTCGCCCCGGTTGCTCGTCGTGTCGAACAACTGCTCCATGCGCGCCATCACCGCGTCCGCCAGTTCGCGGGTGACCATTACCCGCGGATT
>Ga0247737_1000711_pt1 | contig 13774 bp, 13 predicted proteins | sample UWRJL028104C2_FD_180937 | JGI IMG/M metagenome (GOLD analysis project Ga0247737, IMG submission 180937) | Plant litter microbial communities from Arlington Agricultural Research Station in Wisconsin, United States - UWRJ-L028-104C-2 | ecosystem: Environmental > Terrestrial > Plant litter >...
AGATCCTTGCCGAACTCGAACATGGCCACGTCATAGGTCTCCGCGCGTCCCGGATCGGGACCGTCTCAGGCGTTCGCTTCCTTGTCTAGCAAACCCGACGCCGCGGCCCGGTTCCATGCACCTTCTCCTCCCTGTTCGCCGCTTGGCGAATGGGGAGGTGGCCGCGACGCGGCTTCGCGTCGTGACGGAGGGGCGAGGTAGTCTGGAAGATCGAATCCTCTTCGTCGAAATCGCGTCGCCCCCTCCGTCAGCTCGCAAAGCGCTCGCTGCCACCTCCCCATCCTTCGGACGGGGAGGAGAGGTGTGCCGGTTGCGTCGCACCCGAGCGGCGCCTAACTCTTCGCGACCGCAACACCAGGTGTTCCACATGACGACCCTCTTCGACCCTATCGACCTCGGCGCGATCCATCTCGAGAACCGGATCGCCATGGCTCCCCTGACCCGAAGCCGGGCGATCGAGGGCGAGGTCCCCAATCCCCTGGCGGTCGAATACTACGCCCAGCGCGCCTCGATGGGTCTGATCGTCTCGGAAGCGACCCAGATCAGCCAGTCGGGCCAGGGCTATCCGAACACGCCCGGCATCTTCACGGACGCGCAGATCGCAGGCTGGAAGGCCATCACCGATGCGGTGCACGCCAAGGGCGGCAAGATGGTCGCCCAACTGTGGCACGTCGGTCGGGTTTCCATCAGCGCCTATCAGCCCGATGGCCTGCCGGGCTTTGCACCTTCAGCCATCCTGCCGATGGCGGGCAAGGCGATGACACCCGAATTCGCGCTGGTTGATTTCGAGACGCCGCGCGCCCTGACGATCGAGCAGATCGAGACCATCGTCGGCGAGTACGCCCAGGCCGCGACCAATGCGATCAAGGCCGGGTTCGACGGCGTCGAGATCCACGGCGCCAACGGCTATCTGATCGACCAATTCCTCAAGGACGGCGCCAATCAGCGCGACGACCGCTACGGCGGTTCGGTCGAGAACCGCGCCCGCTTCATGCTGGAGGTCACGACCGCCGTGGTCGCCGCCATCGGCGCGGACCGGGTCGGCATCCGCCTGTCGCCGTCGAACGGGTCGAACGGCACGCGCGACAGCGATCCGGCCTCGATCTTCCTGCACGCGGCGGCGGCCCTGAAGCCGTTCGACCTGGCCTATCTGCACATCATCGAGGGCGAGCCGGGGACGCAGATGGCGAGCTTCGAAGGCGCGCCGGAGCTGGCCAAGGCCATGCGTGAGGCCTTCGGCGGCCCGGTCATGCTGAACGGCGGCCTGACCCGCGAACTGGCCGAAAAGGCCATCGCCGAAGGTCGCGCCGATCTGGTGAGCCTGGGCGTACCGGCCCTGTCCAACCCCGACATCGTCGAGCGCTGGAAGCGGAACGCGCCGCTGAACGACGTCGACAAGGCCACCTTCTATGGCGGCGGGGCCAAGGGCTACACCGACTATCCGTTCCTGGAGACGGCGGAGGCCTAGGCTTTCAGAACACGTCCGGCTCTGGCGTCCTCGCGCGCCGGGCCGGGCGGTCGCCGATGCGGTCCCAGGCTTCGGCGAGGGCGTCGACCGCAGCTTCGAGCTCTCGCTCGGGCAGGCAGTAGGGCAGGCGGACGAAGCGCTGGAAGGCGCCGTCGACGCCGAAGCGCGTGCCGGGCGCGATGATGACGCCAGACTTCCGGGCCTCCGTGACCAGGGCGCCGACGACGGGGCGGGGCAGGACGACCCAAAGCGACAGACCGCCGGTCGGGCGCGTGGTCTTCCAGTCCGGCAGAACCTTCTGGAGCCGCGCGTGCAGCACGGCCTCGCGCGCGGCGAGGGCGGCGCGGCGTTCGACGACAGGCGTCTGATCGCCAGCGAGCAGGTGGGCGGCGGCGAGCTGTTCGATGACGGCGGCGCCCAGATCGAGCGAGGCCCGGGCGCGGACGGCGGCGTCTGCGACCTCGGTCTCCGCGCGCAGCCAGCCGATCCTGAGGCCACCCCACCAGGTCTTGCTCATCGAGCCGACGCGGACGACGTGCGGGCCGGGCGCGGCGGGTGGGGGCGGGGCTTGGTCGAACCAGAGCTCGCGCTGGGTGTCGTCCATGACCATCAGGGCGCCGACGCGGGCGACGGCTTGCGCGACCGTCGCCTCGTCCTCGGCGGCCATGACGTGGCCGGTCGGGTTCTGATGCGCGCCCAGCAGATACACGAGCCGGGGGCGCACGCGCTCGATCGTCGCGACCAGTCCGTCGATGTCCCAGCCGGCGGGCGTCAGGGCCACGGGCACGGGCCGCATCCCGGCGCGGACGATGGCTTCGATGGCGTGTGGATAGGTGGGGTGGTCGATGGCCACCGCGTCGCCCGGTCGCCCGAAGGCGCGCAGCAGGATGGCGAGACCATTCTGGGCGCCGGCCGTGACCACGATCTGGTCCGGCGTCGTCGGCAGGCCTGCCTGACCGTAGGTGTCGGCGACCGCGCGTCGCAGCGACAGCAGGCCGACAGGATCGTAGCCATGGCCGGGCAAATGCGGCGGCAGGGATTCCAGGGCGCGGGCATAGGCGGCGTGGACATGGGCTCCGGCCGGCAGGACCGCCGTCGCCATGTTGACGACCTCCGGCCCCGGGGCGACGTGGAAAATGCCTTCGAGACGCTCGGCGCGGCGGAAGGGCAGGGCGGTATAGGTCCCAGCGCCGACGCGGCTGGTCAGGAAGCCGTCGGCGCGCAGCCGGTCCATGGCCGCGCTGACCGTGATGCGGCTGACGCTCAGAGCCTCGGCCAGGCGGCGCTCGCCGGGCAGGCGGGCGTCGAGCGGCAGGCGGCCGTCCAGCACCAGACCCTTCAACGCATCGGCGAGGCTGCGATACGCGACGTCCTCGGCGCCGGACGCGCGCCAATCGCCGAGGTGGCGGGACAGGCTGTTGAGATTGACGACGGACATGAGGCCACCGTCGCCAAAGTGGCTATGGATTACAAGGCCGGTTGAGCTAGCTTCCCTGCATGTTCATCCGTCGCTTCATCCAGCTCCAGATCGGCCTGCTTCTTTATGGGGCGTCGCTGGCGCTCATGGTCCGCGCCGACCTCGGGCTGAACCCGTGGAGCGTCTTCCATCAGGGCCTGTCGGAAATGACGGGGATCCGCCTGGGGCTGGTGGTCAATATCGTCGGGGCGCTGGTGCTGCTGATCTGGATCCCGCTGAGGCAGAAGCCGGGCGTGGGGACGATCTGCAATGTTCTGGTCATCGGCACGGCGGCGGACGTCAGCCTTCATTTCCTGCCGGAGATCCATGGATTGGCGCTTCAGATCGCCTTCCTGACCGGGGCCATCCTGCTGAACGGCGCGGCGACCGGGGCCTATATCGGCGCAGGCCTGGGGCCTGGGCCACGCGACGGACTGACCACCGGCGGGGTGCGGCTGACCGGCTGGGAAGTGCGCTGGGTGCGGATGGCGATCGAAGGGCTCGTGCTGGCGTTCGGCTGGATGCTGGGCGGCACGATCGGGATCGGCACGGTGGTCTACGCCCTGTCGAACGGGCCGTTGTTGCAGATATTCCTGCCGATGTTCGAGATCCAGCCGCGCACGGCGCCGGTCCCGGCGCCGTCGCCGACCTGATCTAGGATCCGAAGCGCGCGCTCTCGATCAGTTGTTCGGGGCGGCAGAAATGCCAGAGGTCGTCTTCGGCCGTGTCCACGTCGTCGCCCAGGCGGGCGGTGCGTTGGATGGAATCCGTGCCGATCACCTCGTAGGTGACGTTGTAGGCGCCGGCGTCTCCGCCGCGCTCCGTCAGGCAGCGCTGTTCCTCTTTCCAGCTATTGGGCCCGGTCTGCAGGAACTGGCCCGGCTCGCAGCCGCCGTAGTCGATCGTGAAGGCCGTCGGCGTAAGCCAGGCCAGGTCGCCGTCGCCGGGGAAGATCTCGTCGCACGGCTTGTCGCCCCGGGCGTAGTAGCCGAGCGTCATCGGGATCGGCGGGGGCTCGGTCTCTCCGGCGGCCAGGGTGACGCCGGTCGCGGGCGGAGCGGACGCAGGCGCTTCATCCGCGGTACCCGCCAGAAGAGCTTCGAGCGCTTGATCGCCGGCCGAGGCCTGCGGGCGCGCGGCGGGGGGAGACGAGGGTCGCGGCGCCTGGGTCCGAGGGCGTTCGGGCGCGGTCAGCGGAGGCTGGGCGTTCGGCCGCGTCGACAGGGTGGATTGCGCGGGGGCGGTGTTCAGCGAGCGGGTCGTCGCCGAGCTCTGGCTCTGCTGAGCCGAGGCGGCGCCGGCCAACAGCAGGGCTCCGGCCGCCAGGGCCAGGGTCGTTCCACAGGTCTTGGTTCTGTCGTTCATGTCGTCCCTTCGATCACGCATGAACGACAGAACGATGGCGGAGGGGCGAGGTTCAGCGGCGAAACGACTGACGGGACGTGACGCCTAGCCGCGTTCCTTGGTCTTGGTGAAGGCGACCTTCGGGAAGCGTTCCATGACGTAGCCGGTCTCCCAGCTCGACTTGGCCAGGAAGACCGGGGCCTGGTCGATGTCGCGGGCCATCTGGCCGCGATATTTGGACATGAAGTCCTCGACGTCGGCCTTGTCGCCGTCGATCCAGCGGGCTTCGGCATAGGGGGAGTGCTCGAAGATGACTTCGAGGCCGTATTCCTCGCCGAGACGGTCGGCCATGACCTCGAACTGCAGCAGGCCCACGGCGCCGACGATGAAGTCCGCGCCGATCTCGGGGCGGAACAGTTGGGTGACGCCTTCCTCGGCCAGGCCGTCGAGGGCCTTCTTCAGGTGCTTGGCCTTGAGCGGATCCTTGACCCGCACGCGCTGGAGGATTTCGGGGGCGAAGTTGGGCAGGCCGGCGAAGCGGATCAGGCCGCTCTCCGACAGGCTGTCGCCGACCCGCAGCACGCCGTGGTTCGGGATGCCGATCACGTCGCCGGCGAAGGCGTCGTCGGCCAGTTCGCGATCCGAGGCGAAGAACATGATGGGAGCGTTCACCGACAGCTGTTTGCCGGTGTTCTGGACCTTCAGCTTCATGCCGCGCTTGAAGCTGCCCGAAGCCATGCGGAACATGGCGATGCGATCGCGGTGGTTGGGATCCATGTTGGCCTGGACCTTGAAGACGAAGCCGGTGACCTCCGCATTGCCGGGCTCGACCGTCAGCTCGACGGGAGCCGGAGCGTTGCGGGTCTCGGGCGGGGCTTCCTTGCGGGCGGGCATGGTCTTGGGCGGCGGGGCCCATTCGCCGATGGCGGCCAGAAGCTCGTCGATGCCGAAGTGGCGCAGCGCCGAGCCCCACAGGACGGGGGTCATATGGCCTTCGAGGAAGGACTGGCGATCGAACGCGGGATAGCCGCCCTCGACCAGCTCCTTGGCGTCCATCAGGGCCTGATGCTCGCCGGGCTCGAAATACTGGCTGGCATCGGCCAGGGGCAGGGCCTCGGGATGGGGGACGTCGTCCTTCGAACCGGCCGGCTTCTTGGCGTAGGGCTGGAACTTTCCGGTGCCCATCTCGACCATGCCGCGCAGGCGGTTGCCGCTCTCGGCCGGCCACCAGATCGGGGAGGGGTCGAGCTGGAGGCGGGAGGCGATCTCGTCCAGCAGGGCCATCGGGTCCTGGGCTTCGCGGTCCAGCTTGTTGATGAAGGTGATGATCGGGATGTCGCGCAGGCGGCAGACCTCGAACAGCTTCAGCGTCTGGGGCTCGATGCCCTTGGCGGCGTCCAGCACCATGATGGCGCAGTCGGCGGCGGTCAGGGTGCGATAGGTGTCTTCGGAAAAGTCCTCATGCCCGGGCGTGTCGAGCAGGTTGAACATCTTGGCCACCCCGTCCGACGTGGTGTGCTCGAAGGTCATGACCGAGGCGGAGACGGAGATGCCGCGCTCCTTTTCGATCTTCATCCAGTCGGACTGGGTGCGCCGGTTCTCGCCGCGCGCCCGCACCGCGCCGGCCGCCCGGATGGCCCCGCCGGACAGCAGGATATGCTCCGTCAGCGTCGTCTTGCCGGCGTCGGGGTGCGCGATGATGGCGAAGGTCCTGCGGCGCAGGGCCTCCTGTTCGAGAGTGAGTTTCGACATGGGCGCGGGACGTAGCGCGCGACGGCTGTAAAGTCACGCCGCCGGCGGTCGAGACGGGGGTCAGTTCCCGCCGCGAAGCCAGCCGTTCACGCCGCGAAGCAGTCCCTCCACATCGCCGCCCATCGTCGACTGGGCCTCGGCGGACCGCAGGGTGGCGTTCACCCGGGCCTGGGTTTCCAGGTCAAGGTCGGCCTCCTCCGGCTGGTTCCTGAAGATGGCCCGGGTGCAGAGGGATCGGAGGGCGTCATCCTCATAGGCCAGGCAGCGTTGGAGATAGGCCAGGCCTTCTTCCTGTTGCCGTCTGCGGAACGCGACCATGACCAGCGTCGGCAGGAAGGGCTTTTCCGCGTCTATCCCGGGGTCGGTGGCGAGGATGTGAGCCTTTCCGAGTTCGACCACGGCGACGGCGCGGTCGAACTGGTTGTTGTCGGCCATCAGCTCGGCGTGATTGACGAAGGCGGACAGGCTCTGGTCGGAGCTGGTGTGGGCGATCGAATACAGGCGGTCGGCTTCGCGAACGTCACCGCTCCGTCCGTACAGCCGCGCGGCGGTATTGGCGACGACCGGGGCCGATCCGTAGAGGGTCGTCGCTAGGGCCGGCCTCAGGGCCTCGACCGCCCCAGGCAGGTCGGCGGCGTCCTCCCTGGACTTGGAGTCCTGCAAGGCCTGAACGACGATCCTGGCCTGCTGGAACTCCTCCATGTCGCGGATGTCGTCCAGCCAGTCCGTCTGCAGCCCGGGACTGGGGGGACCTGCGGGATAGGCGCGGCCTGCATAGGTGGTGATGCCCTCGTTCCTGGCTTCGGGCGTGCGGTGCCTCTGGCCCAGATAACCCAAGGCGACCTCGAGCAGGCGATCGCGTGCGACGCGGGTCGCCGAGCTTCGAAGGTTGCCCAGCACGGATTCGCCTTGGCCGTTGACGACGGCGGTCACGTTCGCCTCGGTCATCGCCATGCGTCCGACGTGGCCCAGAACCTCACGCGTGGCGCGCGCGGCTTCCTCGCGAAGCTCGTAGTCGGCGTTCAGGTTGCCGAACACGGCCGGGGCCGCCGTTCCGGGCGCGAAGCCGGAGGCGCCGAGCAGATCGTAGGCCAGGGCGTCGGCCTCGTCCTCTTCCTTGCGGGCCCAGGGACGTTCCATCAGGACGAGCATCAGTCGGCGCAGGGTCGCGTTGGCCTCCGCCGCCGCCTCGCGCTGCTCCCTGACGCGCCGGTCGTCGTCGATGCTGACCTGATAGTGATCGCCGTGCCGAACCAGCTCGGCTTCGTCGGCCGCGATGGCGATGGCGTAGGCGCGGCCAATCATCGTCGCGATCTGGCGTTTTCGCCGGAAGTCGCCGTCGTCGGCGAAATGCCCCAGCCTCAGGTGGCTCAGTTCATGAGCCAGGATGTAGGCGGCCTCGTCGTCGGTCTCGGCCCGGATCAACAGGCCCATGCGGACCGCGATCGTCCCATCCGCGAAGGTCTGGGGCGCGTATTCGCCGCTCGCCACCACGATGGTCTGCGGCTGGCGCGGACGGTCGTGAGGCCATCCGCCATCGACGGTGGCCAGCATCTCGTTCAGCTTGGCCTCGACCTGCGGCATACGCAGGCGCAGGCCCTCGTAGGAGCCGACGCTGTCGCCCTCGCTGCCCAGCCCCTGGGCTTCTTCCTGGAGGACACGGTTGTCGATTTCGGCGGGCCGGACCTGGCTGAGATAGGTCCCGCGCCGGCCGTCCACGGAAAATCCGCTGCCGGGAAGGAAGCTGCCGAGCCGGATCTGGGCGGCGCAGGGTTGCCCGATGGACAGGAGCGTTGTCGCGACGGCGACGGCGATGACGACCCGGGGCTTCATTGGGCCACGCAGTCCGTGCTCGATCCGCCGCCGGCGCGGGTGCCGACGACCACCGCGCCGGACGCGCGGTTGCTCGATCCGACCGGGCGGCATTCGGTGAGGGCGCGGCCCGCGTCGTTCAGCTCGAAATCCACATCGATCCCGCGCAGGAAGACGACCTGGCCCGTGTTGTCCGTCACCCCGATCCTGCCGCCCGGCCGGACGGCGACGATGGGCGTCGGCGTGGCGGGGAAATTGGACCGCGGCGTCGCCGCCGATATCCGCCCTCCGTCCGCGTCATAGGTCCGCAGCGGATCAGCGTGATACGCCGTGATCCGCCCCAGGGTCTGGGCCTGGGTGGAGACCGGTGCGAGCGCAATGAAGCTCGCGAGCAGGGCGACGGCGACTTTCATTCTTTGTCCTGTTCGGAAGAGGCGGAGAGGGATCTGTCGAATGCGGAGACGGCGCCGACGACCGCCCTGCCGGCCCGCGATCGGTTCATCCAGCCGGCGAGGTCGCCGCTGATGTCGTTGCGTGCGGTGAACCAGGCGGCGGCGAAGGCCGTGGCGAGGATGCCGATCCAGTTGACGATCACGCTGCGCCACAGCTCGCCCGTGACCAGCATGAAGAACGCGAGCACAGCGACGATGATGACGGCGAGGGCGCTGTACCAGGCGGCTGCGACGAGCGGCTTGAACCGCCTTCCGCGTCCGGTGATGTGTCGCTTCTCGATCGAGGCCAGATTGACGCCGAACAGCAGAAGGAAGGTCATGCCCGACGCGAACAGGTCGCCGCGACCCAGGCCGTTTCCTTCGTTTCGACGATAGCTGCGGCCGAGCTCGAGAAGGTTGTCCAGCGCCATGGCGTGATACTGAACACCGGGAAGCGCGCCATGCAGAGGCGTGGGCACCCAGTCGCTACCCCGGAAATAGACGCCGATCAGAACCAGCTTGTCTCCCAGGAGGTCGGGATAGTCGCGTTCGCGCGACAGGCCCAATCCCTCGACGATCCGATCATAGCCGAGCGAGAGGGTGTAGATGCAGGCCTGCCCGGCACCCGCGACCGCGCCCCTGGTCCCGAAGGCCTGATCGAAGTGGTCGCTCAACGACCTCGTGGTCTTGCAGTTGGGCTGGAAGTTTTCGCTGGTCTGAGCCCACAGCTGGTTCTGGCGAGGGGAGGCGTCCTGCGACCAGATCACCGCGGCCGGCCGCTTCCAGCTCGCCTCGACGTCAGACCAGACCGGCATTTCAGCGGGAGGCTGACGATGTCTCCGGAGAGCGAGAGCGGCTGTTCGCGCCTTCTCGATCGCGGGAACGCCGCACACGTCGCGTCCGATTTTGGCGGCCCGGACGAGGCAATCGACCGCATACATCGCCGCCGCCGGATAGAGATCGTAGTCTTCCGACGGCGCCGCCGCCACGGACCCCGGCTCGGGATCGGGCGCGCGTCTGCGGCTGACCAGGGAATAGGCCCTGACGTCGACCAGGATGGGAGCCAGAAGGGCCACGGCCTCCAGACGCTCGCGGGGCGTCTCGCCCCGAGGCTTGGCGGGATTGAACGGGGCCGGCGAATAGCCCTCTCCGCTGGCCAGGATGACGGGCACGCCGCCCCACTCGACCATGCAGGCGAGTTTGGTGAGCGCGTCGTGACGGCATTCCGGTACGTCGCCCCAGCCGGGCTCGCCCGATCTTTCCGCGCGCGTGAGTTGGGCCAAGGCGTCGATGAGATCGGTGAATTCGCCTTCGCTCTGGGGCGTCAGGTTCTCACCGGTGATCTCCAGATCGACGAAAACGGCGCGCGCCGGCTGGACCCCGGGCGCGGTCGCCACGTCCTGGATCATCAGGGCCAGGTTCTGATAGCCCGGCGGCCATCCGCCCCAGTCAGACTTCAGGGCCTCCAGCCCGGGATCGTCGATGTAGATGACCCGAACCCGGTCCTGGCCGGGACGCGACTCTTCACGAGGGTGGTCGGGATCGTGGTTCCTGTAGGGGTAGCCGACGATGCCGAGGCGCTGCGCGACATCGTCGGCGCGTTCGCCTGACGCGGCCTCAAGCCCGAAGAGATTGAGCTTGGCGACCGCCAGCGCGGCCAGAGTGAAGAACAGCGCGATCCAGCCCGCGCGAAGAATGTTTCGCCAAGTCACCTGTTTCCCCCCGGAAACCGGATCGTGGGGGCAGGGGCGTCCGGGCGTCAACCTTAAACTGTATCGTTCGACGACCTTCGGTCTCTGCTTTAAGGCTTGCGTCGAAAAACCACTCGCCAGTCGGGGTCTTTGGAGTCATCCTCCCTCTGCGAGACGTCGCGGACATGAGCCGGACGCCGCAGGGAAGAAGGAAACGACCATGGCTCTGCTGGATTCAGCACACCGTGTTTCAGGTGTCCGGGCGCCGTCCAAGCGGTTCACCGAGCGCGAGATTCACCCCGCGATCTGCCTGTTCACGGGCTTCGGCGTCATCTTCGGCGCCGCGGCGCTGGTGCATGTGGTGTTCAACGTCCTGATGTAGACGGGACGTCAGGAGCCGGAGGCTTCGTCCTCTCCGTCTCCGGGCGCGGGCTCGCTCGCGGGTTCGTTCGATGGCGCAAGACCGGCTTGGGCGCGCGCCTGGGCCATGAGCCGCCGGCCCTCGGCGCGCTCGCTGCCGCCATGAGGGCTGTTCGCCACGGGATAGAGGATGGCGACCGCGCGGTCAGGCTCATTGTTCGACATCAGGACCCGGGCGTAGCGAAGGCGGCCGTCGAACGACTGGGGCGCCAGGGTCACCGCAGCCTCCAGCGTGGCCATATCGTTCGCGGTCGGATAGCCGGCGATGCCCTGACGCATGCGATCGACATCCAGATAGGTCAGGAAGTTCAGCGGATCGATGTCCAGCGACTGGGCCAGCATGCTGCGGGCCTGTCGAATCTGCTCCAGCCTTTCGCCGCCTTCGAGCTTCGCGGCCATGTCGAGATAGGCCTCGGCGGCATAGCGCAGGGCGTCGCCGTCCTCTGAATCCGGACGGGTCAGCGGTTCCAGGGTGGCGACGGCGGCGGCTGGATCTCCGGACAGCCGTTGGGCACGCGCCTTGACCTTCAGGCTGGCGGGATCATCGGGCCGCTCGGCCGCGGCGGCCAGGGCGTCACGGATCAGGGTCCGACGGGCCTCGGCGAACTCCGTGCGGACCTCCTCCTGACGCGTGGCGAAGGCCGCGTCCGTTTCGGCCTCTCGCTGTTCGGGACGGGGCTCCGGGGCGTTCGGGTCATCGCGGCCCAGGCGCAGGTCGAGCCAGGCGAGGCGACCTTCGGCCGGGCTCATGCGGGACACCGTGACCTGAGGCTGAGGCAGCTCGATCTGCGGCGTCAGGAACGGGATTTCGCCGGTCAGATAGATGCGCAGATCGTCGCGCAGCTGCATCGGCGTACGGTCGATCGTGCCGGTCAGCGCCTCGACCGGATCGGCGCCGCGCGACACGGCGGCCAGATAGGCGCCGAGCTGCCGGGTCCGCGCCGGGTCGCTGAGCATATAGTGGGTCAGGGCCCATGAGACGGCGTAGTAGTCCGAGCCGCGGAAGCGACCGTTGGACGACACGCGCCACTTGAGCACGTCCTCCATCGGCGCCCAGCTGTTCGCGGGCCGGTTCAGGGAGTTCATCCGCCCGGGGCTGTGCCGACCGATCTGATAATGGCCGTCGCGAATGCGCATCGTGGCGTAGTATTCGGCGAAGCCCTCGACGAACCAGGCCGGATAGGCCGTCGAGGCCATCTGGAACATGAAGTGGTGGGCGTATTCGTGGAAGATCACGTCGTCCGACATGACGCTTTCGACGTTCGCTACCGCGAAGATCCGCCCCTCGTTCGGGGAGTAGAAGCCCAGAACGCTCCGGCTGACGTCCGGCTCGGCGCGCCGCAGGTCGGCGGCGTCGTTGGCCATGTAGAGCTCGAGCTTGGGAATCTCGTGATCGATCGGCACGGGATAGTAGGTGCGGAGCAGGGCGTCGAACCGCTCGACCTTCTCCGCATAGGCGCGGATGTTCCGTTCCGAGGTGTCGCCGTAGACGATGAAGTGCTCGGTCTCTGCCCGCAGCCATTCGGCGTGCGCGGGCGAAGCGGCGCAGAGCGCGCCCATGATCAGGGCGGCGACCGCCGGCAACACACGTTTGGACAAGATAACCCCCTCAAAACCCGCTCCATCCTAGCGTGTGGAGCGGCGGGGGGCCAGTCGGAGTCAGGCGGCCATTCGGCCCCAGACGGCGCGGTCGGCGACCACGGGATCCAGCTTGCCCTTGCGGCCTCGCGACATCAGTTGGTCGAGCACGGCGGCGGGCAGGGCGCAGAACTGCGGTTCGACCAGGGCGGGATCGCAATCGGTCTCAGGCGCCGCGAACAGCGCGGCGTTCACTTCCGGCGAACGGTCATGGATCAGCCAGGCCAGGCGACGTGCGCGCTCCGGATCGTTCCGGTGCATCAGCGGGTCTTCGGCGAACAACTCGCAGCCGAGTTCCATCAGATAGTCGAAGCCCAGCTTCTCGAACCGGCGCGCATCGGCCGACGTGACCGGAGAGGCCTCGTTCAGGTCGAACACCACGTCGTTCATGAGAAACAGCATATTGGGCACTCGCCTGACGCCGACGTTTCTCGCCGACGTCCTGACCCTAGACCCCAGTGGTTTTCGATCCGGTTCCCGAACGTCGTTAAGGATTTGCGACCAGCGAGCTAGGCGTAACCCAGGGCGGCGAACTGGCTCTTGAGCACCCACCAGACCAGGCCGGCGATCACGGCGATGATCGCGAAGAGGATATAGCCTGCGCGTCTTTGCTTCTCCTTGTCCGCCCCTCGCAGCGGCAGTTTCTCGCCGAAGACCATGCAGGCAACGCCGAAGATCAGAAGCAGGGGGACGATGAAGAAGGCCTTGAAGTGAATCTCGATATCGGGCGCGCCGGCCAGCGCCTGTCGATATGGTCCGAGGATCAGCCACCAGCCCAGCGCCGTGCCTATGCCCGCCAGAAACGCGCCCGTGATCCTGATCTTGAAGTCGTCCGACATCGTGAGAGCCCCGCTCAGTCCTGAACCTTTTCGGTGATGAAGTGGCGCCCCTGGCGATCCTCGACCTCCACCACCCAGATGTCGGGATCATAGCCGAGTTGACGCTGGATCCAGGCGTCGATGTCACTCTCGGTTCCTGACACCGGCTGGATCCACAGACGATCGCCGTCCTGGCCGAAGGCTTCCGAATAGGCGCGCGCCGTGCGGTCGGAGGTATTGTAGGCCTTCACGATCACCGTCCCCGCGCGCATGTCGCCCCGGCGGACGACGGTCGCATTGGCCCCCTCGATCTGGGCGCGACGGATCAGAGCGCCGACCCACAGGTCTGAGTTCAGAAGCAAATCGGTAACCCTGCTTGGACACGGGACCGGAACGACGTGGCGCTACGGTGAGGTCATGAGGATAGGCCTTTCGACCCGCACCGCCAGAGCCGCGATCGTCGCCGTCGTGATGGCGGCGACGCCTATGGCCGCCTTCGCCGACGGCACGGGCACCTACTATGACCGGACCTTCGTCCTCGCCGCGCACGAGAAATGCGACCTGTTCCGCGCGCCCGTCGCCGGAGCCCTGTCGGCCGCCGCCCTGCAGTCGCGGGGCGCCGCCCTGCGCGCCGGGACGACCGAGGCGACGCTGCAGACTACGGCCAGCCGGGCCCAGGCGAGAGCCCGCACCGTATCCTGCGCCAACCCGGAGCTGGCCGTTGTGCGGGACCGGGTCGCCGACGCCTTCGCCGGCTGGCAGCGTATCCCGCGCATGGATTTCAACGGCGACCACGCGACGTGGACCGCCGACCGCGTCCGTCGCGAGGCCGCGACCTGGCGGCTGGTGCAGACCTCGGTCACGGGAGCCTCGCCTGTGCGGTTCGGCCTCGACGCCTCGGCCGAGGGCCGTGAAACCCTGTCCGCAGTCGTATCGTTCGTCGG
>Ga0247737_1000712_pt1 | contig 13774 bp, 16 predicted proteins | sample UWRJL028104C2_FD_180937 | JGI IMG/M metagenome (GOLD analysis project Ga0247737, IMG submission 180937) | Plant litter microbial communities from Arlington Agricultural Research Station in Wisconsin, United States - UWRJ-L028-104C-2 | ecosystem: Environmental > Terrestrial > Plant litter >...
AAGGGATCAGGTCGCGAGCGGGATAGGCGTTGTGCGCCGCAGGATCAACGGGTGCAGGGCCGGGGCTGCGCAGACGAGGCTGGCCTGACGCGGGTCTGGACGGTTGAACCTCCAGGGATGGCCGTGGTGATCGGAGACCTTGGCGCCCGCCTCGCCGGCGATCAGGGCGCCGGCGCAGACGTCCCAGTCCCATTTGGGCGTCAGGGCGATGGCGGCGTCGAAGGCGCCCGAGGCGACCAGGGCCATACGATAGGCGAGGGCGTTGCGCTTCTCGTAGCGCATCGGCGGCCAGGGCTCGGGCCAGTGCGGGCCTTCCATCAGGCGAGCGTCGGCGAGCACGGCGGCGTCGTCGAGCGTATCGACGTCGGAGGCGCTGATCGGGCGGCCGTTCAGGCGGGTGCCGCCGCCGAGGGTGGCCTCGTAGGTCTCGCCGGTCGCCGGGACATGGATGACGGCGGCCACCGGCTGACCGTCCTCGACCACGGCGATGGGCACGCACCACCAGGGCTGGTTCTTGAGAAAGGCGACGGTGCCGTCGATGGGATCGACCACGAACAGGCGGCGGCGCGACAGGCGGTCGGGGTTGTCGGCCGTCTCCTCCGACAGCCAGCCGTAGTCGGGGCGGGCGGCCAGCAGCCGGGCCTTCAGCATCTCGTCGACTGCGATGTCGGCGTTCGTGACGGGGGAACCGCCGTCCTTGTGGGTGATCTTCAGGCCGCGATCCCGCTCGGCCTCGGCCAAGGCGCCGCCCGCGAGGGCCGCTTCCTTGATCAGGGCGAGATCGGCGGAGAGGTCGATCATTTGCCGGCGATAGCCACGCCGTCGAACAACAGGGACGGGCTGTTGAAGCCGCCCCGGAACTCCAGGTCCGAACCGGGCACGAGGCGCATCCACAGGTCGGCGAGGTTGCCGGCGACGGTGATCTCGCTGACGGGGTAGGCGCGCTCGCCGTTCTCGAACCAATAGCCCGAGACCCCGGCGGACCAGTCGCCATTGTTGGCGTTCAGCGACGGGCCGAACATGGATGTGATGACCAGACCGGTCCCCGCCTGACCCATCAGGCCATTCAGGTCGGCGTCGCCGGGCGTCAGGTGCAGGTTGTGGGTCGAGACGCCGGACGGGCCGACGAGGCCGCGCGAGGCGTGACCGGTGGTCTTCAGGCCGAGTTGGGCCGCAGCGGAATGGTTCAGCAGCCAGGTGGTCAGGACGCCGTCGTCGACCAGATTGCGGCGCTCGACCGGCGAGCCCTCGTCGTCGAACGGGGTGGAGGCCATGCCCCGGACGCGGAACGGGTCGTCGACCAGACTGACGCCCTTGGGCAGGATCTGCTGGCCCATCCTGTCCTTCAGGAAGGACTGACCGCGCGCGATGGACGGGCCGGAAATGGCGCCCAGCAGGGCCGACAGGACCTGGGTCGCGACGCGGCGCTCGAAGATGACGGGGGCGGTGGTCGAGGTGATCTTGCGCGGACCAAGCTTCTCAATGGCGCGGCGGCCGGCCTCGGCGCCGATGCCGTCGGGGCCGGGCAGGTCTTCGAGCCAGCGGGTCGAACGGCTCTCGCCGCCGCGCTCCATGGCCCCGTCCTTCTCGGCGATAACGCCGACGCCCAGCGAGAAACCGGTCGAGGCATAGGCGCCGTCGAAGCCCTCGGAGGTGACCAGACGCCAGCGGCTGGACGCGGTTCCCGCGTGGCCGCCCTCGGACTTGGACACGCCGGGAACGCCGAGGGCGACGGCCTCGGCTTCGCGGGCGACCTGTTCCAGCTCGGCGGCGCTGCGTTCGGACGGATCCGACAGCTGCAGGTCGGGGAAGGGGCCGCGCGCCAGCTCGGAGGCGGGGACAAGGGCGGCGTATGGGTCCTCGGGAGCCAGCCGGGCCATGGCGACGGCGCGCTCGATCAGGCGCTCACGCGTGGCGGCGCTCAGGTCCGAGGCGGAGACCGTCGCCTGACGCCGGCCGATGAAGACGCGCAGGCCGAGGTCGCGGCTTTCCTCGCGCTCGACGTCCTCCAGGGCGCCATTGCGGACGCCGACGGACAGGGAGGCGCGTTCGGCGGTGGCGGCCTCGGCGGCGTCGGCTCCGGCCCTCAGGGCGGCGGCGACGATATCGTTCAGCAGGTCGGAGGCGGGGAGGCTGTCAGGCATGGCCCGATATGGCGGACCGGGGCCTCCCCCGCAACGCCTCTAGAGGTGCGGCACGCCCACGAAGGCGTGGACGACCAGCATGGCGCCGGCGGCCAGCAGGGGCAGCCAGGTCAGGACCATGCCGAAGATGCGCCCCGCGGTGACCTTCTCGGTGCTCAGGCCGAACCCGTGGATCAGGCGACCAAGGAACAGCAGGCCGCCCAGGATGTGCAGGATGTGCGACGGCATGCTCAGCAGCGTCAGGACGACCAGGGCGCCGATGGCGATGGGCGTGTATTCTGCCGCGTTGCCGAACACGCGGCTCGCCAGCAGCACCACCGCGTTGGAGCCGTCGCCCAGCAGCACCTTGGCGCTGCGCCGGGCCATGGCGACCCGGATGCCGAGGTACATCAGCCACAGGATCATCAGACCGCTCCACAGAGCGGTGGCCTGGGCCGAGGTCATGTCCGTCAGCACGTTCATTTCTTAGTCCTCCCGTCCGACCGGATAGAGTCGGTAGCGGGCATCATAGAACGGGGTTCGCTCATAGAACCACGCCAATCGCGCCTCGGCGTCGGCGGCGAAGGCGGGCTCGGCTGCGATCTTGGCCTCGAACTCGGTCTTGAGGGCCGGATCGGCGGCCATCATGGCCTCGGCCAGCGGGGCGATGGCGTAGCCCTCGATATATTCGACGCGGCTCAGCACCTCGGGGAACATGCCCCAGGCGAAGAAGCTCTCCGACGATTGCGGCTCCAGCAGCAGGACGGCGATGTCGCCGAGAGGCTGATCCGTCGGCACGCGGACGGAGCCGGGTGCGAAGGTCCAGTCGCGACGCTCGGCCGTGACGTCGGCGACGGTTGCCTGGACGTGTCCTTCATTCGGACGCGGCGCGAGGGTCGGGTTGTCGAGATGCAGCATCTCCACCGACACCGTACGCGGCGCGTTGAGCGTCTCCATGGTCAGGCCGTGAATACGCAGCCGCTCGATCAGGTCGGTGCGGTAGGCCGGGACCCAGTAGGCCGTGGGCCGGTTCAGTCGAATGCCGGCGCGCGAGCCGTAGTAGGGGAGTTGCCAGAGCTCAGGATCCGGACGGCCGAGCCAGCGGACTTCCTGACGGCCCGAGGCGGGGCTGTCGTAGGTCTCGTACAGCACGCCCTTGAACGCGCGCGTCTGGTGCGAGACGGGATCGGGCTCGAAGTTGGCGAGGATTTCGGCCGGGCGCAGCGCACGGTCGGCGGCGATGGCGGCGCGCAGGGGCGCGACCTGATCGGCCAACAGACGCAGCGATTCCTCGATGAAGACATAGGTCCCCAGAACGCGCTGCTCGTAGGGCTTGAGGCTGTGGTTCTCGATCAGGATGGTCGGGATATGGGCGGCGTCGCCCCAGCCGTTGGAGAACCGCTCGCCCAGACCGCCGTCGTTCAGGCCGGCACGCGGATTCTGGTCGTCGATGCCGAAGACGAGCGGGCCGGGGATGTGGCCTTCCGATTCCAGAGCCTCGTTCATGGCGGGCTTGAAGACGGTGTCGAGCCAGCGGGCGCTGGACGGCGAGCGGCTGAAGCCGTCGAACTCGCCGTTGAAGCCGTAGGTGACGTCGTACTGGTAATCCATGCCGTCGGTGACATGGATGTCGAGATAGAGGTCGGGCCGAACCGCGTTGATGAAGGTCCGCAGGGCCTGCATCTCGGGCTGGTCCAGCTTCATGAAATCGCGGTTCAGGTTCTGATTGGTGCCCGTATTGCGCCAGCCTTGAATGCGCGGCCCGCGCTGGTTCGGGCGGCTGTAGGGTGAAGCGCGCTCGTGGCCGTCGACCGACAGGATGGGGATCAGGACCAGGTTGGCGTGATCGAGCAGGTCGCCCTTGTCGCCGAACGCCATGTCGCGCAGCAGCATCATGCCCGCGTCCTTGCCGTCGATCTCGCCAGGATGGATGCCGGCCTGGGCGAGGAGAACGGGCTTCGACGGGTCCAGCGTCGCGCCGTCCTTCGACGCGATGACGGCGTAGATCGGACGGCCCTCGGGAGAGACGCCGAACTGCTGGATGCGGATCAGGTCCGACGCCGCGTCCAGCCGGTCGAACCAGGCTCGGGTGGCGGCGTAGTCGGGGCTGAAGTCATGCGCCGGATCGCGCTCGAAGTCGGTGATCCACGGGTTCGACGCGTCGGTGATCAGGGCCCGGCTGGCGCCGTTCCACTCCAGCGCCGGCGGCAGGAAGGGCTGGTCCCAAGGGGCGGTGTTGGAAACAGACTGGGACATGGCGGGACTCGATGCGAGCGCGGCGAGCGCGGCGAGGATCAGGGGGCGGATCATGGCTACAATGCGTACCCCGCCAGGCCGAGAACCAACAGGGCCGCGTTGATCCGGTGATCCCGAATGAAGGCGATACCGCCCATGACGAGGCTGAACCAGCCGACGGTCATCAGGCTGGGCAGGCTGATCATGTTGGGCCAGAACTCCGCCGGGGTGGTCACGAAGGCGGTGAAGGCGATCCCAGACAGCATGTTGGCCGACCAGACCCCGCCGACGACCCACCGCTTGTGAGTGTCGTAGAAGGCGTCTAGCGATGGCCATTCGTCCAGGTCCTCGGGGAAGACCAGTGAGGCGGCGAGAAAATAGATCCCGGCCACCATTACGCCGACCACCAGCAGGCCCAGGCTGATCTGGATGTCCTGCATCATGCCCCAGGTATTGGTCCAGAAACTGGCGAGGTCGAGCAGCAGAAGTCCGGCCATGAGCGGGGTGACATAGCCGACGCGGATGCGCTCGCGCCGCTTCAACACCCTCGCGACGCCGGTCATCACCTCGACGACCGACAGGCCCAGGATCAGGCCGAAGAAGCTGAAGAAGAACTCGAAAGCGCTCATCTCAGCTCCCCGGTGGCGGCAGCGACCAACCGCCTGCGGCGATCAGCAAGGCCGCCGAGCGCGCGACGTTGAACAGGCTGTAGACCACCAGCAGGATCAGGGCGCAGCTCGCGAACCGTCGCGGCGCGAACGCGGCCGCCGCCGTGCCGAAGCCGAAGACCGCGAACCCGATCCACAGGCGCGGGCTCGACATCGTTGCGAAGCTTGTGTTGGCCAGCATCAGGCTGATGAAGATGGTCACCACGATCAGGTTGGCGGCGAGGATGCAGGAGAAGATCAGCCGCCGGTGCGCCCAGAAGTGGTCGTCGAGATCGATCTTCTGCTCGACGCCCTCGGCCGTCACGCGCGGGAAGGTCACGCTGGCGGCGATGTAGAAGGTGGCGGCCACGACGAGCCCCACGAACAGCAGGGCCAGGTTGAACGGCGCGCCCCGGAAGATGGTCCAGGCCTGGCTCCAGAAGGTCGCCACGTCCATGGCCACGAACAGAGCCAGCAGCGGCGTCAGCCAACCGAACCGCACCCTCTGGCGCTCATGCAGCACGCGCGAGAACCCGCCGACCAGCTCGGCGACCGACAGGCCGAGCAATAGGCCGTAGAAGCTGAAGAAGAACTCGAAGGCGCTCATATCGCCACCGTGAGGAGCCAGATCAGCCACGCGATCTCGCCGACGAAGATCAGCGCGATCATCCAGCGAATCCGTAGCAGGGCTGCGGCGATCAGCGGCAGGATGTAGACGCTGTTGTTCAGCATGCCTTGCATCGTGCCGGGGTCGGTGATCGTGGGCAGGTAGCTGAGTTGATTGGCGACCACGACGCCGCCCAGCACCCAGGCCCGGTGCTGGAAGAAGTGTTCGTCCAGCGATGCGATCTCGGATTCAGGCTCCGGGAAGGCCTGTTTGGCCGCGAAATAGTAGATCATCGGCGCGACCCCGGCCGACAGCAGGAGCGAGGCGTGGAACTGGACCTCGCGCATGTCCCGCCAGGCCGTGGCCCAGAAGGTCATCAGATCCAGCACCAGCACGACGGCCAGAAGCGGCGTGAGCCAGCCGATAGGGCGGCGCTTCCGTGCGTTGACGGCGCGTGACGCGCCGGCGATCACCTCCGTCAAGGCCAAACCCAGCAACAGGCCGTAGAAGCTGAACAGGAACTCGAACGCGCTCACCGGCCGATGTCCTGGCCGGCTGCGGCCAGCATCTCGGTCGGGGCGACGACGCTGAGGACCGCGACGGCCAGGAAGATCACGACCTGCAGTCCGATCAGGATCAGGAACAGGCGGGGCTTGGTGGCGAAGGCGGCGGGCACGACAAGGATGACGTACTGCAACAGGCTCAAGGCATAGGCACGCATCATGGCCGGCCCGTCAGGCTCTCCCCAGTGCGCCCAGACGGACGTCAGGACCAGCAGGACGTTCGCCGCCGTGGTCAACATCAGGACGACGGCCTTGTTGGACCAGAAATGCTCATCCAGCGACGCGCCGTCCTCGATGGCGTGCGGGAAGACCAGGGAGGCGGCGACGAAATAGACCAGGGCGATGCCGAGGCCCACGACCAGCAGGCCGTAGCTGAAGTGCATCTCGCGGAAGTTGGTCCAGGCCGAATCCCAGAAGGTGGCGATGTCCAGGCCAACGAACAGGGCCAGCAGCGGCGTCAGATAGCCGATACGGATCTTGCGGCGATGCTGGACCGCCGTGGCGACACCCGTCGCAAGCACGGCCACGGACAGACCCAGCAACAGGCCGTAGAAGCTGAAGAAGAATTCGAACGCGCCCACGGGTCCCCCAACCTTTGCCCTATGCGACGCTAGCGAAGGCCGGGAACGGGGTCACCCCCGAGGGCGACGATCAGCCGCGACGGTCGCGCTTGGCGCTGAGGCGGTCGACGGTGCGCTGCGCGTCGGCGAGGCGGCGACGCAGGCCCTCAAGGCTGGCGATCTGTTCCGGCGTCGCTTCGGCGTTGTTCTGGATGGTCTCGATCTGCGCCGTCAGTTCGAACGTCGCTTCCTCGGCCTCGAACAGGCGGTTTTCCTCGCGCTCGGTCAGGGCGGGACGTTCGGCGCGCGAGCGACGCGTATCGCCGCCGCGTCCGGCGAGGACCTGGGCGTCGGCGGGCGCCGGGATGGCCGCGGCCATGGGTGCGGCGAGGGCGACGGCGAGGGCCAGGACGGCGATCTTCATGGAGGCGCTCCGGGAAACTGAGGCCGGGAAGCTATCCGGATTGTTACGGCTTCGTCACCCGAAAAACGTAATCTAGACACATTTTTTCTTGCGTCGCAGCACGAGAAACCCACCCTCGCCGCACGGCATCAGGGGCGCAATCGCGACCTCGGCGTCGGTGCGAGTCGCAGGATCTGACGCGGCGAGCCCAGGTGCGGATCGGCCGCAAACCTGTCGATGGCAAGCCGCGCCTCCGCCGACGAAGGTACTGCGGCGAACCAGACGACATAGGGCCCATCGTTACGCACTGGCAGTCGAGGAAAGGTGTTGGGCGCAGGCTCGGTCTCCAGCACGGCCAGGGGCGTCAGGCCGGCGGCGGAGAGGGCGCCTTCGACGATCACAAAGGGATCCCCTGTGGGCAGGTCGTGGACGCCGACCAGGAGGACGGCTTCGCCAGGCGTCGAGGCGCTGCGGTCCGCAGGGGCCAGGCCAGAGCCCGAGTTGACGGGTCTCAGCAGCAAGACGTCGTCCGAATCGATCATCGTCTCGTTGGCGGCGTCCCGGTGCGCCGCCCAGGCCGGGCCGGAATAGAACCGTTCGAGCGAGGCCTTGCGACTGTCCATGTCCGGGAAGCCTCGCACCCAGACAAACCGGTCAGGATCGTCGAGGTCGAGGAACTGGCCTATCAGATCGACGCCCTCGGCCTCCTGGGTCTCGACGAACTCGCGTTCGAACAGGGCGACGAGGTCGGCGCGACGGCCGGGATGCAGGGTGTACTGGCGCAGTTCGATGATCCGCGAAGTCATTGGGCCGCCCTCGTGAAGTCCATGATCCAGTTGGTCTCCCAGGTCGCGCCGTCGTCGTAGGAGAAGGCCTGGGACCAGCGTGCGGTGTCGGCCTCGATATCGGACCAGCTATAGCGGGCGAGGATCCGACGATCACCGTCCATGTCCGGGCCCACGAGGACGCAGCCCTTGTCCTCGAAGCGGCCGGTGACCGGCGGCTGGAGCTGACCCGTCAGACTGTTGATCCACCAGATCGACCAGAGCCCGCGCTCCAGGTCGAAGCTGCGCAGGGACATGCCGGTCCAGCCACGCTCGGGGCACGAGATCTGTTCGACATTGACCAGGCCGTCGAGGCGTGGCTCGCAGAAGGCCGTGGAGGCGAAGACATCCCAGTCGTCGGCGCCGACGCCGCGCGTTTTCAGCTTGCGGTTCACGATGGTCCAGCGGCCATGGATGAAGTCGAAGTCGTGGGCCTCGGGCGGATAGGAAGGGGCGGTCATCGGCGAACTCCTGCGGTGATGACGCAGGTCTACGGGCTGCTACCTGACAGTCTGTGTCAGGATTTGTTCGACACCTCGCGAATTTTGTCGGCTCCGTTGGATTTCCGGCAAAGAACCGGGCGCCCGCCCGAGCCGGAAGGACGGTGGCTGTCGCCGCCGCCCTTCCTTCCGATGTGAGTCAACCCGCGGGCAGTTCCACGTCATCCATCTGACCGACGGCGTCGTTGTAGCGATCCACGACATCCTCGCGGTCGCTGTCGCTGTCGCTCTGCTTGTAGTCGCGATAATCGCCGATCATCCCCTCAAGGTAACCGGCGATCTGGCCGAACTCGCTCTTGTTGCCGTTGTCTTCCGGCAAGGCGGCCTCGCTCTTGCGCAGTTCCGAGACGGCGGTCTCGACACCGGGCAGAAGACGGTCGGACTCGGCCTTGTCGCCCTTGATCACCGCATCCGTGAACAGATCCGCCTTCTGCATCGCATCCATCAGATTGGCGAGATCGCCCTGACCATTGGCCCTGAAGGCCTCGAGACGCGCGGCGTCGCGGTTGCGCAGGTAGGTGGTGAGGGTGGAATCGAACCTCTCGATGCCTGTCATGGCCGTCTCATAGGCCGTGATCAGCCCGGCGTTCGCGGCCTTGCCCTGGGCGAGGCCGTCTTCACGATAGCGGCGGGTCTCATAGTAGGGATCCAATATTTTCCACTGCGCCAGCAGGGCTTCCAGTTGGGGAATCAGGGCCTTGGCGGCATCATCGACCGGCTTGGACTGAGCATCGCTGCGGACAGCCTCGCCCTCCTTCAGCGCTGCGATGGCGCCTTCCAGGGTGGTGATGTTTTCGGGGAAGTAGATGCTGTCGGAGGCCGATTTGTTGGCGATATCCAGCGCCTGATAGTTGTGGAAGTTGCTGCCGACGCCCCAGCTGTCATCGACCAGCTTGTTGAAGGCCTCGACGTAGTGGTTGAATTTTTCCTGGCTCAGCGGGTTCGCCGCGCTGGCGGCGACGGCGGCCGGTCCATCCTTCGCAGAGCCGTTCCCACAAGCCGCGAGGCCGAGGGTCAGCGCGCCGGCCGTAGCCAGCGCGAGGGCGCGTGTTCCAGTTTTCAACATCCAACACCTGTGTCCTGCCGTGCCGTTCGCACGGCTTAACAACGGTGAAGGTTGGGCCCGGTTGCCCGGGATAAGCCCGTATTGCGGGCCGAATTGGAGACCCCGGTTATTCGACCGGGCAAATCAGCAGGGACTTGAGCGGATTGGCCGCTGCCCCCCGACGCCATTATTTCCAGATCGGCGTCCCGTCGCCGGGCAGGCCGAGCCGGTCCCACATGTCCGAGACCCGCGCGACGACCCCGGCGTCCATGCGGATTTCCTCCCCCCATTCGCGCTTGGTCTCGGGCGGCCATTTGTCGGTGGCGTCGAGGCCGATCTTGGAGCCGAGGCCGCTCTCCGGACTGGCGAAGTCGAGATAATCGATCGGGGTGTTCTCGATCAGAGTGATGTCGCGGGCCGGGTCCATCTTGGTGGCCATGGCCCACATGACCTGTTTCCAGTCGCGGGCGTCGATGTCGTCGTCCACGACGATCACCCACTTGGTGTACATGAACTGGCGCAGATAGCTCCAGACGCCCAGCATCACCCGCTTGGCATGGCCGGGATAGGCCTTTTTCATCGACACCACGGCGATGCGATAGCTGCACCCTTCGGGCGGCAACCAAAAGTCGGTGATCTCCGGGAACTGGGCGCGGAGCAGGGGGATGAAGACCTCGTTCAGCGCCTCGCCGAGCACGCTGGGCTCGTCCGGCGGTCGGCCGGTGAAGGTCGTCAGATAGATGGCATCGCGCCGCATGGTGATGGCGCTGACCTGGAAGACCGGGAAGGTCTCGACCGAGTTGTAGTAGCCGGTGTGGTCGCCGTAGGGGCCTTCGGGCGCGTGCTCGTCGAGCAGGACGTGGCCCTCCAGCACGATCTCGGCCTGGGCCGGGACCATGAGGGGCACGGTCTTGCAGGCGACCAGCTCGGCCTTGGCCCCGCGCATCAGGCCGGCAAACTGATATTCCGACAACGTATCCGGCACCGGCGTCACCGCCGCCAGGATGGTCCCGGGATCGGCGCCCAGAACGACGGCGCAGGGCAGGGGTTCGCGCTTCCCGGCCTTCTTGTGCCGGGCGTAGTGCTGGGCCCCGCCGCGGTGGGCCAGCCAGCGCATGATGGCCTTGTCCTTGCCCAGCACCTGCATGCGGTAGATGCCGAGGTTGAAGTCGTCCTCGGCGCTGTCCGAAGGCCCTTTGGTGACGACGAGGCCCCAGGTGATCAGGGGCGCCGGCTCGCCGGGCCAGCAGGTCTGGATGGGCAGGCTGGTCAGGTCGATCTGGTCGCCCTTGAGCACGACCTCCTGCACCGGCGCCGACTTCACCACCTTGGGTCGCATCGACATGACCGTCTGGGCGAGGGGCAGCATGTCCATCGCGTCGGACAGACCCTTGGGCGGCGTGGGGTTCTTCAGGAAGGCCAGAAGCTCGCCGACTTCGCGCAGTTCGGCGGCGGTCGTGCGGGACTTCTTGTCCAGCGTCACGCCCATGGCGACGCGCTTCACCGTGCCGAACAGGTTGGCCAGGGCCGGGATGGGGCTGATCGATCCATCGGGCATGACGGGCTTTTCGAACAGGACCGCAGGACCGCCGTTCCTCAGCAGCCGGGTCTGGATCTCGGTCATCTCCAGCACGGTGGAGACGGGCTCGGACACGCGGACCAGTTCGCCGGAGGCCTCCAACTGGGCCATGAAGTCGCGCAGGGATTTGTAGGCCATCTATCGCTCCGGTCAGAGCGACGCCTTAGAGCAGATTCCCCCGGTCGAACATCACCGAGGCTGGTCGCCCGACGCGAGTTCCTGCGTTCTGGAGGTCGTGGTCTTGCGGGCGCGCTGAACGGTCGCGGTCGGGCGATAGGGAACATCGGCGGCGCCGTGGACCCCGACCTGGGCGATGGTCGCACAGGCGGAAACGGCCGCGTCATAGACCTCGGCCTCCGTGCTGTTCCGTTCGGCGTAGGCCATGAGGACGCCGCAAAGCTTGAACGCGGGCTCCATGATGTCTTTCCAGCGCGGCAGATCCCGCCGCGCCTCGACCTCGGCGACGACGTGGGCTCCGAACCGGTTCAACCGCTTGGCCGGGAAATCGTTGGGTCGCAGGGGCGATGATGGCGCGCCGCCAGGGTCGACGCCCCGCGCGATCTCTATGGCGCGTTCAGCCTCGCGCCACAGATCGTCCGGATTCGACGCCGGGTCGGCGCGCTGATCGACCAGGGCTTCGAGGGTTTGCAGGAGAAGCGGCGCGGCGCGGGTCAAGGCGCTGTCGACCGGCGGGGGCGTACCCATCGCCGCCCGCCACAGGCTTTCCTTGTCCGGGAAATGGGCGAAGACGAGGCCCGTGCTGCGGCCCATCGACGTTGCAATACTTCTTATGGTTGTTGTTTCGTATGGAACAGTCTCAAATAGTGTTCGAGCTGCTGCTATAAGTTGTTTTCGGGAAGTGAGTCGAGCCTGGGAGCGCTGCACTGCACAAATCTTTCGTATCGCCGGTATTGAATATCCTGGTTATTCTAGACCGAATACGGATATTCGCGATCATTCGCAGCAGATAAAACTCAGTGCGCGGCAAAATTTGAATTACTGGAAATACGAACGATCAGATGAGTAATTCTGAGCTTCGAAGCCCTTGGTTCAGAAGGCCCCGGCTGGTCGGCGTGGTGCTCGCCGTCGGCTTTTCCGTGATGGTTTGGAGCGTGATCTATGTCGCGATCGACGGGGCCTGGGCGCGTCCGGATGCGGCGATCCCGAGCCGAAGCACGGTCGAGCTTCGGGAGCAGGGCGCGCGCCCGCCGGCGCCGGAACCCTTAGACCGTCCCTAGAGCATGGTTCCTACGACGGGGTGAGCGAGCCGTCGCCCCTGCCCAGCGCCGCCAGTCCGCGATCGAGGGCCGCGACGATCAGGCCCAAGGCGAGGAAGAAGGCCAGCAGGGCGGTGAAGTTCACCAGCGCCGGTCCCCAGCCCAGAGCGCCGATGTCGATGAACCAGTAGGGATACCAGCCGATCAGCAGGCCATGGACCACGGTCCACACGCCGTACAGCACCGGATAGGCGAGCCACTTCACCGGGTCGATCCAGCGCAGCCGACCCTTGGGCACGAACAGCAGCCAGTCCAGCACGAAGGCGATCGGCATGACGGTGTGCAGGACCTGGTTGACGTAGAACAGCAGGCCCTGCGGGTTCCAGGTCCCATCCAGCAACAGGTGATAGATCAGGCCGACGACGGCGATGTACATAGCCAGGGCCGCGCGGACGCCCTCGCTCGCTGTCCAGCGGCCGAGGCGCGTGTCCGGGAACAGCGCGGGGGCGGTCAGGGCCAGGGCGACCAGCACATTGGTCAGCACCGTGAAATAGCTGAAGAAGACCACCGTCGAGCCCACGACCGAGCGGGTGCCGGCCTGTAGCGAGAGAACATACTGGGCGACCAGGCCGACCCAGCCGACGACGGCGAACAGGATGCGCCAGCCGCGCGCGGCGCCGTGCATCCTCCGGATCATCAGTAGGCCGGCCTGTCGGAGACCAGGGCCCACATCGGCAACCGCAGGCGATTGGTGGCCGCCGCGATCTGGAGCGAGGTCAGGTGGGCGCGCCCGGCCTCGGCGCGACGTTCTTCTTCCGGAGTGATCTTCAAGGCTGCGGCGACTGCGTCGACGTCGACGCCGCGCTGCTCGCGCCAGCGTTTCAGGCGGGCGCCGATGGCCGCGTCCTGCGGATCGACGCCGGGAAAGCCGAGAACAGAACCCATGGGTCGCCTCCTCGCGCGCCTATGCTGGCGCGTCTGGGATCAATCCTGGTCCCAGCGGAAGTCCTTGTCGAGCCAGTCGCCCAGGCGGCCGTCGGGGCGGGCGAGGGCGTGGATGCGAGCCATCTGTTCGTCCGAGAGCTGGAAATCCCAGATGTCGAAATTCTCCGCGGCGCGCTCGGGCTTGAGCGTGCGCGGGATGGCGATGACGCCCTGTTGCACCAGCCAGCGCAGAGCGACCTGGCCGTTTGACTTGCCGTGGGCGCGGGCGATGTCGCCGATGACCGGATCGTCGGCGATATGACCCTGGGCCAGCGGCGACCAGGCGGTGATGGAGGAGCCGAGCTCAGCGGCCGTGGCGCGCAGGGTCTTCAGCGACAGATAGGGATGGTACTCGACCTGATTGGTGATCAGGCGCGCGGGCGACAGGGTCTGCGCCTCGCGGAACTGGGCCGAGGGGAAGTTGGACAGGCCGATAGCGCGGGTCAGGCCCCTGTCCTTCGCCTCGTTCAACGCGCCCAGGGTCTCG
>Ga0247737_1000714_pt1 | contig 13758 bp, 19 predicted proteins | sample UWRJL028104C2_FD_180937 | JGI IMG/M metagenome (GOLD analysis project Ga0247737, IMG submission 180937) | Plant litter microbial communities from Arlington Agricultural Research Station in Wisconsin, United States - UWRJ-L028-104C-2 | ecosystem: Environmental > Terrestrial > Plant litter >...
TAGAGGACATTGAGGTCGGCGAGGGCGAAGGGTTGACCTGATGAGGCGACGGATACATGGGTGAATTCCTGGACCCCGAGAAGGAGGCTTGTGACGACGAGGCACCATCTGGCGAATGATGCTGGTAGGGAAAGAGGGCGTGCGGCGGTTGTAACATGCCTCTATAGCTGGCGTGTATGTTTGGTGACAGCATGTTGTTGTCGGCCAGCGGTGGATGGTGATACGGGGAGAACGCGTACGACTGGGACGAGTGGACCATGGGGATTGGGCTTGGCTGTGTGGGCATCGTGTATTGGCCCACATAGCTAGGCCGCTGGGCATATTGAGGGTTCTGGGAGTAGAAACCTGTGAGAGGTCGACCATGTACGCTTTCGGATGAACTCGACGCCGAGTAGGGATGACTCAGTTGCTGCTGGAGCTGTGACGGATGGTGTCCGGTCAATCGTTGAGCATTTGCCAATTGAGAACGAGTCCGGCGTCGGTTGGGTCCACTGCTGGTGTGATCAGCAGGCATAGACGAGTCGGGCATGTCCCCGCTTTCATCACCATGCAAAGGCCCAGGAGAAGCGTTTCTATCGGGGGGAATGTTTGCTGAAGCGGAGGTAGGTGTAGTTGTGATATCTACCCGGTCATAAATCTCTGAAGCCGCGGGTGAGTTGTGGAAAATACTAGAAGACGTCGGGGAACAGACCTGGCGTCTGCGAAGGGTGTGTGAGGATTCCTAAATCAACGTCTATAAAATAAAGTAAGAGATGGGCATAACGGCAAGCAGGCGGAAAAGAGTGGAAAAGAGAAGTGTGATGTAGGAGCAACCGCCGCTCCCGTCTGGCGCAACTTGAGACGCGACCACTTTTTTTCTAGCCAGGCGCACGTGCATTCGCTCATTGTCACGTGACAATACTCACCTTTGCGAATGGAGCGAGCGTCAATGGCATCCGTGAAGTAGCGGCCTTGTGTGGGGGTGCTCGCTCGGAATATATCATCTGTGAGCTGTGCTTCGACCATGGCTATAAAAGAGGGCTGTGGCGGGTGAATAATTGGAGCGAGAAACTGGGACAAGGAGAGAAAACTCACCGACAGGGGAGATAATACACAGTTTGTAATGATGGCAGAAAGAAAGCTGTGGATTCAGGTGGTGTCAAATGTGATAACGTCTGGTGTTTTCGCCCTAGATTGGAGACGAGGAGTATATGTACACGGTACAGCGACCGTGAGAACCATGACATCACTGCCCAGTGTTGCAGACCCCCGCAGAATAGACCAGTTGGGCAACCTTCAGGCCTCTTAAGGGACCTGTATCGTGTTCTCGTAACATGTCCATGTTAGGGCTGCTACCCTAGCCCCCGAATGCACCCTCTGACGCAGTCTTCATAACTATCGCAAATTTAGAGGAAAAGAAAGCCTGAAAACGCGGAGTGGTATTCATGGGAGGCATTCAAGATGATGGTAGAGAGACAACCTTTGCCAAATCCAAAGTCCATCTATATGCTCAATTTTCTTTTGGCGACGATCCTGAAAAATATGTCCAGTCGACGTGGGAATCCGTGACGTCAAATCCTTTTGGGCGTGCGCTGATCTGAGAAAGGGATCAGACGAATGTTCAGCCATCGTTACCGAGTCCACGTTAGACGTTATATCCGCTGCTCGAAACCTCTCGCATCTCACTTACAGGTCGTCAGGAGATCGAGCAAGATTGCAAGCAGTCCATCGGAACCGAAGTGGGGCGAAGAGTCGCGTGTCGGATATTACTGCTTGTGTGAAAGCCTAAATTATATTACATAAGCAGCGTGCGTGATGATGCTACGGCAATGCCGAGGACAAGCATGAACGTCTAGGAACGTTAGCATGACGTTCAATGTCTTGATCTCGTCGTGCAAACGTCATATGCACGCGCCAATCTCAATTGTCTACGATCATGATCTGCCAGCTAACCCCAATCGTCACTCTCCAGATACGAGAGCATAGATCTCAGGGTGTGGAGCAACATATTCATACCAACGTTTGACCCCTCTCCTAAATATATAAGCCGTAGAGTAGTGAGCTTGGCATGTATATATGCCGCGGCAGCGGAGAAGTGCCATATAAAACTCAGAACGTATACGGGACGGATCCCTGCCAGTACGCTCTGTAACAATATAATCTTATCAACAGAAGACACTCGGTATTGCTATGCACCGCATCGCGAAATATCTTTGCGAAAGCCCGGACTCGCAATCGGCGAATTGGAAAAAAGACCGCCAAATATAGACCATTCTAGACCGCACAGCTATATATAGCTCCGACATCTCTTCAATGTAAGGCTGCTTGCCACCATATATAAGCCATATTGCGGTTTGAGCGCTAATCGCTATATGGTCTGAAATTACTGCAGGCTGTAATCTACAGTAGCCAGCGCAACTTGGATATATAACTGGCAAATACTGGTGTGTTTCTACTGACTTTTACGTTACGGACGTAGAGCTTGTCATTGTCAATGTGGTGTCAGTGAATTCTGACTCGTTGGCGTCCGAGTCGCTGGTGCTGAAAGTCGTGGAGTTGACTTGCACTAGGAAGGAGGGTAAATAAACTATAAAGCGGGTGGAGTTACTGTATGCTCAGCTCAATGCCGACTAAGATAAGTGGTGAGGTAGAGAACTATTAGCAGGACTAGACTATCAATTTAGATATGCAGACTGACTCGTTGGCGAGCATCTCACTTCCATGCAGGCTTTTTGAGGGGGCAAATAGGCATACTGTCGAGATATATATTGGCCCCAGTTCAGATTGGCCTAGACATAGAAACGCCACCCGCATTGGTAATTACACAAACCCCACCACGACAACTTGAATCCCTAAATATTTTGGGAGCGACATCGATGTTCTTGATACGACTAAGGAGTCGGTAATCTAAAATATTGATATCGTAAGACAAGGTCGTGTGGGTTCATTGCTTCTACCCTCGCACGCGAGCTGAAGTGGGGATGCTCAAAGCTTCTATCTTGGAGCTGGAGCTCTGGCAGCAGAGAAGCTCGTTTATTATTCCACTCAGAGTTGATGTGAACCAATAGTATCAATATGCTTGGTCCATCCCAACGCCACTTGTACCGCATACTGTGTTCCAGATGTTTAAATCTGTGCACTTCACACTTGTCAGCCACTCCCGTGATCCACGTTTGATTAAAGTATCGATTCCGGGGTGCTGCGACATTGAGTTTACTGCGGTCGGATGTTCCGAGTCACGAGGATCCCGGACTTCAATACACATTTCCAGCGAGACTGTAGATACGGGTGGCTATAGAAGACCGGGACCTAGTCTCCACTATGCCACTGACATGTCCATTGCGTATATGCAAGCGTAAGCATTGCCGTCGACGAGCTGTTTGGGCCGGGAGATATCCAAGAGTGAGTCCATATTCCAGATCGTTCGAGGCCCAATAAAATGATAGGAATCCAGTAGAATGCCAGCGATTGCCCCGCTTTGGGTTGAGGTACCCGCAGGTCCCCACACCAGGAAACTAAAGAACCCTGAAACATTGCCAGGTGGATACTCCAGCTTTGGGCTAATGTTGTGGCATGTGAGAGGGCAGCGAGGAGTCATGCAGCGAAGCAGCTGGAGGCGGTGTCTCTAAAACTCTCTTCTGTGATGGATTTTTCAGCGGTCTTCCGGCCACAACATACAATAACGAACGAATTTCCCTGCAGGTCTGCTCAGTCATCTTATTATGACAAATCCTCAGGCTCAAGCGACTATGAAAAGCCCGATTCTAGGCCGTTGATATTTGATAACACATTGAGCAGAGAAACTTGCATATATCCAATGCATCTTTGTTTAACCTTTAAGACAGTGAAATCGCGCAGTTTAAACCCCTGATGGGTGTGGCGCACAAATTCTATAGTGAGAAATGACGTGCAGTATGATCACCGAGGCATAAGTAGTTTTGATATCTGTTTCCTCGCCTTCGAATTTGCGCCACAGAGCAGACTGACAGCCGCATCTGTGGAATTCATTGCCCCTTGGAGATCTGAATAATCGACATGGAGTCTGCGCACCAAACACTGGGCTCTTACTGGAAAACTAGTATCGCGGATGACCTGCAAACGAAGTCAGGGTAGGGTACGTCAGTGACGCGGTCCATAGCTCATAGATGCAGATTGCATCGACGGATTTTCGGTGTAGATTCAATCACAGATCATGAGGTTATTGGCATGAATATTTGTATTTGATAGCCATGTTTCCAATGGAGAAAACTATGGGGCTGCATGGAACCTAATGCCGACGGTGTGCATCTCCTTAGCTCTGTGATGTCTCGATGACGTGCAACAGCAATAGTTATTCATTGCCATTTGGTAAGCTCTCGATCGCGAATATACTGGCAGAACAAGCGGTGTATTAGATTGCTAGATCCAAGTTCCTCACGCCAACGGCAATGTTACACTGACTCTTATTCACGTCACCCTGTCGAATGTTCAATGGCGTCCTCCGGGTTTCGAATGATGACTACCTTCCCTCATTCAGAATGCAGTGGATAGTCCCGAATGCAATTACTCTAACAAAGGTGACAAGTGACGCTGTGGCGCACTACCTAGGTTAAGCGTATAGTAAGGTAGCTAAATTAATAAGAGAATAGGGTATACGTAGCAGCAAAGTGGTATGATAGAAGAACGAATGGTATGTAGGATCCGCCACGACGTATGTCAGAGAAGTCATATGTCGAAGTGGTGATGAAGTTGACGAGACACCAGGTCTCGTTTCTTCGCTAATGCACTCAGAGCCGATGTCTTGCACGGCGACGAAAGGCAAAAGTCAAGGACCATGTCCGCTTTGAGGCGCTCCAGCATGACCCCCAACCGATTTAACACATCGACATCGGGGAACAGCCACGGTCGATCGAGAAACGCTGCCCAGCGCAATTTCCAAACCCGAACGCACTGTTCATGCAGAGTGCAATCCGGGCTCTGCTCGAAATCTGGTGGGTGACGAGCATTTTGATCCCAATATGTCCTTAGGGAGTGGTATCCAGCGCGAATGTAAAATACCTGTCGAGGTTGGAGCATGCCGCGTTCGTTGAAGTTCTCTCCTTTCTTCAGTTTTGCGTGGACGCCCATGAGATACGCGTAGCATGCGTGGCCAAGTAGATCTCTCAGGCCGTACATGTCTGCGAATAAGATCGCCCAGACCGGCGATAGTCCTCCAGTATGCATTCGGCCCGCCCATGTTGTTTGAATGGTACCGACGAGATCCAGGCTTCGCATACGTAGAGCAAGTTTCATCATCCGTACAAAGAATTTGTCCGATGTAGACCATAGAGGAGAGTGAGGACCAGAAATAGTTTTGCGGAAGGCAGTGAGAAACCATTGGATGAGATCGCGCATTCCATAATGGAAGGAGAGCTCGCCAACGGTCAGTAGGTGGTCTAACGTGAAAGAATTGGCATCAAGGGAAGGACTGGACGTACAATTCGGTGAATATCAATAATCTGCAGATTGGTTAGCGAATGGTGCTCACAAGGCATTATAAGCGCTCAGTATTTGCTTAAACTGGTCCTCTGAGTGTTCGGTGAGGAAGATAGGCTTCTCGGGCGTCGAGCCTCTACCGCTGGAGAATAAAAGGGAATCCCGAATTTGAAGTGGCATTTGGAGAAAGAAACCGGCCGGAACCTAGGAAAAGGAGAGTGTTAACACACGAGAACACAGAAGGCGAAAGGCCACCGACTTTGAACAGTCTATCATCCACCCGGACAAATCGATGTTCCTTCACCGGCACCGGCACCGGCACCTCCTTGACCTCCATCTTCTTCCTAGGAGGCGCCGTTTCACGAATGGGTGGGGTCGAAGTTGTGGTGGGAGGACAGAGGACGAGTGGCAGCGCATTGACCTTTCCATAATACGACGGCCTACGGAAACGTAACTTTGGACGGCAGACCATAGCCATAGGTATCGCGGCACGTCAACGCGGCGGATACGGGGGTCGTGGGGGTCGTGCAGGTCGTGATTCGAGTCAAGGGGGTGGTGGGATACCTTGAGCCATCAAATGGCGAACTAGCTCTTATTTGAGGGCAAGTGAGACGAAGACAAGGAGCTCGATGGTCATATGTGATCAGACGAGAACAAAAGAGCAGACTGAGATTCTGTAAGCGAGTATACTTACTGTGCCGTGGGTGTGGTAATACACTCCCGAAGTGAATGTCCACGATAGGGAATATCCGCGACAGGTGGACAGAAGGCCATCTAAAAGATATGATCAAGAAGTCACTGAAAGCCACGTACTTATTGTGTGGATTAAGTGGACACTTTATTGTGTGTTGAGAAGGTAAGGGAGCATGACGCATTGAATACGAAGATTCACAAGCCTCAGACAATCAGTCCAGATCCCTTTTGTTCTCGTCAATCGCCCACCCGGAACTGGGGTATATATGACAACATTGGGCGTCGTGGTAGCCTTTAATTGGGGTCACCCGCAAAGTCTTGTGTGCCTTCGCTCACGAGAAATCAGGAACAACTTGCCCTGCACGGTTGTGAAAACAGAAGAGAATCTGGTGGATAAATGGTAATCCAAAAGGGAAAGCTTTCGGCAAACAGGAACATACACGCTCACTGCTGTTCACCCGCAACCTCGAACATACCACTCGATGTTTTCTTCATAATTCATCTCGAATCCCCACCCAGGCATGCAAGCTGTTGGAGCTAAACCAAAGTCTCGCCTGGCACAAGGCACACAAACGGGGGTCTACAAGGTTGAAGCTGTAAAAGTTCGTTGGACTCGCGTAACACTGGAGATTTTCTCCTAATGAGCTTTAAGGATATAGCAGAAACTCTGAATATCGTTTTACCTGACAATGTTGCATCATCTCTTGCTAGCGATGTCGAGTACCGGTTAAACCAAGTCATCGAGGTCCGTCTTATTCTTTCGCATCTCAATCTGCTGAACGCGAACTTTATCAGGAAGCAGCGCGTTTCATGCGCCATGGTCGTCGAACGATCATGACAACTGGAGACATTGACCAGGCTCTACGCGTTCTTAACATCGAACCCCTATATGGCCATTCTTCATTCAATCCCAGTACATTCCGACGCGCCCTTCCCTTTCAACAGGTCCAAGCTGCAGGCACTGTCTTCTACGTGGAAGACGAGGAAATCGACTTTGACCGCGTTTTGCGTGAGGAGAAGATCGCGCTACCGAAAGGTGTCAGCTGGACAGCCCACTGGCTTGCCGTCGAAGGAGTGCAGCCACTCATACCAGAGAATCCTCCAGCCATACCCCGAGAGACGGAGGATCCTTCAGCCAAGGGAGACATCCTCAAGGTCAACGGGTCTGGGGCACCTACATTGAATGGAACAACCGGCCTTCCTCTCGCTACAGCCAAGAAACCCGGACAGCCAAATCAACCGCATCAGCCGCTTGTGAAGCAGGTGTTATCGAGAGAGCTTCAACTGTACTATGCGCGATTAACATCCTCACTCCTTCCTCCATCGTCAGATTTTGCCAAGCGTACGGCTGCATTGGCAAGTCTGAGAAACGATGCGGGCTTACAGGCTTTGTTACCCTATCTGGTGCGATGGGTGGGCGAAGGTGTTGTTGGTGCTTTGAGAGAGGGGTCACAGGCAGAGTTTGAAGGAAAGGTTCTGGATGTCCTCCTAGACTCAACAAGCGCGATACTTGACAACAACACGCTGTTTGTCGAGCCATATGTGCGTTCCGCTTGTCTGTCTATTTTGCATTCCTGTCTAACTTTAACATTTGATAGTTGCACCAAATTCTCCCACCGATCCTCAGCGTTCTGCTCCACTCTTCACTTCCTCAAAGCCACGCTACTCAGCTTCGCACTACTGCATCTCAAACACTCTCCAAACTCCTCACTCAGCATTCAACGACATACCCCTCGCTCTCACCACGGATAATGAAAACTTTGCTACTTGCACTCATCTCGCCAGGCAAGAGCCATGGCACGCGCGAAGGTGCCATCCGTGGACTCGTTGGCGTTGGCAAGGAAGCTGTTAGGAAAGGTCTGGTGGAGGGCGGAGGCGCGAAGGTTGTAGCTGCGGAATGGGAGAGTGAAGGCAGTGGTTATGGGTCCTCGAGCTTATTGCTTTCTGTACAAGTGAGTAGTGTGCAAATGTTTTCCTCTTTGCCTCTAAGCCAAGTTTAGGATGCTTTGGAAGTGCTTCGGCCGCAGTCAGACATGCAAGAATCATTGGATCCCACCAAGCCGGAGGAATCTGTTTTACTTCAAAAGCTTACTGAGTTACTTGGAGATTATTTTACACGCATAGTTGCCGTGGACGTTCTATGGGCCCGAGAGATTGTGGGAGTATCGAATTCTTGATCTTTCAGAACGATTACTTTCAGTTTTGTGTCTACTAATTTCCTGGTGTATGTCTAGTATTGCTAATAAGTATCTGGTAAGCTGTGATGAGTATATTCTGTATGCGCGTATCTATGAGGCTATGACTGTATATGCTACAAAGGTATTCCAAAGCATGTCTACTGGAACGTGCTATTTTATTGCAAGAAGTGAGGTCTCTAATCATCGCATGTGAGGGATGGCAAGTAACTCGCTCTATATCACCAACCACTCCACAGCCCAATAAAGACGAAGAGCCCAAGCATGCCCGCTATCAGGCGTAGAAGGAGAAGTGGAGGATATTTCATCGTCCATGTGTTGAGAACAGCTGTCCAATGCTCTACAGTTGCAAATAGCGATTCTCGTGTGTCCATGAAGTACTCTCTTAATACGTGAAATCTCTCTTCGACAGAGCCTAGCAAGTTCACGTTAATGACCAGAGGCAAAAGACAAGCCAGGATCGATGGACGTACCTGCAAACAATCCATGAGACATGAAGCTCAGGTTGAAGAGGAAGAGGATGACGATCTCAAGGATCACTAGTGAAGGGACAAGAATTATGATAGGTCCGAAAAATAGTGCCCATGAAATAAGATGGAACGGGTGAGGATGAGCTCGTACTGCGGCATGTTCGTCAGGTCGGGCTGCTGGACAGATCTCTAGACGAATAACCCACTGAAATCGTATGCGTCGCCGAACATTTCGACTGTCCATGCTATAGGAGGAAGAGACTATCCATGAGCGTTGGCGAAAGTGAAATGAACATGTATTGTATCGGATTTGTACTGACTCAAGGACGGAACCATGTCAAGAACCCAAGCACCGACAGCTTGTAGGACAAGAACTATAGTCTTCCCTATATAACCAAGCTCCAAGGTGAGTTCGAACAACACAACGAGAAAGGATCAAACAGTACGCACACATATGCCAGAGCAGGCTTTCTGCCCACTGTCCGTTACTGTCATAGACCAACACCCCCATCGATTGCGAGTCACTAGCTCCAGCTGCTACGGCCCCGAGATACATGTATCCAGCGCTTGATGTGGAGAGGCAAGAGAAACGTGTGTGTGTGCTGAATGCCTCCTCAGAATTGCCGCGTGGACGACGTGGTAGGTATTGGAGAGCCTCGAGGCCGTTCCTGATGCTGTGGGCCGTGTTTACAGGTAGAGAAAGCTTGTCAGCAAGATTGTTTGGAAGCAAGCCTCACGCTACTCTGGTCATGTCATATGCATGCCTCCGCAGTGACGGTAATGAATGATGCTGGGGCTGGTAGCTGAGCATCTGTGATTTTACAGCGACCCTGAGTTTCGCCGAATTCAGGTGCCAGGGTCAGAAAGGGGCGACTTTCTGAATGTAGGCAGCGTCGAATGAATTATGAAAATGGGATTCATCTGATCATCTTGAGGTCGACTCACTGGGGTTGCTGGTTCAAATAGATATGGTTCGGAATATTCGTTATTCATACGCAATACTAGGCAGGAAACTGCACACGCAATCATATGATCTAGAATTGGCATAAAATTCCTCTGCTAGTGAGTGGATATTCAAATCCATTGAGATGCAGGATTAAGATGACGTTAAAAACTAAAGGAGCTCTGTAGTAGATCCATTCAAGTTAGGTGCCCAAGGTGCGTCAGACCCAGTCCACCAACTCATAAGCTGACTCGGGCTATAGGCCATTTAATCAGCCCACCCCTCCTCTTTTATACTCTGCGGCGCTGCCAGCTCTTGTAAGGAGAAACATATTACTGTACGAGGTCGATTATAGTGTGACATGCACGACGATCGCAGACATTTGATCTCTTCATGAGCTGCTTCAATTTTGGCTTCGTCACCCCCATCAGGAAAACGGCCGGTTAGTCTTTTGCGTCTTCATCTTTCGGAGGTTGTCTTTGGCTGTCTTTGTCTCCATAATGGTGTCTCAACCATGTCTTCGTCTTTTGCGCATCGTCTTTGGTCTTATGGGTGACATCTCCACCAGCTTTCATATCTTCTGGTAAATATATATTATTAGGTACGTCAATTACTGGTGTATGGTTTAGACAGATCTGTAAATTTTCCCCGCTCAGCTGAGATACCAGAATTACGCAGTTGAACGACTGGCATCGAGTGAACTGCTCACTCAGGCTGGAGCCGCGAAATCTCGGAGTCAATACAGCGGCACGGCTAGAATCATGTGACTGATGTTCGAACATGCGAAACGGGAAATTTTGCCTTCGCGATTTGTTTTTCTTTGACCACCACCACACTGGCAATCGTGTTATTGTAACTTCATCCCCAGCTGTTCCGTCGTTCCTGAGCTCCCTTGTTTCTGCTCGATTGCCATCCATGTAAACACCATGTGGTGTGGCGACTTAGGCAGCCTGTTGCCATATTCCCCCTTCCCATGTTGTCCGAGCAGCGTATCTACTGTACCAGTCGATGATTAACTAACTCACCCCATCTGATGTCTAGGGCTCATCAACGACTAGTCGTGCGTCTCCTCCCGACTCTATTGTGCGTTTGCCAGCAACTGTCTTTATATCGATGCTAACTTGGTCTATCATCGGCATTTTTAAGTGATTTGTTGGATGGACAGTACGAGTCCAGCGCCCGTGTCGCCTGGATATTGGGTGTGTAATTCAGTTCTCAAACCATCGAAGCTATTGCTCAACTTTGCCGTTTAGAGTCATTGCCTCACGGCCATGGCATTAGATTGAGATCTTCGACATTGGTTCCTTTTTCGCTGCTGGTGGCAAGAAGCAGACCCAAGCATAGTCTGTATCATCTTAGTAGTATCAATGCCATTGATGAGCTAGATCATGTAGGTGTTGGACATAGAGTAGTACGAGTGTCTGCTTGCTGTGAATATAAATTTTAATGCTACGTGTCCCCTCTACCGCACCTCGAAAGCTCTGAAGATGGCTAAATAAGACATCATGGAGACCAAAACAATGTCTTTGGGAGATGGATATCCGTCTCCGCAAAGACGCTGAACATCTCTGGAAGACCCTTTTCATCTCCCAGGAGAAAGGTACATTGCCTTGGGGAGACGTGGTGTCTTCGTGTCTTTCTGGTCTTTCTGTCTCCCCAAAGACACGAAAGACGCGGAAAGACGAGCCTACCGTTTTCCTGATGCCGCCTCCCTCCTTAACCATATTAGATCACCTACTCACTCTGTACCAGTAATATTGAAGACGATTTCAGGCAACATAAGCACCCGGAATCACCGCAGGATAAAATTTAATCTGCGAATGAAAGGGAATTACCCTCGAGGGGCTTGCTCCATTTATGACGCAGGGCTTTCCTGATTGGGCAAGTAGAATCGCCAAGTTTTCTTTAGCAGAAACCGTTGTCGATTGCCTTGACAAAGACATCGGCGATATGAACCACTCTGGAATTTGTTGAACCGCAGCATGAGCGCCTTCATTAGGAAAGACTCGTCATCATATGCATTCATTGACTGAGAATTATTATAACCGACCACGATTAAATCATCGAGCAAGAATCCTCCCTTTTCGCCAACTCACGCTGCCCATTGGTGACAGATCTTTCTCCGCATACAAGCTATAGCAGCTGGTAGAAATACCCGTACTCTATGAAATTTTACGGGATGCTGAATCTTGAGGTTTAGCGCCAGATGTCTCACATCCAATTTCCGGTCGTCTCATATCCGAAGTAAGTCACCGTCTTTGGAGTCGCACATGTCTGTCTGATCCGATGTCCTAGCTTCGTATCTGAGATATTTCTATAAAGCCATCGAACACCACCCCACCTTTCCCTTCTTCCTCATTCGAACTCAAACAACAATCACGAACTATGAACAATCAAACGCCCCGCCTGTCATCTTCGACGTCGCCCACTCCTATGTCAAATCGCGCGTCGCTCATCCGGATCGAGGAGCCCCAACGCGCGACCAAGAGGACGAGACACTTCTCGACACCAATCATGAAGGCCAGAGATTTTTTTTCATCACACTGCTTCTCTAAAGTTGTCGCTGAAAAGACCAAGGCCAAACCACGCGCGAAGTCTGCTTCTACCACCTCTGAGGATTCTAAATCTTCCCCACCACCTCCCCAACCGCGTCTCGTGCACAACCAGCGGCCTCCCATTTACAAGCCTCCTAAACGTCAATACAGCTATGACTTCTACGGGAATCGGAAAATAGTCCTGATTGTCTATCACTATCTCCGCCAACAGTACGGCTGCACGGACCAATCCACTACATCTACGAGTCTCAGACAACCTCCTCTCCTCCAATTTATCTCTGACCTCGTCCACCAGAGCAACGCGCCATATGAAGTCCTCGCAGACACCATCTTGATCCTTCAGTGTCTGAAGAACAAATTCGCATGCACAGGCAGCGCTGGACGGTCTGATTCGAACCAGTTCGTGGGGCATACATTTTTCTTCGCCGCATTTCTCGTCGCTATGGACCACTATTATAGATTGGTGCCTGCAGCGGTGGACCAGTATACGGACGAATTCTGGAGCACGGCCACCGGCTATCCCGTGAACACTATTGGGTTGCAGCGCGATCGAATGTGGTTGTTGATGGTTAAGGCAAGAGTGACAGTGCGGCGCAGGAAGCCGTGGACTGAAGCGCTATTGAGGTCGGTGGGATGGCCATTTGATGGCGAGAGTTTCGATGAGAAGCCAATGGATGAGTAGGCTAACACTAGAATGCGCGCCTCGAAGCGTACCAGTGTTTAAATCCCAGTGATTACTTACGATCCCTTACGAAGATACGAACGGACTTGCTACTAGCTCACGACCAATAGAAATTTCAATGAATCGCAGTAGCCAGACCACAGCTCTTCGTTCTGCTGAGGAGGTATCCTAAATTTGAACCTCTCTCAAACAGATTTTACGAACAGCTTTAGTTGGCTGTAACAAAGGAAAAGGGCTCCAAACAGTAGAACCAGCGGTGCAGGCTGCCCGTTCAAACATAAAGTCGCTCCGCATCGTGTACTTCACCCTTTGGGTGACCTCTTACCTTCCCTCTCCGCGGAAAAACGTCAATAAAGTGTTGTTTTTTTTGGGTGTCCAGAAGCTTGTGGCTCCTCTGAGTAGCGGCTCATCTGGATCGTCTTCAGAGAGCTTTAAGTTTATAACCTTGGGCTCTTGGAGGGATCTTCTCCGTCTTCTCTGTTGAGGTGAAGATGGAGCGTAACGAACGCCTTGATAATTTTGCCATCGTCTCAGGGGATATCGACGAGTCCGTCACAGTGTTGCTTGAGGTAATGACCTGGACCATATTTCAAAAAACTGAGACGAGGTTCTTGTGTGTCGTGGTGGAGAGCACGGACAGCTGCGTCATTGATGGCGCTATAACTTCAAGTTTGAGGACAGCCCCTATCAGCTTTGCGTTCCAGAACCACCACCCCCGTCGACCCAATGGGCGTTTTCGATATACCCGATCTCCCTCCACTCCACAAAAACAAACCGTTTGAGAACT
>Ga0247737_1000719_pt1 | contig 13695 bp, 10 predicted proteins | sample UWRJL028104C2_FD_180937 | JGI IMG/M metagenome (GOLD analysis project Ga0247737, IMG submission 180937) | Plant litter microbial communities from Arlington Agricultural Research Station in Wisconsin, United States - UWRJ-L028-104C-2 | ecosystem: Environmental > Terrestrial > Plant litter >...
TAAAATTTGGTAAAAATTTACTAGATACTCAGTAATTAGCTGAAAATAAACACTCAATTTACTAGAATTTACCGGGACCTTTCTGATTCAGTAAAAAGTGTAAAGTCATATAATTTGCGTTAATTTGTGCTAATTCAAGATAATACAGTATAATTCTCCAGTTTTTCTCTTCAATTATATAAATACAGTTTTCCTGATGGAAGAGCACGTAGGAAGAGAAAATTAGCAACGACGGAAACGACGGTAAGAATCGAAGACAAGATACGGGTATGGTTTGGAAGTAGCATTTGATGATGACCTGAGGAACCGTGTCGTCAGAGTGTTGTAATGAATTTTAGGTGGGCTGCTGGCGATTCGTAAGGGCGGAGTATCTGACATCCCCCCAACAATGGTGTCTACCACCGCTCTCGAAGTCACCAGCGTATAAGGATGTATTATTATGTTCGACCATAATAAGATTCAGTGCAGGCGTAACAGCCCGTGTATTCGAGGTATGTTGCACAGTCCCGAGGCGTTTCACACCATTTACACATGTACAAGACATCCGCCTCGCTTCGCTTCGGCGATTCACCGTTGAATACCTCATACGGTCTATTGTGTCCCTACAGGTAGTTAAATTTCGCAGCCATCTTGGCACGTCTTTCTTATTGTTATGGAATATCGACTTGCTCCACGATTGAACGATAATCTTGCTGCTGGGACCAGCGTTTCTCGAGGTGGTGGATTGAGTGAGCGACTCCCCAACTTGGAATAGGTAGGGGCTGCCAAGGAGTCCCGAAGATGTGATAAAATGTTGACTTGAGGTGGTGCTAAGATCTATGGCCATTATTTTGTAAGGCATGTTGTTCATCGCCAAGCATGCGGCCCGCTCCTCACAACACCAACTTGAGCTAATGGTCGTCATAGTTTGACAACAAATATATAATCAGTACAACACGGAGAAATCTATTTTGCCCTATCTCAAATTTTTTTGGAAGGTAGAGGTAAAATGTCTTCCTCGTCACCTTCGGTACCGGGCCACGGTAGGCTGTTCAATGCAGACAAACGCATTTTATCGTTAGGGATTGAAAGAAAAAGGAGGGATGGTGTACATTTCCGACGAGGAGGAGAGATAGGCCTTGCAAGAGTGAAATAGTATGGTGAGTATCTATAATATATATGAGGAGGATGACTTAACACTCCCTGCTCGGCATTACCCTCCTCTTCGTCATCTTCCAGCTGCCTTAAGAGGAGAAGAGGATGTGGAACGAAGTACCAATGGACGAATAGACAGGTTGTACTGATCCTTCACACGCAGAGTGCTCGACCCTCGCCTTACTTCCCCATAGCTCACCGACCAGAGATATGCAACCACTAGTTCAAGCTTCAGGAAGAATGGAAAACACTACGAAAACCACTACCAGGTATTGAGGACAGTATCCTCGAAAATGTAGCCAGCTGCAGGGATGTAGAAATAGAAAGTCCATTAGCTTTTTCAATGGCGATACACATACAACAGGTAAGACTCAGGTGAGAGGTGTTGCTTTTCTGCATGACTGGAGGTATATAGTCCTTGGATTTGGGATCGTCAGGAATGTGAAATGAAGTGTAAAGCGATAAGCTAGATTCAATTTCGTCGCGCCAGAGAGTCGAAAAGCCAGCAAGCGTAAACGTTCTTGAACAACATGACGGGAAGGACGGGAAAGAACGCGGTGTCATGAGCGCGATTTCGAGACCTAGATTTATAGAGTTCCGTGGGTGATATAAAAAGACAAAAACGACAATAGAGATGGCGGGTCATTGCACTATGATCGAGAGATTTGGAGAAAGGTGAGAATGCCAAGGGCGGGCAAGACAAAAAGTTCGATCGCCAAGGTGGATGAAATACAAAAGCGACAACGTTAAAAAGGAAGTAGAACAACATATGCAAGCAAAATGGGGGGATCTGCTTAATAGTAGAGGTATATGACCGCCTCACAAATACACCCTATAATCCGGCGGTATCTAATTTTATTCCTTTCCGGATCTCCTAACCTCTTCTATCTGCTCAGAAATAGATTAAAAATACTGCAGATTTCGAAATTTCGTATGTATGTGCTCTGAAATATTTTAGCACATTTTGCGGTGTATTATTATTATTGTTGTTGTTCTCGGAACTGAAACAAATGTTCCGGAATCTATATAAACTCGTCTGACCTTCCAAAAAAGAAATCCGTCCTGAATTCCCCATGCTCGGATGTAGAACATTTCAAACTTGGGCCTGGAACTTAATGCACAGATCTGGCGGACGAATTCACCGTACTACCATTTTCTAAGCGACATTCCAGAATATTGTTTCCAATTCATTTTCGTCACCAGCTACATTCACACTCTGATAACCCGTATAGATATACCGATTATTCAACATTTTTGTACATTTTGAAGTTTGTAAGCGGACTGGCACCAAGACGCTAAAGATAACGAAACTTAAGTTGGTGTCCTTTTTCTCAAAACCATGTGATTTGGCTTATCTTTACGATTTCATTACGTTGTTGCCTACAAATCGTAGTTTCTGGAACCCGAAACCGCCAAAACTAAGTAAAAACCGCGGCCGGAACCCTAAATTACAAAGCTACTGATGGCCGCCTGCCCCATGGCCATCTGGGTGAATGGCACAAAATGGTACACAAGGAGCCTGTGACTAGAGGTATTTATGCGCTATCAACTACCGCAGGTTTAGGGGGAACCCGCTTTCAGGAATGGGGCCACATCCTCCAGGGAGGTGCGCATCAACTACTTAGCATTTTTGGTGGCAATTACTGGGATGGAAGCTCAATACCCGTATGCGGATAAGGTCTACACCGAAACAGCTTTATTCACATCCGACCGGCGAGTCTTTAAACCCGCTCTTTGCTTTTACCACCAACATTTTCCCAATCACAAATGGGAATATCTGGTCTCTGGGACGTGTGTTGAACGTTTCTCTGTCTCTTCCTGCCATTTCTCTGACAAATATAACTATCAGCTTGTCAACGAGTTTGGATCGCCCAAACGGCATCTTTCAGAATATCTACAGCTCCAAGCACTTCGAAATAGGAGTGAAATAGAGACTCGAGTTGAGCCTTTGATTGTTGGGATTGATGCTAGGTGTGTCTTCCTCATAGGTACTCTTGCATAGTACCCGAAGCCGACAGGATTTTAGCATATGGCTCAATGAATGCCAGGCAATCTTTTTCAACCAACATCACCCACAAATGGGAGAAAATCCTGAGTTGAGAACCCTATTCAATCGCTTGACCCGTCTACTCGGGATGTTCATTATCCCTGTATTTGTTTTCGACGGACCGCTTCGCCCGAATTCGAAACGGGGACGACAGGTATCGTCAACAGCGCACTGGCTTACAGATGGCTTCAAAGACTTTATCACCGCATTTAGATTCTATTGCCATGATGTGAGTAGATCCATATTATTTATATCACAACTCTTGCGTGCTGATACATATACATCTAGGCCCCGGGTGAAGCAGAGGCCGAGCTTGCCTATCTGAACAAACTTGGCTTCATCGATGCTGTCCTCACCACCGATAGTGACATTCTTGTCTTTGGTGCAAGATGTGTGTTGAAAAGGTAAGCTTTGGCGTCTACCTTGTCGCTTTTGCATCCAACCAACACGGATCACGGAACCAGTGTGAAAACGAAAAAGGACAAGGATGTGGTTGAAGTGTACACACCGGAAAGCTTTCAGCCAACACTTGAAGAGGCCGATTTATTGTTGTTTGCATTGTTGACTGGGGGAGATTATGGAGTGAGTGAAGCCGTTGTAGACTTCGCTTTAGATGCTGATTATTACCCAGCCGGGCATTCATGGCTGCGGAGGGACAATCGCTCAGGGTCTCGCACGTTCAGGCTTTGGAAAGACTCTTATGTGTGCTGCAGGTGAGATGTCGGACCAAGAGCTACTGGATTTCCTTCCGGGGTGGCGTGAAGGACTTTGTACTGAGTTGAAGACGAATTCGCATGGCCACCTTCCACAGCGTCAGCCAGCGTTGTCGCAACGCATCACCAACACATTTCCGGACATCAAAATCATCCGGTTATATACTGCACCAGTTGTATCAACCTTTGATAGCGTCGATCGCTCCGACTGGGTCTCTCGCAACGTCAGTATCGGTCAACTGACTCAATTATGCGAGAGATATTTTTCATGGGGCACGGTACACGGCATCTCGAAGAAATTTGTTGGTCGAGTGTGGCCTGGTATTTGCTTTAGACAACTATTGGAGGTGTGTTTTTCAGCAGCGATTTCCCTTACTCCGCTAATCTAAGCTCAGTTTGAATCTCTCGGTGTTTCAGCAGACGCACTGGTGCCAACCGCATTGTTCCAGAAGTTGCGCCGCCTTCCTAAATCGGACACCTTCACAAACGATGTCGACCTTCACGGATATAGCATCTACGTCCATGTTGAAGGCCTTACAAAGAATATACATAACTATATGACTGGCTTGCGCAAGAGCTCAAAATACAACAACGCGGGCGTAGTCGATCATTTCATCTGGACAAAGGCACCGGCTGTGCTCGCTGAGCATTGGCTTCCGCATTTATTCAAGAAGAGTAGGAAAGCCAAGGCAAACGTGAAGAAGGGAAAGAGCAAGTCTTTCGAGGTCAAAGTAAGCTTTTCATCTAGTCTTTACTCGTGGTCTTTTAGGCTAAAGCAGGCCCTTTCGCATGTCAGGCTTCAATGTCAACTTCGCCTGCGATCCGTTCACTGCCAGAGTCCCTCGAAATAATTGACCTCACTCAGGATTAGCAAGGACGCAGAAAGACTTTAGCATTCGTGATTTTCTCGGCATTTTCTAGGCCTTTGCTCGCACGTTTCCTCCTCGTTCGCATTTTGAGTATGTGTACGCACCCTGTAAAATGTCGTAATAAATCAGGTTTTCGTATTTGTATACGTCTGTACTTGTGTTTTAATTACTTGTTGTGTCATTGCTGGTGTGTACTTTTGCTTGCCCCAAAATTGACCGTCTTGCAGTGCGGCAGTTAGCAGAATACCTGAGAGCTGTTCAATTTACCTTTGAGCTGCCTAAAATGGCATTCTTTTGCTCCTGTGAGCAGAACAACACAGAAATTTCGGGCCTCTACGTGGAAGGCCACTCGCACATACTGGTCTGGAAAACTGTTCCGAGTCGACAAGGTAGCATAGCTAGTGGGACTCGGAGAGGCATTGATCTTGGAAGCTCAAGGCCCTGAGACTGCCGCGAAATCCTATGCAAACCCTGTGGCGCAAACAACCGAAAGGACCAGAGCTCTCGAGGTAGGACACAGGAGATGTATCTATACTCTGCTGGATATATCTGTGTAACCCCTTTTTAGCGAGTCGATCCGTGGTGCGCAACCTTCTTAGCTCCATAAGGGTTCTGTGCTTCGGCCTTCGGTGTTGAGCTACCACAGAAGCCTTCAAAAGGGTTCATAGGTGTCAACGCATTTCCGACAAAGGTTAAGGGAATTCTATATATATATTTAGAAACGGATCTGAAAGTATTTGAAACCAGTTGTCAGAAACGGAAAGGAAGAGGCAGGAGGGAACCGATGGTAGAGTAAACATGACTTTGAATTCGAAACTTTGACCCAGACGAAAGCATAAGGATGCTGCGTCTAGATACAGTGTACGCTATTTTCGATCGAGGCACTCGATCGGCCCCCAAGAGAAGTTAAATTTCGACCTCATTAGTATCTTAAGCTTGTGGCGGCAGTGTCTCTCGTATAAAGGCCATTTTCGTTAGCCCCCTCTTCCTCAGCTGTTGCCCATCACCTTTTCACCAAGTATCTGTTCGACGAAAGGTGTGCACATTCTGGTTTAAAAACATACTATGCTCCTGCAAGCTCACAGATATCACTACTGCTAGCACAATGGATCAAACATCGTTCATTAACGATTCGGTCCCAGGCCTCATCCAGGCATGCCGGGATAGAAAAGTTCATCAACTGTTGGACAGCTTCTTGCTCGCTTTTTTCAAACGCTTCCCTTGCGACGAGGAAACCCCTCTCGCAATCAAGGAGACTTACCTCAGAGAAAAGGTATTCTTAATCTGCTATCAACTTTCTACAGACTCTAATCGTATTAGGCTGTTGTCGACAGGCTCCTCGCTGCTGCACACGGCTCCCCTCTACTGAGGGAGGCCATTGAGGGCCTCTCCGAGTTTTGGCTGATTCGGATCTTCAAGTTGGAAAGCGGCGATATGACGGTGAGTTCAGAGTCAGGGTTATGACCAAAGAGCTTCAGATCTGATTCCGACTGTTGCTTAGAATACTGAGGATGTCAGCGAGGTCAACTGCCTCTCGGATGCCGAATTTGCCGTCGCCTCTGAAGAATATGATATGGAAATGGATAGACGGTACAGGAGACGTTTGGGTCTTGCAGACCAGTGTGGTTGCCTGAGTGCTTTCGGGTATGATGAAGATGGCGATATCCGTCACTTTGGATGTTGAATGACTTGTATAAGTACATGAATTTCGTGCTGTATCGCTGAGTTCACCCCTCATGGGTCTTAATTTCATCTGGGAACATCTATCAGAAATTGAGAGGCAACTCAACTGAGAACCCCGACCGTTTCCGACATCCTCCAGATATCTCCTCGAGGTGAGCTTGTCGAGGTGATTGCAGGCGTGCTTGCCCTTCGGTAGGCTCCCAGACGCAGGCAGTGTTCAGTGAACGCTGGTTTACTTATATAAACGCCTCATCCCCTCGATGATATGTCCCTGTTGACCCAAGGGTGTGTACTGTCATTTTGAACGTTTCTGAGAACTAACGACTCCAGCAGCATATAATGAGCACCCGAATAACACGTCTTGGATATCGAGGTCAACATTCACATATATGGATCCAGTATTTCTGCTTGGCTCCGAGTCGAAGGTCGAGCAAATCGCTCATGACTAATTTCTACTACTTTAGGATGCAGATTGGGAGAGGACGTAAAGAGTAGCGCATTCGGTACGTATATCCTCCATAACTTGGGGTGAGGACTCAATCCGAATCTACTAGTATGTCAACCGGTTTTCTGGCGCCAAACGTCGCCATCTCTTCTTTGAATCACTTCTTCGTACGTTTTTCCAACAGTTTTTCCTTTTTTCATGGTGCCAATCATCTGCATAGGAAAGGAATATACCTGGGTACCCAGGTTATAAGCCCCGTTTGCCAGGCCATTTCTGGTCTTGTGGCTCCGATCGTGAGTCAGTCTCGCTGTTTGCCAACTATTATATCGTTGTAAAACTTTCTATTTTTCAGCTATTTTGAGAACTATACCGCAGAGTCCGGAGATATCAGGTCATGGTTCTGTATGGTGGGCGGCACTGGACAAATAAACTGTGATGTTTTTTGACCTAAATTTCTACATCTGCAGATCGAAAAATCGTTTTGCACAAAACAAATCGGTCACATGACTGAAATAATTTCGTTCCATCTGATCTTGATTTTGATTTAGGTAATCAAAGCTGAGCGCCGACTACTTACCCTGAAGCTGCGCTATGTTGTCAGAAGTTCTTGAAACATAGGGCGGCACCATCCATCTGGTAGCATCGTAGCAACTCGCACCAGCTGGTGGTTAGCGCTGTGGCTGTGGCCACGGTCTAATTTAAGCGGCCCGCAGGAGTGAGCCATATCAAAAGCCCGACGATGTTCTTCTAAACCAACGAGAGCCAGGTTGAAATCAATGATTTGATGTAAAAAAAAAAGAGACTAACATATGTTACAATGTATATTTGTCAGTGGTCTGAGGATGCTCTCCCAGAATGAAAATTCACGCCTGCTGAACGCATTTCAGTACAATACGCATGGCAGCAGTGAACTATCGTTATTCTACTGCGAAGTGTCAGTGTGTCTCAGGACTTATTTTACAGTTTAATCGAATATAACTGTCAGTACCCCAATCAGGCCTTGCAGGCGACAGCAGATCGAATGAGCGCTAAAAGAAGCGCCTAACAATTGCTTGCCGAATTAGGCAAGTCGTTGATGACGGCACAGTGTACTTAGTAGCACCATCACGGCGGTCTATCAATATATCAATGCCGACCATGTTTTTGAGGTTTCAAGCAGCGTTACGAAAGAAATGTGATTATAAGTCAATATATTCAAAATCAAAAGTGCGTGATTGACAGTTGTGGACGGCTTCTAAATCGATCTCGACGAGATGAAGAAAATTCTAGTCACATGATGGAATTTTTCGCTCAAAACTAAAGTAAATAATTTTGTCCAATGGTGCCCCTCATAGTTCTGGATCTCTTGGTTTATTCTCGGACCACTCTTCCAATTACCTTCAACATCTTCGTACAATTACTGGAATGTCGTGACGTACGGATCGTGGCTATCATCACTGAACTCGTTTTCGAGTCTACGGATTAGTCTCAAGGCGGAGAGCCAGGCAGCGACGGGAGACCAACTTCCAACCCCCTTGAAATCACATCTTAAGCTGCCTCAGTTTCGAGTGGTTATGAGGAGCACACGTTCAACGGTAATCATACAACGAGTTGTCATCTCCGCCTTGAGCTATGCACCCACTGCCGAAATAGATTCCCCGTACCAGTTCATGAAATCTGACGCCTTCGAAGTTCAACTCAAACGATCAGTCATCCATACGTCAACCTCGCTGTTAGCCGCCCAGTGTCATCCTTGTCCAATGAATCGTTGCGGGAACCGATGCTCGACGGTACACATATCATATCGATACGATGACTGCCTTTTCTGCTCAAAGTCTGGCCATCATTACGCACATTGTCCGGACGCCAATCGCTACATTCAGCTCGGACGTTGCAAGCGCAATGCACGCAACCACATCAACTCACCGAATGGAATTATGGTCACCTCTTCCGTAGGCGCCGGACGCAATCTGAAGGAACGCATCGACAATTGGCACCGTGCCAACGATCCACGTTTGGTATCCACGAGAATTGCCTTTCAGAAACCTGTGGCGTATGCATCACCAATCTTAGCGACCTCTCACTTCCGAACCCATTCCTGACTCTACTTCATGGACGGACATAAAATTAGCAAATAAGCTCGAGAACACGGAAGATTTACCACCCCCAAAGTTATTTTAGATAAATCGGAGACACTAATTTCTCCCTATTATGACAGGCACACACCAATCGCACGCGTCGCTCTTATCGTATTCTCGCATCGATTCTTGCGTCGACATCACGATCCGCTCAGCCACCTGCGTATGGCCTGTATCTGGATGTTATAATCATCCCATACCAGTGTCACTGGCCAGCCAAATTTGTGTAGCGTCTAAGTTCTTTATCGTTTAATGTTCACGGTATTTTGTAAATACCGCATGTATGCTGCGTCAGTTGAGTCCAGTATATATATCAATATTTATGCAACGGATAGTCCATTGAGAGATGGCCACTTTCAGTAATCACTCAAGGCGACCAGCTTGCACACACGAAACTAGTGAGGAGGACCGCTAGTGCATTTAATGACGAAACCCAGAATGGAATGCCCGAGAACGATCCCAACACTACACAGAAATGAGAGTGCGCTTGAACAGCAGGTCTAGAATGAACGCACCTGCGTCGACAATTCCACTGAATCATATGAATCTGGTAAAGGGGATACAAGTAGTCGAACACGGATTGCTAGGACCGTCAGTGCATTTAGTGATGAGACCCAGAGTGGATTGAACCAGGAATGAACCCCAAAACTACGCAGGATGAGAGTGTGCTCAAAAATGAGATTTAGAGTGACATACCTTTGCCGATAGATCCACCGAACTGGCCTGTTTTTTGCCGGAAACATTCAGAACAAAGGGCAAATAATGACATCCCTGAAGTAGAGTCAGTTGATTGAATCAAGTAGCGATATCTAGAGTAGACTTACCATTCAAATTGTGAGCAATCTCACTGACCACACCGATGGGGCAACAGTCAATAACAAGTATTATACTCGGGGGCTACTGGAGTGGCGGTTGGTAGAATTGCGATGCGGTCATTTGTAATGAAAGCAAGACGATCGTTAAATAATGAACAGACGATAACGAGTACTAAGAACCAGAGGACAGGTGCAGACGGAACGTTATGTACATGATAATTGACCAGGACACATTGCTCATAAAATTAGATGTTATTTTTTTTCTGAAAGTTTCCGCAGCCAAACCAGTCAACCTTTGGTCGACGAACTAGTCAATTTGTGCACCAGAACCATCTCGCGGTCGATCTTCCTCCCTTTCTTGTCAGCATAGTATAATTAGTTCACCGTGAGACCTGAATGTTTAGCGAAGGCGATGGTGACGAATGCACGTTGACGAGGGTCTATCTAAGAGGTCCTCTTTCCATCCTGCCCTTGCATCGGTTGAGTGCGATTTGACCTGAGTGAATTTCCAGAGGTAAAAGCCGAGAAGAGTATCGTTGGTCCAGCAACCGCAATGTAGATCGTTGCCGGCTTTAACCTCGTTTTCAGTTCCAGATTCGTCATTGTTGTCCTCTTCTTCTTCGCCTCCTCCTTCACCTGCTTTGATACAGCTGTTCATGGATATGCCACACCAGTGTCCTTGACATGGGGGGGTTCGTCACTCAACGCATGATCGTTGCAATACTTTAAAGAGGTATGGCGTAAATGGTAAAAGCACAGAATATTGTGTACCCTTGTCGTTCAACACGCGAGAGCAAGCTGGCGAGAGTGTAACCCAACGCAGGGTCATGAATGAAGCCTAGCGACGTGCCCATTGACGGAGATAAGAAGGGCACCCCGGTCTCAATGTACTTTCCAGTGCTTCTTGTCCTCGAACTACGACATGTAAGTAACGACGAAAATATAACTGGAAGGTGAACTTACGACGGAGACTTTTCTTTTGTTTCAGATACAAGTCCTTCCAGAATTTGATAGGCTTTAGAATAAGCTCCAACTGGTTGACGTGTTTGTTAATACATAAAATGGCATAGTCAAGTTAGGCATACCTCCGACTTAACCGTTGCCGGCTTTCGATTTCATTTCGGGGATGGGGCGTGGGGCGGAGCATGACAATCGCAATTCATGCACTTTTGCTTTTCGGCAAGCCGTCTGCATGGGGTGCCGATCGTTGATGGAGCTAAATATGAACTGAGTACTGTGTTGCAAGAAATACACGATAGACCTACTTTCCCGGAAGATTGCCGGTGAGATGTCGACAAGGCACTCGTAGCAAGGTCCTGGGGATGGATGGGGTCCTGAGGTGTAGAAATGCCCGATGAGGTCGTTGGAGACCCTTTGGAGACGTTAGGCTGTTGAGTCGCGGCACTAGCAGAAGAATCTGGGGTAGGCTGGGGACAAGCCAATTTCTGAGGCATAGCGACACCTGAGGGATTCATGTCAGGATCCTGGGGACAAGCGGATTGCCGAGGTGTAGCGACACCTGAGGGATTTGTGGCGGGATCCTGACGAGCGATGGGGCTCTGAGGCGCCGAAATGCCCGAGGGAGTTGTTGAGCCTTCAGAAGGGTTGGGCTGCTGAGTTGCAGCACCAACTACTAAAGCGCTCGGGGTAAAATTCTGCGGATGAGCGGGATGCAGAGGTGTAGCGACACCTGAAGGATTCGTGTCAGGATCCTGACGAGCAACGGGGTACTGAGGCGTCGAAGGACCGGAGGGCCGGAAGAAGTTGCGAGCCTTCGGAAGGGTTGGGCTGCTGAGTTGTAGCACCAATTAAAGCGCTCGAGATAAGATTCTGCGGAAGAGTGGGATAGGGAGTTGTAGTGACATCTAGAGGATTCGTAGTGGGATCCCGGGGATGAATATGTCGGGAAGTAGTGCCGCCCATGTCAGTCTCGCTAATGTCCTTAGCCTGGAGTGACAACGGAAGTTAGACACTCATCGCGGTCAAAATGAAAACTAAATCCATACCGTCTTCGTTTCTTCTAGACATTGGTATCAGCACTTTGTGCTGCGGATCGTTTGTTGGGTGTCTTGTAGCCCATCTTACTGAGCTGTGCTGCAACCTGTTTGATTCGCTTGTCGTTCTTGTTATACTCGGCCAGGAGCGACGCATGTGCCCCCTTCGCTATCTTCATGTTCTCCTTTTCTGTTGCCAGGATATGGAAGTTAGAAAATGTCATAGAAAAGGCTGTAACCGTACCTCCTGGACCTCGCGAGTCGCGATATGCTTCAGACTTCTTGAGACTGATCGCATTGCCCTATTCCTTCAACTCCCAAGAAGATTCTGGAGATCTTCGATTGGGAATCAAATGAGCAGAGATTTGATGAACGATAAGATGTCTTACCAGTAGCACTTTCATTAAGTTTGAGCTCGTTGCTAGCCACGGTGGAGGCCATGAAAGGTAAAAAGATCAGTAGGTCAGGGCAAAAAAGCAGTTACGGCGTTCTCAAGGTTATCAGATTCTGAAGAGCGTCGCCAGTTATTAGAGTCACTGGACAAGCTAATTTATCGCTGATACGATTTCTGACTCCATGATAGGCTAATCGCAAGAATTCTTCGAGGAACGATTCAGCAACGCTCTAAAAAAATCTGCATTCAGATTGAGACACCTTGAGAAAGATACAGCGGGACACCACCTTAATGATTCTCCTGGCTTTGTGTCGAGCAAATAGAGTACCATAAGGGCCCACAACAAGCGCCGATGACTGTAATTTTTCGGAATCGAATGGCGACTCGCCCTGACAGAGACGAAGCTCTAACTTATAGAGCCATTCTCATCGACTAATTTCGGGAGAAATAAGACTCCGGCTTCAAGAGGACGGAGCAAGCATTGATGACTGTAAAAGGTTGGTAAGGTCTCAGGAATCTGATAGAAACTACGTACCGAGAGAGATAACAGTAAATTATACCCCCAGAGCCATTCTTGCAGCCGACCATCCAGGGTAACAGGGTTCCGAGGAGACCATAAACGGTTGGTAAAATATTTGAAATTGAATATAGCAATATTATGATGAGAGATGGATCTGACTTTATCTTGCAGAGCTGCTCCCCAGGCCGGATGTTTTGAGCGACATGATTCCGAGAGGACCACGTAGCAAACAGAGACAACTGTAAAAGGTTGTTAAATTTAATAAATTTCGATATCGCATCAACGCACCGAGAGAGATGGGACCATACGAAGCTGTTCTCCTGGCCTAATGGCACTAATGACATAGCTGCGAAACCAGATATTGAGCTGTCTCGTAGACAGCTGAAAATGGTCGGTACAATGCATCGAACAAGAGATCAGTCCAATTGGTAGAGGCATCTAACGGTCAAGCAGGTCAGCCTCAAGTCTATACGACATTTTGTTACACGTACCTCCAAGGCTGCAACAATTCCATAGTTTCCAGTGTTTCGACATGACGTGCCATGAAAGAGAAGTTTCTGAGCAATTGTGCTGCAGAAATGCGGTATATGGGCAATCGATTGTGGTGGACGCTGGCAACGGTGGCAGTCACAGCGCGCGTTCTCATTGTAATCGTGTACGGTGTCCTACGGTTACCGAAGTTTGAAATCCTAGGCCCAGCCAACTACCCACGTGCCCGGACCTCGCCGAGGGTTTCTCACAACCACCTTCAGCCGCCTATCCCATCGTTGCGCATATGAGTAGTCTGACTAGTAGATACTGAGATAAGTTAGTATACTTTCGAGTAGTGCTAGACCATTAGTTTATTTGCTTTGTACTTAATCAGTAGGCTTGCTTGCGAAATGTGATTTTAAGTACCTGACGATTTCCCACACTTATCATGTAAGAATTCACGCACTGCGTGTCATTGAGCATCCGGCTGTCA
>Ga0247737_1000721_pt1 | contig 13688 bp, 19 predicted proteins | sample UWRJL028104C2_FD_180937 | JGI IMG/M metagenome (GOLD analysis project Ga0247737, IMG submission 180937) | Plant litter microbial communities from Arlington Agricultural Research Station in Wisconsin, United States - UWRJ-L028-104C-2 | ecosystem: Environmental > Terrestrial > Plant litter >...
GACGTTATTCGTTTATCGCACGAGCCCAGACCAGACTCGGGAGCACGTACCAGCACACCACCCAGCAAGCAAGGGCATTGTAGGCCATCATCATCATTCGCCTCACCAGCCGAGTCCAGCCTACGTGAGAGGAACAGGAAATCCCCTTGATATGATAGAAGAGCAACTGTCGTACAAAGGCACTCCAGCCGTGTGGTGATGTGCATAGGATAGCCTTTGTTGCACGATGCTACTTCGAGGGATTTTAGGTTTCGCATCGCTCCCGCCTACTACATATTGTATTGGCTCAACGTGACGACATAGAAGCATTCTGGAAGATCTAAGACTACAGTGATTGGAGAGGCTCGGCATATCGATGGCACGCTCCTTGTCCCTGCTCCTCCTGATCCATCGTGTGGTTGATGCGTAGTCGATGCATAACTTGGCGCCACTGGCTTCGGAAAGCCCGTTATAATTCGAAGCTACTTATTACCCCAGACAAATCCTCCTTAGATTACAAGTCAATAATAAGTATGGAACCGTAACGTTGCCACGAGTTTGTGGAAATTTAGGAAGGTCATCGGAAAGCTTCAGCGCTTGTCTCAAACCTCTATCTCCAATTAGGAGAATAAAACGGACCGATTGTACCTATAATACCTCCGCATAGATCGGACTTAAGACCACCAAAGCAAATTGCCTTGTGGAATTGGAAATTGTGGGGATGGAGGGAGGGAAAGGTCCTCACGAGTCCGTCTCTACATGACATTTCGTGATGAGCATATCTAGCTAGGCTCCTGCATGCAAGTTGATACCGGATCCCTCAAGCACCTTCCAATTTTATATCGAGACGGCCTCTATCAAACCGATCTGATCCTTTCTTCCATTATCTGGGAGTCTTGAGCAGTTGCACATTGTGCCCCAGTTGCACAGGAGACAAAGGTGCACAAGAAAGGCACGAGTGATGTGGCGGATGGAATGTGATAATTGAGACTATCTTGAGACTACAGTACTTGAGACTCGAAAGCTAGAGCAGAATTGAGGACTGTGCGCACAGCTGGGGATAATATATATCCTTTTTGGCGCTTGCACTTGCTGGTCTCACTCTCCGAATAATGGTTCGTCCTAAAAATGCCAAAGTCGAACCCTATTTTTAGCAGACGGGGCACCATTCCATCTAGCACAAGCTTAATTTCAACGTCAGCCTGCAGCTATGTGCACCATTGTTCCTGGACCCGAAAATCAGCACGAGGAGAATGTGTGAAATGTCATGTCTACGCGTTTTCGGCCGTTCAGTAGGGTATTACAGAAGCTCTGGCGCACTTTGGCGGATAAAGGGAACAACGTGCAGCAGCTCTCGAAAACGACAAGGGGCAAACCAAAAGAGGATCAACTTGCATGAAAGCTAACCGGGGCCCCATCGAGCTTGATGGAGCTTGGCTCGTAACACTGTGCCGTTGACCTTCGTAGTCTTGCGAGTGCTTGGCCTGGAGAAAGATGTCTCACTGCATCACGACCACGTTTTCACTTACCATGCTTCTTTTTGATTTTACCCAGGTTTGTGCTCATGTCGTTCGTGATGTGGAGAGCAGCCATGGGCTTGCATGATCGAACCGGGACAACTTTGGTAGTGCAACATATGCCAAACCTGGTCTATGGATACACCGCAGTGATTGCCAGGCTGAGTTTGACTTTTAACGTGTTTTCAGACAGGTACATTGTTGCCATAGCGGCGCCTCAGGATTCTTACACACAAATGGGACGACCTAGGACAATTCGGGGAACGCCGTGCGTGTCGGTAGTTGAGGTGACGAGATCTAATCTCCTCCGGCTCTCTTATCTGCAAAATGATGCTGTGCCCGCGCGGCGTATATCAGGAACTAGTTGTATAATGTCTACAGTACTTAGCTTAGCAGAGCGACAGACGCGCCGTACATCATATATCGTGTACATGATCCTCTAGTCCCATCTCGGCCTTTTCTCCCGTGGGGAGAGGGGATCCTTGACCCTGTTCCGACGTATTGAATAAGTGTCATTAATAACTCTCCATGTCCTCCGTCCTCCGTGGACGGTCTAGGGTAACCAGATTACCCAGCTCGCTAGCTCGTTAGCTTGTCGAATTTTTCCCTTCGGTCCTGGCCTGCGCTTGAGGATTGATTCATGTTGTTCCGTTCCTTCGCTCACGAGCCGTGGTCGGGCCTCGGGGAATATCCTACGGTTCGACAGCGAACGGAAGGACGTGCCTGGGATATGTCCTGTGCTGTAACATCAGCAAAATCGAGGGGCAGGGTGCCTTTTTGCGGCCCGAGCAAGCGGGGAACGGAATACCACATCATGGGACGAGCGTTGGAGGCATTAGCTCGGACAAGCCCGCTTGCTTTCCTGCTCATTTCGTTCGGCGTGGGGGTGAGGCCTTGGGTTGGTTGGATTCCCGGTTGACTACGGCATTACAAAGACTTTACTCAGTGGAACTGTTGGTGTTTGCTGCAACGGCTGCCCTCTGTGCGCAAATTCACCACTATTGATACCTGAACACTGGTATGTTCTTTCTATATTCACAAACTTCGAAATATGATTGGTGTTAAAATGTTCTTGCTTCATCCCCATTCTAAACCTAGAATCCGGATTAGAATTATCTAAGTGGTCTGTGTATTATTTCTGGGTACTGTAGCAGCGGGTGTTGAAGCAAGTGAAAATTCAAGGGTATAGTGCCCTTGGAATATGTCAAAAGTTTTGAAAAGGTTTCATTAGAACTGCACTCTTAATTGTATGCCTTAAGCTGAAGTTTTTGAAATCACACCATCTAAGTTTCATATGCTAAAGTTCAGGCCAAGCTGGTAACTCCATCGTAAACCATTTGGCATCATCACTCAAATGCATTATTGTATCTATTATCTTCAACGTGGTCACTTAAGCAATGACTTCGTGAGGCTTCTCAATTCGAACCACGCCGGATAATTTTAGACTGCCCAAAACTTGGTTCTATTGGCAATTTAAAGCTTTCAGTTTGCAAGACCCTATATGTGGATACGTCGCCTTGGCCGATGGAGGTATTGAAAAACATGACCAGTTTTCCACCATCTCAATTTTCAACAGCAGCACGCTCCAGGAACAGAGGTGGGTCAAGTTCAAAACTTTTGCCGGAGCTCTCCACTGGCTATTGTTTTCTGAAAGTAAAAAAATTGCTGGTGAATGGTAACCTGTTCCACTATTGTTGCTTCTAGCTATCTGCTTTTCTGAACCCCTGCTCAGATCTTTTACATTCTGATATCTTGGTAGTCGATATTGGGCTTCAGATATATGTTTTTTTTCATGTGCCGTTATTGTTTACTTACGCTAATGCCGCGGTTGTTCGGACTGGCTTGTTATTTGGTCTTTTTACCAAGTAGAAACTACATTAAATGTCTCAGACTTCACAAAGCCCTGGTTAGAAATCCTAGTCTAGGTCTTTCTCATTCAAATATGCTAATGCATATTGATTATCCGTTATTCTTTTTTTCCTGGTCTTGACTTTCTTCAGCTCTCCTTCGCCTGAGGTTGTATCTCCTTCCCCTTCTTCCTCTTCTGTTCTTCTTCTTCTTCTTCTCTAAAGACAACAGGAAGCATATAAAGAACAAACACATCTATCCAGAGCTCTGGCGATGTAAATAGTTCTAATGTTCGAATCGCTCACCTCACAAGCTTGACTCGGGTGACTTGGAAGATTTGAAAGACTTGAGGGGGACTGTCCACTTACTTGTGGATATGCACCCAGCAGGTAAATATCCATTTGCATAGCGTCATGTACAAGCTCCTCCAGCAACTCTCCCAACTCACCGTACAGTTTTATCCACTGCACTGTGGGATTCCTGCACAGTTAAGTGGCCACCTGTTGCATGGGGAATATATGCCTGATTTGGGGCTCTCTTCACCCATGACGCCGGTCTTCTTGTTGACCCAGCTCAACGAACCCCTCAAGGACAAGACTATCTATCTCTGGACTCCCCAATTTCGCATACGTGTTACCAAAAATAACATCGGCAAAAAGGGGTGATTCGCTTCGTTGACTACCTTCGTACGTATTCACGTTGTATTACCCCGCATTTACCAAGCCTTTGTATAGTGAACAGTGAACGTGGAAAATACTTCCTAATGTGAAACCATTCAGGAAACCTATTGGGACTTTGGCCTATTTGATTCCATACTTGTATCTTTACCATCCACTTTTCTTTGTTGTATCAGACACTTACCAGGTAAACAGTCACAAGAGCACCGGAGGGTTATTCAGATAGAAGCCCGCTATCAGCGCCGATGATAGGGGTTCAATAGAACACATACAGTACTGTAATAACATTCCGGTTGAGGCGGGGTAACACATCAACGCCGAACCAAGTCCGAGTCATCCCCGACACAGAATACGTAGCCAGAGCATATGCTGTACTGTACCATACTATACTGAGCTGTACGGTGTTTATACTGTGTTGTACTACACTACTGTTACTGGGCTGAGCTACCCCTCAATCGTTTGTCAATAAAGAACATAGAATAGATGCATATATGTCAACGTCACACAGCCCGTTACCCCTCATGGATGGCGAAAACGGTACTTTTTACGTAGCTCGCAAATGTTCAATTGAAAGCGGGCTACAGTTGTATCTCATATTTAACGTTCTGTAAGAATGCATTAGCACTTGGGTAGTTCTAGTTAGTGGAATTACAAGCTCCCTTACTCAGTTCGCCGTGAATAGAGCTCCTGTGGAACCCCGAGCTTCGTCCCAGAGCTTCAGAAGATACCGAGAAGTGACTAGTGATTGACAAACAGCTTCGGAGACGTGGGACAGACCTCACGGTTCGATGTCAGACTCCCAAAGAGGGAAGAAGAGGGGAAACAGTGACACCATAAATTGGCTTTGGCTATTTGAGCATGTTGATCTCGGTGCCGTATATAAGAGGGTGTTCCCGCCAACCGCTTGCTTTTTGTTTATACCACTTGCAAACTTAAATCTGGACTGCCATTAATTGATCAAAACACCACCTCTAGTAAACAGAGCTATTGTTGAACAAAGGTACGTCTTTGTTGGCACCACTCCAAGCAGCGCGGGAGTGTTTGATTTTGCAATGGCAACTTCACATAAACAAACTATTTGGCTAACCATGTTATTGTTACAGCTCTCGTACCAAAACACAACCCCAATCTCCAACACACATTCACAATGGTACTGCTCACCCGTTCCCTCCTCACTGCACATTCTGCCAGGCAATTGTCCTCCAAATTAGCGCGATTAGCATGCACAAACCCTACGCGACAGTTCTCTGCATTTGCGAGGCGATCTGCATCCTCACAACATGCCAGACCTCTGCCACCACGAAGCACCCCTCACATAACAAACATTCGGGGAATCACATCGCTGACAGGAAAACGTGAAAAGGTCAAGGTACTTCTTGTACTATACGATGGTGGCAAGCACGCCGAAGATGTACGTACTCCTTGGTTATTGCTCAAGCTTCAATTGCTGATGTAGACAACCAGGTCCCAGAACTTCTAGGCACAACCGAAAACGAATTAGGTATCCGCTCCTGGCTAGAAGAGCAAGGCCACACACTGGTCACCACCTCGGACAAAGAAGGCGAGAACTCAAAGTTTGATCAAGAGCTTGTCGATGCCGAAATCATCATCACTACTCCGTACGTAGCCAATTTCCCGCTGTCGGATCATGAACCCAAGCTAACATCCCTAGTTTCCACCCTGGATACCTCACCGCTGAGCGTCTCGCCAAAGCCAAAAAGCTCAAGATTGCCATCACAGCGGGTATTGGAAGTGATCACGTTGATCTAAATGCCGCCAACACCACGAATGGAGGAATAACAGTCGCCGAAGTTACCGGCTCCAATGTCGTTTCCGTAGCCGAACACGTTGTCATGACCATCCTCGTCTTGGTCCGTAACTTCGTTCCTGCACACGAGCAAATCCAAGCTGGTGAATGGGATGTTGCAGCCGCCGCAAAGAACGAGTTCGATCTCGAAGGTAAGGTTGTCGGCACAGTTGCTGTCGGCCGTATCGGTGAGCGTGTTCTCCGTCGTCTCAAGCCATTTGACTGCAAGGAACTTTTGTACTTTGACTACCAGCCATTGAGCGCTGAGGTGGAGAAGGAGATTGGATGTCGCCGTGTAGAGAACCTCGAGGAGATGTTGGCACAATGTGATGTTGTCACCATCAATTGCCCTCTCCACGAGAAGACCCGCGGATTATTCAACGCCGAGCTCATCTCTAAGATGAAGAAGGGATCATGGCTCGTGAACACTGCTCGCGGTGCTATTGTCGTCAAGGAGGATGTTGCCGCCGCCCTCAAGTCCGGTCACCTGAGAGGTTATGGAGGTGATGTATGGTTCCCACAACCAGCACCCAAGGATCACCCATTGAGATACGCCAAGAACCCATTCGGAGGTGGAAATGCAATGGTACCCCACATGAGTGGAACCAGTCTCGACGCACAGAAGAGATATGCGGATGGTACCAAGGCAATCTTGGAGAGCTACCTAAGCGGAAAGTTCGATTACCGGCCGCAGGATCTGATTGTACACGGAGGGGACTATGCCACTAAAGCTTATGGATTGAGAAAGTAGTAGGGCAAAATATTATGGAAACGGTTGTATTTGATAGCTTATTTTTGAAAGGGCATGGGTGGATTGGGCAATGAATGAAAGTCATGAATACATTATTACATCTTACTTCCTAATCTCTGGTTCGTGAAGAAATGTGTGGAATACAAGGATTTCGAAGAGAGTTTATTGAATTATAAATCTTGTATTTCGGTAAGAGGTAGAGAAAATATATTGAAAGGAATGGTGGATGGTTTGAACAACTGAGAACAAATTGTTAAGTAGCAGCTGGCCGTAAATCTTACCACTAACCTCATTCATTTCTCCTACAATACTATGCTATACACTTACTGTATTCTAAAAATAAAAGATCGACCGTTTTATAACTTGTTATTTACAATTAGGGACGACATAGCGAAGTATATACCAGTCATTAGTATCACGTGATACTGAATCAATGACTCATTCCGTATGTGAACGTTAAGATTTTCTATGAAGCCTTTAGCTAGGATGATCTTCAGAGAGTACTTGAAGCTATTTAAAGCACCGAAGTCTATACTATAAATTCCACAGAGCGGCGAAACCGAGAACCGGTGAAATAGACACGTGATTTGCATCCTGTCTAGCACAAAGAGTTCCGAGTCTCCAATTTTTGCCCAACGACCACCTCACGATCCTGCGCTTTGTGTACTCAACCTTTGCCTGTGGAATCTATACGAAAGAAGATAGACTTGATTTCTTTTGGCATTGTGTTGTTCTTGTTGGCGGCGGAGGAAGAAAGTATTTGCTCCCAAAGACAGACGGACGAACGCCAAATGGTATCCATGTCAACTGATGCGAATGCCGATGACAACGAAGCTGAGGTATGGAAAACACCCCTGTTCGTTCTATATGCCAAGCTACGCGTCTAGCCTCCATTTTTAAGCCACCTGTTGCCTCAGTTCTTGATATTTGTGGATATATATAGAGATAGTGCGGGTTCGGTGACTAGATTCGTTGATATCTAGCAAAGCTGACGAGGTTTTCTAGATCCTAGGTACAAATCTTCGCGCGAGTTGTCTTCGCGTTATAGATGAGGTTAATCAATTTGAGTGAGTCTTTTCTATATTCGAATAAGTCCATTTAAGGTGTTCGTAGTAATAATGACTGCGCAGGGAGTGTATGAGGGAGAATCCGCATGAGATAGATGGGAATATTGAGCTGGGCTTTTTCAAGTCGGAGTTGAACTCGGAGCTGAGTAGACTTGATAAAGTAAGCTCTTTTCTCTTTTGTCTGTTTTCCTTGGGAGAAGGGGTTAGGGGGAAAGGAAAGTGCTGCTTGTTATTCCGGCGGTTTTGATCTTTCGGCATAGGATTACTGTTCTGTTTGAGAACTGCTAAGTCGTTACTATACGGACAATGGAGTGCACACTCATTTCCGCCTTTGAAGCTGGATGCTTAGGTAGATGCTTTGAGGCGGAATTCCTCACTGACTGGATTTCCTCAGCTCGCGAAACAAGACCCAACATTTCGGACCAACATTAATCATCTCAGAGCCAGCAATCATGTGTTTGATGAAGCTGTCTGGTCTATTGCAAAAACCTGTCAGGGTGTGACCGCTATTAGAAAGCTGAATATCAAGAAGCACCGCCAGGCTAAGCATGACTGTAGCGCGAATATAAGTCGACAGGCAGAGTCCCATACAAGAACGGATATCATTGCCCAGAACGGAGCGGAGTGGATCAAAGTTTGTATGGTAACCACCAAGCGGATGCTATGGGATTTAGTAAGTCTGCCAGAAGTCAAAGTCATATTTGGAGATCAAACCTAGCATCTAACTGCATGAAACGCAAAGCATCCTCCCTAGAGAGAGGCAAGATACTGACTGCGATACTGTCAGACAAAATTGGGCTACGGTGGCTTCCAGGGGGAGGAAAGTGATGAGGGCAGTGACTTCGAGCAAGAGGACGAACAGTCAAGGGAGGATGAATTACTAGATTTAGTTCTCGTGAAACAAGTGAAGGAGCTGATAGAAATTTCCCGGTCCAAAGTTGAGTTTCGCCGTCCGACTATCCGCCTTCTGCTGCCCAGAATTCAAGAAAGCCAAGCCCCGGCATATGTTGCACACGTCTTGAAAACAATAAGAAGCCTAGGTAAGTTTTTCTGAATTGAATACCTACGATTATATTTCCCTGCAATGTCAGCCAGTGGTATGAGATGTGTCGACTATTGCGATCCAAACATATCTCCGTTGTGGGAAAATGCTTGTCATAGTGCAAGTTGAAGTTATGATTTGAAGAGCTTGAGTCTTGGATCTCTCCAAAAAGGACTCGTCCATCTTGATTATTTTGTCAACCGCTAATGGTTCGATACTTCTAGGGGTTATTGTTCACACAAAAGACAATCTTCCAGCTTCGCCCGTAATGACAAAAGATATTGCCCTAAAGATGGCACCTAACAGATTCGGCACATTTACACATATCCTGAATATGGACTGCACTCTACTCATATCTTTCTGTAGTGATATTTCACATGGAGGAGTCGAGATTCAGGAATGGTACGCTTGATTTTCAAACTTCTAGTGTTCTTCTAGCCAGATAAAATGACTTGGAGTTTTAAGAATCCTTGATTCTGGTGACAACATGCTTCTCTACATCCTTTGCTGACGTACATCTATAGGCACAGCACTTCGACGAAAAATCACATCAAAGTCGAGCTGGAAGAGCCACTCCTTGCTAACAAAATATGGCGAGCGCTCAAGGATCATCCTTTAGTGTGCACGCGAGAAGCTTTTGAAAAGCTCAAAGAGGTAGTAACCATAATCGGGACAGCTTCAGAGAAAAGAAGAGCAGTTTTGATGTTCGAGCCCGACGGTCCAGACATGACGCCGGACCAGAGAAGGAAGGAATTGCAAGAGCTATCTAATTACATTATTCCATCCACATGGAAGCTTCCAATCGTGGTAAACGACGAAAACCATGCAGCTGCGTTGAGAGCATCGCTCCCAGCCACGGTATTTGACAAGATCGAGGAGGATCTGACCGAGATGAGCGCCACGACGTGGTCAACAATATGTTATGGATGGAACGCTGAGATCACGACATTGAGCTCGAATAAGGAGGCGCTAAATAAGGTCCGGCGGTCCATTGCGAATCATCGTGGTGATGATGATTCGATTATCGGGCCTGAGGTGTGGACATTTGCGCCTGCGAGGAATCTAGTAGGGGACTTTTATGTTAAAGATCGGTCTCTCGTTCCAGATTCATGGAATTCTAAGGCAAAGTAGAGGTCGTGTGAGAATCTAGACTAAGAATCATGCGAAACTACAATCAACCGCGTTTGTCAAGCTATTTAGATTTAAACTTCTGGTACTTGTGTTATGTTGAGCTCTTGTAACTAGATATCAGAGTGTTCTCTGGTAGTTCTAATGAATTTGAATCTAACCGTGAAACGAACAACGTATTTCGTGTCAGCATCTATTAATTAGTATTACAGGCATTAATCACATAGCTTTAACGCTAATGCTAATATGGCTAGCGTGATCACCATCCAACAAGTAAGCTCACTATCTCTCTGATTTGAGATGGGGTACAACTCCACAGATATACCAGTCGAAAACTTACTCGTCGTGAACCAATCTCGGCGTGGCCCTATTTGAGTCTCTTAACTAGGCACACAAACTTATCATGCAGAGTTTTGAATATCTAAGCCTTCCAGGCCAAAATAATCATATCAGGCTGCTTGATCTTCTTCCAGGCAACTTTGAAGATTCGATTACAATTCGGATCCGCAATGTCACTCTGGCAATACCCAATGAACTTGAGTCGAAGCGGATGGATTTGGACCAGTTGAAAGAATCGCTCCCGTCAGGCTGGCGAGCATATGAGACCATCGAAGGGAAGTTCATATTTGTAGATGAAGGTAATGGGGAGCCCCATTGGATTCATCCCAATGCAGATATCGACAGGTCATTATATGAGCTCCCAGCCTTTTCTCCTCGTGTGGCAACTCCATCATACGAAGCTCTGTCGTACACATGGGGGTCGTTGGACCGCCCACAGAAGATTCTAGTCGAAAACGACGATACGCTAAATGCTGCAATGAGTGAGCTTTTCATTTATTCAAACCTGGACGAGGCATTGCGTTACCTGCGATATACTGATGCTATCCGCACACTTTGGGTCGATGCAATTTGTATCAACCAGAAAGATGAGCAGGAGCGGAATGAAAAAGTGGTCAAAATGGCGGATATATATTCCTATGCTAGTCGAGTCATCGTCTGGCTAGGCTCTACTTTTGCAAACAGTCAAGAAGCTTTCTCTGTGTTGTCACATACGGGAAAGCAATGCGAATTCAGTAGTACGTTTGAAGTACTTGGACACCCAGATGCGACTGAAAAAGATTGGCATTCAAGTATGACAGAATTGCCCTACACGGAGGATGATTGCTTCGCTATAGCTGAGCTACTTGAACGCCCTTGGTTCTCGCGGCTCTGGGTTGTTCAAGACGTCCAGTTGGCCAATTTGCAAGCAGTGATAAAATGCGGGAAGGATGAGATGCTCTGGAACGAGTTCAGCAGAGCACTTCACTGTTTGGGCCAGAATAAGAATATTTTACCTGTTCTCAAGTCGCTAATTAAGGCACAGTTATTCCTTCTCATCCCTAATACTGACCTGACCTTCCCAAACCTGATCTACCAACACTGGGGGAAGCTCTGTTCAGATGGTAGAGATAGAATATATGGACTGCTTGGACTGGCGCCAGTAGAACTACGACAAATGATAAAATTACAGTACTCGGAGTCACCGGGCGTTGTTTTTCGGGATGCATTCCTAGCATGCGTTCAATACTATCAACGATTGGAATTTCTTCAATTTTGTTACTTGATGAATCACAGAGCTGGTATTCCAACCTGGGTGCCAGAATTATCGAGTGAAAAGCCAGACTTGAGTCACCTTGAACACCAATTCTCTGCTGGCTATAGTCAGGCATTCATCACGATACAAGCCCCAAATATGCTAGAGGTTTCCGGGATTGAATGCCATACCGTTAAGTCTCTCAGCTCACTGGCACCGAAAGAGTCAAATTTAGTTCTTGAGCATATCAGATACTATGCTCCCAAGCTGATGGCTGAGGTACAAGGCAAAAGTTCAAATTCGGTTTTGGAAATATTGGCTAGAACACTTGCAGTCGATGGCCTAAGCGACCGTTTTCTCGGTAGAGATTATCCTACTCTAGAGCGCTGGATGTCGGACGTAGAACGCAGTATCCTTGATTTTCAAGATTTTCTACCTGAAACTCTTGCTTACTTCAATGAGTGGTGTGTGGTGAATCTGGCTGGTAGGCCGTTCTTCATTACTGAAGATGGAACTCTTGGGCTAGGCCCACCAGAGACAGAACCAGGTGAATGGCCATCTTCATACATATCGTAAGTGCTTAACTTACCATCCTCTAGGCGACATTATATGTGTTATCTTAGGTACAGAATCACCAATGGTATTGCGTCCAGACGGTAAATCATACCAGGTCGTTGGCCAATGCTTTGTCACTAGCCTATCAGACGCCACAGCAATTCTAGGGCCGCTCCCAAAACCGTGGCAAGTGGTGTGCACTAATTATATCGGCAAAGGAATGCATCGTTTCTGCTATTTCAACACCTCCACAGCTGAGTATTCATTTGAAGATCCGCGCTTCGAAGAACGCTTGGATGATTGGGAATCAGTACCTGCAAGGCACAGATGCCTGTCAACTACCACATTTAGAAACCGAATCACTGGGCGGGTAATAAATTCGGATCCGAGATTTGAACTGGAGAATTTGAAGACTAGAGGTGTGGAATTAAGATCATTCGCGCTAACTTGAAATTACTAAGAATACGTGAAAGCTCTGATATTGGGTAGCTAATCTATAAATTGTATTATTAAATTTCCTCTGAGATCGAGATTGCTATCGTGACTATTTTATCCGTTTTTATCTACTTATACCATCCCAACTGGCTCGGCCGGCTGCGTGCTGTAGCTATTCTCAAAAATCCCGAAGCGCTTTCTCCGTCCACTCCCACAATTGTTTAGCAAACGTCTCACTTTTCGCAATCTCATCTAGTTGATCGTTACTCAAGACACCCACCGGCCTATAGAAAGCACCATTGATTAGCTCGGACTTTTTTGCACCAGCAGCTACCCAGAGCTGACTCATCCGTCCACGCTCCTCCGTCATTAAACGTATACCCATCAGAGCATTTAATCCATAAACAATAGCTTTATGTAAGTAACCCAAGCGGTTGACAAGGTCGGTTTTCACTACGCCCGGATGCACCGAAACTGATGTAATACTGGGGTATCGCCGCGCTAGCTCGGCAGCGTAAACTATATTTGCAAGTTTGCTTTGCCTATGTACCATGTTAGTGACTGCCAGGTAATTAAAGTGAAGAGCCGGTATACCCATAACGAATCCAACCCCCGAATGCCCCATCTTGAGTAGTTTTGATGGTGGAAAAGCTCACACCGTTTGCCGGATGACCTTTCCAACCATCGGAAGTTAAGCACACGATCCGGACATCGGAACTTGGAGATTTTGCAGTGGTGAGCATGAGGGGTAATAGTTCTTGAATAAGCATCGCATGTCCTAAGTGGTTGGTTGCAAACTGAATTTCATATCCATCCTTGCTCAGCGCAGGAGGGGATGCCATAATGCCCGCATTACACATCAACAAGTCCAATCGGCTGTGGCTGAACTTTCTCGCGGCAGCTTTGACAGATGCTAAAGAGCTGAGGTCCATCTCGATAAATGTGAGGCCTAGTGTTGGTTTTGTCGTCTTGATCTCGGCTATCAGTGACCCAGCAACCTCTTTATTCCTACCACTGAAATATATGTGTTCAGGGTCATGATGCGCGAGTGCCTTGACTGAAGCGGCTCCAAGTCCAGCAGTGCCTTGGGGTTCATTAGCTTCGCGGAGATCGATTAATTTATCTTCGAATACTTCTTACCACCCGTGATGAATATCACGCGTCCGGTCTGAGATGGTATATCGTTCTCTGGGACAAAATCCACGAAGCCTGACTGTGCACCCATACTCTCTATAGTTGGATTATTTTCGGTGGTGATGACTGAAGCGTTAAGACAGAGAAGAACAGATTTAACTCAAATTGACATTTC
>Ga0247737_1000723_pt1 | contig 13682 bp, 8 predicted proteins | sample UWRJL028104C2_FD_180937 | JGI IMG/M metagenome (GOLD analysis project Ga0247737, IMG submission 180937) | Plant litter microbial communities from Arlington Agricultural Research Station in Wisconsin, United States - UWRJ-L028-104C-2 | ecosystem: Environmental > Terrestrial > Plant litter >...
CGTGGCGCTGCTGCTCACGCTGGGGCTCGCCGGCACCGCCTTCGCGTGGTACTGGGTGCTCTCCCGCCACCTGGTGACCAGCCGGGTCGCGGCCTGGGTCGGCGGCCTGTGGTGCGGGTTCGCGCCGACGATGATCTCGCACGCCAACGGCCATGTGAATTTCGTCAGCCAGTGGTTGCTGCCGTTCATCGTCTGGCAGGTGCTGCGGCTACGTGAACCCGGCCGAGCCTGGCGCGGCGGGGTGATCCTCGGCCTGCTGATCGTGGTGCAGGTCTTCATCAACGAGGAGAGCCTGCTCTTCACCGCGCTCGCCCTGAGCGTCTTCGCCGTGGCTTACGCGGTGCTGGCCCCGTCGTGGAGCGACACGCGGCACCTGCTCTCCGGGGTCGGGGTCGCGGCCCTCGTCGCCGGCACCCTGCTGGCCTACCCGTTGTGGTTCCAGTTCCTGGCCCAGGGCAACTATCACGGGCAGCCGTTCGCCCCGGACGAATACGCGACCGATCTTGCCTCGCTGGTCGGATTCGCCCGGCAGTCGCTGGCCGGTAACGCGGAGCTGGCCCGGCAGATGAGTGTGAGCGGCACCGAGGACAACGTGTTCTTCGGCCCGGCCGGGTTCGTTCTGGTGGCCGCGTCGGTGGTGGTGCTGTGGCGTTCGGTGGCCGCCCGGGCCGCCGCGATCTCCGCGCTCGTGCTGCTGATCGCGTCGATGGGTCCCGAACTTGTCGTCCTCGGCCACGACACCGGCGTCCCGCTGCCGTTCGGCCTGATCAGCCACGTGCCGATCATCGACCTGGTGAGCGTGACCCGATTCGCGATGGTGCCCGCCACCATCGCCGGTGTGCTGCTCGCCCTGGCCACCGACCGGGTGTCGTCCTGCACACCGCGCGGGCGCCGGCTGTGGCAGGTGGCCCTGGTGCTCGCCCTCGTCCCGCTCTTCCCCAAGCCGTTGCCGGTCGTCGAGGCCGACCCGCTGCCGCCCTTCCTCACCCAGGGCATCTGGCGGCAATACGTCACCGATGACCGCAGTCTGGTGACGGTGCCGCTGCCCGAGGTCACGACCGGGCGCACGGGCATGCGCTGGGCGGCGTTGTCCGGGCTCGAGTTCCGGGTGCCGCGGGGCTACTTCATGGGCCCGGTCAACCCGCCTGCCGACCACACCGGCTCGTGGAACGCGCCCCGCCGGTTCACCTCCGACCTGCTCTGGCGGGTGCGCGAGTTCGGCGAACGCCCTCCGCTCACCGCCGGCGACAAGGCCCGCATCACCGAGGACCTGATCTTTTGGCGGGCGGCCGTCGTGGTGCTGATCCCGAACAGCCGCAACGAGGCCCCGCTGCTCGACACGCTGACCGCCGCTCTGGGGCCGCCGCAGCAGGTGGGCGGAGTCCGGCTCTGGGACGTACGCTATCTTGCGGTTCCCTCGTCAGAGTGATGACCGCCCCCGCCTGAACTGCGGGAATGCGCACGATGTGATGAGCGCTGCTCGTAGTCGACGCCGTCGGCGGCAAAACTTGTCGTACCCCCTGGCTAAAGTTGCCGCGGCTCTGTCGACTCAAACACCTGTACGGAGAGGCTGGCTGGTGGCCGACCGTTTGACTATCCGAGGCGCGCGCGAGCACAACCTGCGCGACGTCAACCTGGACTTGCCCCGCGACGCCCTGATCGTGTTCACCGGTCTGTCCGGCTCCGGCAAGTCCAGCCTCGCGTTCGACACGATCTTCGCCGAGGGACAGCGGCGCTACGTCGAGTCCCTCTCGTCGTACGCGAGGCAGTTCCTGGGGCAGATGGACAAGCCCGACGTCGACTTCATCGAGGGCCTGTCCCCGGCCGTCTCGATCGATCAGAAATCGACGTCGCGCAACCCCCGCTCGACTGTCGGCACCATCACCGAGGTCTACGACTACCTGCGCCTGCTCTACGCCCGCACCGGCATCCCGCACTGCCCGGTCTGCGGCGAGCGGATCAGCAAGCAGACGCCGCAGCAGATCGTCGACCGGGTCCTGGCGATGGACGAGGGCACCCGCTTCATGGTCCTTGCCCCGGTCATCCGCGGCCGCAAGGGCGAATACGTCGACCTCTTCGCCGAGCTGCAGGCCAAGGGCTACGCGCGGGCCCGGGTCGACGGCGTGGTTCACCCGTTGACCGAGCCGCCGAAGCTCAAGAAGCAGGAGAAACACACCATCGAGGTGGTGGTCGACCGGCTCAGCGTCAAGGCGGGCAGCAAGCAACGACTCACCGACTCGATCGAGTCGGCGCTCGGGCTGGCCGGCGGCATCGTCCTGCTCGATTTCGTCGACCTGCCCGAGGACGACCCGGGCCGCGAGCGGCGCTTCTCCGAGCACCTGGCCTGTCCGAACGACCACCCGCTGGCGATCGAGGACCTCGAGCCCCGGGTCTTCTCGTTCAACGCGCCCTACGGCGCGTGCCCCGAGTGCACCGGCCTGGGCACCAAGAAAGAGGTCGACCCCGAGCTGATCATCCCGGACGAGGAGCGGAGCATCCGTGCGGGCGCGATCCAGCCCTGGTCCGGCGGTCAGACTCAGGAATACTTCCTGCGTCTGCTCGAGGCGCTGGGCAAGGACCAGAAGTTCAGCATCGACACCCCGTGGCGCCAGCTGCCCACCCGGGTCCAGAAGATGGTGCTCCACGGCTCGGAGGACCAGGTCCACGTCCGATACCGGAACAAGTACGGGCGGGAGCGCTCCTACTACACCGGCTTCGAGGGTGTGGTGCAGTGGATCGAGCGTCGGCACAACGACACCGAGAGCGATTGGTCGCGCGACAAGTACGAGGGTTACATGCGCGACGTGCCCTGCCCCGTCTGCGGCGGCACGCGGCTCAAGCCCGAGGTGCTCGCCGTGACCATCGCGGGCAAGAGCATCGCCGAGGTCTGCAACCTGTCGGTGGGCGACTGCGCCGAGCTGCTGGCCGGCATCGAGCTCGACGACCGGCAGAAGATGATCGCGGAGCGGGTGCTCAAGGAGATCAACGCCCGGCTGCGGTTCCTGGTCGACGTGGGCCTCGACTACCTGTCACTCGACCGCGGCGCCGGCACGCTCTCGGGCGGCGAGGCGCAGCGCATCCGGCTCGCCACCCAGATCGGCTCCGGTCTGGTCGGCGTGCTCTACGTGCTCGACGAGCCGTCGATCGGCCTGCACCAGCGCGACAACCACCGGCTCATCGAGACCCTGGTGCGGCTGCGCGACCTGGGCAACACGCTGATCGTGGTCGAGCACGACGAGGACACGATCCGCACGGCCGACTGGATCGTCGACATCGGCCCGGGCGCCGGTGAGCACGGCGGTCACATCGTGCACAGCGGCTCGGTCGAGGGTCTGCTCAAGAACCAGAAGTCGCCGACCGGCGCCTACCTGTCGGGTCGCAAGTCGATCCCGCTGCCGGCCACCCGGCGCCCGCAGACGCCGGATCGCGAGTTGGTCGTACAGGGCGCCCGCGAGCACAACCTGCGGGGCCTGACCGTCCCGTTCCCGCTCGGCCAGTTCATCGCGGTGACCGGGGTGAGCGGCTCGGGCAAGTCGACGCTGGTCAACGACATTCTCTACACCGTGCTGGCTAACCAGCTCAACGGCGCGCGGATGGTGCCCGGGCGGCACACCCGCATCTCCGGTCTGGAAAACGTCGACAAGGTCGTCGGGGTCGACCAGTCGCCGATCGGCCGTACCCCGCGGTCCAACCCGGCGACCTACACCGGGGTCTTCGACAACGTCCGCAAGCTGTTCGCCGAGACGACCGAGGCCAAAGTGCGCGGCTACGGCCCGGGCCGGTTCTCGTTCAACGTCAAGGGCGGCCGCTGCGAGAACTGTGCGGGCGACGGCACGATCAAGATCGAGATGAACTTCCTGCCGGACGTCTACGTCCCGTGCGAGGTGTGCAAGGGCGCGCGCTACAACCGCGAGACGCTCGAGGTGCACTACAAGGGAAAGACGGTCTCCGAGGTGCTGGAGATGCCGATCGAGGAGGCCGCGGAGTTCTTCCAGGCCATCCCGGCGATCCACCGTCACCTCAAGACCCTGGTCGACGTCGGTCTCGGTTACGTCCGGCTCGGTCAGCCCGCGCCGACGCTCTCCGGCGGTGAGGCGCAGCGCGTGAAGCTGGCGTCCGAGCTGCAGAAGAGGTCGACCGGCCGAACGGTCTACGTGCTCGACGAGCCGACCACCGGCCTGCACTTCGAGGACATCCGCAAGCTGCTCCTGGTGCTCAACGGCCTGGTCGACAAGGGCAACACGGTGATCACGATCGAGCACAACCTCGACGTGATCAAGACAGCCGACTGGCTGATCGACATGGGTCCTGAGGGCGGCAGCAAGGGCGGACTGGTGCTGGCCACCGGCACGCCCGAGGAACTGGCCGAGGTGGCCGACAGCCACACGGGCCAGTTCCTGCGGCACGTGCTGGGCCTCAAGGGCAAGGCCAAGGGGGCACCCGAGGCGACGGCCCGGGCGGCCAAGGCCAACGGGACCGCGGTCGGCAAGGCCCCCACCACCCGGGCCCGCGCCCCGCGTTCGCGGGCCAAGGCGGCGGTCTGAGGGCCACGGTGGCAGTTCAGCAAGGTCACAGGTGACTCATAGCGATGACGCCCGGTCGAGGGTTTAATCTCGACCGGGCGTCGCTGTCCGCGTTACCACGCGGGGCGAATGCTGACGAACCCAGAGATAGCCCCATGTTCATGGGCGGATATTTCGCGGTACGTCGAACCCGGCAAGCCGCAGCAGCGTATGTAGAGGCGACGCCGCGTGACTACTCACGTGGACCAGGCACTGGAGGGTTACCCGATGACAGACGTGCAGACCAGGACCGACGCCGAGCTCCGCGAGGAGGAGCCCCGACGCCCGGGCACGCCCTCGACGCGCCGTGTCGTCCTGCTCGGCGCCGGTGCGGCGGGTGCCACGGCCGTCCTGGCGGCCTGTGGCACAGCCACGAACCCCGGCAACACCAACGGCACCGACTTCTCCGACAAGCCCGCCCCGGCCGGCAGCGCGGGCACCGGCGACAGCGGTGCCACGGGCAACAACGGCGGATCGGGCGGCGCTACCCTCGCGGCCGTGGGCGACATCCCCGAGGGCGGCGGCATCATCGCCGGCGACTACGTGATCACCCAGCCGGTGGCCGGCACTTTCAAGGCGTTCAGCAAGGTGTGCACGCATGCCGGCTGCGACGTCAACAAGGTCGACGGCGGGCAGATCGCCTGCCCCTGCCACGGCAGCAAGTTCGCGATCGACACCGGCCAGCCGACCTCGGGACCGGCCACCAAGGCCCTGCCCGAGACCAAGGTCAAGGTGGACGGCGACAACATCGTCGCGGCCTGACCAAGTCTTCTCAGCTCTTTCCGGCCGGAGGTCCGAAGCCGTGGCGGCGGCGACGGACCTCCGGTCGCGTAATCATGTCAGCCCCCCGCACTACTGTTGAGCCTGTGCCAGACCCCTCCAGCTATCGGCCCGCGACGGGAACCATTCCCGAGTCGCCGGGCGTTTACCGGTTCCGCGATCCGACCGGCCGCGTCATCTACGTGGGCAAGGCGAAAAACCTGCGGAACAGGTTGAATTCCTACTTCGCCGACACCTGGTCGCTGCACGCACGCACGCAGCAGATGGTCACCACAGCGGCCAGTGTGGACTGGGTGACGGTCGGCACCGAGGTCGAGGCACTCCAGCTCGAGTTTTCCTGGATCAAAGAGTTCGACCCTCGCTTCAACGTCAAATACCGCGACGACAAGTCCTACCCGTTCCTCGCCGTGACGCTGAACGAGGAATTCCCCCGCCTGCAGGTGATGCGCGGCGCCAAGCGCAAAGGCGTGCGCTACTTCGGTCCCTACTCCCACGCCTGGGCCATCCGCGAGACGCTCGACCTGCTTCTCCGCGTCTTCCCCGCGCGCACCTGCTCGACCGGCGTCTTCAAGCGCGCCGGCCAGATCGGCCGCCCCTGCCTGCTGGGTTACATCGGCAAGTGCTCGGCCCCGTGCGTCGGCACGGTCAGCGTCGACGAGCACCGCGCCATCGTCGACGACTTCTGCGACTTCATGGCCGGGCGCACCGATACGTTCGTCAAGCGGCTCGAACGCGACATGCTCCAGGCCTCCGAGGAACTCGAGTTCGAGCGGGCCGCCCGTCTGCGCGACGACATCGCCGCCCTGCGTCGCGCGATGGAGAAGCAGACGGTCGTCCTCGGCGACGGCACCGACGCCGACGTGGTCGCCTTCGCCGAGGACCCGCTCGAGGCGGCGGTCCAGGTCTTCCACGTGCGCGACGGCCGGGTCCGCGGCCAGCGCGGCTGGGTGGTCGAGAAGGTGGAGGACCTGTCCACCGGCGACCTGGTGCACCACTTCTGCAGCCAGGTCTACGGCGGGGAGGAGGGCGAGGGTGACGTGCCGCGCGAGGTGCTCGTGCCCGCCCTGCCCGACGACGCCACGGCCCTGGCCGACTGGCTCTCCGAGCACCGGGGCAGCCGGGTCTCGCTGCGGGTGCCCCAGCGCGGCGACAAGCGGTCGCTGCTCGAGACGGTGGCGCGCAACGCCGGCGAGTCCCTGCAACGCCACAAGCTGCGCCGGGCGGGTGACCTGACCACCCGCAGCAAGGCGCTCGACGAGATCGCCGAGGCGCTCGGCCTCGACACGGCGCCGCTGCGCATCGAGTGCTTCGACGTCTCTCAGATCCAGGGCACCGACGTGGTGGCCTCGATGGTCGTCTTCGAGGACGGCCTGGCCCGCAAGAGCGAATACCGGCGTTTCGCGATCCGCGGCAACCCCGACGGCAGCGGTACCGACGACCTCGCCGCGATGAGCGAGGTGATGCGGCGGCGCTTCGCCCGCTTCCGCGCCGAGCCGGGAGCCGACGGCCCGCTCGACCGCCCCGGGTCCGAGATCGATTCCGAGTCCGAGTTGCCCGGCATCGACCCGCTCACGGGCCGGCCGCGCCGGTTCGCCTATCCGCCGCAGCTCGTCGTCGTCGACGGCGGTCAGCCCCAGGTCAACGCGGTCGCCGCGGTGCTCTCCGACCTCGGCATCACCGATGTGGCGCTGTGCGGTCTGGCCAAGCGGCTCGAAGAGGTGTGGTTGCCTGGCGAGGACTTCCCGGTCATCCTGCCGCGCACGTCCGAGGCGCTCTATCTGCTCCAGCGCGTCCGTGACGAGGCCCACCGCTTCGCGATCACCTTCCACCGGCAGCGCCGCTCCAAGCGGATGACGGCGTCGGCGCTTGACAACATCCCCGGCCTGGGCGAGACCCGGCGTAAGGCCCTGCTGCGCCACTTCGGGTCGCTCAAGCGCCTCTCCGCCGCCACCCCGGAGGAGATCACCGAGGTCCCCGGCATCGGCCGCCGCACGGCCGAGACCCTGCTGGCCGCGCTCAACCCGGCCAAGCCCGCGGAACCCGACCGGGCCGCCGACCCGACAAGCGTCCCGCTCGGCGGCGCAGGCCGCACGAAAGCCGGGGCCAACCGGGCCAAGGCCCCGCATCCTGATGCGGCGACACTCTAGGGTCGCGGTGGCCGCAGGGTCGCGGTGGCCGCAGGGTCGCGGTGGCCGGGGAACTTCGAGCGGCGGGTTGTGGTTGTAGTACCGGGGCCGGAGCACCGATCGGATGGGCCACAGGCGTCCGCGCGGATCGTGGCAACGGCTTCGGCCTAGGATGTTGTGTCCGCCAGGGGCGCGGGCGAAGCGACGCTGGGAGGCGTGCGTGACGGAGTCGATGCCGGAGTTCGTGGCCGACGCGGTCGATCCGGATGAGGTGACCACCGATCTGGTGGTCGTGACCGGTGTCTCCGGTGGTGGGCGCAGCACGGTCGCCCGCGCGCTGGAGAACGTCGGCTTCTACGTGGTCGACAACCTGCCGCAGGCGCTCATGCTCGACATGGCCCAGCTCGCCTTCCAGGCCGGTGGCGCAGCGAAACGTACGGCCATGGTCCTGGACGTTCGCAGTCGCGCCTTCTCGACCGACCTGACCGGGGCCGTGCGTGCGCTCAAGGACCGGGGCTTCTCGCCGCGTGTGGTCTTTGTCGACGCCGAGGACGACGTGCTGATCCGCCGCTTCGAGTCGGTGCGCCGGTCGCACCCGCTGCAGGGCGACGGCCGTCTGGCCGACGGCATCGCGGCCGAGCGCAAGCTGCTCGCCGAGGCCCGCGAGCAGGCCGACGTGATCATCGACACCAGTCACCTGAACGTGAACCAGCTGCGTCGCCGCGTCGAGGAGCTGTTCGGCGGTGAGGACGTGCGCCGGCTGCGCATCACCGTGCTCTCGTTCGGCTTCAAGTACGGCCTGCCGCCCGACGCCGACTACGTGATGGACGCCCGGTTCCTGCCCAACCCGTTCTGGGTGCCCGACCTGCGCGACCACACCGGCCTCGAGGAAGCGGTCAGCACGTACGTGCTCGACCAGGAGGGTGCCGGTGAGTTCGTGAAGACCTACGCGGGGCTGATCGCGGCGACCGCCCCCGGCTTCGAGCGGGAGGGCAAGCGCTACCTGACCGTGGCGGTCGGCTGCACCGGCGGCAAGCACCGCAGCGTCGCCATCGCCGAGGAGCTCACCGCCCAGCTGCGCGACATCCGCCTGGCCGCCCACCCCTCCCACCGTGACCTGGGGCGGGAGTGACGGTGTCCCCCTTGCGTGTGGTCGCGTTCGGCGGCGGCCACGGGCTGAGCGCCTCGCTGCGTGCCCTGCGCGGCCGGGCCGCCGAGCTCAACCTGGACATCACGGCGATCGTCACCGTGGGCGACGACGGCGGGTCGAGCGGGCGCCTGCTGGCCGAGCGGGACGCGCTGCTGCCCCCGGGCGACCTGCGGCAGGCGCTCGCCGCGCTCGCCGACGAGCAGGCGGTTACGCAGCGTACTGCCAATCTGTTGCAGTACCGGTTCGCCGAGATCCCGGCTGGCGGCGAGGGCCCCGATCCGCTGGTCGGCCACGCCGTGGGCAACCTGCTTCTGCTGGGCCTCATGGAAATGCTGGGCGACCCGGTGCAAGCGCTCGACCACGCCGCCGCGATGGTGGGCGCGCGCGGCCGGGTGCTGCCGATGGCCCGGCACGCGATCGGCATCGAGGCGGACATGCGCGGCGCCGACCCGCAGCACCCGCACGAGATCGTCACTGTGCGTGGTCAGCATGCGGTCGCGGTTGCACACGGTCACGTCGAGGCCGTCCGCATCGAACCGGCCGACCCGCCCGTCTGTGCCCAGGCCGTCGCCGCGATCGAGCAGGCCGACTGGCTGATCTTCGGGCCGGGGAGCTGGTTCACCAGTGTCCTGCCGCACCTGATGGTGCCCGGCCTGGCCGAGGCGATCCAGAAGAGCCCGGCCCGGCGGCTGGTCACCCTCAACCTGGCCACCGAGAACGAGACCCTCGGGCTCTCGGTCGCCGATCACCTGGCCGCCCTGCACAGCTACCTGCCCGGTCTGCGAGTGGATGTGGTGCTCGCCGACGGGCGCTGGGTGGGCGAGACCGAGCCCGTACGGCGGGCCGCGGCGGCTCTCGGCGCCCGTCTGGTGCTGGCACCCGTGGCCGTTGCGGACGGCAGCCCGAGGCATGATCCTGAGTCGTTGGGCGTTGCCCTGGTGCCCGTCCTGGGTGCCGATCGTTAAGCAAGGGTGCAATGCGGCTTTCATTATCCAAGATCCGGCGCATGAGGTGACGACACGATGGCGATGACGGCAGCGGTCAAGGACGAGCTGAGTCGGGTCGACGTGCCCAAGCCGTGCTGCCGGCGAGCGGAGATGGCGGCGCTGCTGCGATTCGCGGGCGGCCTGCACATAGTCTCCGGCCGGGTGGTGGTCGAGGCGGAACTGGACACCGGCGCGGTGGCCCGGCGTCTGCGGCGGGAGATCGCCGATGTGTACGGCTACCCCAGCGAGGTGCACGTTCTCGCGTCCGGGGGTCTGCGCAAGGGCAGTCACTACATCGTGCGCATCGTCAAGGACGGTGAGGCGCTGGCCCGCCAGACCGGCCTGCTCGATGTGCGCGGCCGTCCCGTCCGGGGTCTGCCGCCGCACGTCGTCTCGGCGAACGTCTGCTGCGCGGTGGCCGCCTGGCGGGGTGCCTTCATGGCGCACGGCTCGCTGACCGAGCCCGGGCGTTCCAGCGCTCTCGAGATCACCTGCCCCGGCCCCGAGGCCGCGCTCGCGTTGCGGGGTGCGGCCCGCCGCATCGGCATCACGGCCAAGGATCGGGAGGTACGCGGGGTCGACCGGGTGGTCATCAAGGACGGGGACGCGATCGCCGCGCTGCTGACTCGGATAGGCGCACACTCCAGCGTGCTGGCCTGGGAGGAGCGCCGGGTACGCCGCGAGGTGCGCGCGACGGCCAACCGGCTCGCGAACTTCGACGACGCGAACCTGCGCCGCTCGGCGCGCGCCGCGGTGGCCGCGGCCGCGCGGGTCACCCGGGCACTCGAGATCCTGGCCGACGAGGCCCCGAACCACCTCACGTCGGCGGGCCGGCTGCGCCTCGCGCACCGGCAGGCGTCGCTGGAGGAACTCGGTGCGCTGGCCGACCCGCCGCTGACGAAGGACGCGATCGCCGGCCGCATAAGGCGGCTGCTCGCCCTGGCCGACAAGAGGGCACGTGACCTGGGCATCCCCGACACCGAGGCCGCCGTCACCCCGGAGATGATGGCTTGCTGACCTTGCTCCTGGACAAGGTGTCATATGGCAAGATGTCCCTTGTTTCGCAGAGCGGTGATTCGACCGCCTGAAAGCTCTTACCGCAGCGCTCGAAAACCCGGAAGACTCCTTCGGCATGAGCAACATTCAGGAGCTTGAGAAGCGGGTAACGGCGGCCGAAAGGGGCCTTGAGGAGGTGCGGATTTTGGCAGTGGGTGCGAGCGAGGACACCGCCGACTATCGGGCGGTGCTCAAGGGGCACACGGCGAGTCTCAACGCGTTGCGCGTGACGCAGCTTGAGCAGTCCGCGGCGCTGGAGAAGCTGTCCGGGGTGGTGGGACAGCAGTCCGAGGTTCTGGGCAAACAGTCCGAGGTGATCGCACAGCAGTCCGCGGTGTTGCAGCAGTTGACCGCTGAGTTCAAGGTGATGCGGGAAGCGCAGTTCCAGCACGCCGTCGAGGTGCGGACAGTGCGGGAGACTCAGATGCGGCACTGCGTCGAGCACGAGGCGAGCTTCGCCGAGATCAAGTCGAGCACCAACCGGATCGAGCGATTGATGAAGCGGCCCGACGCGGAGTTCGAGAACAGGGACTCCTGAGCTCGCGCGTTTGCACGCACGCTTCCGGCCCCGGAGGGTGACCATCGGGGCCGGGCCGGAAGTCGCGTCACGGCCCGGTGTGGCAGAGAGCCGGGCGAAGGGCCCCGGAGGCTCCCGTTGCGGTTGGTGACGGTGACGTCGCGTATGGGATGGGTTGCCAGGTGGGTTCTCGGGTGGAGAAGTGCAGGTTAACGGTGGCTGTGAGTCACAGTTGGGTCGCGACCCCTCGGTGAAGTCTCGGCGGGTCTCGGATAGGGTCTTACCGACGGCGACGGTGCCGGCAACTCGACCGACCGCGCTGTGCGCCGCCAGTCTGATGCGGCGCCTCCTCAGCCGGGTGCGCCGACCGGACGCCCCTGTGCCGGCCCTCGAACGGTCGGCAACGCAGACCCTCCGCCGGTCGCATGTTCCGGCGGACCGAAACGAGGAGATCCACCTGTGACCATCCGGGTTGGCATCAACGGCTTCGGCCGTATCGGCCGCAACTTCTTCCGGGCGGTTCTCGCCTCAGGCGCCGACATCGAGATCGTCGGTGTGAACGACCTGACCGACAACGCCACGCTGGCTCACCTGCTGAAGTACGACTCGATCCTGGGCCGACTGCCGCACGAGGTGAAAGCCACCGCCGACGAGATCACGGTCGCCGGAAAGACGTTCAAGGCATACGCCGAGAAGGACCCGAACAACCTGCCCTGGGGCGACCTGGGTGCCGACGTCGTCATCGAGTCGACCGGCTTCTTCACCGACGCCACGAAGGCCAAGGCGCACGTCGACCAGGGCGCCAAGAAGGTCATCATCTCGGCCCCGGCCAAGAACGAAGACATCACCATCGTGATGGGCGTCAACGACAACCTGTACGACGGTGCCAAGCACACCATCATCTCGAACGCGTCCTGCACGACCAACTGCCTCGCGCCGATGGCGAAGGTCCTCAACGACGCGATCGGCATCGAGCGTGGCCTGATGACCACGATCCACGCCTACACGCAGGACCAGAACCTGCAGGACGGCCCGCACAAGGACCTGCGCCGCGCCCGCGCCGCCGCCCTCAACGTGGTGCCGACCTCGACCGGTGCCGCCAAGGCCGTCAGCCTGGTGCTGCCGGAGCTCAAGGGCAAGCTCGACGGCTTCGCGATGCGCGTTCCGATCCCGACCGGCTCGGCGACCGACCTGACCTTCCAGGCCGCCAAGGAGACCTCGGTCGAAGAGGTCAACGCCGCGATCAAGGCCGCCGCGGACGGCCCGCTCAAGGGCATCCTGGTCTACACCGAGGACGAGATCGTTTCCACCGACATCGTCACCGACCCGGCCTCCTGCATCTTCGACTCCGGCCTCACCAAGGTCATCGGCAACCAGGTCAAGGTCGTCGGCTGGTACGACAACGAGTGGGGCTACTCGAACCGCCTCGTCGACCTGGTCAAGCTCGTCGGAGCCTGATCTTGAAGACTCTCGACGACCTGCTCGGCGAGGGTGTCTCGGGTCGGCGCGTGCTCGTGCGTGCCGACCTGAACGTCCCGTTCGACAAAAGCCACCCCGGCGTCATCAGCGACGACGGCCGGGCCCGCGCGGTGCTGCCGACGCTGATCGCGCTGCGTGACGCCGGCGCCCGCGTCATCGTCATGTCGCACCTGGGCCGCCCCAAGGGCGTGCCTGACCCGAAATACACCCTCGCCCCGGTCGCCACGCGGCTCGGGGAACTGCTCGGTTCGCCGGTGGAGTTCGCGTCGGACACGGTCGGCCCGGACGCCACCGCCAAGGCCGGCGCGCTGACCGACGGCCAGGTGCTGCTCCTGGAAAATTTGCGGTTCAACGAGGGCGAGACCTCGAAGGACGATGCGACCCGGGCCGCGTTCGCCGGTGAGCTCGCCGCTCTGGCCGACTTCTATGTGGACGACGCCTTCGGCGCGGTGCACCGCAAGCACGCCTCGGTCTACGACGTCGCCGCGCTGCTGCCGCACTACGCCGGTGGTCTGGTTCTCACCGAGGTCGAGGTCCTGCGCCGGGTGAGCGACAACCCCGAGCAGCCGTACGTCGTCGTGCTCGGTGGTTCCAAGGTCTCCGACAAGCTCGCGGTGATCAAGGCGCTGCTACCCAAGGTCGACAAGCTTCTCGTCGGCGGCGGCATGTGCTTCACGTTCCTCAAAGCCCAGGGCCACGAGGTCGGCAAGTCGCTGCTCGAGGCGGAGATGATCGACACCTGCCGCGACCTGTTGGCCGAGGCGAACGGGCGGATCGTCCTGCCGGTCGACGTCGTCGCGGCGACCGAGTTCTCGGCCGACGCCGACCACGTCACGGTGCCCGCCTCCGAGATCCCGGCCGACCGGCTCGGCCTCGACATCGGCCCCGAGTCGGTCGCGCTCTTCGCCGAGGCGATCGGCCCGGCCCGGACGGTGTTCTGGAACGGCCCGATGGGCGTGTTCGAGCTGGCCCCGTTCGCGGCCGGCACCCGGGGTGTGGCCGAGGCGATCACCAAGATCGGCGGCT
>Ga0247737_1000724_pt1 | contig 13674 bp, 11 predicted proteins | sample UWRJL028104C2_FD_180937 | JGI IMG/M metagenome (GOLD analysis project Ga0247737, IMG submission 180937) | Plant litter microbial communities from Arlington Agricultural Research Station in Wisconsin, United States - UWRJ-L028-104C-2 | ecosystem: Environmental > Terrestrial > Plant litter >...
ATGAATCATCGTCGAACGATGCTGGTACAGCACCCCCTTCGGGTTTCCGGTGGTGCCGCTGGTGTAGCAAAGCATGCACGGATCGCGCTCGGGGCCTTCAACCCAGCTATATTGCCCGTCTTCCCGAGCGATCAGCGCCTCAAAGCCGTCGGGACCGTCGTCATCGAACAGGACATAGTGCTGGATGCTGGTCCATTCGTGTTTCAGTCGATCGACGATCGGCTGGAACACCTTGTCGTAGAACAGCACCCGGTCTTCCGCATGGTTCGCGATGTAGACGAGTTGCTCGTCGAACAGGCGCGGATTGATCGTGTGAATGACACCACCCATGCCAATCGCACCATACCAGGCGACGAGGTGGCGGCTATGATTCATGCCAAGGGTGCCGATCCGATCGCCTGGCTTGCAGCCCATCTTTTCAAGAGCTTGTGAGAGTTTTCTTGCGTCCCGCGCGATACCCGCCCAGTCTGTCCGCGTCTCGCGTCCATCTGCCCAGACGCTGACGATCTCCCGACCGCCATGTTCACGCTCGGCATAGTCCAGGAGCCGTGGCACCCGAAGCTCGAAATCCTGCATCCCGCCCAGCATTCGCGCTCTCCCGGCTTGTTCTACCGGCACTGTCGCCCGCTTTAAGCGTGTTTGTACAGTCCGGTTCTACGTCATTGCACGCCTTCTACCACGACGCACTTGGAGCGAGCGTCATGGATGTGCTTCGAGTCGTCAAGCCGGACACGAAAGGGAAACAGGCTCCCCGGTCAGCCGACCAGCGCAAGCCTCGTCTCGGAGGTCTTCAGCACCACGTTGCTGATGCCCGGCACAGTCTCGATCCGGGTCGCCAACTCTCCGTCCAGCAGGAAATCCCGGCCAAGCAGAACCTTGGCGGCCCCGCCCTCGGGCAGCGCCGCATTGACCCACACCTCGCCGCGGGCCCCACGCGCCTCGGCAAGCAGAGCGCCAAGCGAGGCCATCGCCGCTGGTGTCTCAACTGACAGTTCGATCACGAAACGGGCGCTATTGGCGAGCGACTCGAACGGCTGGATTCGCTTGATGCTCACGCGCGGGCTGTCTTCGCCGGGGCGGCGATCAAGCTCGACCGTCAGCAGACCGCACCCGCCGTTCCGCGCCGCCTCCTCCAGGTCAGCCGCGACCATATCGTCGAAACAGGTGGCGATGAACTGGCCCGAGGGGTCGGACAGCGTCGCCATCATGTAGCGCTTGCCGCGTGCCGAGGTCCGCCAGCGCGCATCCTCGACCAAGGCCGCCATCGTCGCCCCGGCCCGGGTGCCGTCGTCCGGAATCGACAGCTCGCCCAGCGCGACGAAGCTGCGCGCGCCATGCATCTTCGCCAGATGCGCGTGCCGATCGACGGGATGCGCCGAGAAATAGAAGCCGAACGCCTCCTTCTCCTGGTCCATGCGCTGCGCCAGCGTCCAGCGCGCCGACAAGGGCAGCTTGATCGCAGGCTCGACCGCATCGGCGGTGCCGAACAGCCCGCCCTGCCCGCTGGTCTTCATGTCGTGCACGCGCGCCGCGGTGGCGAGAATCGTCTCGGCCGTCGCGAAGATGCCCGCGCGATTGGGATCGATCGAATCGAACGCGCCTGCCGCCGCCAGGGTCTCGAGCTGCCGCTTGTTGAGCAGTCGCGGATCGACCCGGCGTGCAAGGTCGTCGAGCGTATCGAACGCGCCATTCTCGGTCCGCTCGGCGACGAGCTTCTCCATCGCCCCCTCGCCCACGCTCTTCAGCGCCGCGAGCGCATAGCGTACCGCCAGCCCATCCTCGGTGTTCTCGACCGAGAATTCCGCTTCGCTGTGGTTGATGCAGGGCGGCAGGCAGGCGACGCCCATGCGCCGCATATCGTCGGCAAACACGCCGAGCTTGTCGGTCAGGGTCATGTCGAAACACATCGACGCGGCGTAGAATTCCTCCGCATAATGCGCCTTCAGCCACGCCGTCTGATAGGCGAGCAGCGCATAGGCGGCAGCGTGCGACTTGTTGAAGCCGTAGCCGGCGAACTTGTCGATCAAATCGAACAGTTCGTTCGCCTTGCCCGCCGGGATCTTGTTGACCGCCAGGCAGCCCTCGACGAACCCGGCGCGCTGGGCGTCCATCTCCGCCTTGATCTTCTTGCCCATCGCGCGGCGCAGAAGGTCGGCCTGACCCAGGCTGTAGCCGGCCAGGATCTGCGCGGCCTGCATTACCTGTTCCTGATAGACGAAGATCCCATAGGTCTCGGACAGGATGCCTTCGAGTAGCGGGTGCGGATAGGTGATGTCCTCGCGCCCGTTCTTGCGCGCGCCGAAGCTCGGGATGTTGTCCATCGGGCCCGGCCGATAGAGCGAGACGAGTGCGATGATGTCGCCGAAATTGGACGGGCGCACCGCCGACAGGGTCCGCCGCATACCCTCCGATTCCAGCTGAAAGACACCGACCGTGTCGCCCTTCTGGAGCAATTTATAGACACCCTCATCTTCCCATTCGAGAGCGTCGAGATCTATAATGATGTTACGATTTTCAAGCAGCTGCACTGCTTTCTTGAGAACCGATAGAGTCTTCAGGCCGAGAAAGTCGAACTTCACCAGCCCTGCGCCCTCGACATATTTCATGTCGAACTGGGTGACGGGCATGTCGGAGCGCGGATCGCGGTAGAGCGGGACCAGCTCGGCCAGCGGCCGATCCCCGATCACCACGCCCGCGGCGTGAGTCGAGCTGTGCCGCGGCAGCCCCTCGAGCTTCATCGCGAGGTCTAGCAAATGCTTTACCCCTCCGTCGCTCTTGTACTCGGCGAGCAGCTCGGAGACGCCGTTCATCGCGCGCTCGAGCGTCCAGGGATCGGTCGGATGGTTCGGAATGAGCTTGGCGAGACGGTCGACCTGACCATAGCTCATCTGCAGCACGCGCCCGGTGTCCTTGAGCACCGCGCGCGCCTTCAGCTTTCCGAAGGTGATGATCTGCGCGACCTGGTCCCGGCCGTACTTCTCCTGGACGTAGCGGATCACTTCGCCACGCCGGGTTTCGCAGAAGTCGATGTCGAAGTCGGGCATCGACACGCGTTCCGGGTTGAGGAAGCGCTCGAACAGCAGGCCAAGCTTCATCGGATCGAGATCGGTGATGGTCAGCGACCAGGCGACCACCGATCCTGCGCCCGAACCGCGGCCCGGCCCGACCGGGATGTCATGGTCCTTCGCCCATTTGATGAAGTCCGCGACGATCAGGAAATAGCCGGGAAAGCCCATCTGGATGATGACGTCGAGCTCGAACTCCAGGCGATCGCGATAGGCCTGGCGCCAATCCTCGTCCTTTGCTTCGCCCGGTACCACCGGGGCGTGCGCCGACAATTCCTCGATCCGCTTGAGCCTTTTCTCCAGGCCCGCGCGCGCATCGACGCGCAACGCCTCGGCCTCGGCCGTCGGATCGCCGGCAAGGCTCGGCAGGATCGGCTTGCGATAGGGCGCCATCACGGCGCAACGCTGTGCAACCACCAGCGTATTGGCGATCGCCTCGGGCAGGTCCTCGAACAGCTGGCGCATGTCCTTGGCCGGCTTCATCCAGGCGTCGGGCGAACTCCGCGGGCGGTCTTCGCTCGCAATATAGGTCGAATTGGCGATGCATAGCATCGCGTCATGCGCATTGCCGAAATCCTGGTCGGAATAGCAGCAGGGGTTGGTCGCGACGATCGGCAGATCGCGCGCATAGGCCAGCTCCAGCAAGCCCGCCTCCGCCCTGCCCTCGGTCTCGTCGAGCCGGCGCACCAGTTCGATATAGAGCCGGTCGCGGAACAGCGACTGAAGCCGATCGACATAGGCCATCGCGCGCTCGGTCTGGCCCTCGGCGATCAGCCGGGTCAGCCCGCCCTCGCCGCCAGCAGTCAACGCGATCAGCCCGTCGATCCTGCCCTCCAGCGCGGCGAAGTCGACATGCGGTGACAATTCCAGCGGCCGGTCAAGATGCGCGCGCGACACCAACGCGCAGAGATTCTGATATCCTTGCTCGTCTTGAGCATAGAGTGCGATCCAGTCGATCGGCGCCTCGACGCCCTCAGGCATATCGGGCCGCGCAATCCCCAGCATCGTGCCGATGATCGGCTGCACGCCGGAAGACTTGCACGCGTCCGAATAGGCCATCGCCGCATACAGGCCGTTGCGATCGGTCAGCGCCGCGGCTGGAAAGCCCAGCTCCTGCGCGCGCTTGGCGATCGCCTTGGGCTCGATCGCGCCATCGAGCATCGTATAGGACGAAAAGATACGCAGGGGCACGAAGGCAGAATGCGGCATCCTGCGACTATGGGTGCCGCGTCCGATTCGGGGAAGCGTTGCGCCACAAATAAACTGTGGATTGCGTTCGATGTCATGACAACGTAATTGGTTGTCATGACATTAACTATCCACAAAGACACCGATCGTGTGACGTATTGGCACGATCGCGTCTCGCGAGTGCTCGAAAACGATCTGGAGAACCGCTGTTCCGCGCACGGCGTCACCAGCGCCCAGTTCCGCCTCCTCGCAGCGCTGGGACGCGGCGATGGCGACACTGTGCGCGTTCTCGCAACCGCCTTGCGGATCGATGGCGCGGCCATCACCAGGTTGGCTGACCGGCTCCAGGCCAAGGGGCTGGTACGGCGCGCGCCTGATCCCACGGATGGCCGCTCCGTCCGGTTGTCGCTCACCCAGGCAGGCCTGGATCTCGTGCCTCTGCTCGACGCCGAGGCAAGTGCGCACGAACGAGCCTGGTACGGGTCGTTGAGTTTCACCGAACTGCGCCAGTACAAACTGACCCTCGCCAAATTGTTGCAGCGCGCCGGCGCCACCCCCGATGAGGTTTGGCTGCGCCGGGAGCTTTATTAGGCCAACGACGCGCCTGAGTGCGGGTCGAAGTTGAAGGCGTGCGTTACCCTGCCCATCTGATGGCGACCGCCGCGCATAACTAACGCGTCATCAGGCCCGCGTCGCGCCGCGGCATGTGGCTGTCGTTGATTGGAACGAGACATGACTCAGAACATCCAGGACAAGGTCGTGGTCATCACCGGCGGCAGCAGTGGTCTCGGCGAAGCGACCGCCCGGCACCTGGCGGCCCAGGGCGCCAAGGTGGTGCTTGGCGCGCGCCGGATCGACCGGCTTCACGCCATTGCCGCCGATATTGGGCTGCCGCCGGAAGCTGTCATCGAAACCGACGTGACCGATGCGGCGCAGGTCAAGCGCCTGGTCGACGCCGCGGTCGCGACGCACGGCCGGATCGACGTGGTCCTCAACAATGCCGGCCTGATGCCTCAGTCCCCGCTCGAACGCGGCAAAATCGACGAATGGGACCGGATGATCGACGTCAATATCAAGGGCGTGCTCTACGGCATCGCCGCCGCCCTGCCCTACATGACCGCACAGAAGAATGGGCATATCATCAACGTCTCATCCGTCGCCGGCCACAAGGTGCGGCCGGGCAGTTCGGTCTATGCCGCGACCAAGGCCGCGGTGCTGATGCTGTCGGAAGGGCTGCGGCAGGAAGTGAAGCCGTACAATATCCGCACTACCGTGATCTCGCCCGGCGCCGTCGAGTCCGAGCTGCCAAACACCATCACCGATCCCGACGTGGCCCAGCGCATCAATGACTTCTATGACGCCTATGCGATCCCGGCCGACAGCTTCGCGCGCATGGTTGCTTTCGCGATCAGCCAGCCGGACGAGGTCGACATCAACGAAATCCTGTTCCGCCCGACCGCGCAGGAATATTGACGGGTTTGCCGAGGCGTGTCGGGTCCATGCCGACGCGCTTTCTCATCTCTGAAGCAGCAGCTTTTCGATATCGCCTTCGATATCCTCCGGCTTCGTCGTGGGCGCATAGCGCGACACGGCTTTGCCCGTGCGGTCGACCAGGAATTTGGTGAAGTTCCACTTGATGGAGGTGGACCCCATCAGCCCCGGCGCGTCTTTTTTCAGCCGCTCGAACAGCGGGTCCGCGTTCGATCCGTTGACGTCTATCTTGGCGAAGACCGGGAAGGTAACGTCATAGGTCAGCGTGCAGAAATTGGCGATCTCGGCCGCGTCGCCCGGTTCCTGCGCCCCGAACTGGTTGCACGGGAAGCCCAGGACCTCGAACCCGCGATCCTTGTATTTGCGGTGAAGTGCCTCCAGTCCCTCATATTGCGGGGTGAAGCCGCATTTCGACGCGGTATTGACGATCAGCACCACCTGCCCCGCATAGGCCGAAAGATCAGCGGGGGCGCCATCGGCTGCCTTGACGGTCATCTCGGTAATCGCGCTCATCGCTGACCCTCCTCGTGACGCGCCATCAGATATTCCAGATTGGAGCGGACGCCCGGCCATTCGCCGGCGATGATCGAATAAACCACGGTATCGCGAACATGGCCATCCGGCATGATCTTGTGGCCGCGCAGAACCCCATCAAGCTTGGCGCCAAGCCGCTCGATCGCGCGCCGTGAGGCGTGGTTATGCCAGCCGGTGCGGATCTGGACGCATTGGACGTCCATCGTATCGAAGGCATAAGCGAGCAGCATCCGCTTCGTCTCGGTGTTGAGGCCCGTGCGCTGCACGCTCTTTGCGTAAAGCGTCCCGCCGATCTCGACCCTTTTGTCCGATTCGCTCATCCGCATGAAGCGGGTCGTGCCGGACAGTCGGCCATTGGCGGCGATCACTGCGAACGCGATCACCCGGCCCGCATCGCGCTCGGCGAAAAGTTTGGCGAACCAGTCGTCGACCGTCTCGGGCGTCGGCACGAAGGTGTAGAATAGGGATGCCAGATCGCCGTCCGCCATCGCTTCGAGCAGGTCTCCTCGATCGTCGAGCGTCAATGGGCGGAGCGTGACATGCTTGCCGATCAGGGTCGGCGCATCGCGCCAGACGTTCATGCCAGCCTGCCCTCGTGTAACCTCACCACCCTGTCCATCTTCAGTGCCATGCGTTCGTTATGCGTGGCGACCAGCGCGGCCGATCCCTCCCCGCGAACGAGGCGCAGGAACTCGGCGAGCACGACATCGGCCGTCGCCTCGTCGAGATTACCTGTCGGCTCGTCCGCCAGCACCAATGCAGGCTTGTTAGCGAGCGCGCGCGCCACGGCGACGCGCTGTTGCTCGCCGCCCGACAGCTGGCTCGGCCGGTGCGTGAGCCGGTGGCCGAGGCCCAATGCAGTCAGCAACGATGTGGCCCGCTCATCCGCTTCGGCGCGGGTCCGGTCGCGGATCAGTTGCGGCAACACGACATTCTCGGTCGCATTGAAATCGGGCAACAGGTGATGGAACTGGTAAACGAAACCCAGATAGTCGCGGCGCACCATCGTGCGGCCATGCGCATCGAGCCGCGCGGCTTCCTCGCCGGCGATCTGGATCGATCCGGCGAACCCGCCTTCGAGCAGCCCGACCGCCTGGAGCAGGGTCGACTTGCCCGATCCGGACGGACCAAGCAGCGCGACGATCTCGCCCTCGCCTACCGTCAGGTCGACACCGCGGAGCACTTCGATCGTCTCGCCGCCCTGGGTGAAGCTGCGGGTCAGGCCGGTGACGGCCAATACGGGCTTATTCATAACGCAGCACCTGCACGGGATCGGTGCTCGCCGCTTTGAACGCGGGGTAGAGCGTGGCGAGGAAGGTCAGCAGGAAGGCGATCACGACGATCGAGATCATCTCGAACGGATCGGGCTTGGACGGAAGGATCGTCAGATAGCGGATCGTCGGATCCCACAGATTCTGCCCGCTGATCCATTGCACGAAATCGACCACATTCTGGCGGAAGACCAGGAAGGTGAAACCAAGCACGAGCCCGGCCACGATGCCGAGCGACCCGATCGTCGTGCCGACCGTCATGAAGATCTTGATCATGCTCTTCCGCGTCGCGCCCATGGTGCGCAGGATCGCGATGTCGCGTGTCTTCGCGCGCACCAGCATGATCAGCGACGAGGCGATATTGAAGGCGGCGACCAGGATGATGATGCACAGCACGCAGAACATCGTCACTCGCTCGATCGCCAATGCCTCGAACAATTGCGCGTTCATCGTCCGCCAGTCGGCGACCACTGCCTTGCCCCCGACCTTGCCGGCGAGCGGCGCAAGGATCGTCCCGACCTGATCGGCATTCACCGTCTGCACCTCGACCATGCCGACCGAGTCGCCCATCATCATCAGGGTCTGGGCGTCCTGCAGCGGCATAACGACGTAGGCCTTGTCGTAATCATAGACACCGATCTCGAAGATCGCGCCGACGGTGTAGGAGACTATGCGCGGCACCGTGCCAAACGGCGTGGTCTGCCCCTGCGGGCTGATCAGCGAGATCTCGCTGCCGACCTGCGCCCCAAGCGCCTCGGCCAGGCGCGATCCGATCGCGATCCGGTTGCTGCCGTCGGTCAGGCTGGCGAGCGAGCCCATCACTACCTTGGAACTGATGACCGGGTTCTGGCGGATGTCCTGCACCCGCATGCCGCGTACCAGCACCGCCTCGACCCGGCCGTTATAGCTGGTCATCAGGGGTTGCTCGATCAGCGGCGTCGCGCTGGTCACACCCGGGGTCGCCTGGGCGATCTTCACGATATTGCGCCAGTCGGGCAGTTGCCCGCCAATGCCCTGCACTACGGCATGGCCGTTCAGCCCGACGATCTTGTCGAAGAGTTCCGCGCGAAAGCCGCTCATCACGCTCATCACGATGACGAGCGCGGCAACGCCGAGCATCACCGCGCCGAGACTGAAGCCGGCGACGAGCAGGATGAATGCCTCGCCCTTGCCCGGCAACAGATAGCGGCGGGCAATCATGCGTTCGTAGCGCGACAGGATCATGATGTTGGGAACAACCCGCCCGATGGTGATGGTTCGATCGCTCTAAGGCCCGTGTGCATTGCTGGCAACTGAACGCGCGTGTTGCGCAATCGCCACAGGGTCGCCGTAATCCGTTCGGGGCCGCCACATTCCCGGTGACAATCGCCGGGTCCGCTCCTAGCAATCACCTCACTGAGACACAGGCAACGGCCGTGGTTCGGGGAATGCTTTCAGCGCCGCCCTTACGGGCCTGGTAGCGGAAGCGGGACAAGGGGGCTGACGAGCAGTCGTCACGCAGGCGCCCGGGCTGGAAACAGCCCGGGCGTTTGTATTTGCGGACATTCCCGCGTCATCATGATCTTTTCGAATATTGCGACCCCAACTGGCGCCGGGGTCGCTTTCGGTCTTCAGAATGACTTGCTGATGGTCCCACCATAGGTGCGCGGATCGCCCGGCTGGCCGACGATCAGCCCGGTGCTGCCCGACTGAGTCGAGAGCAGTTCGAAATAATCGCGGTCGAAAGCGTTTCGCACCCAGAGAAAGGCGTTGAAGCCATCCTTGCGGTAGCCGGCGCGGAAGTTCGACAAAGAGCCCCCTTCGATCCAGGTATAGGCCGAGGGCGACGGGTTGGACGAGAAGCGCGAGCGGTAGCTGCCGTCATAGCCGATATAAACCTCCCCGCCTGACCCGCCGACCGGCAGGTTGTATTCGCCACCAAAAGACAGGGACCATTTGGAGATGCCGGGCAATCGCTGCCCGGAGATGTCACACGCCACCGGGCTGAGAGCGCCCGGAACCCCTGCCGCGCCGGGCGTCCCGGTCGTGACGGTACCGCCCGAAAGCTCGGGCGGGCACGGCGCGTTGGTGAATTTCTGATAGATCGCGTCGGTGTAGGCACCGTTCACATACAGGCTGACCTGCTTGCTCGGCCGGAAGCTCGAGTCGAATTCGAACCCACGCGACCGCACCTTGCCGGCATTGGCGAGATAGCCACGGATAACGGTAAGCTGGCCGTTGTTCACCGTCGCCTGATAGTCGGAAATTTCCGTCCAGAACGCGGCAAGGTTCAATGTTACGCGGCGGTCGAGAAACTGGGTCTTCAAGCCCAGTTCAAAGGCATTGACCTTTTCGGGCTTCACCGTCTGCGTGCTCAGATCGACGGCCGTACCGGCGGCGTTGAGCGGCAAGCCGGACAGGTTGATACCGCCCGACTTGAAGCTCTTCGCGTAGGTCGCATAGCCGTGCACGTCGGACGTGAAGTCATAGGACGCGGTGATGTCACCAGACACGTTCCAGGCACTGAACCGAGGCGCATAGCTCTGCGGCGCCAAGGTGGCGGCCTGGTCCGCATTCAGCGTGGTGCTGCCGCTGCCGGTAGTGACGACCGAGAGATAGGAACCGCTCTTCTTGTCATAGTTGAGACGAAGGCCCGGCTGGATATGGAAGCGATCGGCCACTTCCCAATTGAGCTTGCCGAACACCGCGAAGCTCGTGTTGTCGAAACTGATCGTATTGGTCGACGTCAAGCCGTTGAGGATCGCCGGGTTGCACGCGTTGGCCGTCGGCGTGGCACAGCCGGTTGAGCCCACCGCCACGTTGCCTGGATTGAGCAGCCAACGGCTCGCGGCTGGCCCCTGAACCTGCGAACCCTGTGTATTGATCGTCTGGTGGAAGAAGAACGCGCCGACCGTGTAATCGAGGTTCGTCGCTCCATTGGAAGCGAGACGGAATTCCTGCGAAACCTGCTTCTGCTGCGACGGATTCTGCGAGACCGTGGTGATTGGCAAACCGATAAAGTCACGGTCATTCTGCGGCTGCCAGTCCCAATAGCGCCATGCGCTGACCGAGGTGAGGGTCGCGAAGCCGACATCCCAATTGGCCACCAGCGAGACGCCGCCGATTTCCTGACGCGAATTGATGCTCGCGTCGAGATCGGTAACGCGGTCGAACGGGTTTTTGCTCGGTGGCGTATAACCGAAAGCCGCAGCGAGCGCGTCATACTGGCGATTGAGCGCCCGCTGGGTGCGGCCGACGCGCGCAAAATATTGGACGCAGCAATCTGGGCTCTGCACGTTGAAATCGCCGGACAAGGTCAGGTCGATCGCATCGGTGGCCTTCCACAATAACTGGCCTCGCACGCCCAGATTGCGCTGGCGGTGCAGATATTCATCGCTGGTGACGTTGTAGATCGTGCCCTTGCGGCTCGTGGCGGACGCCGACAGGCGCAACGCGACATTGTCGGAAAGCGGACCCGAGGCCGAAGCCTTGGCCTGAATGAATTCGTAATTGCCGCCGCTTACTTCGACCCGGGCTTCGGGCGAGAAGCTTGGAGCACGCGTGGTGATGTTGAGCGCACCCGATGTCGTGTTCTTGCCGTAGAGCGTCCCCTGCGGACCGCGAAGAACCTCGACCTGAGCGACGTCGACGAAATCGAACGTCGAGGCGCCGATACGGCCGATATAAACGCCGTCGACGTAGAAACCGACGCCCTGCTCGATACCGTCATTGGTCAGGCCGAACGGTGCGCCTAGGCCACGAATATTGATCGCCGAATTGCGCGGGTTGCTCGAATAGAATTGCAGCGAAGGCTGTTGCTGCTGGAGCCGGTTGACGTTGAAGGCCCCGGTTTTCTCCAGTTCCGCGCCCCCGACTACCGACATCGCGATCGGCACTTCCTGTGCGCGCTCCTCGCGGCGGCGCGCGGTGACGACGACGTCGCCCGTAGCAGCCGGCGCTTCGCCGGCCTGATTTTGCGGCTCGTCATCCGCTACTGACGCGACCGTAACGGGCGTCGCGGCCGCGGACACTGCGCCTGCTTCCGTTATCGCCACCGTCTGGGAGGCGAGCGCAGTCTGGGCGAGCAAAAGCATAGGCAGAGTAGCGAGCATTGGTGTCCCCTTATCGAGCTCGTAGTTCGAGTCGCGACTATAATTCCCACCTAATCACTATGGTTTCACCATTCTAAGAACTTGGCGAGCGCAAAGCTGAGCTTTCACCCACGGAAATCCGCCAGTTCACCTCTTGAACCAGCGCCCAAACGCCCCAAATCTGCGGTGCGCGGTGCCATTTGGGCCGCGTGGAGACCGGGAGCCGCGCCAGGTTGCGGGCACCCATGACGATCATCTCGCTTGATTGAGGAGACCAACATGCGTCAGTTCGATTTGACCCCCTATCGCCGTTCGACCATCGGCTTCGACCGGCTGTTCGATATGCTCGAGACGAGCGCTCGCCAGTCAGCCGTGGATAATTATCCGCCCTTCAACCTCGAAAAGATCTCGGACGACCGTTACCGGATCACGCTTGCCGTGGCCGGCTTCGCCCGCGACGAGATCGAGATCGTCGCGCAGCAGAATCTGCTCCAGGTGAAGGGCAGCAAGGCAGAGAAGGAAAGCGGCAACGGCAATTTCCTTCATGTCGGCATCGCCAATCGCAGCTTCGAGCGGCGCTTCGAACTCGCCGATTTCGTTCGTGTAGACGATGCGCGCCTGAATGACGGTTTGCTGACGATCGAACTCGTCCGCGAAGTGCCTGAGGCGATGAAACCGAAGACGATCGCAATCAAGACTGGCGCACCGCTCGCCGCGATCGACGGCGGCAAGGACAGCGAAGCCGCCTAACCCGCGACGTCGTTCGACCAGCGAGGTGCCCGGGCCAAGTGCTTCGGGCGCCTTTTTTTGTCTGAAAAACGGGAACCGTTGATTCAGATCAACGTTCTTGTCTCATAGAAGGTCAGTTCGACCCGGGGGAACTCCGATGAGAGCGCGTACCGACTCCGTACAATCGCCGGCCGATCCGACTCTGCTAGCGGTCACTGGATACGACGACATGCTTGGCGAAAACGCTGAAATTGAAACGCTGCAACGAAAGGCCGACCGCTGCCGCCGGCTCGCCATGTCGGTGGGCGATCGCCATACCGTCGAGACGCTGATCGAAATGGCCCGCGAGTACGAGGCCCAGGCCGATCGGGCAGCCGAAACCGCCCACTGAAGGGAAAGGCCCAGCGTTACCGGCGACGCGGCCCCCTACCGACCTACCGTCTCGCCTTAGTGATTGGCGAGACCGATCTGCTTCAGATTGTTAGAGCTCTGCATCCGCGCCGCGGCTGCCTCGTCGCTTTCGGGCTGAGCGACCCGGATATCCGACCCGACCATACCGTCGAACACCTTCACCTTGCCGGCGCAGCTATCGCCCGTCGCCCCGTCGCCGCCGGTCTTGCGGCAGGAAAGGATCGCCTTGTCGCCATCGGGCGCTGGCGCTGATGGTTCGGCCTGCGCGCGCGACCGGATCAGCGCCGGAATGGCGATGGCGGTCTGCGGCTCTTGGTCTTTGTCTGTCAGGTCGGACGGACTGGGCTGGCGCTGGGCAATGGCAGGAACGGCGGTGAGCATGAACATCGCGGCAAGTGCGGCGGAAATCGTGACGTGCTTCGACATGGTGGATCCTCAAGGCCGCAACGCCTTCGTGGCGGGCGGGATGCGGTCCTCTAGCGAGGGTCGAAGCCAATCATCAGGTGCAGCGACGCGCGCAACTGTTGCACGCCGGTTGCAACGCGGCGGTCTCAGACGAGGCGTGATTGGCGCACCGCCGCTTCGATGAAGCTCGCGAACAGCGGGTGCGGATCGAACGGCTTCGATTTCAGCTCGGGATGGAACTGGACGCCAACGAACCACGGATGGTCTGGCCGTTCGACGATCTCCGGCAGCATGCCGTCAGGCGACATGCCCGAAAAGACCAAGCCACCCTTTTCGAGCGCGTCACGGTACCCGGTATTGACCTCGTAGCGATGCCGGTGCCGCTCCGAGATGTCGGTGCCGCCATAGATGGAGGCTACCACACTGTTGCCGTCGAGCTTCGCCTCATAGGCGCCGAGCCGCATCGTGCCGCCCAGGTCGCCGCCCTCTTCGCGCTTCTCGATCCCAGCT
>Ga0247737_1000726_pt1 | contig 13658 bp, 13 predicted proteins | sample UWRJL028104C2_FD_180937 | JGI IMG/M metagenome (GOLD analysis project Ga0247737, IMG submission 180937) | Plant litter microbial communities from Arlington Agricultural Research Station in Wisconsin, United States - UWRJ-L028-104C-2 | ecosystem: Environmental > Terrestrial > Plant litter >...
TGTTCGAGGGGAGGTGGCGGCCTTCGCCGTCGCCTCCCCGCCTCTCTACGCGACGGGTGCGCCGAACAGGTCGTGCTCGTCGGCATCCTCGATCTCGACCCGGACTATGTCGCCCTGGCGGAGATGCCCTGCGTCGCGGAGATGCACTTCGCCGTCGATCTCGGGCGCATCGGCCTTTGAGCGGCCGGTCGCGCCGTTTCCCTCGACCGCGTCGATGATCACGTCGAGCGTGCGGCCGACCTTGGCCTCGAGCTTCTCGGCCGAGATGCGGGCGGTCAGTTCCATCAGGCGGGCGTAGCGCTCTTCCTTGATCTCTTCCGGTACCGGGTTGGGCAGGTCGTTCGCCGCGGCGCCCTCGACGGGTTCGAAGCGGAAGGCGCCGACGCGGTCGAGCCGGGCCTCCTCCAGCCAGTCCATCAGATAGCGGAAATCATCCTCGGTCTCGCCGGGGAAACCGACGACGAAGGTCGATCGGATCGCGATATCGGGCTCGATCGTGCGCCAGTTCCTGATGCGCTCCAGCACCTTCGCCTCGTTGGCGGGGCGGCGCATCGCCTTGAGCACGGCGCGCGAGGCGTGCTGGAACGGGATGTCGAGATAGGGGAGCACCAGCCCCTCGGCCATCAGCGGGATGACCTGGTCGACATGGGGGTAGGGGTAGACATAGTGCAGCCGCACCCAGGCGCCGAGCTTGCCGAGTTCGCGCGACAGGTCGGTCATGTGGGCGCGGACTTCATGGCCATGCCACATGCGCGGGTGGTGCCTGATGTCGACACCGTACGCCGACGTATCCTGGCTGATGACCAGCAGCTCCTTCGTGCCGGCTTCGATCAGCTTCTCGGCCTCGCGCAGGATCGCGTCGGGGCGGCGGCTGACCAGGTCGCCGCGCAGCGACGGGATGATGCAGAAGGAGCAGCGATGGTTGCAGCCCTCCGAGATCTTCAGATAGCTGTAATGGCGCGGGGTGAGCTTCAGGCCGCTTTCGGGCACCAGGTTGAGGAAGGCGCTGGGCGGCATCGGTGCCGCCTCGTGCACGGCGCCGACCACTTCTTCATATTGATGCGCGCCGGTCACAGCGAGGACATTGGGGAAGCGCGCGCGGATCGTCTCGGCTTCCTTGCCCATGCAGCCGGTGACGATGACGCGGCCATTCTCGGCAATGGCTTCGCCGATCGCTTCGAGGCTCTCTTCCTTGGCGGAATCGAGGAAACCGCAGGTGTTGACGAGCACGACGTCGGCGCCGGCATAGTCGGGCGACATTGCATAACCGTCCGAGCGGAGCTTGGTCAGGATGCGTTCGCTGTCGACCAGGTTCTTCGGACAGCCGAGCGAAACCATGCCGATTTTCGGCGGGGTGGGGAGGATCGTTGCCATGGGGAACGCGCCACATAGGCGCATCGCGCGGGATTTTCCAGTCGTTGCTTCCCGTAGGGGGCGAACGGGCATATCGTGGCGCGGACAAAAGGGGAGAGCACCGTGGGAACGGAAGTGCACTGGCTGGCGATCCTGGTCGCCGCGGTTTCGGGATTCCTTGTCGGCGGGCTGTGGTACGGGCCGGTTTTTGGGAAGGCGTGGCAGGCAGCGCGGGGCCTTAGCGACGACGCGATGAAGAACGCCAATATGCCGATGATCTTCGGCCTGACCTTCCTGCTCAACCTGTTCTCGGCCTTCATCCTCGATCACACGCTGACCACTTATGGCGCGCCGGACCTCAACCTGTCGGTGATGATCTCGGGCGGCGTCGCGCTGGGCTTCATCGTGCCGGCGATCGGGGTGAACTACCTGTTCTCGCGCCAGTCGCTGCGGCTGTTCCTGATCGATGCGGGATATTGGCTGGTGATTTATGCCCTGATGGGGGTAGTCTTCGCGCTGCTGTGAGGGGCATTTGAAGCGGGTGCCGGCGGTGGCTAAGGTCGCGGATTGAGAACTCCCGACGGATCGCACACCCATGACCGATATCCCGACATACGATCTCGCACCGCACCCCGATTGTCCGAGCGGTGCGGTGCGATCGATCGCGGTCACGGCGCGACGGGACGGGGAGCGGCTGAGCCTGACCTATCGCGTGACCGGCGCGATCGGCGATGTGGTGTGGCCAGAGCCGGCGGATCCCGGTTTCAGGGACGGGTTGTGGCGGCATAGCTGTTTCGAGGCCTTTGTCGGGGACGAAGGAAAGCCGCGGTATGTCGAGTTGAACATCGCGCCGTCGACGCAATGGGCGGCGTATGATTTCGACGATCGTCGGGCCGGCATGCGGCGGGCCGCCGGCGCGGCGGTACGCGACGTGGTGTGGCGGGCTGAGGCGGACGTTGCGGAACTGCGGGCGACCGCCGACTTGCCCGGGCTGGCGGATGTCGATTGGGATGTCGCGCTGACCACGGTGATCGAGCAACGCGACGGGACCAAGTCCTTCTGGGCGCTGGCGCATCCGGCGGGGCGGGAGGATTTCCACGATCGGGATTGCTTTACGGCACGGCTCGCGGCACCCCGCTGAGCATGAAATTCGGTATCGATCGCCTGCTCGCCGACCCCGCCCTGCGCGCGCCGCTGGAGGGGAAACGGATCGCCCTGCTTGCTCATCCGGCCTCGGTGACGGCGGATCTCACGCATTCGCTCGACGCCCTGGTGGCGAGCGGGCTTAACGTTACCGCAGTGTTCGGGCCGCAGCACGGCGTGCGCGGCGACCTGCAGGATAACATGATGGAGTCGCCCGACTTCAACGATCCGACCTATGGCATGCCGGTGTTCAGCCTGTACGGCGAAGTGCGCCGGCCGACCGGCCAGTCGATGGGTACCTTCGATGTGATGCTGTTCGACCTGCAGGACCTGGGTTGCCGCATCTACACCTTCATCACGACGCTGCTGTACGTAATCGAGGCGGCGGCCGAGCATGGCAAGACGGTCGTGGTGCTAGACCGGCCCAACCCCGCTGGCCGCCCGGTCGAGGGGCTGACCTTGTTGGCGGGTTGGGAGAGTTTCGTCGGCGCCGGCCCGATGCCGATGCGGCATGGCATGACCCTGGGCGAACTCGGCCACTGGTTCGTCGCGCTGAAAGGGCTCGATGTCGATTACCGCGTGATCGAGATGGAAGGCTGGGCGCCCGAGGCGGCGCCGGGGTTCGGCTGGCCGGAGGACCGGATCTGGATCAATCCCAGCCCGAACGCGCCGAACGTCAACATGGCGCGCGCCTATGCCGGCACGGTGATGCTGGAGGGCACCAATTTGTCGGAAGGGCGCGGCACCACGCGACCGCTCGAGCTGTTCGGGGCCCCCGATGTGGATGCCCGTGCCGTGATCGCCGAGATGCGGCGGCTCGCGCCCGACTGGCTGCAGGGCTGTGCGCTGCGTGACATCTGGTTCCAGCCGACCTTCCACAAGCATGCCGGGCAGCTGTGCAACGGCGTGCATATCCATGCCGAGGGGCCGTTTTACGATCACCTCGCTTTCCGGCCGTGGCGGGTACAGGCGCTGGGGTTCAAGGCGATCCGCCGGCTTTATCCGGATTACGACCTGTGGCGCGATTTCCCGTATGAATATGAGTTCGGCAAGCTGGCGATCGACGTGATCAATGGTGGGCCAGGCCTGCGCGAATGGGTCGACGATGCGGCGGCGGTCGCGGGCGACCTGGAGGCTGTAACGCGCCCGGACGAAAGCGCCTGGGTGGAAGAGCGGAAACCGTATCTGCTGTATTGATGCGCCGCAGGATCGGGGGGAGAGGTGGCATGCGACCGATGATGTGGATGCGGCACCTTGTCCTCCTGGCTTGTCTTGCCATGGGGCCGGCATCGGCTTTGGCAGGTGACGGGCGTGCTTGCGTTCTGCAACCCGCCGACCGGTTATGGATCGAACGGGCGCTGGGGAATTGGCGCTGGGCCGGGACCAACCTGCTTCACCTGCCGGCCGTGCCGATGCCCGAAGTGGTTGCGGTCGATGCGACCTGCCAGACAAATGCCGTGCCGCACACCGGCGCGCCGATCCGGTGGCGCGGGCGGCTGCATCACGGCAAGGTGACGATGCCCGACGGAAACGGCGCGCCCGTCGGCGTGATGTCCTTTGCGGGCCCGAATCCGAAAGTCCCGCGCGGCTTCTTCGTGATGAGTATGCCGTCGGTGTGGCGGAAAGGCGGGGTGACGAGCGAACTCGGCCTGGAAACGCTGATGGACGGCGTGCTGCTGCACGAGATGATGCACACGCGGCAATTCGCCTTCGCTAACCCGGCGATGGCAGCGCTGAGCAAGCGCTATGGTTTGCCCGAGGAGATCAACGACGACTCGATCCAGGCAGCATTCAAGGACGACCCCGCTTATGTCAGCGCCTGGCAGGCGGAGACCGACCTGCTTTATGCCGCTGCGGCGGCACCGACCGATGCCGAGGCACGCCGGCTAGCGCGCAAGGCGCTGACGGCGATGCGCGTGCGGCACGCGATGTGGTTCGTCGGGCCGGGGGAGAAGTGGAAGCCGCTCGACGATATCTTCCTGCAGATGGAAGGGCTCGGCCAATGGCTGATCTACAAATATTATGTCGACGGGCCGAACAAGGTTTACGCGCCGGGGGCGGCGTTGAAGGCAGTGCGGCGCGGGCGGAAACAATGGTCGCAGGACGAGGGGCTGGGGCTGATGCTGGTGGTCGATCGGCTGGTCCCGGGCTGGCAGGACGGGGCGTTCGCAGCACAGCCGATGCTGGCTGAAGCTTTATTGGCCAGGGCTGCGGCGTAAAGACTGGCCATCGGGCGCCGGGACGTTCAGGGAAAAGTCACGATTTTCCTTGGAAAGAGCGTGGGATGCGTAAGTTCGGATTGAGTGTCGCGATGGCGATGGGCCTGATGGGGGCAGGACACGCCACCGCCCAGGATTCGTCGCAGGACGATGTCGTCGTGACCGCGCGCAAGCCGCTAAATCGCGAAGAGGCGACCCGCTTCGTCAGCAGCATCACTGCCGGAAGGAGCGACGGTCAGGTGGCCCGGTTCGAGGCGCCGGTGTGCCCGATGGTGATCGGATTCACGCCCGAGATATCGCGCCAGATCGTCGCGCGCATCCGCAAGGTCGCGAAGGCAGTCGGCGCCGAGGTCGCGCCGGAGGACTGCACGGGCAATGTTGCGCTGGTGGCGACGCCCGATGGTGGGGCGCTGGTGAAGGGCATGCGGGCGACCAACCCCGAATTGCTCGCTGGGCTGGAGACCACGCAGATCCGCCGGCTCATAGATGGCGGCGGCCCGGTACGCGCATGGAGCGCGACCGCCACGGTGAACGAGGATGGCCAGCGCCTGTCCGCGCCGTCGAGCAGCAACCCGATGGGGCCCTCCTCGCTCAACGTGAAGACCGCATCGATCCTCAATCCATCGAGCAAGCGGGTCATCGACACCTCGACGGTGGTGATCGACTCGCCGGTCATGGCTGGCAAGACGGTGATCCAGCTTGCCGACTATGTCGCGATGCGCGCGCTGGCGAAAACCAGGCCGGTGGAAGGCGAGGCGAAGGTCGGCACGATCCTCACCCTGTTCGATCCCGCGGCGAGTCCGCCGCAATCCGTGACCGAGGTGGATGTCGCCTATCTGAAGGCGCTCTATGCGATGCCCGGTAACCGACGGGTGGGTTATCAGATCAGCACCATCGCCAAGGCCGTTACTGAGGCATCGACGCGGTCTTCGGGGCAATGATGCCCAAGCAGTGTCGCGGTGCCGCGTCCCAGGTTAGATAACGCCATCGGCATGGGTCCGATGAACCATGCGACGGTGTGGGGGTGAGCGATGCGCATGCCAGGATTGCGACTTGTGCTGGCCATCGGATTGGCAGCGCCGATGAGCGTTTGGGCGCAGGATAGCCAGCCGCAGGAAATACAGGACGATGTGGTCGTTACCGCGCGCAAGCCGCTCGATACGCAGCAGGCGCGACGTTTCGTCGCGCGCATCAGCGCGCAGACCCAGGGGCAGATCGCCCGGTTCGATGCCGACGTCTGTCCGCTCGTCATCGGGTTCAAGCCGGCATTGAAGGAGCAGATCGATGCGCGCATCCGCCGCGTCGCCAAAGCGATAGGGGCCGGAGTGGCCAAGCCGGATTGTCGCGGCAATGTGGTGCTGGTGGCGACCGATGCCGGCGGCGTGCTGGTTCAGCGACTGCGGTCGAGCCGGCCTGACCTGTTCTCGGGCATGCAGCCAGCCGAGATTCGCCGCCTCGCCAGGAGTGCGGGGCCGGTCCGCAGCTGGGCGACGACAGCGGCCACCAATGAAGACGGGCAGCGCGTGGGTGAGGCGAAGAGCGGTGATTCGAAAGACCTCCCGAAGCTTTACGTGCAGAGCGCCTCGATCTTCGCGCCGTCGAGCAAGCAGGTCATCGAGGCGTCGGTGGTCGTGGTCGATACCCCGGTTACGTTGGGCAAGACGGTGATTCAGCTGGCGGACTATGCGACGATGCGTGCGCTGGCCCGGACCCGGCCGGTCGAGGACGTCGAAGGGATCGGCACGATCCTGACCCTGTTCGATTCAGCAACGCCGCCACAATCGGTGACCGACGCCGATGTCGCCTATCTTACGGCCTTGTACGCGATGCCGGGAACCCGGTCGCTCAACTATCAGGTCGGCCGGATCGCGAAGGGCGTGAAGGGCGCGTCCGCGCCCAAACCCTGAGCCTCACCGTTTCCGCGTCAACTCGCGCATCGCATCGTCCAGCCCGGCCAGGCTGAGCGGATACATGCGGTCGTTCATCAGTTCGCGGATGATGCGGACCGACTGGGAATAGCCCCATTGCTGTTCCGGCACCGGATTGAGCCAGATGGCGGCGGGATAGGTCGTGGTCAGGCGGTGCATCCACACGGCGCCCGATTCCTCGTTGAAATGCTCGACCGAGCCGCCCGGATGGGTGATCTCGTACGGGCTCATCGAGGCGTCGCCGACCAGCACCAGCTTGTAATCATGGCCATATTTGTGGAGCACGTCCCACAGCGGCGTGCGCTCGGTGAAGCGGCGGCGATTGTCCTTCCATACGCCCTCATACGGGCAGTTGTGGAAGTAGAAGAATTCGAGATTCTTGAATTCGGTGGTCGCGGCCGAGAACAGCTCCTCGCACAGCTTCACCCAGGGATCCATCGAGCCGCCGACATCGAGGAACAGCAGCAGCTTGACTGCATTGTGCCGCTCTGGGCGCATCACGACGTCGAGCCAGCCCTGGCGGGCGGTGCCGTCGATCGTCGCATCGATATCCAGCTCGTCCGCAGCACCTTCCCGCGCGAAGCGGCGCAGGCGGCGCAGCGCGATCTTGATGTTGCGGGTGCCGAGTTCCTTGGTGTTGTCGAGATTCTTGAAGTCGCGCTGGTCCCACACCTTCAGCGCGCGCTTGTTTTTCCTCTCGCGACCGATGCGGACGCCTTCGGGATTGTAGCCGCTATTGCCATAGGGCGAGGTACCGCCGGTGCCGATCCATTTGTTGCCGCCTTGGTGCCGGCCCTGCTGCTCTTCCAGCCGCTTCTGCAGCGTCTCCATGATCTCTTCCCAGGAGCCGAGTGATTTGATCGCCTCCATTTCCTCGGGGGTGAGATATTTCTCGGCGACAGCGCGGAGCCATTCTTCCGGGATATCGGCATTATGCGAGGCGAAGCTGGTGGCGATGCCCTTGAACACCTTGGAGAAGACCTGGTCGAAGCGGTCGAGCAGCCCCTCGTCCTTCACGTACACCGCACGCGAAAGGTAATAGAAATCCTCCGGCGTGCGTTCGATCACGTCGCGGTCGAGCGCTTCGAGCAGGATGAGATGCTCCTTCATGCTCACCGGGATGCCGGCGGCGCGGAGCTCGTCGAGAAAGTTCAGGAACATCGCCGCGCCTTTGGAGTCACTTCAGGGTATTCGCATTGATGTTGATGGTCGATTTTCCATCGGGTGTGAAGGTCGTGCTCGACCGAATGATGCCACCCTGCTTGTCGGCACCGCTCATGATGTCGCCGATCTGTGCCAGGGTCGGCATGGCGTCATAGCTGCCGAGAACATCGACGGTGCCGATACCGTAGTGTTTCACGACAAAACCCTTGCCCAGCAGTAGCGCTGGTTCGACCGCGAAAGTGCCGCCGGCATCGTCGAGCAGGATCAACGCGATCTGGCCGTCATCGGCGCTCGCCGGCGACAGCACGTCGAGCTTGCGCTGCCCCGTGTCGACGACGCCCCGCAGGCAGAGCGTCTTTGCGCCATTCTCAGGAAAGGCGAGCATCGTCGCCTTGGTGACGGTCCCCTCGGTCTTGTCGTCGATGACGATCGATCCGCCGAGCAACGAAGCCAGCAGCGCATTGCTCGAGGCGGCCTTGTCCTTCAGCAGTTTGGCGCGCTTTCCTTCAGTCGCGGGGCAGGGCGCCGCAAGCTTCAGCGGCGAGGCTGCCATCGGCTTGTCCTTGCCGTCGAACCGCATGCCCGCCAGCATGGCGTCGAGTGCGGTCTCGACATCGGCATTTCGCGCCGAGGGGCCGCTCACGCGCACGGCGATGATCCAGCTGCCCGCCCGGACGAAGCCCGCAGCGGTCGTCAGCGATTTTCCGGGCGTGAGTTCGCCCTTCTGATAAATGCGCCGAACCCCGGCGTGCGCGATGCCGCCCACGCTGACGAGGCTATCGGCGGCTAGCGTGACGTTCGGGCCGAAGCGTTCCCGGATCGCGCGGTCGGTCGCCCAGGTCGCAAGGGCGGTATCGGCATAGCGCGGATAGAAGACATAGACCGTCCCCTGGATCTCATGGTCGTCCGACTCATACTGAGCGACATTGTCGACTCCCTTGCCGTTGAGCGACGCCTCGCCCGTCTGGGACAGAGACAGCGCACCCGCTTGGGCAGGGATGCCGAAGCCGCCCGCGGTCACGGTGGCCAGAGGACCGTTGAGCTTCCACGCGCCGGCGTCAGGGTCGACCTGGGCCCAGGTCGGCTGGGCAAAAGCCAATGAAAGCAAAAGCGCAAGACAACGCGTCACGACCATATAGCTCTCCCATGCGGCATCATGCCACGCGGGACGGCAGGAACAAGCTCAGCGTGCGTAGACGTCGATCATTGCGCCGACATAATCGGGCGCGTCTCCGGTCAGTTCAGAGGCGGGGCGGGCTCTGGCGATCTGCTTCGCCTCGGGCGTGCCATAGATGAAGCCATAGACCGGATAGGTGGTGGTCCCTAGGCCGTCGCGGTCGCGGTACCAGACCTGCACCTGGCTCCAGTCATTGTCGCGCGACACGTCCGTCAGTGTCACGTCCTGTTCGGCATGGCCTCGTTCGCCGTTCTGGCGCGACCAGTTGGCGTGGGTGACCAACACGACGCGCGAGGTAACAACGCGGCTGATCACCGCGACATGGCCAAGCGGCAGGCGCGCGGTTTTGGCGAAGACGATGACCGATCCGATCCGCGGGGAATCGCCGCGTTTGTATTTGCCGTCGGCCTGGCCCCACCAGGTCCAGGCGTCGCCATAGATCTGGATACCGCTGGCAGCACGAGCGAAGGGCACGCACTGACCCACATAATCGAGCAGGGATGCCGCGCTGGCGGGCGACGAGATACAGGCCGCCGCCAGAAGGGCAATCGAGGAAAAGATACGCATACACGGGCACCTTGATGGCACCCCCCCAAAGCTTGCGTATCCGACAATGGTTTATATCGGGTAAATCATGTTTTGCCTGTCCTTCGGGAAGGACGGGCCCAGGCATCTCTCAGCTCTTGTTCGCCTGCCGCTTGGCCATGAAGGCCAGGCGCTCGAACAGCATCACGTCCTGCTCGTTCTTGAGCAACGCGCCGTGGAGCGGGGGGATCGCCTTGGTCGGGTCCCGGTTCTGCAGGACCTCGAGCGGCATATCCTCGTGAAGCAGGAGCTTGAGCCAGTCGAGCAATTCACTCGTGCTCGGCTTTTTCTTCAGGCCAGGCACATCCCGCACGTCGTAGAAAATATCCATCGCCTTGTTGACCAGGATCTTCTGGATGCCGGGAAAGTGCACATCGATGATCGCCTGCATCGTCTCGCGGTCGGGGAATTTGATATAGTGGAAAAAGCAGCGGCGGAGGAACGCGTCGGGCAGTTCCTTCTCGTTGTTCGAGGTGATGACGACGATCGGGCGCTCGACCGCGCGCACGGTCTCCCTGGTCTCGTAGACGTGGAATTCCATGCGATCGAGCTCCTGGAGCAGATCGTTTGGAAATTCGATATCGGCCTTGTCGATCTCGTCGATCAGCAGGACGGGCACTTCGGGGGCAGTGAATGCCTCCCACAACTTGCCGCGGCGGATATAGTTGGAGATGTCGTGGACTCGCTCGTCGCCGAGCTGGCCGTCGCGCAGGCGGGCGACCGCGTCATATTCGTAAAGACCCTGCTGCGCCTTGGTCGTCGACTTGATGTTCCATTCGATCAGCGGCGCGCCGACCGCCTTGGCGATCTCGTACGCGAGGACAGTCTTGCCCGTGCCGGGTTCGCCCTTGACGAGAAGCGGGCGGCGCAAGGTGACGGCGGCGTTGACCGCGACCTTCAGATCGTCGGTCGCGACATAGCTTTGCGTGCCTTCGAAGCGCTTCATCCAGTCGTCCAATCCCGTTTCGAATATCGGGTTTGGGGATAGAGGGAATGCAGGGCCGGGTGCAAGCCGATGTTTATGGCCGCCGACCTACTGACGGTTGCGCGCGCTCGCACGGGCTTCGAGCAGGTCCCACAGGCCGCGATGCTGCGCCAGGATCTGCTGAGCGCCGAATGCCATCGCCCGTTCGATCGCCGGGGTCTCGGCAAGCGCGGAGACCAGCGAGGCTGTTTCCATTTCGTCGGGCAGGTCGGAGGCCGGCGGCTCGACGCCGAAGCGGCGGGCGGCGGCATCGAGCATCATGCGTATCGCAGCCCAATCGAGCACCAACGCGATTGCGGCACCGGTGGCGCAACCGGTACGATCCGACTGGGCAAGCATGTCGAGCGCGTGGCGCTGGCCGGCCACGGCTGCTTCCGACTCGGCCTGGCCGGGCGTCGAGGGCAGGGGGCCCGCGGCGGCAGTGAGCCGCGCGAGATAGTTGCGTTCTTCGGTAAAGGCGGCGGCGGCCGATTCCAGCCAGTCCTTCGCGGCCGGCTGAGGACTATGGACCGCGGCATGATCGATCACGCCCGGGTGGCGACCGTGCAGCCAGCACAGAGCGTGCACTGCATCAGTGAGGTCGCGCACCGCGATGGTGGGCCCCGACAGCGCACGAGGCATCGGATGAGTGGCGGTCCCGTCGACCGACGCGAGCGTGGCAATGGTGCCCCAGCTACCGCCGATGCGTTGACCAAGTGCCGAATCGAAAGCCATGACCCCCCGGGGTTTCTGTTTGAAAGCGCCAGCCAATCCGGCGCGGTTTCATCTATGCGCGCATGGAGTATACCGAAGGGCGTAAAGACCTGGTTTAAGACAGATTAAGCACGTCTAAACCAAGCGGTGCGGAACGATCGACGTTCCCCTACGGACTCGGCGCGCCCGCGGGCTGGTCCGGCGTTTTTTGGGCGCGCGACGGACTGCGGATCGTGTGACGTTCGACCATATGAAAGAAGAGAAACGCGAAGGCGATCGCCGCGCCGCTGCACGCCAGAGCCCAGAGAACCGACATGGATCGATAGTCCGCCGTCGCCGCCTTGATCGCCTGGAACACCGGCACGTGCGTGGCGTAGAGCGAATAGCTCGCGACCCCCGTCAGATAGAATGCGCGCACGATCATGGTGTCGCGCCTGCACAGATATCGAATCGCCGGAATGGCCACGCTGACCAGCCCGGACGCGCCAACCGCGAGGAACATCGGACTCCAGCCGTAAATGCCCTTTTCCTGGAGCAATATCCCGGCGATCAGCGCCGCCGGCCAGGCGAGATGCCACACGATGCCGCGCGGCGCCGTCGCACGACCGGCGTGGATTTCCGCGAGATAGGCACCTGAGGTCCAGAGAAAGAGGTGGCTGGTGAAGAGCGGACTACCTCCGGTCGCGTGGACGAACACGGCGGAGAGGTCCAGGGCCGAGTACAGGATGGCCGTAAGAAGACTGACGCCGGCGGCAAAGGCCAAGGCGCGGTTCGGCCCGTAACGACGGAATACGAGGAACAGCAGCGGGTAGAACAGGTAGAGGTGAAACTCGATCGACAGCGTCCAGAACACACCGTTCGACCCGAATGTCCTGACAAAAAGCTCCTGCGCCATCAGCAGGTTGAGCGCCAGATTTGCCAGATTCGCGTTAGCCCATGCCGAGAGTGTCGGTTCCGGCGTGATGAAGCAGTCGACGATCGCCGTCAGCAAGAGGGCGCCGACATATACCGGGTAGATGCGCAGGAATCGGCGCTTGTAGAAGCTGGCCACGACCATCCTCGTCTCCGGCGCGTGGCGGAGCTTCGTGGCGAAACTGCGATGGATGCAATAGCCACTGAGCACGAAGAAGATGGGAACGCCGAGCCAACCCAGCGAAAACACGATCGAGCCGTACGAAAGCCAGATATCGGGCCGCAAGCTATGCCAGCCAAAGACTCGGTACGTCTCGCGTAGACCGACCCAGAACTCGGCCCGCGCGTGGTAGACGACCACTGCCAGTGCCGCCAGCGCGCGCAGGATGTCGATTGAGTGGAGGCGGTCGAACCCCGCCTCGATCAGCGTCGGCGGACCATCGCCCACCGCGCCGGTCGCGGGCTTGCGGGCATCGCTGACGTCTACCGCTTTCGCCATCGCTCGCCCCCCTTGCGACTGAATGACCGGCGCGGAGCCCCAGGCCTCAGGCCCCGCCGCCGATCCTGTCCGCGTTACTGGTCGAGGAAGCTGCGCATCTTCCGCGAGCGGCTCGGATGCTTCAGCTTGCGCAGCGCCTTCGCCTCGATCTGACGGATACGCTCGCGCGTCACCGAGAATTGCTGGCCGACTTCTTCCAGCGTGTGATCCGTGTTCATGCCGATGCCGAAGCGCATGCGGAGCACGCGTTCCTCACGCGGGGTGAGCGAGGCAAGGACGCGCGTGACCGTTTCCTTGAGGTTCGCCTGGATCGCGGCGTCGACCGGGATGACGGCGTTCTTGTCCTCGATGAAATCGCCGAGATGCGAATCCTCCTCGTCGCCGATCGGCGTTTCGAGGGAGATCGGCTCCTTGGCGATCTTCATCACCTTGCGGACCTTTTCGAGTGGCATCGACAGGCGCTCGGCCATTTCCTCGGGCGTGGGCTCGCGGCCCTGCTCGTGCAGGAACTGGCGGCTGGTCCGCACCAGCTTGTTGATCGTCTCGATCATATGCACCGGGATACGGATGGTCCGCGCCTGGTCGGCGATCGAGCGGGTGATCGCCTGGCGGATCCACCAGGTGGCATAGGTCGAGAACTTGTAACCGCGGCGATATTCGAACTTATCCACGGCCTTCATCAGGCCGATATTGCCCTCCTGGATGAGATCCAGGAACTGCAGGCCGCGATTGGTGTATTTCTTTGCGATCGAGATCACGAGGCGCAGGTTCGCCTCGACCATTTCCTTCTTGGCGATCCGCGCTTCGCGCTCGCCCTTCTGGACCATGTTGACGATGCGGCGGAACTCGCCGAGCGACATGCCGGTCGCCTGGCTGATCTCGGAAATCTCGATGCGGATCCGGTCGACCGCATCGCTCTCGTTCGCGACGAACGCCGTCCATTTCTTGTCGAGCTTCGACACGCCGGGCAGGAACTGTTCGTCCAACTCATGGCCGATAT
>Ga0247737_1000728_pt1 | contig 13646 bp, 21 predicted proteins | sample UWRJL028104C2_FD_180937 | JGI IMG/M metagenome (GOLD analysis project Ga0247737, IMG submission 180937) | Plant litter microbial communities from Arlington Agricultural Research Station in Wisconsin, United States - UWRJ-L028-104C-2 | ecosystem: Environmental > Terrestrial > Plant litter >...
TAGCCTAGTTAAATTTAAAAAAACCGTTCATTTGTCAAAATTGCTATAAGCGATCCGCTCGAAGATCGTTCAGTTGCATGAACCAGAGAGTTAATGCGTAGACTCGACCTCCCATTCTTGTAGGAATAAGTCCAAGTCCGCGTTCCAAAGATCCTTTGGGGACTTCTCGAGCAGGGCCTGCAATTTTATTTCCTTCTCCGCCGCCTGTTCTTTCAACTTAGCGATCTTCTCCTCAGTAAGACTCCAAATGGCCATTCCAAGGAGGTAATCCAAATCTGCCATTGACTCATTTGCATCGACCTCTGGCTCCTCTTCGTCTTCACCCTCAACTGTTGGTTCGTTCTCCCCGGCAGCCTTCGCCATACTTTTGGGGAAAGGTAGGAACATATGATTGCGCAAGTCGGTCACAATGTCGGCCTTCTTCCTATTAGAGACGACAAGTTGTTTGTCAACGATCATCTGCACGAAACGCGCTTGGTTCGTGAATTTCTCCAAGGTAGTCTGCAGCTCATTCGCGAGGTAATCCTGCACAGCACAAACAATCAGGTTTCCGGAGAGATGTCATATTCCACGAACCTTTCGTTTCTGGTAGTAGGCAAGACGCGTCGGGTAAAAGTCTTCTAGAATCTCTTCAGCCGAATCATATTTCTTGATCTTGCCCTCGAAGTCGAAGCAAACCATGTTGCTCGTATCAATCTTCGACGTCAGCTTGAAGAACTCAAGGAGACCTTTCTGCTCTGCCTTCTCCAGGTCCTTCGCGCTCATGGTGATAGTGAAGTGAACATTCAAATTGTCGTGGTGCTCTTTGTAATCCTGCAAAAGGGAGAAAAATTAGAGTGCCTCAGACACATATCTAAGAGATTGGCAAACCTCGATAACGCCTTCCTTCTCCCCTTCCATGTCCACAGCGACCATAGCCTCCAGCTCCGCTTTGTAGTCCCGGGTCCACTTGTGGATAGGTAGCTCCGTAATTTCGACCGTCGTGTCGTTCAATTTCTTGATAACACCAAAGATATCGTATCGATTCTTCGACACCAGCTTAATCTCACCCTTGAATCCTCTCCACCAAGGATTCATGGGTACTAAATCCTCCCCAGCCATTAATCGTCTGATGTTGGCGACGATATCAACCGGGTTGTAGCAGGGGATAGTAGTGCTCCAACCAGTGCCAATACCTTCAGCTCCGTTGACGAGCACCAAAGGCACAATTGGCATGTAGAACTCGGGTTCGATAAGAGCATTGTCGTCCTTCTGCTGGTTGAGAAGCTGGTCGTCTGCTGGGTTGAAAATAATGCGAGCGAGAGGCATGGGTTGGGTGAAGATGTAACGAGGAGCAGCGTGATCCTTTCCACCAGTGTCGCGCGTGCCATACTGACCAGAGGGTTCGAGCAGGTTAATATTGTTACTACCAACGAAGTCTTGAGCCAGGTTAATGATGGTGGCAGCCAAACTTTGTTCACCATGGTGGTAAGCGGCGTGTTCACTGATATAACCAACAAGTTGGGCAACCTAGAAATCGAGGTGGTGAATCACATAGTGACTTATGAAATGTTATGTATACCTTGGTTTCACCCTTTAACTTTCGCTTGAAGCAACCCCATATGACCTTCCTCTGTCCAGGCTTCAGCCCATCCGCCACCGAAGGAATAGACCGCATATTATCAGCCATCCAGAAGAGGATCAATTCCTTGTTGATGAACTCGGAATATGGGATTTCTTCCAGTCGGCGGTCAAGATATGTCCCAGGCTTGAAATTACGCAGCCATTCCTTGCGATCGTCTGCTCTCTTCTTGCTAAAAGCTAGATCAATGAGCTCGTGGTCGCCTTCTTGAGTGACAGTAAAAGGGATCATATGTTTCTCCAAGTGGCTGAAGTAGTCTCGAGCATCTGCATCACTGCTTGTTCCCAAACCCTATTGAATCCGATTTAAATCTCTTGATTAGAGTGAAAGACCAATTACGGACCTTGAAATACTTGGACTCCCACTTCTTCGCATCAGGTGTCTCTTCCATCCACTGTTCGTACTCCGGGATGGTAAAGAAGTCTTTACACTGCTTTCCTTTCGTAACCTTGAGGAAAGTGAGTTGTCGCTTTTAAGTAGGCGTCTTGGAAAACATACTCGAACAGTGGGAGTCACGAACTCGACCAAGAAGTCTGGCAACTTCAGCAGTGAGGGATAAAAGTGATCAAGGAGGTTGATGAGGAGGCCTTTGATGTGCGAACCATCGTGATCCTACAGCAGATAAAGGTCGGTCACCAATTCGGCCCACAACACTAGCTGGGACACTCACTTGATCGGTCATAATCATAAGTCTACCGTACCGTAGTGTAGCTAAGTTCGAATAGTCTTTGTTGTGCTGGAGACCCATAATCTTCATGATATTCTGGAGTTCCTCGTTCTTCATGATCTGATCGTGCTTTGCATTGCGAACATTAAGCAGTTTACCCCGAAGAGGGAAGACACCAAAGTAATCTCTGCCGACAACTCTGAGACCAGCGACTGCGAGCGCTTTGGCTGAGCCTCCATCGGTGAGAATGAGCGTGCACTCTTTGGCGCGCTCAGTTCCAGCGTTATTCGCATCGGAAAGTCTCGTCAGACCTAGGAGTCTAGATAGAAGTTAGACAAATAATTGAAAAGACAACGAGTAATTTGCCTTTCTCGTTTGGCGCCGTCCATCTTGAGTGCTGCTTGTAGGACTGTGGGAAAGATTGCTTGCCGCTTGGCAGTCTTTGGCTCCGCGTCGCAACGCCGATTTTTGCCATTGCAGCGACCATCCGTTTTCCTTGCCAAAATCTCCTTCGGCAGTTTACGAGTCGACGTTCTTGCTCCGACTTTGGGTTCTTTGTAACCCATTCAATCGCTTTATCAACTTGCGCCATGTCTTTGTCATTCGGCATCATCGTCAATCCCGGGCTCCTTAATAAGTCGTTCATGGACATAAGCCTCTGCTTAAGAGCAATATAAAGCCCCCTTTCGAACGACTCGCAGCACATTCCCAGGTCTACAAAATGACTAGCACGATGAAGGCACTCGTAACTGCACCAGGAAATACGGCCGTGGTTGCAGATATACCTATCCCTGAACCAGGCTCTAAGGAAATCAGGCGAGTGCTTTCCTAGTTTATTGGGGTGAAGTAACTGACAGCTCTTAAACAGGGTGAAAGTCCATTCTGTGGCGTTGAACCCAGTGGATGCCCTCTATGTTGCTCATCCCCAAGACAAACCAGGCCGCGTGGTCGGTAGCGACATCGCCGGAGTCATTGATAAGGTTGGCGATGGGGTCACTGCATGGCACGTAGGGGATCGAGTTGCAGGATTGTTGCAAGGAGGTGTGTTGAATAAGTATCTCATTCACTTACCTGACTGACGCCTCTAATGATGACTAGCTACCTCGAAGAATTCACGTCCGGGGGGCTTCGCCGAGTACGCTATCCTGGAAGAGGATCTAGCTTTCACTATCCCGTCTGGTGTCTCCTTTGAAGATGCAGCAACGTACCCTCTGTGCGCTTTGACTGCTGCCCAGGTTAGCATCCGCCATACATGTGTCCTTCGTGTGCTCAATTTTCTTAGGCACTCTTTATTCGTCTCGAAATTAACAGTCCTTTTCCAAGCCCGTTCAACTTTGATCCACCTCAAGTTGAATCACCATCGATCTTGATATACTCGGGCGCAACTTCGCTGGGCCTCTTCGCCATCAGTCTCGCGAAACTTGTTCGCACTCCAACTGGGAAGCCGTACCGGGTTTTTGCCACTGCTAGTCCCAAGAACCACGACAAGCTTTTAGCTCTCGGCGTAGAAGCCGTTTTTGATTATAAGTCTCCAACTTGGCCTGAAGATGTGCGCAATGCATCCAATGGCATTTCTTACGCTGTCGATTGTATATCCGAAGACGACAGCACCGCGCTTATTTCACGAACCTTTGTCGAATCCGGCGGGAGGATTGCCGTCATCCGACTGGATGCTTGGCACAAGGACGGCGTCCGCAATGACGTCGTTCCGTTGTACGGTGCTGTATGGTCTGGTCTCGGGTATGAGGTTCAATACAATAGTGAGCGCTTTTTTTGGAAAGTAGGAAAGTAATGTCACTAATATGTTCCATTTCAGGCGGGATTTTGCCAGCGTCTCCCTCATGGCGAGCTTTCACCAAAGCCTTCTCGGCATTTCTGTCACAGGGATCGAAGGATAATAAAGAAGTATTTCCCATACCCCCGAACCCCGTGCGTCTCATGCCTGGAGGCCTCGCAAGCATCGTTCTCGACGGTTTTGCATTACTCGGCTCAGGCAAAGTCGTAGAAAGGCGTGTCAAGGCAGAGGAAAGCGAAGGCAAGAGTTGGTTGAAACCCATCTCGGCGGAAAAGCTTGTGTACAATATCTGATCCACGTGTATCAATGACAGAACAGAAAATCAACTATCATGTCTCCGTCAACCATCCATGGCATGCGAAAGATTTGCACGATATCTAACAACCTCGAATGCCGAAAAAACAATTTCTCAACAGTGAGGCGTGTTACGACATCGTCCGTAAGTCTTGGACAGGTGAAGAACGAACTCATGCCATACCCTCACGGGTACTTTGCGCTTTCGGGGAGTATTTAACCCATGCATTCTACTCTTCCCTCCGAAGAACCTACCCACCCACTGCCAACCAATGGAACCCAAACTGGCATTTCTCAGTCGAAAGAGCAGGTACCCAGGCACGAAGCTGGTCGTTGCAATTGACATTGGCACCACCAACACGGCGGCCTCGTACTGTTTGTTAGGCAACGATGGGATACCAAGCAAGTTTCAAGAGGTATGTTATCCATATGCTGTCTGAAGGGCGTTCTCCGTTAAACATTTCTAGATCAACCGATGGCCTAAGCAGGTTGGTTTTTTATGCCCCTTCTTTGTCTCTTTAGTCCTACTGACGCATTTAAAATAGAGCAATAACGATGCGAAAATACCGTCTGTTCTTTACTATGACGAGCACAACATACCTCGCCTTCACGGCGCCGAAACCGAGGACGAGGTTTGTGCCACATCCCTGGCCACTTTCTCGCACTCATGTCTAACTTAGGACTGCCTTGTCGAGGCCGAGACAGAAGGATGGCAGAGAGCTGAGTGGTACATTGCCTTTGGCTCAGCATTATAATGTATATACTAATGAGGCCAATTGCAGGTGGAAGTTATTACTCCGTCCCGACTACCTACCTCTTCCAGCTGGCTTCCGCACTGCGCCTCTCCCAGATGGCTTGAAGGTGGAGGATGTCTTTCGAGATCAGTTTGCATACGTGAAGAACAACCTCCGCCGTTTCCTCGCCAAGACTCATGGTTTCAACGAGGCAACGATCGCCGAGCTTGAGGCTTCCATGTACATTGTACTCACCACCCCAAACGGCTGGGAAGGCAGGCATCAAAATCGAATGAGAGAAGCAGCTTTGGATGCTGGTTTTTTGAACCGAGTTAGTCGACACCGAATTAAATTTGTATCAGAAGGAGAGGTACGTCTTTAACCTTGAAGTCTTTACCGTCTCTTATTTCTCCGGTGTAGGCTGCTATGCATTACGCGTTGGACAACGCCATTACGAACTTTTCGCAACAGGTTAGTCGTGCCCGATTGTTTGATTGTAGACCCTTCATGGTGCCCTCAAAGTTGAGCCTAGAGAATGCATTTGTTATTTGCGATGCGGGAGGTACGAACCTTCATCAATCTCCCGTATGTCGTCTCATGTCCTTTCCATACAGGTGGCACGACGGATATCGGGTACAGTTGCTGCTTCGATCCCATTTAAGCCAAGCTCACTCGTAGGATTCTCAGTGTGTACAAGATCAAGAGTCAGTCGCCGAAAATTCTCGATGAGTTGGCAAGTCCTGGATGTGAGTTCCACCGCACCCAAGGTCTGGCAATAAACTAATCGAATGATGAGGCTATGTAGCTGGCGGTACATTTGTCAACGAGGCAGCCAAGTTATACATCACAGGTGCGCCGCAACTCATGATTCTCCTGCTTACAGACAAGCTAAAGACGTTGCGCCAAATACAGCGCAGATCAAGGGTACACAATGGGAAGGTCCCGATTATATTGCGGCCGCGATGAAGGATTTTGAAAAGAACGCAAAACGCAAGGTGATGAACCTCAGATCACTCTTTAACACCGACTTACTGATATCTCTTCATGTAGTTCAAGGGCACGGATTTCTTCTCCTTCGTTAAGTTGGATAACAGCACTGCAAGCAGTGAACGCCATGGGATTGTTCGTGGTAGGCTCAAGATTCCACAGTACGTACCCTCAGCGTTCACTCCTCAATGCTTAGGAGCTGAGTTCTTCTCGCAGGAGGAAAATGGCATCTTTCTTTGACCCTCTCGTAAACACCATTCTTCAAGGTTTGAACCAAACCATCTTATCTGACCTTTGGACCGTTGAGGTACGTGTCCAAACCCTTAACGGCGAAGTCTCTAGCTAATCAACGAGCTTGAAGCACGTGGTGGTTGTAGGCGGTTTTGCAGAAAGCGATTACGTCTTCTCCAGGCTTCAAGAATGGGCTCAGATGAAATCGCTGACTATCATCAAGCCGGACGGCAGCTTCAAAGCCATTGCACATGGCGGTTTGAGTTGGCATATAGGCTCAAGTGTTCAAATCAGGATTTCCAAATTGCATTACGGTGCCGAATCAGACGATGATTTTAGTAATGACGACCCAGACTTGATTGGTCGTAAAAAGTATCAAAACGTCCTCGGCCAATGGCGCGTGCGGTCTGTTTGGACAACAATTATCAGTAAGGTGCGTTCATTTTTGTTCATAAAATTGTCACGATCTTGACGTTTAGCTTCTTAGGATGCACGAATACGGGCCGGAGAAGAATACAGAGCTGCGTTTCATCGTCACTTCAGCGACCAAGAGAAGTTAACCGCTGAAATGGACCTATTCGCCTACCGACTGGAAGACCCACCTCGGTTCTTCTTCAATAAGGGTAATCTTCACCATTCTTTTTGCTTCAATCTCCATGCTCATATTGTGGGTCACCGAATAGATGGGAGCCTTGTCGATGGCTTTATATCAGTTGGGACTGTTAAGGCCGACTTATCAAAATGTTTCAGCTCCACCCCATACAGTGTCTCCCCGTCTAGAAAACAGTACAAGACCCTTCATGTGAGCTTTTCCTAGTGACTCACGATGATTGGCTGAACACCTTTCATAGTACGAGATATGCCTCTCATTTGATGAAGTGGAGATTCAGGCTCGTTTACGATGGAAAGAAAATGTAAGTTGTTTTTGTGTCTTGGCTTTGTATGGGCTCACAGGGTAAATTAGCGTCATTACAAGTATGGTGGAGCAATCATCGTATACGACATCTGAATACCTCTGGGAGAAAACCATATCGGATAGAAATGCCTTTCGATCCTTAATTTCTTGTTCATCATATGATAGATATTAATCGCGAGTGGTGAAATGTGTCCACCATGCTATAAAATTAAAGACTTTGGGCTATCTCAGGCACAGTGTGTTAGGCGCCTCTCGATTGCAACCACTTCACCAGCTGCATCGCGGACGCTTGCTGCCTTCACGCGTACTTCGGCCACTTCAAGAAAAACATTGAGAGATTGAGAGGCGCGTCCTCTGTCGTTCCAATTTCTTTCACTTCGATCCGTAAGCATACGACTCTCCCATAATAGCAGGCATGAATATATACGCAGGGTACCCAAATACAAAATGCTGGCACCACCCTGCTGCCAAAATCATCTTATAACAGGTATATGACAGGCGACGAGCAAGAAGACAAGCAGGTTACTAAATTTTACTACGAAGTAGAGCATCCGTTATAACTATGGGTTTTACTAGAATCTTAATTTCCCCATCTGAGGCTACTTGCTCGAGTCCAAACTCGAATGTTCCAAGAACACGATCACCTTTCTTTGAATTCACGTCATTGTTCCATGCGCCAATGGCTCGACGTGCCTCGAAGGACCCGCATGCACCAAACGAATGAGATCCACAAGTCACCTTGACGAAGCTGGAGATAATGTCTCTTTGAATGCTCAAAGAAAATTCATGAGCCTTCCGGACGATTTCATAGAGGCCATCTTTGGCTGTGTGGAGATATTCATCGATCCTCCTATTAAAATTCTTGGTCCTGTAAGGAAAGACTCGAAGGAAAGTCCGGCGGATTTCATCAGTAATCGATGTGGTGACATCCTCTAGCTGTGGGGTAGACCCAGAGGTTGCGAAGGCGGCCGCGATGGCCATTGACCGCCAACGCTGGGAAGCAATATGAGATTCTACAAATAATATCAATTTCGTATAATTTTTAGTATTCAGAGACTCAATGCGCTTACCGTTTTCCCGAATAAACTCGAAACTGCTCTCCAAGACCGTCCGAGTCGGTTCTGATATCCCGCAGAAAAAGTGTCCGGTAAAGAAGGCCTCGAAGAGGAGTTGGCATATTTGGTTGCGGAGGAGACTTTCAGCCAGGAGATCTTGTTTAGCAACGTTCGGAGGATCGTCGACCGAAATAAGCTGCATGTAAACTTCTCTCATAGGACCGAGAGAACGCAGAGTTTCCAACGACATTCGATGTATTTTCGCAGAACGGGTGTCCTTGAACTTCTTCGATAAAACTCCGTTCATCGCTTGAAGGACAGTATTCCCTATTAAATAGTTGAGGTTTTGAAGTTCTTCGATTAGTCGATTTTCGGACATTTGATCGGCATTCCAACTGAATTCATCAACGAGAGAGACCTTGGAGGCTTTGGATCTAATCGAGGGGAGCCTAAGGCGGCGGACTCTGATACTAGATCCTCGAACGTCCTCGTCGCCTTCAATGTTGCTCATAGGCGTTAGGGAGGGCGATCGGCTAATCAATGATGGTGTTCCTCAGTATGGGGCACGAATAAGTATCATCGTCGTCTTACTGTTGCTGTGGGGCCGTCTCGAGGGCTTTTCTGGTGATCATGGGCATTTTCACGGTTACAACGGTTAGCTTCCGTGGAGTGTCACTTTTCTTGTTGGCCTTCAAATGTTTCCGAGCTCCTGCCAGTGAAATGAGATATTAAAACGAAGTCATATAGTGAAAGGAAAAGGTGAAATCGCACGATTTTTGTGATAGCTGGTAATGTTGCCTGCGCGCCATGCCCAATCAGTTGTTTTTTTCTTTCTTGTCGCTCCATTCCGTGAGATTTTAGCCATGACTGGTGCCTTTAAGCTGTTTTATTGTTCATAGAGTCGCCAGAATGAGAGTCGTGTTGCACGAAGCAAGAGGAGATGGATTATTATAAGAGGAGTCAAGAGAGGGAGAGAGGAGAGGGACGGTTTTCGATGGAGGCATCGCATTCGTTTGTCTGACGATTGAGATCAGGGGAGCGCCGATTTGACATGGGAATAACCTGGGGACACACGGTGAAGTGGTAGCGCCTGAAGTGGTGGCCGCCAAGCTTTGGTATGGCATGCCTCGACATTCGGAAATCCAATAGTGGAAAGGCATTGTCTTCGTAGCTGAGCACTATGATCCAGTAGTATCACTTGCTTGTCGGCGGTCTTACCGCTCTCCTTCAAAATGAGTCCCAAATGTCTGGGAAGCTGGCAATAATTGTCGATAGAGGGCAGTACCTCTATGGATCGTGGGTCGCCGACAGCATTGGAAACGCAAGTTAGTATGAGAAGCACATCATATTCGTCTATGAAACCAGTGTCGACATGGTGTCGCAGAGCCTGCATGTAGAGTCGTATGCCGACGCATGCAACCTTGTCGCAGAAGCTACTGTTGAGCTGCTGGAGGTAATTATAAGCGTCGCTACCGCCTACATTGCATGAAAGCCAACTATGTCCGCTTTCAATCGGGTGCCTCGATGAATTATAGGGCATTCATTCGTTTGTGTGTGCGCTCGCGCAGGGTTGCGACGTGTAACGAAAGCATTCCAGGAATACACCAGTTGCAGATCTTCCTCCGCCGCGAGACGAGGTGTAAGAGGTACCCCGTTTCTAATTCTTGCTTTAATTTGACTGGGTGAGACTGCACACCCCTTGCAAGCCGCGAGCAAAGGAGGTGTCGGTTTCCACGTTGACCGTAGGAGCCGTAAGTATTGCTACGGCTGCTGATGCCTGGTGCATGTATACCAGAAGATTAGGTCGCCGTCAAGCGATCAAAACCAATGGAACATAGCACGCAGTTTCGGGGCATCCGAAGGCAGAGCTCGACAGAAATATAACTGAGTTCCAGACTGTTCGGAAGCCGTGTGGAGCAATTCGATCGCGCTTGAAACGAGAACCTCCCCAGATGTGTACAATAGTCTATTGAAAAAACACATCCCGGACGGAGTTTTGATTTCGGAGAGTAAGTGGAAGGCACGAGCGCCCAACCACAGTGCTTTTTGATGAGATCCACTCAGAGGCGGCAAAGATACAAGTACTCTCGATACGGGGTTTCTGGGTTGCATTGGTGTGCGCCGAAACACCGTGAGGGAAGAAAACGGTTGTGATCATCATTGCGTAGGACTTTGAAAGGCCATCGATCAGGGGAGGAGAAGATGGCAAGCAAGAAGTAACAAACTCTATTAGATTGATCCTTGCCGAGTATTCATTTCTATTCAGTATGTCGATCTGTAAACGTGGTTGCGGTTTTGCCGCCAGCGGATTGAGTTGGGCAAACTTACCTAAGCGTTCTGAGAAAGCAAACCCACTTACACGGTTACACTTGATTCCTATCGACGAGACGGCCGCAAGATGCGCATGGACTGTGCTCATTTAGTGGTGTAGTTTGAATCTTGCTTTGCCACATACTCTTCGCCGTCTCTGCTTTCGCCAATTCCACAAAGTGAACAAAGACAGTGTCAGTCGGTTGACTTGCGCTTGACAGCCAGGGTCGAGGCACCTCCAATTCTATCTGCAGTTGCTTTCTCTAGACTCTACCCTCAGCGCGATCGCCCCATCCAACATCATCCACAGACACGATGTCAATACGACCTATGGGACCACGGAGTAAATCTTCGCGTCCTGTTGCACCTCCTCTATCCATATCTTCCAATGGGTCGCAACCTCCTGATCCTCTGGCCACGGCACAGCAAAGTCATTATGCTAACAACGCTCAGCTCCTCTCACCATCAGATACACCTCGCTTTAATGGCCCAATCCCCACCCTTGGCACCCCAGTACCCAAGTCCAGAGGTGGTGATGGGAGCTCTCGACCGTCTCTTGGCAAGCTCAATATCAACCCAGGCATGGCTGGTAGTGTACCACTTTTCCAGCACGTCGCTGGGCCACAACGCATCGACGATGTTGATGATGGTACCTCGACATTATCGCCAGAAGTCTTGACCATTAGGCCACACGAAACATATAGCTCACCTGGGCAAAACAGCGGAAGGAGCAATGAAAGTGGTGCTGCAAGCAGTGGCGAACAAATGAACGGCTACGGCTACGCTGGCAAAGCTATGGATCCACTCAGCGGTCTTCGTGAGGCCGTCGACAAGCTTTTCATCGGGACCTTGTCGTCAAGCCAACCAAGCATTCCTAACCCCATATCATCTCCACCAACAAACCCTCCAGCCCCATCCAACGCCTCTTCAACATCTATCCCTGCTCTACCTCTCCCGAAACCGAAGGATTTCTCCGATGCCGTCCTAGAAGATCTAGCTCGAGTGGGCGAAGGCGCTGGTGGGGCGGTGCACAAAGTACGCGATCGTCGAGATGGGATGGTCTACGCACGAAAGACGATCACCACTCGTGAAGTTGCGATGAAGCAGGTTGTTCGAGAACTGAACATCATCTCGACCACACAGCACGTTAACATCGTCCAGTGCTTTGGTGCGTATATGTCACCGTCAAGCAGCGAAGTGAAGATCATGATGGAGTTCTGTGACGGAGGAAGCTTAGAAGCTATTGGCAAGAAAATAAAAGAAATAGGAGCCGTCGTCGGTGAGAAAATTGCAGGGAGGCTTGCGGAGGGTGTAAGTGATTCTCTTTGAAATACCCAGCGAGATGTGTGCTGAAACCGTCTTTTACCTCTAGGTTCTGCAAGGACTTGCGTACCTGCATTCGAAAAGGACTATTCATCGAGACATTAAACCCTCAAATATCCTCATTTCACGTGAAGGCATCGTTAAACTCTCTGACTTCGGCGTTTCCGGCGAACTCGTCGAGTCCATTGTTGGCACTTTTACGGGGACCTTGATATATATGGCAGTGAGCTACTCTGATGCACGCTCCTTTGGTACCTGCCTACTGACTTCCGACTGTCAAGCCTGAACGAGTATCTGGTGGCAAATACACCGTAAGATCGGACGTCTGGTCTACCGGCATCTCCCTATTGGAGCTTGTTCAAAATCGGTTCCCTTTCACTTTCCCAACAGACGTGCCTACATTCGATGTGATCCTTACTATCAGCAAGGGTCAGGTGTGTTGCGTGTTCCTCTGTTCGACTGACTGACCTGTGTTAACATGCCTTCAGCCACCCAGCTTGGAAGACGATCCAGATGCAGGCATAACGTGGAGTGACGAGATGAAAGACTTCATTAAGCAGTCGTAAGCCTCGTTTGATATCCTTTGCCAACGGATTGCCGTACTCACTTCGTTTCGCCATCTCTTCCATCCCTTAATTATGTTTTCTTCGGCGCATACATCTACAATCGATCGTAAAAATGCAGCCTGCAAGGCGATCCAAATAACCGTCCCACACCGAAAGAAATGCTCGTTCATCCATGGATCTTGAACACTATGAAGCAACAAGTTCATATGGCACGCTGGATACGTCAGGTCTGGGGCTGGCCTAGCCGTCGGAGATCAAGAGAGAAGTCAGTATCAGTGTTTGAAATTGTGGCATAACTAATCATGGTCTTTATTGTTTACTCCATGACAGTAGCCAGTCGAGGCCAAACACGTCTGGGGAATCTACTCAAAGCACTCTTGGTTCATGAACAACACGAACGGTGCATGGTGAATGAAATAGGGAATGCATGACCGGGCTATCGAACGGCTTCTGTATTCGATGTCCAAATTCGTCCCACGTTCGTCCAGCGCCTATGGCTTCGACTTCAGACAGCGAAAGAATTATCTTTGTGCGCAGGACATTTACGACTACAATCTACCGGATCTTCACCCCCACAATAATGTACGAGCCTCTGTCCACCGTTTTTTGACCACTACTGCTTTCTGTACCTCTGTTTTACCGAGCCCATTTCTTCACGTTTCTTTGGTTAATTGATTTTTAGGACGGTCTTCATCTCACAACTTTGCTCTGGTCAGACGCACAACCCTTGACAGCCTCATTGCTATCGATCTATCCATTTAGCGCTCTTATACTGTCGTGTCATGTTCGTACGGAAAAAACACTTGTCCACATATCTACACGCACCCCGACTTTTAAAGCCGAACAAGAATCATTATCACTCGGGTACCTTCCGCCTTGTCGCTTGCTTCCGTTCATTGTGCTGCTACCTCTATAAGGTATTGAAACTCGGGATATTAATATCCTCTGTGACCCAGTGAGTTCGCGGTGATTTTCCAGGCATGCTCCTTAACTCCAGGTAGCTCTATGTGCTAACATTTATTCATGTAACTTGAAGATCCTGAATGCAGTGTGGAATACACGCAGAAACGCCCATTTCATGAATGAGACGCTATTACTTGATGGATGCAGACGCGTCGCGCGTAGAAGGGTCAAAATCACGTGATGT
>Ga0247737_1000729_pt1 | contig 13636 bp, 10 predicted proteins | sample UWRJL028104C2_FD_180937 | JGI IMG/M metagenome (GOLD analysis project Ga0247737, IMG submission 180937) | Plant litter microbial communities from Arlington Agricultural Research Station in Wisconsin, United States - UWRJ-L028-104C-2 | ecosystem: Environmental > Terrestrial > Plant litter >...
CTCAACATGGGCGCAACCGCCGAGCGCATCCACGATCGTTTCCCGCACCTCACCAAGGCACGCGCGGACCACTACGCCCTGCGCAGTCAGCAGAAGGCGGCGGCCGCCTACGACAACGGCAAATTCCGGCCCGACCTGATTCCCGTTGCCACCCGCGGGGAGAGCGGCTGGGGACTCGCCACGCGCGACGAGGCCCTCCGCCCCGAGACCACGCTCGAGGGCCTCGCGGGGCTCCGCACCCCGTTCCGCCCGCACGGCCGCGTTACCGCAGGCAACTCGTCGGGCCTCAACGATGGCGCGACCATCAGCCTGCTCGCGAGCCAGGCGACGGCCAAGGAGCTGGGACTCCCGACCAAGATGAAGCTCGTGAGCTTCGCCTTCGCCGGCGTCGAGCCCGAGATCATGGGCATCGGTCCGGTTCCGTCCACCGAGAAGGCGCTGAAGAAGGCCGGGCTCACGATCGACGACATCGGACTGTTCGAGCTGAACGAGGCCTTCGCGATCCAGGTGCTGTCGCTGCTCGACCACTTCGGAATCGACGATGACGACCCGCGGGTCAACCAGTGGGGCGGCGCAATCGCGATCGGACATCCGCTCGCCTCGTCCGGCGTGCGACTGATGATCCAGCTGGCCGCGCAGTTCGCCGAGCGCCCCGACGTGCGCTACGGCCTCACCGCCATGTGCATCGGACTGGGCCAGGGCGGCTCGGTCATCTGGGAGAACCCGCACTTCGACGGAAAGAAGAAGAAGTAGATGACCATCGAGCAGACCACAGACCTGGACCAATTCGCCGATTTGAAGAACATGTCGGATGACGAGGTTGTCACGCACTCCTACGTGCGAGACATCCCGATCTCCGGCGGCAAGACCCTTGCCCTCGTCACGCTGGACAACGGGCGCGACCACACGCGCCCCTCCACCCTCGGCCCGCTGACCCTGCTCGAGTTCGCGTCGACGCTCGACGCTCTCAAGGAGCGCGCGGCGAAGGGCGAGATCGCGGCTGTCGCCGTCACGGGCAAGCCGTTCATCCTCGCCGCGGGCGCGGACCTGTCGAAGGTCAGCGAGATCCCGAGCAAGGCCGTCGGCAAGCAGATGGCGCAACTCGGCCACGCCGCCCTCGGACGGCTCTCCGAGCTGGGCGTGCCGTCGTTCGTGTTCATCAACGGGCTTGCGCTCGGCGGCGGAGTGGAGATCGGACTCAACGCCGACTACCGCACGATCGACCGCAACATCCCGGCCCTGGCACTGCCCGAGGTGTTCCTCGGCATCATCCCCGGCTGGGGTGGCGCGTGGCTGCTGCCGAACCTGATCGGCATCGAGAATGCCCTCAAGGTGGTCGTCGAGAATCCGCTGAAGAACAACCGCACGCTGAAGGGACAGGAGGCCTACGACCTGGGGATCGCCGACGCGATCTTCGACTCCGTCAACTTCCTCGAAGACTCGGTGCGCTGGGCCGACGGCGTGATCTCCGGAACCACCAAGGTGAAGCGGCCCAACGTGCCCGGCAAGATCGAACGGGCCGTGAAGTGGGATGTCGCGATCGGCATCGCGACCAAGATGCTGCAGAGCCGCATCGGTACCGTGGCGAAGTCGCCATACAAGGCGCTCGAGCTGCTCAAGGCCGCGAAGAACACCGACAAGAAGACCGGGTTCGCCGCCGAAGACGAGGCGCTCTCCGAGCTGATCTCGGGCGACCAGTTCCAGGCCAGCATGTATGCCTTCAACCTGGTGCAGAAGCGGGCGAAGAAGCCCGCAGGTGCACCGGATAAGACGCTCGCCAAGCCGGTCACCAAGGTCGGCGTCATCGGCGCCGGACTCATGGCCAGCCAGTTCGCGCTGCTGTTCGTGCGTCGTCTCAAGGTGCCGGTGGTCATCACCGACCTCGATCAGGCTCGCGTCGACAAGGGCCTCGACTACATCCGCGGAGAGATCGACGAACTGCTCGGCAAGAAGCGCATTTCCCCGGATGAGGCGAACCGACTGAAGGCGCTCGTCAGCGGCACGACCGACAAGGCCGACTTCGCCGACGCCGACTGGGTGATCGAGGCGGTCTTCGAGGAACTGGGCGTGAAGCAGGACGTCTTCGCGGATGTCGAGCAGTACGTCTCCGACGAGGCAGTGCTGGCGACCAACACCTCCTCGCTCTCGGTGGAGCAGATCGGGTCGAAGCTCAAGCACCCCGAGCGCCTGGTCGGCTTCCACTTCTTCAACCCGGTGGCGGTCATGCCCCTGATCGAGGTGGTGAAGACGCCGCAGACCGACGAGGCGACCCTCAGCACTGCGATGGTCGTCGCGGCGAAGCTCTACAAGAATGCGGTCATCACCCGCGACACCCCCGGATTCGTGGTGAACCGCGTTCTGGCCAAGGTGCTCGGCGAGGCGATGCACGCGGTCGACACCGGTACCCCGTTCGAGGTGGTCGAGGAATCGACCAAGCCCTTCGGTCTGCCGATGACGCCCTTCGAGCTGCTCGAACTGGTCGGTCTCAAGGTCGGCGCGCACGTGCTCGACACCCACCACGCCGCCTTCCCCGACCGATTCTTCGAGAGCGAGAACCTGCACAAGCTCGCCGAGCTCGGTCACGTCTTCGAACGCGACTCGAAGGGCAAGATCACCGGCATCGACAAGAAGGCACGCAAGATCGTCGAGGGTGGAAAGAACCCGATGACGGCGCAGCAGCTGCAGACCCGCATCGAAGACGGTCTCGCCGACGAGGTGCACCGGATGCTCGAGGACCAGGTCGTCTCGGCCCCCGAAGACATCGACCTCTGCCTCATCCTCGGCGCCGGTTATCCGTTCCAGATGGGCGGTGTGACGCCGTACCTCGATCGGGTCGGCGCCTCGGAGCGCGTCTTCAACGACACCTTCCACCACCCGGTCATCCGCGGCACGGACTAGGCACCGCAGCACCGCATCCTTTCCTCCCCTTCCGAAATGCAGGCGATCTTCCTCGACTCGCCGGCGCCCCACGCGGGCGCGCCCAACCTTCACGCGAATTGCCTGCATTTCGGAAGTACCCACGGACCGGTCATCCCACACCAGAGGTTTAGCTCGAGCGAAGGTGGTCCCCGCGATCCATCACTGCCTGGATCATCGAAAGCGTGGCGGGCCAGTCGTCGAGGACCATTCGATAGCTCAGGCGGATGACGTGGAAGCCCAGCGCCTCAAGAAACGCGTCACGCTCCCGATCCGCGTGGACTCGGCCTGCGATCTCGGCATCGCTGAGCCCCTGATACTTGCCGGCGCCATCGAGTTCGATGGCAAGGCGGTCGCCGATCACGAGGTCGATCCAGCGTTCACCGAGTACCGGCACCTGAATCTCGCAGTGGATGCCCGCTATGGCTAGCTTGCGCCGCGCAATACTCTCCAAGTAGCTGTCGCTGCGGCCATCGACGATCTGCGGAAGGTGGGACAGCCGGGCAGGCAACAGCGCAACGATCATCCCTAAAGCCGAGGGGGCGATCGGGCCGGCATGCACCGCAGAATCTATGCACGCCACGGCGTCGTCCTCGCTCTCGCTCAGCGCGACCTGAGCCAAGCAGTCGAGCACACCTACCCGCAATCTCGTTGATGTCGATTGCGGCTGCGTCCTCCCCCGGTGCACCACCGTCGTGCGACCCTGCGTGTCGCGCAACCGGACATATGGCGTCTGTTCAGAACGAAGACGGGCGGCAGAGTGCGGAACGTGCACATGAAGTGGAGCATCTCGCGGCACGGCGAGATCATACGTTTCCGCGGCCGAGACACCGGCGAGCCGACCGCCGACACGAAATGCACGAACGTACGGCTCCAGGGTGCCTGGCGCCATGTACCACCCCTGTCGCGGACGAATCAGGTCTCCGGATGCCACCACGGCAGTGAGCTGATGGCTGGTTGCACCGATCCGGAGTAATTCGTGAGTCGCCGCCGCTCCGCCTCGCCCCCGAATCTCGGCAATCAGCGTGCCCAAAGAAGCTCGACCCGATGTCTTTCGCACCCGGCAATGCTTGCGAAGGTTTTGCGGCTCCACAGCACCACGGACTGCTTCTGTGGAACGATCCTCGATTGGGTCGTCTGTGCGGGACTCGTGACGTCCCCGGAACACTCCCGAAATGCAGGCAGTTCTCGGGGCGCGCCGTGCAGCTACCGACAGGTAACGGCGTGGCGGAAGAACTGCCTGCATTTCGGAAGTGGAAAGCGGTATTCGGGATTCGTGCAGGCCGGACGGCGCTGCACGGGCGGCGGGGCGACGGGCCACCGCCCCGACGTGCCTTTAGCGGTTGACGGGGGTCATGTCCGCGTAACGGTCACCCGCGGGGGCGGCGACGGCGTCGAGGGCTGCCAGCTGCGCGGGTGAGAGCACGACAGCATCCGCCGCCACGTTCTCCTCGAGGTACGGGATGCGCTTGGTGCCCGGGATCGGAGCGATGTAATCGCCCTGCGCGAGAAGCCAGGCGAGGGCCACCTGGCCGGGCTTGGCCGCGACCTCACGAGCCACTGCGTCCACCTGCTCGACGATGCGGATGTTCGCGGCGAGGTTCTCCCCCTCGAAGCGCGGGTTATTGCGCCGGAAGTCCTTCTCGTCGAGGTGGTCGACGCTGCGGATTGTTCCGGTGAGGAAGCCCCGGCCGAGCGGCGAGTACGGCACGAATCCGATTCCCAGTTCCTGCACGAGCGGCAGCAGCTCCGCCTCGGGGTCGCGCGACCAGAGCGAGTACTCGGTCTGGAGTGCGGTGACGGGATGCACGGCGTGCGCCCGACGGATGGTGGCCGGCGCCGCCTCCGACAGCCCGTACCCGCGGATCTTGCCCTCGGCGATGAGCTCGGCCAGCGCGCCGACGGTCTCCTCGATCGGGGTGTTCGGGTCCATGCGGTGCTGGTAGTAGAGGTCGAGGTAGTCCGTGCCGAGCCGGGTGAGCGTGCCCTCGATCGACAGTCTCACGTTCTCCGGGCTGCCATCGAGGCCGGGAGCGTCGCCGTTCACATGGGAGATGGTGCCGAACTTGCTGGCAATCACCAGCTGATCCCGCTTTCCATCGAATGCGCGCGACAGCAGTTCTTCGTTGACGTACGGTCCGTACATCTCTGCAGTGTCGAAGAAGGTGACGCCGAGGTCGATAGCGCGATGCAGGGTCTTGATCGACGCGACGTCGTCGACGCCGGCGCCCGTGTAGAACGCCGACATCCCCATGGCACCGAGTCCGATGCGGGTGACCTCGAGTCCGTTGCTGCCGAGTGTGATCTTCTTCATAGCCGGGGGGCCTTTCCTTGATAGGTCGCGATCTTGTAGTCGATCGCGGCCAGGCTGGTGGTGATCTCATCGAGTTGCGCCTGCACGGCGATGCGGTGCCGCAGAAGCATTTCGAGCCGCTCCGCGGTGGCGTCGTCACCGGCACGCACCAGCTCCACGTACTCGCGCACCTGGGCGATGGGCATGGATGTCGCCCGCAACTGCGTGAGGAATCTCACGAAGTTGACGTCGGCATCCGTGTATCGCCGTTGCCGGGACGGTGCCCGGTCGATCGCGGCGAGCATGAGCCCGGCGCGCTCGTAGTAGCGAAGCGTGTGCGTGGAGAGCCCGGTGAGTTCGGCGACCTGGGAGATCGTGAGTGCCGGGGTCGCGCTGTCGATGGTCATGAATCGAGGCTAAGACTTCGAGCGCGCTCTAAGTCAAGCTGGCGGGAATCTGCCTGCCGCAGGAGGGCCGCGGCGGTGAACTGCGGCCGAGCGGGGGTCGTCGACGTCCGCGCTCACGGACGAAATGCAGGCAGATTTCCCGACGCGCCGGGCGGGAGGCGGAATTCGTCGGCGTGTCGCGAATCCAGCATGGATTTCGCACAGGACTCGCACCGGGCGCGCGTCTAGCCTCCGCGAGCCGGGATGCAGCAGTGCCCTGCTACTGCCGATCGATTCCCAGTGATCGCTGGTCGGCATCCTCGGGCAGTGGACGCGCGACGGGGATGCGGCTGCCGAGCACCTGGGCGACGACGTCGCGGGCGATGTGCTGCGGGGTGAGGCCGACCTGCTCGAGGATCTCGGCCCGCGAGGCATGGTCGATGAACTCGTCCGGCAGGCCCAACTCGGTGAGCGCGGTGTCGACGCCGGCGGCACGCAGGTCCTGGCGGATGCGCGTGCCGATGCCCCCGACCCGGATGCCGTCCTCGATGCTCACCACCAGCCGGTGGTCGGCCGCCAGGGAGATGACGCTCTGCGGCACGGGAACGACCCAGCGCGGGTCGACCACGGTGGCGCCGATCCCCTGTGCGGCGAGACGTTCGGCGACCTGCATGCCGAGCTCCGCCATCGGCCCGACGGTGACGATCAGAACGTCTTTGTGCGGCGCCTCGCGCAACACGTCGACGCCGTCATCCGTTCGTCGCACCGCGGCGATCTCGGAGCCGACGTTTCCCTTCGAGAACCGCAGCACGGTCGGGGCGTCCGCCACGGCGACCGCCTCGGCGAGCTCCTCGCGCAGCCGCGTCGCATCGCGAGGCGCGGCAAGACGGATGCCGGGCACGACCTGCAGAATGGCGAGATCCCACATTCCATGGTGGCTCGGGCCGTCCGGACCGGTCACCCCCGCACGATCGAGCACGAACGTGACGCCGGCCTTGTGCAGGGCGACATCCATCAGCACCTGGTCGAAGGCCCGGTTGATGAAGGTGGCATACAGCGCGACGACCGGATGCAGGCCTCCGAACGCCAGGCCGGCGGCGGAGGTGACCGCGTGCTGCTCGGCGATGCCGACGTCGAAGACCCGCTCGGGGTACTTCGCGGCGAGCTTGTGGAGGCCGGTCGGGATGAGCATCGCCGCGGTGATGCCGACGATGTTGGGGTCGTGATCGGCGAGTTTCACGATCTCGTCGGAAAACACCGAGGTCCAGGACGGGCTGTTCGTTCCGCCGATCGGCTCGCCGGTCTCCGGGTCGATGTGTCCGACGGCATGGAACTGGTCGGCGGTGTCGAGCACCGCGGGCTCGAAGCCCTTACCCTTCTGGGTGATCACGTGCACGATCACCGGGGCTCCGTAGTCTTTCGCCTGACGGAGCGCCTCCTCCATCGCCGCCTCGTCGTGGCCATGAATCGGGCCGATGTACTTGATGTCGAGGTTGGAGTAGAGCGCCTCGTTGTTCGAGAAGCGCGAAAGGAATCCGTGCATGCCCCCGCGCAGCCCGCGGTACATGGCGCGCCCGACCGAGCCGAAATGATCGGCGAAGCGCCGAGTCGACAGGTACAGGTCTCGGTACTCTCGCCGGGTGCGAACACCGTTAAGGAACCGGGCCATGCCGCCGATGGTCGGAGCGTATGACCGCCCGTTATCGTTCACGATGATCACCAGCTTGCGGGCGTTGTCATCGCTGATGTTGTTCAGCGCCTCCCAGGTCATGCCGCCGGTAAGGGCACCATCGCCGACGATGGCGACGACGGAACGATCCTTCTGGCCGGTCATCTGGAAGGCACGGGAGATCCCGTCCGCCCAGCTCAGTGAGCTGGAGGCGTGCGAGCTCTCGACGATGTCGTGGACGGATTCGGAGCGCTGCGGGTAGCCCGCCAGGCCGCCCCTCTCGCGAAGGTGGCTGAAGTCCTGGCGGCCGGTGAGGAGCTTGTGCACGTAGGACTGATGCCCGGTGTCGAATACGATCGCGTCGTGCGGGGAGTCGAAGACCCGGTGCACCGCCATCGTGAGCTCGACGACGCCGAGGTTCGGGCCGAGGTGACCGCCGGTCTTCGATACCTCGGCGATCAGGAATGAGCGGATCTCGGCCGCCAGCTCGGTCAGCTGCTGCTGGTCGAGCCCATCCAGGTCCCGCGGCCCATGGATGTTCTCAAGCAACGACATACGACCACCATACCCACGTGACGCTCCGACGATGGTGAGCGCCACGTGGGCCTTGACAGGCTGTGATTCGCGGGGATCAGACCAGCGAGCGGAGCACGTACTGCAGGATGCCGCCGTTGCGGTAGTAGTCCGCCTCACCGGGGGTGTCGATGCGCACGACGGCATCGAATTCGATCGGCTGCTTGCCATCGGCGGAGTGCTCGCTCGGCGCCGCGGTGACCCGCACCGTCTTCGGAGTGGTGCCCTCGTTCAGCTGCTCGAGGCCGGCGATCGAAACGATCTCCGTGCCGTCGAGACCGAGGGATGCCCAGCTCTCCCCCGCCGGGAACTGCAGCGGCACGACGCCCATCCCGATCAGGTTGGAGCGGTGGATGCGCTCGAAGCTCTCGGTGATGACCGCCTTGACGCCGAGGAGGCTGGTGCCCTTCGCCGCCCAGTCGCGGGATGACCCGGAGCCGTACTCCTTGCCGCCGAAGATGACGAGCGGGGTGCCGGCCGCCTGGTAATGCTGGCTGGCGTCGTAGATGAACGACTGGGCGCCATCCGGTGTCGTGAAGTCGCGGGTGTACCCGCCCTCGACACCGTCCAGCAGCTGGTTCTTGAGCCGGATGTTCGCGAAGGTTCCGCGGATCATCACCTCGTGGTTGCCGCGGCGCGAGCCGTAGGAGTTGTAGTCGGCGCGGGCGATGCCGTGCTCGTCGAGGTAGTGGCCGGCCGGGCTGTCGGCCTTGATGTTGCCGGCCGGGCTGATGTGGTCGGTGGTGACCGAGTCGCCGAGCTTCGCCAGCACCCGGGCGCCCACGATGTCGCTGACCGGGGTCGTCTCCATGGTCATGCCGTCGAAGTACGGGGGCTTGCGCACGTAGGTCGACTTCTCGTCCCACTCGAAGGTGGAGCCGGTCGGGGTGGGCAGCGAACGCCAGCGCTCGTCACCGTCGAAGACCCCCGCGTACTCGTGGGTGAACATCTCGGTGTCGATCGAGGAGTCGATCGTCGCCTGCACCTCTGCGGCGTCGGGCCAGATGTCGGCGAGGAAGACGTCGTTGCCCTGCTGGTCCTGGCCCAGCGCATCCGTCTCGAAGTCGAAGTTCATCGACCCGGCGAGGGCATAGGCGATGACCAGCGGCGGGGAGGCGAGGTAGTTCATCTTCACGTCGGGGTTGATGCGACCCTCGAAGTTGCGGTTGCCGGAGAGCACGGCGGTGACGGCCAGGTCGTTGTCCTGCACCGCCTGCGAGATCTCGTCTTCGAGCGGGCCCGAGTTGCCGATGCAGGTGGTGCAGCCGTAGCCGACCAGGTAGAAGCCGAGGTCTTCGAGGTACCCGTTGAGGCCGGCCTTCTCGTAATAGTCCGTGACGACCTTGGAACCGGGAGCCAGCGTGGTCTTCACCCACGGCTTCGACTTCAGGCCCTTCTTGCTGGCGTTGCGGGCCAGGAGCCCTGCGGCGAGCATGACGCTCGGGTTCGACGTGTTGGTGCACGAGGTGATCGCGGCGATCGCGACCGCGCCGTGGTCGATCGTGAAGGTCTCGCCGTCGGCGACCGTCACGGCGGCCGGATTCGACGCGTGCGACGGGCTCGGGCTGGTGTAGACCGGGTCGTTCGACCATCCCTCGTCCTGGGCGGTGGTGCCGACCGGGTCGGAGGCGGGGAAGGTTCCCTCGAGCGCCTCGTCGACCTTGGTGGTGACCTCGGCGTATGCCCCGAGGTCGATCTCGAACTGCGACTTGGCGTTGCTGAGCTCGACGCGGTCCTGCGGGCGCTTCGGGCCGGCGATCGACGGCACCACGGTGCCGAGGTCGAGCTCGAGGTACTCACTGAACGAGGGCTCGACGGATGCATCGTGCCAGAGCTTCTGCAGCTTCGAGTAGCTCTCCACCAGGGCGACCTGCTCCTCGCTCCGTCCGGTGAGACGCAGGTAGTCGAGGGTGACGTCGTCGATCGGGAACATCGCCGCGGTGGAGCCGAACTCGGGGCTCATGTTGCCGATCGTGGCGCGGTTCGCGAGCGGCACGGCCGCGACGCCTTCGCCGTAGAACTCGACGAACTTGCCGACGACCCCGTGCTTACGGAGCATCTGCGTGATGGTGAGCACGACATCCGTTGCGGTCACGCCCATCGGGATCTCGCCGGACAGCTTGAAGCCGACCACCTTGGGGATGAGCATGGAGACCGGCTGGCCGAGCATCGCCGCCTCGGCCTCGATGCCGCCGACGCCCCAGCCCAGCACACCCAGGCCGTTGACCATGGTGGTGTGCGAGTCGGTGCCGACGCAGGTGTCGGGATAGGCCTGCAGCACGCCGTCGACGGTGCGGGTCATGGTGGCGCGGGCCAGGTACTCGATGTTGACCTGGTGCACGATGCCGGTTCCCGGAGGAACGACCTTGAAGTCGTCGAAGGCGGTCTGGCCCCAGCGCAGGAACTGGTAGCGCTCACCGTTGCGCTCGTACTCGATCTCGACGTTGCGCTCGAAGGCGTTCTCGGTGCCGAACAGGTCAGCGATCACGGAGTGGTCGATGACCATCTCGGCGGGAGCCAGCGGGTTGATCTTCTTCGGGTCGCCGCCGAGGTTCGCGACGGCCTCACGCATGGTGGCCAGGTCGACGATGCAGGGAACGCCGGTGAAGTCCTGCATGACCACGCGGGCGGGGGTGAACTGGATCTCGGTGTCGGGCTCTGCGGTGGGAACCCAGGAGCCGAGGGCCTCGATCTGCGAGCGGGTGACGTTCTTGCCGTCTTCGGTGCGCAGCAGGTTCTCCAGGAGCACCTTCAGGCTGAACGGCAGCTTCTCGTGGCCGGGGACCGTGTCGACCCGGAACACCTCGTAGTCGGTAGAGCCGACCGTCAGTGTGTCCTTCGATCCGAAGCTGTTGACCTGCGACATTTCGTCGTCTCCCTTGTACGAACCCTGCGATCTGGCGAAGCCATTCTCTCGCCGCTGAGGCCGGGTCACCAGCAAGGCGAGCCTAAGTCTGAGCGGCGCAGTTCCGGCCGATCGAGGGTAAAACTATCTTGACATCAAGATAAATCATAGCCCCGCGGCAGCGGTGACGGATGCCGGTGGTGCGCACGCGCGCCAGCTACGGCCGTTCTCGCTCCGCGATCGCCGCGCGACCGTACGCCGCCCGGACCAGCAACCAGGTCACCCAGAGCAGCACCGCATAGAGCGGCACGCCGAGGATCAGCTTCATGCTGGCCAACCACTCGGTCTGGCGGGCGAGATACAGCGGCACCTCGACGGCCAGGCGCAGGACGAACAGACCCAGCCACATCCAGGTGGCGATGGAGAGAACCCGGCGCTTGGCGGCATCCTTCTTCCACTCCACGCCCTCGTTGGTGAGGAAGCCGACGATCAGGCCGATGAGCGGCCAGCGAACGACGATGCTGATCAGGAGCACGAGCGCGCTGCCCGCGTTGATCAGCATGCCCGGGATGAAGGCCTGCTCCGCGCGCCCCGAGATCAGCGCGAGCACGGCCGACACCACGAGCAACAGCAGGCCGATGATCGCCGGCATGAGGGCGCTCCGGGTCACCAGACGGACCACGATGAACCCGAGGCCAACCACGACCGGGACGAGCACCGCCAGCGCGACGCTCTTGGTGATCGTGAAGAGCACGAGGAACACGAGCCCGGGCAGGATCGATTCGATCAGCCCGCGGACTCCCCCGACAGCACTCAACAGGGATGCAGCGGTCGGCACCTCGCCGGGCGCCACCTGGCCGAAACCGGTCTGGCGCATCGCGGCGGCGAGCTGGTCACGGAAGTTGACCGGCGCGTGCACGCCTGGCTCGGTCGGACCAACCGAATCCTCAGCCCGCCCCGACTCGTTCGGCTCCGCCACCGATCAGGACCCGTCGGTCGCGGTCTTCGGCATCTGCAGCGGGATCAGGTCACGCGGGGGCATCGGCGTCTTGCCGCGCACCACCACCACACTGCGGAACAGGTCTTCGATCTCGGCGGCAGCGACCGGGTCGACCGCGCCCTCCCCCGCGATGACGCCGCGGAGGAACCAGCGCGGTCCGTCAACGCCGATAAAGCGCGCCAGGCGCGTGGCCCGGGGCTGCTCGGCGGTTGCCGCGGGGATCTCGGCGAGGAGCTCCGGTCCGAACGGACCGACGGAGAGCGTGGTGGTGCCGCCCTGCTTCTCGATCTGCTCCGCGATCTGGTCTCGGATCTCGTGCCACAGTCCCGAGCTGCGCGGCGCAGCGAAGGGCTGCACCTGCAGTGTCGAACCGGCGTAGTCCAGCCCGACGGCCACGACGCGCTGGCTGCCCTCCTCGACCTCGAGGCGCAGGTGCAGGCCCTCCCGCGGGAGGATCTTCACCCCGCCGAGGTCGACATACGGCCGGACGGCATTGGCCTCGCTCTCATCGAGCGGACCCTCCGTCGCACGGTCGGCCGGGGCCGACTTCGCCTGGATCAGTTCGTCGTCGCCTTCGATTGACGTCGTGTCGCTCACGGGTTGTCTCCGTTACTCGGTGGTCTCGGGTGTGCTGCCGCGCTAGGTCCGCGGGCTCACGTTCTGTCGTCGGTGTCTGCGTCGTTATGGCGTCGCGCTGTATCCGGTGGAGCCGAAGCCCGCCTCGCCGCGGTGACTCCCGGGCAGCCGTTCCACCGGCACGAAGCGCGCCCGCGTCACCGGCATGATCACGAGTTGCGCGATCCGGTCCCCGACTGCGACAGGATACGGCACCGAGGTGTCGGTGTTCAGCAGGGTCACCCGAATCTCGCCGCGATACCCCGCATCGACCGTGCCGGGACTGTTGACGATGGTGATGCCGTGCTTGGCCGCGAGGCCGCTGCGGGGAACCACGAACGCGGCGTACCCGTCCGGCAGCGCGATGGAGACGCCGGTGCCCACGGTGACGCGCTGTCCCGGGGCGATCTCCACGGCATCCGCGGAGGTCAGGTCGGCACCCGCGTCACCGGGATGCGCGTAGGACGGCAGGGACTCCGCGACGATCAGGACTTCCACGCTTTCTGGCACGAGAAGAGGCTAGTGCAGCGCCCGGGAGGGGCGCAGGCATCGCCCGTGCAGCTTTCGGTCGCGAAAGTCTGATCGAATGGGCGCATGACGATTTACCGCGAACGCCTCTGGGCGTCGCCCCTGGTGTTCATCAGCACCGCGCTCATCATCCCGGCAAGCCTGGTGGTCTTCCTGCCGATCAATCCGCTCGCGGGGGTGATCGTGGCGATCCTGCTCTATCTGGCCTTGGTCATGGCGCTCGTGCTCGCCTCTCCGGTCATCGAGGTGACCGATACCGCGCTGATCGCGGGGCGGGCGACGATCCCGCTCGCCTTCACCGGCACGGCGACCGCCTACCGCGGCGAGGCCGCGACCCTGGCGCGCGGTCGGGAGCTGGACGCCCGGGCATGGCTGCTCATCCGTGGCTGGGTATCGCCCGTCGCGAAGATCGACGTACTGGATCCCGACGACCCGACCCCGTACTGGCTCGTCTCCACACGAAAGCCCGAGGCGCTGATCGAAGCGATCAGCAGCGCTCGGGCTCGGGTGGAAGGCTCAGCCGACCAGGCGTGACGGCGGGTTTAGGCGGCGCACTCCTGGCAGATCGGGCCGAGCTTCTCTTCGTGGTCGAGCTGCGAGCGGTGCTTCACGAGGAAGCAGTTCACGCAGGTGAACTCGTCCGCCTGGGGCGGGAGTACGACGACATCGAGGTCGAGGTCGGAGAGGTCGGCTCCGGGGAGCTCGAACCCGCCGGGGTTGTCGGCGTCATCGACGTCGACCACACCCGACATCTTGTCCGGAACGCGCTCCTTCAGAGCCTCGATCGACTCGGAGTCGTCGTCGGTCTTAC
>Ga0247737_1000732_pt1 | contig 13615 bp, 16 predicted proteins | sample UWRJL028104C2_FD_180937 | JGI IMG/M metagenome (GOLD analysis project Ga0247737, IMG submission 180937) | Plant litter microbial communities from Arlington Agricultural Research Station in Wisconsin, United States - UWRJ-L028-104C-2 | ecosystem: Environmental > Terrestrial > Plant litter >...
TATAAAAACTAAATACTCGATTTTTGAGCTTGACTTTGCCACAACGTCACGTGTGGTAAGGCAGCTGCTCAAAATGGAGGGGTTTAGTGATGTAGGTGCTTGTTGAGGGCAATACACTGTAGCTGCAAGTGTAATAAAATATTTTTCAGTAGTCCTGGGATACGGATAGATATATTCCAGGTATTTCTAAAGCTTCAAGATCACCAGTGCACCTATGGTGGGGTAGCACAATCGACAAAGAAACTTCCGAGCCATTTTGGGCACACACTCAACCTTGGCCCCCCTTGCCTAGCCCATCTTTCTGCAGTAGGATTCCTGATATATATTCCATCTAACCCGATCCGATTAGTGAACGAAGGCGCTATCCTTGAGATTTCAGCCCAGAGCTTCGACAAGACTTGTGCGAAACTTGCAAGACAGAAGATGCAGGTTTTGGCAGCAGTCAAACATTTGTTGGCACCGCAGAGGAAGACAACGAACGACGACGCTGAATTGACATGAGAGGGCCGTGGGTTGTGGAGAAAAGCTCGCAGGAGTTTTTACGGATTTTTACATAATTTATTACAATTTTGGAGGTCGGATACGGTTAACCCCCAGGACCTGTGCAAAAAAGGAAAATTTGTGTCAACCCAAAAACCATGTATGAGCTGGCATTCTATATTCGACCTTTCTCGGGATAATCGGGGGTCCTCATGAACTTCACGTCGTACTCGCATATTATGTTCGTTCGACTTAGAAGTTATAAAGAGTACCTCGCGTTCATGCCAGTGGTCAATTTTTGAGTCTCTTCTTATTCTCAGCGCGGGAGTCCATACGAGCCCGGTGAAATCCACCTCCACGTTTTACTTGCCTTTCGCTATGAGTTTTATCTGGCCTAAACTTCTGATCTAACGTGCGCCTAAATCCCATAACTCAGCGTCGTCAAAGCCGCGGTATATTGTAACCTGCCCTAGTTTCTTCCTTCATCTTCAATAGTGATTATTTCTTGGAATTTAAAAAAATGCTAGGAGATTTAAACTCGAATGATACTACAACCCGGCTGCAGATGCTTCAGACTTCTCAGACTTTTCTGAACTGACGATTCTTCCCCTAGGAATAAGAAGCGCGGCGAATGCCCCCAAGGCGCAGACTGGGATCCCAATGATGAAAACGTTATTGATTGCCGCGGTGTATGCGTGCAGCACGGCCGACTTTTGTTCATCAGGCAACATAAAGGCAGCCTTGATATTTTCTATAACCGCTGCTCTCATTTCCACAGTAAGCGCCGCTCCAATTTTGACGATCTCTTTCTTCAGTTTACTAGCGAAAACAGCCTCTGCCAAACTGGAAGGAAGATTATGTCAGGACGATAAGGCTCTTGATTAGAGGGAAAGCTTACGCGAGAGCGACTGAACTTCCCATGAGCTGCATAAACGTCAATGTTGCCGTTGCTTGAGGAATGAGAGATGGCTGTGCATGGTATATAGCTTGAACGACGACGAGCTATGGGCCATATAAGTCATGAAGTTTGGTGAATCCAAATCAATACATGCCGTATTCTGAGTGCAAGCTCCAAGTCCGACACCCGTAAGGATTTGATAGCCTGCAATACGCGCAAAGCTTGTACCTCCGCTCGCAGTGGATAGTAAGCCAAAAGACACCGAAGCAATTAATGGGGTGAAGAATAGGAAGGGCCAAGGTTGCCCTGTAGCCTTGACGCCGAATTGGTGAGCTCATAATTTTCAAATATAGCAGACTTACTGATATGACGCCACCACTGACTAGAGTCACTATAAGTCTGGTCGTTAGACAGTAAAATCTATGATGATGAGATTTGGAGTTCACTCATTACCCCTGATCTGCAGTCGCGAGCTTAGAAGGTAGCGTGCCTCTGGTCGTGAGACTTACATCATGAATGGTATTATATCAACCCCAGAATGCGTCGCCGAATGTCCTCTGACTTGATAGAGAAATGGCTGATGTATCAAGACGTCAATTCAAGTTACCAAGGGGACCACTTGAATTTTACCAGGTAATACTGTGGAGAGCAATGTGAGTATGTTTAATCGCTCTCGAGAAGGTGAGCCAGTGCCCACGTTTGCCAATACGAATGCAGAATAGATCATAAACTGAGGTGATGTGTGAATTGTGCCTCTCGAAGGAAAGATGGACGACTTACACCTTCCAGGCAGGCTCCAAGCATATTCCTATTTGAAAAAAATCGAAGGAGGAGCACGGCATCATCCCCCTGCCCTTTCTCCCATAAGATTAGTGGGACGAGTAGCACACCAAACTGGTGCAATTTCTATATTGAAGTCTGGACGCAGAGAGAATCCATTTATCTCACCATTACAAAGGTCGCAATGACCGCCGGATCGTTCCAAGCCTTTTGATTACCTCCCCATTGAAGCGGTAAGAGTATCATGGTTGCCATTGCTACACTGAGGAAGGTGCCAATCCAATCCAGACGAAGGGCTCTCCTCCAAAATGGCACCTCTTCAGAAATGAGAGCTGGGGTAGAAGGGAGAATGAAGAAGATAGAAATAATCGCCACGGTTCCGATCTTTCGGTGCATATAAGACATTAGTAGTGACATGCAAGGTCGAAACGAACCGGAAGGTTAATGTCTGCAACAAAGATAAAGCTCAAAATGCTGTTAAGATCACAAGGCAGAGGACTCACAGAAACACCACCTATGCGAATATGGTGAATTTGGATGTTCGTCATGAGAGGCTTGTTTTTGACTTACCGCCAGGAAACCTTGTCAGCAAATATGCCTCCAAGAAGAGGCCCTCCGATGGATGATATGGCGAACACAGCCCCGAATATTCCCATTAGGGTTGGACGTTGATCAATGGTGGTGACCTCGAGTACATTCAGTTCAGAGGTCACAAGTGAAATGCTGAAATTCCACCTGTGCGATAATTGTCATAATGGACACCCACAGCCCGGAGGCGCCAACGCCCGCCACAGCACGGCCGAAGATGAGAAATTCGACGGATGGAGCGACGGCGCAGAAGAGACTTCCCAGCTCGAATATTGCGATTGAGTAGAGAAAGACAGGCTTCGCTGCTGCTATCGATAACAATTTGCCAAAGAACAACATGAACGCGGCCTATTTGCCAATGATCGATTTAGTCTTTGTGTAAGTCAGGGTTAATTAAAAGATAGAGACCTGAGGAAGAAAATATGCGCTAGCAATCCAGGATATGTCGGAAACTGCCTCGAAGCGTGAGGCAATTGTAGGCAGGGCTGTCGAAACAATGGTCGTGTCGATGGCAACTAGAGAGAATGCTACAACGAATGAACTAAACACGAATTATGAGCATTGAACACTCTGCCTTTTTAATTGCACACCTAAACACAATAACAAGTCTCCGTCCTTTGAGAAGGAAATCGGTCGTGAATTCATCCTGCAGTATTTCTGCAGTTTTTGAGACAGTTGAGTCCATAGCCGAATGAGAGCAGTTGCGAATGAGACAAGAGAAAGACGCTTTATTAGTGAGACAAAGGCTAGTGGGTTGGATCACATCGTTCCACATTCTTCACTAATGGAATGAATGACGGGAGAAGGTCGTCCATTCGAGGACAGACACACAGCGCCCAAAAATCGTGTGTAGATCAATCAGATTCGGTACATCAAAATCTAGGATGCTCATTTCACACCCCCACATCCACCGAAGCCCCCATAGAAACGGAAAGAAGAGCAAGGTGGGAGCATGCGAATGTTAGACATTGGGTCTAGACAGTTTTTAGAACATTCAATAGAATTGGGCGGATATTGTACGAACCTTATGTGTTTGTGAATCACAGTAGGCACTGCTTCCTCTAGGAACACCGTACTTAGCTGGCTATTCAAACACACATTTACAACATGGATTCCCCGAGCTAAGTTGATAAGAGCTTGAAATAACATCGGAATCCGATGCGCGTATCCACATAAACAAATCGCCTCGTACTCACACTTCCACAGGTTAGCTCGAACGAACCTTCTGATTCATGGTTTCGTAGTCGCGCCGCCAACTGCTAGTTACGGTTGCGGTTATTCGGGGAGTACTTATGTCACATAGCACTGTTTTTGACGGACATTCTTGTACTGTACAGTACTAAGACAATCAATTCGTTAGGAGGTGTGACCGTGACCATGCCTAACGAAATTCGATTATTTTTGAACTAAAAAATTATTTCGTTCGGCTACTGGAGGACGGCGTGACCTCCATGACATTGGGAGGGCTATGACGCGTGACCAACGAATTCAAAATTGACTGTTTTAGCACAGTGCTCTCCATCGTGGATTGAAACTAACAATGCGGGCTACAGGCTCTACCTATTTATCGAGCCCCTTTGCACTACCACCACCACCCAAGGGTCCTCAAGTCTGCCTCGGGGCGTATGAACATCCCACGAGCGACCATTGGGTCAATCATAAACGGTATAGTCAATGTAAACCAAGCTACCACCCACGTATAACCGGCCAGCCGTATCCAGAATGGCTGAATTGCATCTTCCGAACCCTTCATCTTGCTGGAAGCCGTGAATAATGAGGAGACCGATGAGCCTGAAGGGGGGTGGGACAGACGGGACCATACGGATTCAACAAAAATTTCAAAGTTGATACCGACAGCTTGGAGAATGAAAAATATGATGGTCCCTGCCCCGATCTTCTTCATGAGCATGTACTCTCCACCAATGTGGATGATTGAAGAGACGATAAATGTAGAGTACAAACGCGCCAACTTCTGCGGCGTGCTCAGAGGGCCCGAGCTTGGTCCTGGAGCTTGTAAACTCGAGGGAGATGATGGGATGAGTGCAGCGGTAACAGACAACAACGACTGATGATAATGAGCTGTTATGAAAAAGAAAGATATCTATGAGCTGACCCACCTTTCTCAATAGCTGATGCCAGCCTCTCCTCCAAAATCTCTGAATACTCCACACCTCGACGGGCGACCCAAACAGGTCCAACCATCCGCTTGGGTTTGAGAGACCAGACCCAACTGCAAAGATGGATATAGCGGTATGTATCGCACCCATTCCAGCACATCCACCTACGCCATATCCAGCTGCTCCAAGAGCACGCAAGGGGAGCGTGGCCTGCGATAGAACCTTTCCTGGAGTAGCTAGGGCAGGATTCGACGCGTTTATCACAATTGCGGCACCCCCAACGACGATCCAGCGTAGAAGACGGACAAGCCTTGACCAGACGAATGTCCAGCGATTTGTAGGAGGTGGACGTTGATTGGAAAGTGCTGGCGGCTCGTGGGCCCATCCAATACCACGTGGATTCGTGTACAGGCTCACCGCCCAAGCGAATCTCTCCTTGAAGGACCTTTCGGTCACTTTTTTGGGGTTCTTGTCCACGAGGTTCTTGAGGTCATTTGGGTGTGAGAGGAAGAGCTGGTCGAATGCGAACACAAGTTGTGTCATTATCGCTGATCCTACTCCAAAATCTCCTGATAAATCTCCCGTCGTTTGAGTAGATATCAGAGTGAAGGATATTCCAGTGACGAACGCGAAGCCGGGAATGCGAAGGGACCTGTGAAGGAAGCCTGGAATCATGCAGACAATGACTGTGGCTTGAGAGAGGCCAAAGAGAGCTGGGCTGAAAGATTTTGAGAAGTTGTCCATGACCTCCAAGAATTGAAAGAGAGTTGTGTAAAAGGAGTGCGTCGTTGTCTGGTAATAGTGGGGGTGAAGTTTGCAACGTGCACTGTGGGGAGCATACGGATATGTAGAATTCGCTGTCAAGCTTTCAGCTAAATTTAGCAGCGCTGTCCACTTCTTGAACCGCGTGGTCGTATTCCATTGGAACCTTCTGTAGGTGGGGACTCGGAATTTTTTCTTGTCGCGAATCCCTGTCAGGATTTTGTAAAGTGCTCTTACTGGCTAAGCACCGAAAACACGTGCACCTTCAAGTCGTCGTTCATATCTTCTTATCTATAAAAAATTGCATGTACACGGCTATTTTTGTAGTGGAATCGACTCTCCCCACTCATCAGTTGTCGTCTCCCAGTTTTGTTCGGAAGAAGTCAAGTTCAGGCTTCAGCTTACGAGGAGCAAGCTTACTTCGAGTGCACGTCCAGAGTTGTGGAGCACCAGTCATGACCTTCACCACTCATTCCACGGATTTTGTTCAGATCTATCTGAGATGACCGCTGGATACTTGCCCTGCTCCCTGTAGTTAGAACTGATGGTCTGAGAATCGAAAGATTGATTCTCGGTGTGTTGTGTAAAGGGTGGTGCGAGAATCTCAGCGGGCATCTGAGATAGATACTGAAATATGTGAACGGTGATATGTAAGGAAACGGGTGTGGTTTGTGGAATTGTGCATGAATTGGAACTGCATGAACGTGAACGTAGGTAGCTTCTCGTGAGCTGAATATGAACATGAACCGGCTGAACTAAGTAGTTCTCGTGAGCAGGACTTGACGCGACTTGACCGAAATGGTGAGAACTGGCGGACTGGACGGAACTATGCGACGACCGGGGACGAGCTGAACAAAATGGGGCGACGACGACGACTGGTGAGTAGGGGATCGATTCCACTACAGAAATTGTAGTGTACGTTTTAATGGCAGATAAAATGGAATAGGGGGCAGAGAGAGTAGAGTCAGAGTTCGGAATAATAAAATACGTACATGATGAAAAATTAAATAGAATGATACTACCAAGGGGTCAAACGCGTACGTGATAAACGACGAATTGCGCGTGTGGGCACCGTGCACCCCTTCGCACACACAACATGAGAATCTGCTATTCAATTCTTAGACCATCAGGTCTTTCTACAACTTCCATATTTGAATGCTGTCTTCGAGACTTCAACGTCAATTTCGACGGGCTGATAAGAAATATCTGCCATCGACTACCGAGGTTTTATAGCTGGAGAAGGGGCATATACGATCAGAGGTCAAATTATAAATCACGATACTTGAAATATCAGGACAATTCAGCCAATATGGTAGCAACCGAACCCTATTGGAGCTCTGCCGATCTTGTAAGGAAAACATATAGGATCAATTTCAGCAGGCATGAAATGGTTACATCCAACATCGCATATCAAGAACTTGAACTATAAAACGCTACCGTTGGCCGTCCAGTCTGGATTCCTAGCAACTACAAGTTTCATATCCGAGGAAAGTGGGATTGTATCCGTAATCTGGGAGTCCTCCGTCATGCCCCTTTTTCCAGCCTTTCGAATGTTCAAGACCAGATGTGAGCCCTGATAAAGGGAGTTAGTCATAAATCAACTACCTAGGACAAGAGTAAAATCCAACCGAGAGTGAATAAACAGCTATTATCCATCTTTTCAAGCGAGCTTTCAGACTTCACCATTGAAATTATGACTACCGGAACTCACGGAAGAACTGGAGGAGAAAGCGCAGCGTCCCGTGTAACAACGAGAATTGTGCAAAGCAACAAAATTGCTGCGCTGACTTAATTTCTATGTTGGGTGTTTCCAACGAAGAGCTTACCGAGGATTCTGTCGGTTGCGTGAGTGCATGCAGGAGGGTAACTATAAGAAGACGTACAGGAAGAAATACAGAGAGCCATCCCTGAGAAAGACAACCATCAGCGGAGAGAAGTGGTTGACCTCATTCCGAAAGCGGACTAATGAGCCGCCTTCTCCTTGAATTGCACTTTTGACTTTCATAATCGTGAAGACAAAGAAAAGCACTGAAGTGCAATCAGCTTCTGATTCCGATATCATTACCCGCCGTGACTTACGTGCTACCAGCACACACGGAGTCCTTGGAAAATCTATCAGCTTTGTATCTAGAAGCATACATCAATACTCACCAGGACATTAGAGTCAATTTAGTCGGAAGGGGGATGGCTAGGCATCCTGGCCAAGGAATTCCCAGCGGAGAAACAAACGCGGTGTTGGCGGCTTTCCTGGCTGACATCGTCGTGACAGTGATTTCGAACTAGAGCCGTAGGAGTAAGGTAATTGCATAGCTGTATTTCAGCCAAGATTACCCACGCAGAATTCCACTGAACATTTTCCACATTAATCCTTGCGTAACTGACTGTCAGATCAGAAAATACGCACTGAGGCAGAGAAAAATAAAAAGAGCTAGTACTAGAAAAAGATTGCTTGGAAATCATGGAGTAACAGGAGGTGAATTTACACACTTTTACGACTGTGTCCGTAGAGGGCATATATGCGGATGACAAATATTGCATTTACGACCGATGTGAAGAAGATGTCGCCTCCACTGATGAAGTTTTTATCAAGGCCCGAAAACACAGGGAAAACATTGGACTTACAAGGAGTAGTAATAGAAGTATCCCTTACAGCTGCATTGTTGCTGAATGAGATCCCAGTAGTAGATAGAGACGGTTAGTGTACTCACAACTGGGTCGAAGTTACCGCAGAACACCGATAATTCAGAGTTTAGTCTCAATACATTATTATAGGACGCACCTCGGGCGTAAGCTTTGTGTTGCTCCCGACTGTACACTTAGATGTCAGCTGAAATGCGCGGCGTGCGATGGTAGGATATTCGACATCACCAATGATTGTAATCCTGAAGGTAGCAAGCGTCGTCAGAAATAATCTACTATACGGGTTAATGGACGAATTGGTTACCCTAAGTAAACAACCCCATAGTACCGTGCCAAAAGATACAATACTTTTGGAAGAGACCATCTCGACCTGTTGCCAATGGATAAAGTAGCTCATAGTCACAAAGTTGAAGACTTACCCCCAGATAAGTCGGACCTGATTTGGATATTAAGTTCGTCATGAAGGCTGTAAAAGACGTCTAAAACGACCCACTTCGTTGTCTAGGGTCATAGAGATATCATATAAAAGTACAGTCATGGCAGCTGCTGCAGGCTTTTTCAACGATTTATTCTTAAGGAGACAAAAGAAGGTGCACACCAGAGGAATAACCTCCATCCCGTGTCATTTTGAGGCCATAGAACAGCTGCTCTTTAATTTGTGTTAAATCAGGTGCTGACATAGGATTCGAGAGTGTTGGATGGTGTAGGAGAATGTTTACAGAACTATCCCCTCTATTATAGAGGGCAAATCGGTTCTGTGATTCATTCCGGATGTATACATTATTTTTAGCAATGCTATTCGTGCAAGTAGATTTTTCCTGCTAGGAGGTGTGGCATCTTTACACTGGAATCAACAAAGCAGATGACTTCTGACATATCGAAATCGGACACACCGTGATCTGCCGATTTATATCTGGAGTCAGCGGGCTCGATCTGGTTTTGATACGGAATGTCCACCAGAATGTCATAGAGAAGGCTGAGATGGTACTGCAACATACAGCGCCCATAAATGTACAATCCAAAGACGCATCTTCGTGGACGAGAGTATTACTCCAGCGTATCTGAGGATCCGAGGCGTCATCAGAAAGCTTGTGGTGGGTGCTATACGGAGAATTTTCGGGAGAAGGGACCAATCCAGCGCCTTGGAAGGTATTATTATGCCAATCGAACCTTATCGAACTCACCCCATCAAACAAAAGGATCAATCAAATCACCTCACTTTCCCAGGTCGCTCGCTCAAGTCTGTTGTAAGTCAGCGCCATCACTATTGGAAGTGAAGGATATTTGCACCTCATCTAAATTTGTCTTGTACTTGGGTGAATTCATAGACCATAGCTTTCTGGCTGTCAGAATGGAATGAGCATGTTCGGAAGAAGATTTCACGCACTGCATATCCCCGCACCTCTATCGCCCACGGTTACATTAAAACCAGGCTGCGCGAAGCCTTCGTATTGTGGTAACCCTCATATGTCTCCTCAGCGCGTCGACTTCCATTTCGCACGTTTTCACCGAGGCGATAAGTTTGAATCAGCGCTTGCTCGGCATGAGCACTACTTATTTGGAAAGCTCAAGTTGAAACCTGGAATGCGGGTGCTAGAGGTAGGTTGCCGCTCTGGACTGGCGGCTATGGAGCTTGTAAATTTCGCGGGTGTGAACGTCGTCGGTATTGAAAATGATGCTATAAAAGTGAAGGTTTCTGCTTAATGTCTTATTATCAAAACTAATTAAATCATTATTGGGGAAATTGATAGATCGAGGAAGCGAATTGCATGGCATACAGCATGGGATTGTCAAATCAACTTTCATTTGTAGCAGGTATGACCTCAAGCATTTTAGGTTATAGATTTTCTCATTCTGTTGAAGGAGACATACAACGACTTTCTGAGTACTTCCCAGCAGAATCTTTCGATGCCATATTTTCGATAGAATCGCTGCGACACTTGCCAAGTTTCGAATCGATCTATGTCCAACTTCACGAACTACTGAAGCCTGGTGGAAAAGTACGTTCAGTATCTCCTTTCATAATTCTTTGTCTAATGAGCGGTCAATATGTCCAGCTGGCAATATATGAGTGGTGCTGGACAGATATTCTTAATCCACGGAACATTGAACACCAGCAGCTAACTGAGGTCATTGAATCCTCCACGATGATTGGACGCAGGCAGCCATTTCAACGCTCGATGGAATGTGCGACAAGGTCATTGAGCCAGGCGCATTTTCATGTCCTGGAATGTCTAGATCGAGCTGGAAATTATATCGTCACTCCCACAAACACGATCGAATGGTATGCTCCGCTCGAAGTAGCAATCGGCGACTCTCGAACAAGATGGAGCATCGCAGGGCAACCTTCAAGAGCGTTCGGTGGCCTTAGCAAGGAGGCTGCAACTGCCCTTGTATACGCAGGACAGCACAAGGTAACATACATCATCACTTAAAGTGCCTCAAAAGGATTCACACCAGTATACTTATAGCTTTTCACGCCAATGGCTTTGTTAGTCGGTGAGCGTACGGCTCACCATAGACAATAGATTTGTGTTTGAGACTTTTCTATCTTCCAAACAATCATGATGTAGTGAAATTTTTTCTAATCAAACAACTCTCTCTGTGTAGGTCCGAGTCGAGTATACATACTGCGGCCTCCCTCTACCAGAGCAGCGATTATCGTTGAAATCTATCCTCCTCATTTATGACGTAAAATTTCAACCTTTGAGGACACAAGCCGTACGCGTAGTACCCAATCAAAAGTGATTTATGCTCTCGCCACATAACATCGTTTTGCAAGATTTTGAACCTTCGTCATTCCGTTTTGTTTCAGATTCACCGTATCAGTTCTTTCTTTATTCCTTCTTTCCTTCCATCCGTATCAATTGCTCTCTGTCATAGGAATCTGAGGACAACGCATGGTGCCATCGATTCTCGATGGTGAGCACTGATGATCTTCAAGGGGCCGCTGCAGTCGGCTGCGACCAAGCTTCAAGTTCTCGAATGTTGCTTTCTGAGAACTAGAAACGATTAAGATCAAGGGGGCGCTGATAGCGAAGGATTGGGTTAAGAGTCGGATTTGACGACTACTACACTTCTGATCAACTTCTTCCTTAAGTCAATATCAACACCTCGCACCAGGTTGAGTAACACGAGAGATGCTCGGTCTGAGCGTTGATCCAATGATTTCCTAATACCAACTTACGTGCATACCACCTGGGCGCTGAATCACGGTATTTATCTAGGGGCAGTACACATCACATTCAGCGGACGGTATATATGTAGCTGCTAATGTTACTCTCTTTCGTGACGAATAGCAACTATCTCTCTGCGATGGACTCCATCGTTGTCTTTACAGCTTCATTTTTACTGATCCTGACTGCATATCTTCTCGTGTCTTCGTCTACAACGGAGATGTCAAAGCAATGCGGACCGCCGACTGTTCCCTCAATCATACCATGGTTGGGACACTCGTTTGCGTTCTTCCTCGACCACGCGCAATTTTTACAGTTGTGCAAGTATGTATTGGCGTTTTACTTATAAGAACAGCCACCTAACGTTTAATCTGAAAACTAGGCAAAGGTTCGGTTCAGTGTACCAGCTCCTTCTGGCTGGACGAAACACATTCATTGTGTCCCATCCGAAGGGAATATTGTCACTGCATAAAGACCCAACATCCTTCACTGCGGCACCATTCCATATTCGCATGCTCAAAGTTGTCCCAGGCATCATCCACAATCGCGAACATATCTATGAGGTGCTCAACGTGAGATTATACCCTACATTGATCAAAGCCTTGTCTCCGGCATCAATGGTGCCCATTGCCAACGATATCAATCGACACCTTCAACCAGAGCTGCATGCGATTGGAAATGGAAAATTTAAATCATCGACCATAATGACGCTTCAAGATTTTATTTGTCGTCCTCTATATCGTTCTGGCTGTCTTACCCTATTCGGCCCCACATTCCCTTTGGACACGGTGGACGACTTCCTATTGCTCGATGCAAAACTTCCACAACTCGTCTTTGGACTGCCATTTGTGACCCGCGGTGCTGTTCAAGCCCGTGAACGCATTCTCAATAGGCTCGAGTTCTACCTCGAGCCTCTGTTGGCTGGTGAGGAGGTCGAGAGCATCTCTGAAATCATCTACACTTTTGTGCAGGAGATGAAAGCCACCATGACGCAACGCGAGACTGCTGCCGTCCTTCTTGCTTTCCTTTTTGGCTTCCATTTCAACACATGGTATATGCTCTTTTGGATGGTGTCTCACCTCCTCGTGGAACCTAACGCGATGGACCGACTGGTGAAGGAGATTCAGACGATCGAGTCCGAGTCTCCAACGACCGGATCAGAATCCAGGGCGCCTTTGTTGGACTCGGCCATACTGGAAACATTGCGATGGGCGACCAAGAACACCACCATTCGCTTGTCCACGAGAGACGCTGATATTGTCGTTGATGGAGCACGAATATCTATCAAAAGGGGCGACTGCCTCATAGCAGATGTGCGCTCGATGCACCGCGACCCAGAGATGTACCCAAATCCGGACGAGTTCAGGATTGACAGGTTCCTCGACACAGAAGAAGGCCTCAAGGCTCCTAAGCCAATGTCATGGGGAGGAGGAGTGCATATGGTGCGTTTTAATGCGATCTCTTCTTGCGTTGCTAACGTATCAACCTCAGTGTCCTGGAAGGCATCTTGCTATTTTCGAACTCAAACACTTCCTCATTATCGCACTCCGGCTCTACAGAATCAAACCTGTGTGTGTTAAGGGTGATAAACCCAGGCTACCACTTGCGGACCCGAGAGATATACTAGGGACCATAGGTGCCATTGAAGAGTCTTACATAGAGTTGACTCCTCTCTGATTGCATTCGGAATTCTTTTCTAAACGGTTGTTTTTCAACGTTTTCGCGGACTTAGCGTTTTAACAGTGCGAGTTCCTCTTTTGTGCCAGATTTATGTATTTATTTTGTAGCCCGGTATTGTGTTTCCTACACCATTAAGTATATGCCAATGGCTTTCTCACTCTTTTCTGTTTCTCGGGGAGTAAGGTCCCAACGCTTGACAAATTTTATAGCGGATCGCCAGAATCTAAAAGACTGCCAGAAATATGCGCTTGTTGCATCGGACGAGAGTGAGTGCAGGGCCTTGAACACATCCAGAGTCTGAGCCTTCAACAAGATCAGATGCGCCTAGTGCACGGCACGATGCTAGTGTCTCTGGAGTTTTACCCACTTTGACCGCCATACGACACGACTCGGAAGCGCCCGGATTTAGAAACACCCACGAATGCGGGTGCGCCTTCTTGTGTGACATGTACTTACTCTTACTTTGTACCTCCACCTCGCACCTCCCTCGTCGC
>Ga0247737_1000734_pt1 | contig 13597 bp, 11 predicted proteins | sample UWRJL028104C2_FD_180937 | JGI IMG/M metagenome (GOLD analysis project Ga0247737, IMG submission 180937) | Plant litter microbial communities from Arlington Agricultural Research Station in Wisconsin, United States - UWRJ-L028-104C-2 | ecosystem: Environmental > Terrestrial > Plant litter >...
CCAAGGGGCCGGGCGATCTGGTCCGTCGCGAGTATGCGCGCGGACGCGGCGTCCCCGCCCTGTTCGCCATCGAACAGGACAAGTCGGGCAAGGCCCGCGACCGGGCCATGGGCTACGCCAAGGGCAACGGCGGCGCGACCGGCGGCCTGCTGGAAACCACCTTCCGCGAAGAGACCGAGACCGATCTGTTCGGCGAACAGGCCGTCCTGTGCGGCGGCGCCAAGGAGCTGGTCATGTCGGGGTTCAACACCCTGGTCGAGGCCGGCTACCAGCCCGAGATCGCCTATTTCGAATGCATGCACGAGCTGAAGCTGATCGTGGACCTGTTCTACGAGGGCGGCATCACCAAGATGAACGAGTTCATCTCCGAGACGGCCAAGTGGGGTTCGGTCGTCAGCGGCCCGCGCGTGATCAACGCCGAGACCCGCGCGCGCATGAAGGAGATCCTGACCGAGATTCAGGACGGGACCTTCGCTCGCGAGTGGATCGCCGAGAACGAGGCCGGCAAGGGCGCCTACGACGCCCTGGTCAAGGCCGACAGCGAGCACCTGATCGAGTCGGTCGGCGCCGGTCTGCGTGAGCGGATGGCCTGGCTGCACGCGCCCAAGACCGCCGAAGCCGCATAGCCCAACCGCAAAAAAGCAAGCCTCAGAACCGCAATGACCGCCGCCGCCACCGCCATCAGCGCCAAGGCCGCAACCGCTCCCCAGAGCGGCGCGCAGCTACTCGTCCAGACCCTGGACCGGCTGGGCGTTGATGTAGTGTTCGGCTATCCGGGCGGCGCGATCATGCCGGTCTATGACGCCCTGACCGGCGCCAATGTGAAGCACATCCTGGTTCGTCACGAGCAGGGCGCGGCCTTCGCCGCCGACGCCTATGCCCGGGCGACCGGGAAGGTCGGGGTCTGCATGGCGACCTCGGGTCCGGGGGCGACCAACCTGATCACGGGCATCGCCAATGCGATGATGGATTCGGTCCCAATGGTCTGCATCACCGGCAACGTCGCGACCCATCTGATGGGCACCGACGCCTTCCAGGAGATCGACATCCTGGGCGTCACCCTGCCCTTGGTGAAGCATTCCTGGGTCGTCCGCGACCCGGCCGATGTTCCCGCCGTGATCGAGGAAGCCTTCCATGTCGCCCGCTCGGGTCGTCCCGGTCCGGTCCTGGTCGACCTGCCGAAGGATGTTCAGGTTGGGATGACCTCGGACGACTTCGGCTTCCACTATCCGAACGAGGTCACGCCGCTGGATCACGCAGCGATCGCGGAAGCCGAGACCCTGATCCGCGCCGCCGAGCGTCCGCTGATCTACATCGGCGGCGGGGTGAAGATCGCCGGCGCCGTCGAGGCCCTGCGCGACTTCGCCGAGCGGACCGGCATCCCCTCGGTCTCGACGCTGAACGCCCTGGGTTCGATCCGCACGGACGCCCCGGGCTTCCTGGGCATGCTGGGGATGCACGGCACCAAGGCGGCCAACGAGGCGGTGCAGGAAAGCGACCTGCTGATCGTCTTCGGCGCCCGGTTCGACGACCGCGCGACCGGCAAGCTGAACGAGTTCGCCCCCCATGCGAAGGTCGTCCACTTCGACATCGACCCGGCCGAGATCGGCAAGCTGCGCGCCGTCCACGTGCCGGTCATTGGCGATTTGAAGGCGGGTATCGAGATCCTGACGGGCCGCATGGCGAGCGCTTCGCTGGCCATCGATCCGTGGATTATCCGCTCGACCTCGAACGCCAAACGCAACGCCTTCCGCTACGACGCGCCGGGCGAGGGGGTCTATGCGCCCGCCCTGCTGAACGAACTGTCGAAGGCGGCCGGCGACAGTTTCATCGCCGCCTGCGACGTTGGCCAGCACCAGATGTGGGTCGCCCAGCACTGCGAGTTCTCGCGGCCTGAAGCGCACCTGACCTCGGGCGGACTGGGCGCCATGGGCTATGGCCTGCCCGCCGGCCTGGGCGCCAAGCTGGCCAAGCCCGACGCGCACGTCGTCACCATCTCGGGCGACGGCAGCTTCATGATGAACATCCAGGAACTGGCGACCCTGCGCCGCTACGGCGTCGCCCTGAAGATCGTGCTGCTGGACAACTCGAGCCTGGGCCTGGTGCGCCAGTGGCAGGAGTTGTTCTTCGCCGAGAACTATTCCGAGGTCGATCTGTCGGACAATCCCGACTTCGTCGCCGTGGCCCAAGCCTTCGGCATCGAGGCCTTCATGATCGACCAGCGCGACCAGGTCGCCGACGGCATCGCCCGCCTGCTGGCCGCGCCGGGACCGTGCCTGATGCACGTCCTGATCGACCCCAAGGAAAACGTCTGGCCGCTTGTCCCTCCGGGCAAGTCCAACGGCGAGATGATGCACGACACGCGCTTCGAAGGAGACATGTGATGACCGACACCATCCAGATCCAGATCGACCGGGCCGACGGCTCGCTTCAGCGCCTCATCGGTCTCGTGGAGCGTCGGGGCTTCCATATCGACGGCATGAGCCTGTCGGACGAAGGCGCGATGCGTCGCGTCCAGCTGCAGGTCCGCGGCCGCGACGAGGGCCGCTGCACCGAGAACCTGGGCCGCCAGATCGACAAGCTGATCGGCGCCACCCGTGTCGGTTTCGCCCAATCGACCTACGGCTATCAGAGCGGTGTGGCGGCATGACCGGCTCCATCATCGACCGAGTAAGCACCGACCCGAACCGGGTCATCGTCTTCGACACCACCATGCGCGACGGCGAACAGGCGCCGGGTTTCTCCATGTCGCCGGACGACAAGGTCCGTATGGGCCGCACCCTGAAGGCCCTGGGCGTCGACGTCATGGAGGCCGGTTTCGCCGCCGCGTCTCCGGGCGACGAGGACTGCATCCGCGCGGTCGTCGGCGAGATGGCCGAGGAAGACAGCGGTCCGGTCTTCTGCTCCCTGTCGCGCTCGAACGAGAGCGACATCGACGCCTCGTATCGCGCCCTGCGCGGGACGAAGCGTCGCCGCTGCCACGTCTTCATCGGCACCAGCCCGATCCACCGCGCCGCCAAGCTGAAGATGACGCCGGACCAGGTGCTGGCCCAGGCCGTGCGCTCGGTCGAATACGCCCGCACCCATTTCCACGACGTCGAGTTCTCGGCCGAGGACGCGATCCGCACCGAGCCGCAGTTCCTGGCCGAGGTGCTGGAAGCCGCGGCCGGTGCAGGGGCCTCGACCCTGAATGTGCCCGACACGGTCGGCTATGCGACCCCGGCCGAGATCGCGAGCCTGTACCGGTTCCTGATCGCCAAGATCCGCCCGAACTTCCCGAACGTGATCTTCTCCACCCACTGCCACAACGATCTGGGCCTGGCCGTCGCCAACAGCCTGTCGGCGATCGAGGTCGGCGTGCGTCAGGTCGAATCGACCATTAACGGCATCGGTGAACGGGCCGGCAACGCGGCGCTGGAAGAAGTGGTCATGGCCCTGCGGGTCCGGGCCGAACGCTATGGCGTCACGACCGGGATCGACACCACCAAGCTGCTGGAAACCAGCCGCATGCTGAGCGAGGTCACCCACTCGCCGATCGTGCGCAACAAGGCCATCGTCGGCATCAACGCCTTCGCCCACGAGGCCGGCATCCATCAGCACGGCATGTACGCCGACGCCCGCACTTACGAGATCATGCGTCCCGAGGACGTGGGCTTCTCGGGCAGCTTCTTCGTCCTGGGTAAGCACTCCGGCCGGACGGCGGTGCAGAAGCGGGCCGAGGTCCTGGGCTATCCGCTGGTCGGCGATCACCTGAACGACGCCTTCGCCGCCTTCAAGACGCGGGCCGACGAGATCGGCGAGATTGACGACGCCGAACTGATCGCCATCTGCACGGCGACCCAGAGGGATGCGCATGTCGCCGCCTAGGACACTGTTCGACAAGGTCTGGGACGCCCACGTCGTCACGCCGGAAACGGCCGAGACGCCGGGCGTCTTCTATATCGACCTGCATCTGGTCCACGAGGTCACCAGCCCCCAGGCCTTCACCGAGATCGAGGCGAGGGGCCTGAAGGTCCGCCGCCCGGACAAGACCTTCGCGACCCTCGACCATTCGACCCCGACCCTGCCGGCCGTCGACGGCGAGCGGCCCTATGTGACGGCCGAGGCCAAGTCGCAGGTCACGCGGCTGGAAGAGAACTGCGCCCGCCACGACATCGATCTGGCCGGATGGGGTTCGCCCGATCGTGGCGTGGTCCATGTCATGGGACCGGAGCTGGGCCTGACCCAGCCGGGCATGACCGTCGTCTGCGGCGACAGCCACACGGCGACCCATGGCGCCTTCGGAGCCCTGGCCTTCGGCATCGGTACGTCGGAGGTTGGCCATGTCCTGGCGACCCAGTGCCTGTTGCAGCGGAAATCGCGGGCGATGCGGGTGACGGTCGACGGCGCCCTGACGCCGGGCGTGTCGGGCAAGGATGTAGCTCTCGCCGTCATCGCCGAACTGGGCTTTGGCGGCGGCACCGGCTTCGTCATCGAATACGCCGGCGAGGCCGTGCGGTCGCTCGACATGGAAGGGCGGATGACCCTCTGCAACATGTCGATCGAGGCCGGCGCGCGCGCGGGCATGATCGCGCCGGACGCGGTGGCCATCGACTGGCTGCGCGGGCGCAAGCATGTGCCCGCCGACTATGAGGCCGCAGCCGCCGAATGGCTGACGCTGGCCACCGATCCGGACGCGGTGTTCGACGCCGAGGTCGTGATCGACGGCGCCGCCATCCGCCCGATGGCGACCTGGGGCACGACGCCGGACGCGGGTTCGCCGATCGGATCGCGCGTGCCCGAGCCGAGATCGGACAGCGACCGCAAGGCCCTGGCCTATATGGGCTTTGAAGCGGGCGAGACGACGACGACCCAGGCCGTGGACGTGGTCTTCATCGGCTCATGCACCAACGGACGGCTGCCCGATCTGCGCGCGGCGGCGGAGGTTCTGCGCGGCCGCAAGGTGAAAGCCGGGGTGCGTATGCTGGTCGTGCCGGGCTCGGAGGCCGTGCGTCGGGACGCGGAAGCCGAAGGTCTGCATCACGTCTTCACCGACGCCGGAGCCGAATGGCGCATTCCGGGCTGTTCGATGTGCATCGCCATGAACGGTGACACCGTGGGGCCCGGCCAGCTGGCCGTCTCGACGTCGAACCGCAATTTCGAAGGCCGGCAAGGCAAGGGCGCCCGCACCATCCTGGCCAGCCCGGCGACGGCGGCGGCCTCGGCCATCGCCGGGGTGCTGACCGATCCGCGTGTCTATCTGTCGGAGGCGGTCGATGCCTGAGCCCTTGAAGGTGCTGACGTCGCGGACCCTGGTCCTGACCCAGGCCAATATCGACACCGATCAGATCATCCCGGCGCGGTTCCTGACCACGACCGAAACGACGGGTCTGGGTCAGAAAGCCTTTTATGACTGGCGTTATGAGGCGGACGGTTCGGCGCGGCCCGAGGCGGTGCTGAACCGCATCGATCCGGCCGAGCATCGCATCCTGGTTGCCGGCGATAATTTCGGCTGCGGCTCGTCGCGCGAGCATGCGCCGTGGGCGCTCTATGACTACGGCTTCCGGGCGGTCATCTCGACCTCGATCGCCGACATCTTCACCTCCAACGCCCTCAAGAACGGCTTCCTGCCCGTCGTCGTCGATCAGGCGACGTGGGAGGACCTGGTCGCCAATCCGGAGCAGGTCGTCACCGTCGATCTTGAGGCCGGAGAGGTCCGTCGCGGCAACCACGCGCCCGTCGCGTTTGCCGTGGAGCCCTTCGCGCGTCAGTGTCTGCTGGACGGCGTCGACACCCTGGGCTGGCTCCAGAAACACATGCCCGACATCGAAGCCTACGAACGTACTCACTCCCCGGAGCCCGCGTGATGCCGAACACCCAGACCTACAACATCGTGCTGTTGCCCGGCGACGGCGTCGGGCCAGAGGTCATCTCGGCGGCCAAGGATGTGCTGCGCGTCATCGCCGACTTCTATGGCCACAAATTCGATTTCTCCGAGCACCTGATCGGCGGAGCCGGCATCGACGCGACCGGCGATCCCCTGCCGCCCGAGACGACCGCCGCCTGTCTGGCCGCCGACGGCGTTCTGCTGGGCGCGGTCGGCGGGCCCAAGTGGGACGGCGGCAAGCGTCGTCCGGAAGAGGGACTGCTGGGCATTCGCAGGGCCATGGGCCTGTTCGCCAACCTGCGGCCGTTGCAGGTCTCGCCGGTGCTGGCGCACCGCTCGCCGCTGAAGAAGGAAATCGTCGAGGGCGTCGATCTGATCGTCTTCCGCGAACTGACCGGCGGCGTCTATTTCGGCGAGAAGACCCGCACCGACACCATGGCTTCGGACCTGTGCATCTACACCGTGTCGGAGATCGAGCGCATCACCCGCGCCGCCTTCAAGACAGCCCTGCAACGGCGCGGCAAGGTGACCTCGGTCGACAAGGCCAACGTCATGGAGACCTCGAGGCTGTGGCGCGAAGTCGTGACCCGCATCCACGCCGAGGAATTCCCGCAGGTCCAACTGGAGCACGCCCTGGTCGACTCCATGGCCATGCATTTGATCCGCAAACCCCGCGAGTATGACGTCATCCTGACCGAGAACATGTTCGGCGACATCCTGTCGGACGAGATCTCGGTGCTGGGCGGATCGATCGGCCTGTTGCCGTCGGCGTCTCTGGGTGAGTCAGGCCCCGGCCTGTTCGAGCCGATCCACGGCTCGGCGCCGGACATCGCCGGTCAGGATCTGGCCAACCCGGTCGGGACCATCCTGTCGGCGGCGATGATGCTGCGCCACAGCCTGAACCTGGACGACGAGGCCTCGTCGATCGAGGCGGCGGTCGCGGCCGTGCTGGCGGCCGGCGCCACGACCGCGGACCTGGGTGGCGAACTGGGCACACGTGCCGCTGCGGAAGCGATCATCGACGCGATCCGGGCGATCCACTGGGCCGCCGCCCACCGCGTCCAGATGCACTGGGGTTAACCTTTTCCTCACGCCAACGGCGCGCGACACGATTGTGCGTCGCAGCTATGGTTAAGGTGATATCTTGCCGTTGATGGGTGTGTAACGCGCGACACGCACACGAAAATTGCGTCGAATACGGTTGAACCTCTTGCGCATATCGCCTTTGCGGTAAACAGTTCGCAACTGCGAGATCACACAGGGGGATGCATCCATGTCGCAGTTGCTCAATCGCCTACCAGGCCTTCTCGGCCTTCTCTGTCTAACGCTCGGCCTGTTCTACGCGGGTGGAGCCTTCGCTCAGGACGCCGCTCCCACGGCCCCCATAGCCGAGGCCGCCGCACCCGCCACAGACCCGGCCGCCATCGTCGAAGCCTCCGGGTCCGGCGCCGCCGCCACAACCATCGCCGCCACCGAAGCCGCCGCTCCCGCTGAACCGGAGACGGCGGCTTCTCCACTTTTGGGGCACCAGGTCGCGCTCGAGCTCGACGCCGCCGGGACCAGCTGGCTGGGCACCTCGACCGCCCTGGTTCTGCTGATGACCCTACCCGGTCTGGCCCTGTTCTACGGAGGCATGGTCCGCCGCAAGAACGTCGTCGCCACCATCACCCAGTCGGTCGGCGTGTTCGCCGTCGTGACCCTGGTGTGGTTCATCGCCGGCTATTCGATCGCCTTCAGCGCCAACTCCGACGCGGCGCTCCAGCCCTATATCGGGGGCTTCGACGCCCTGTTCCTGAACGGCGTCTCGCTGAAGACGGCCAATGCCCTGCTGCCGGGAATTCCCGAGTTCCTGTTCATCTCCTTCCAGATGACCTTCGCCATCATCACGCCGGCCCTGATCACCGGCGCCTTCGCCGAGCGGTTCAAATATTCGGCCCTGTTGCTGTTCACCGCCCTGTGGTCGCTGCTGGTCTACGCACCGATCTGTCACTGGGTCTGGGGCGGCGGCTTCCTGGGTTCGGCCGGCGTGCTGGACTTCGCCGGCGGTGCGGTCGTTCACGTCAACTCGGGTGTCGCGGGCCTGGTCTGCGCCATCTTCCTGGGTCGTCGTAAGGGCTACGGCACGGAAGCCATCACGGCTCACAACCCCGTCCTGACCATGATCGGCGCCTCCCTGCTGCTCGTGGGCTGGATCGGCTTCAACGCCGGTTCGGCGGGCGCCGCCAACGACCTGATGGGCGTGGCTCTGCTGAACACCATCCTGGCCGCCGCCGCCGCCGCCCTGACCTGGAAGATCGTCGAGGTCATCGAGAAGAAGAAGGTGTCGCTGATCGGCATGCTGTCCGGCGTCGTCGCTGGTCTGGTCGCCATCACCCCGGCCGCCGGCTTCGTCGATCCCAAGGGCGCGGTCATCATCGGCCTGATCGCCGGACCGGTCTGCTATGTCTCCTCGGTGTGGATCAAGAAGCTGCTCCGCTACGACGACTCGCTCGACGCCTTCGGCATCCACGGCGCGGGCGGTCTCATCGGCGCGCTCCTGACCGGGGTGTTCGCCACGACCGCGATCAACAGCCTAGGCGAAGGCGCCAACATCCCGACCCAAGCCCTTGGCCTGGCCTGGACCATCGCCTACTCGGCGGTCGGCACCTTCATCATCCTGATCATCTGCAAGTTCACGACCGGTCTGCGCGTGACGGATGCCCAGGAAGCCGAAGGCCTCGACACCACCCTCCACGGCGAAGCCCTGGAACACTGAAGAAACCACGCCGGGCGCGTTCCTCCCTCGCGCCCGGCGGCCACGCCTGACATATCAAACAAAAAACACGGGGATACCGAGATGAGACTGCAAACTTCCTGCGCCGCGCTCGCCGCCGCGCTCGCCACATTGACAGCCGCCGGCGCCGCTTCGGCCCAGGACGTGGAATGGGCCTTCAACGCCGCGGCGACCAGCGACTACGTCTTCCGCGGGGCCAGCCAATCCGACGAGAGCCTCGCCATGCAGGGCGGGGTCGATGCGACGATCGGCGGCTTCTACGCCGGCGGCTGGGCTTCGTCGGTTGACTTCGGCGACGATACCTCGGCCGAAATCGACGCCTACGGCGGCTACCGCGCCGAGGCCGGCGGCTTTGCTCTGGACGTGGGCGTGGTCGGCTATTTCTACGTCAACGCCCCCGGCGGCGCGGACTATGACTATGTGGAATACAAGGCTGCGGCCTCGCGCGCAGTCGGGCCGCTGACGGCCGGCGTGGCCGTCTACTATTCGCCCGACTTCTTCGGCGCGGACGAGACCGCGACCTATGTCGAAGGCAACCTGGCCGTCACCCCGATCGACAAGGTCACGGTGTCGGGCGCGGTGGGGAAACAGTGGCTGGACGTGACCGGCGACTATGTCACCTGGAACGTCGGCGCGGCTTACGCGATCACCGACAACCTCGTGTTCGACCTGCGCTATCACGACACCGACGTGGACAATGCGCCGCTGTACGACGGCCGTGTCGCCGCCACCCTGAAGGTCCTGTTCTAGTCTTCCCTGGACGACGAACGATCGACGCCGTCCCGGAGCGATCCGGGGCGGCGTTCGCGTTTCGGGTCAGGCGTCGGGCGTCAGGATCAGCCCGGCCATCGGCGCCAGTCGTCCCGAGCCGGCGTCCGGCTGGTTTACGGCCTCGACCACGGACCAGCCGACGGGCGGCGACCAGGCGACGGTCTCGTGGCCCAGGTTGAAGACGCAGAGCAGGATCTCCCCTCCGCCTTCGCGTCGGAACAGGACGAGATCGTCAGGCCCTTCCAGCATGGTCATCGCGCCGACGCGAAGCGCCGGGTGATCGCGGCGCAGGGCGATCAATCGACGCGCCAGATGCAGGGTGGACTTCGGATCCCGCTCCTGAGCCTCCACCGCCAGAACACGATGGCGCGGATCGACGGGCAGCCAGGGCTCGACGGTCGAGAACCCGGCGAACCGGTCGTCGGCCGTCCACGGCATCGGGGTGCGGGCGCCGTCGCGGCCCAGGGTCTCGGGCCAGTTGGCGATGGCCTCGGGATCGACCAGTCGCTCGAACGGCACCTCGGCCTGCGGCAGGCCCAGTTCCTCGCCCTGGTAGAGGAAGACGTCGCCGCGCAGGCAGATCAACAGCAGCAGGGCCATCTCGGCGAAGGCCTTGGGATCGCGGCCGTCGGCCCAGCGTGACACCGCGCGCGGCGCATCGTGGTTGGAAAAGCTCCACGACGGCCAGCCCTCGCCGGGCGCGCCCGACCACAGCGCCGGTCCGCGCACGACGAGATCGGGCGTCAGCCTGTCGGCGTACAGGTAGAGGAAGCCGTAGGCCGAATGCATCCGGTCGGCCTCGGTATAGAGCTTCATCTCCTCGTCGGCCTTCTCGCCCACGACCTCGGCCAGCAGGAAGCGGTCGCCGTCGTAGCTGTCGACCAGATGCCGCAGTCGGGTCAGGAAGCCGAGGATCTCTGGCTGGGACTGGTTGTGCTCGTGCTGCTGGAAGTCGAACGGCCGGGTCCGCTTGCCGGGTCGCAAGTCCGGCGGATTGTCGGTCAGGGCCGGGTCGTGCATCGAGAAATTCAAGGCGTCGCAGCGGAACCCGTCCACGCCCCGGTCCAGCCAGAAACGCGCGGCGTCCAGCAGGGCGTCCTGAACCTGGGCCAGGCGCACGTTCAGCTGCGGCTGCGAGCCGAGGAAGTTGTGCATGTAGTACTGGCCGCGCCGGGCGTCCCAAGTCCAGGCCGGTCCGCCGAACACCGACTGCCAGTTCGACGGCGGCGAGCCCTCTGGCTTCGCATCGGCCCAGACGTACCAGTCGGCCTTGGGGTTGGTTCGATCCTGGCGGCTTTCCTGGAACCAGGCGTGGGCGTCGGAGGTGTGGGCGTAGACCTGGTCGACGATGATCTTCAGGCCCAGCGCGTGCGCCCGGGCGATCAGCCGGTCGAAGTCCTCGATCGTGCCGAAGATCGGATCGACGCCGACATAGTCGGAGACGTCGTAGCCGAAGTCCTTCATCGGCGAGGTGAAGAAGGGCGACAGCCAGATGCCGTCCACGCCCAGCGACGCGACATGATCCAGATGGGCCGTGATGCCCGGCAGGTCGCCGATCCCGTCGCCGTTCGTGTCGGCATAGGAACGCGGATAGATCTGATAGATCACCGCGCCGCGCCACCACTCATGGCCGGTCTGGTGGACGGAGGGGGCGAGGGGCGTGGTCATGGCGCGACCAGACCACCGTCGCCGGTCCGCGTCCACCGCCGGCTTCGAGAGCCGGTCAGGCCACTTTTCGTTACGCGGCGACAGATCGGACTGGACGGCGCGGGCGATCCGCGTGACCCATGGCGATGAAAGCGGTTACGGGCGACCAACGCCCGACAGGAAACGAGGCTAGGATGACCGAGACCACCACCACCCCAGCAAAGGGCACGGGCCTCGCCTTCGCCTATGTGACGACCCTGTTCTTCGCCTGGGGGTTCGCGACGTCTCTGATCGATCCGCTGGTGGCGGCGGTACGGGGCGTGTTCTCTCTGAATTTCACCGAGGCGCTTCTGACTCAATTCGCCTGGTTCACGGCCTATGGAGTGTTCGCCCTACCGGCCGCCTTCGTGCTGGCGCGGCTCGGCTATGCGAGATCGATCGTCGGCGCGCTCGGCGTGATGGTGCTGGGCGCGCTGATCGTGCCGATATCGACCATGCTCGACTTCTATCCCGGCGTTCTGCTCGCACTGTTCGTGATCGGCGGCGGGGTCACCCTGTTGCAGGTGGCCGCCAACCCCCTGGCTGCGGCCCTCGGTTCGGAGAAGGGCTCGCACTTCCGTCTGGTCCTGTCGCAGGCGTTCAACTCGCTGGGCACGGTGGTCGGGCCGCTGCTGGGCGCGACGGTCATGCTGTCGGGCGGCATCTTCGTCGCGGGCGGGGTGACTGAGCTCGGATCCCTGCGAGCTCTCGTGCTTCTCGGCCTCGGGGTGGTCTTCGGCGTAGTGGCCGGCGCCCTGCTGGGTGGCCTCCGTCGCGATCTGAAGGCCTGGATCCCCCTCGGCGCGGCCATCGGGCTGGCCATCGGCTGGCTGGTGTTCCTGCACAGCTACGTCGGCGGACTGGCTCCGGAGATCGCGCCGGTCAAGGCGGTGGCGAACATCGACTGGTCGCGCTTCTTCACCTTCCAATCGGACGTCGCGGCGACCGAGGCCGCCGTCCTCGATCCTGCGCTGCGGGCCCAGACCCTGGGCAATATCGATGCGGTCTTCCTGGGTCTCGCCGTCTTCTTCGCCTTGCTGGCCGTCTTCATCTGGACCATCCGGTCCAAGCTGTCGCTTGCCGGCGTTTCGACCGAGAAGGGCGCGTCGCCGTTCGAGGCGCTGAAATCGCGTTGGGCGGTGTTCGGAGCCGTCGGCATCTTCATCTACGTCGGATCGGAAGTGGCGATCGGCAGCCTGATGACCAACTTCCTGGAGTCGGCGAACATCCTCAGTCTTTCGGTCAGCGACGCGGGTCGTCTGGTCGCTCTCTACTGGGCAGGCGCCTTGATGGGCCGGTTCGCCGGCAGCGCGCTCTTGACCCGCATTCCCGCCGCGCCGCTGCTGGTGGTCTTCACGACGCTCGCCGCTGTCCTGTGCCTGGTCGTGACACAGACTGGCGGAGCCACGGCTGCGTTCGCCGCTCTGGCGGTCGGGCTGTTCAACTCGATCATGTTCCCGGCGATCTTCACCCTGACCCTGGAGCGCAGCACGGCGCCGGCCTCGGCCACGTCCGGCCTGCTGGTGTTCGGCATCATCGGCGGCGCGGTCCTGCCGCTCGTGGCCGGTCGCGTGGCGGACGCCGCGGGGCTCATCAACCCGGCCTTCTACGTGCCGCTGGTCGGCTATATCCTGCTGGTCGTGTTCGCCGTCGCGGCGTCTCGGGCCAAGGTCCACGCCATCGGAGCAGCGCCCGCGACCCGCGGGCACTAGATAATCCTCCCCCGTCGGGGGAGGTGGCTCGGAGCGTAGCGAAGAGACGGAGGGGGCTCCCCGCGAGATCGGTGTCTGGACTTGGCCCCCTCGACCGCGAAGACGCGGTCCCCCTCCCCCGATGGGGGAGGATTGAGAGATTATCCCCCGTAGCCCCGTCCGCCGCCGCCGAAGCCGCCGCGCGAGACGACGGTGGTGCGGCTCTGCACGCGGCTGGGCGCCTGACGCGCGACGTCGGTTCCGTAGTCGCGGCCGTTCGCGACCTGGCGTCCCGTGCGGTAGTCGCGGCTGAGGTACCCGCCGCCGTAGCCGTTCTGATAGTTCCCGTCGCGATCGCGATACAGGCCGCCGCCGCCCCGATAGCCGCCGCCATTCAGCATCTGGCCGATGACGAACCCGGTCAGCAGGGGCGTGAAGAACGAGCCGCCATGGCTGTTCGGACGGCACTGGTCCGGGCCCCACTGGCCTTCGCATTCCGACTGCGTCGCATAGCGGGGCGCGGTCGCCTCGGCCTGGGTCCGGGCGTTGGTCTCGGCCGCGTCGCACTCGGTGTCGGAGATATCGTTGGCCGCCTTGCATTCGTCGAGCGAGGTGTAGGCGAGGGCCGGTTCGGGCTCGGGCACGGCGACCTGGGGCGCGCCGCAGGCCGCGAGCGAGAACGACGCGGTGGCCATCAGACTGGTGATCTGCAGCGTGCGCGACCGTTTCATCCGGCGGATGGTGGTGGTCTCGGCGGGGGAGGGGGTGTCGCTCATCTCGGCCTCAGGTCGTCATGCAGGCGGCGTTCAG
>Ga0247737_1000735_pt1 | contig 13596 bp, 13 predicted proteins | sample UWRJL028104C2_FD_180937 | JGI IMG/M metagenome (GOLD analysis project Ga0247737, IMG submission 180937) | Plant litter microbial communities from Arlington Agricultural Research Station in Wisconsin, United States - UWRJ-L028-104C-2 | ecosystem: Environmental > Terrestrial > Plant litter >...
CGCCCGGGCCAGGCCCTTGAACGCGCTCTCGACGATGTGGTGATTGTTCTTGCCGTAGAGCGTCTCGACATGCAGCGTCAGGCCAGCGCTGCCGGCAAAGCTGTGGAACCAGTGCTCGAACATCTCGGTGTCCATTTCGCCGAGCCGCTTCTGCGTGAACTCGCATTTCCACACGAGATAGGGCCGCCCGGAAATGTCGAGCGCGACGCGGGTCAGCGTCTCGTCCATCGGCGACAGCGCGTCGCCATAACGGCGGATGCCCTTCTTGTCGGCAAGCGCCTTGGCGACTGCTTCGCCGATCGCGATGCCGACATCCTCGACCGTGTGATGCTGGTCGATATGCAGATCGCCGACGGCCTTCACCTCGAGGTCGATCAGCGAATGGCGAGATAGCTGCTCCAGCATATGATCGAAGAAACCGATTCCGGTTTCGATCGTGTAGCTGCCGGTGCCGTCAAGGTTGACGGTCACGTCGATCGACGTCTCCTTGGTGGAGCGCGAGATGGTGGCTATGCGCATGCGCATCCCCATAGCGTGCGCTACCCATCATGCAATCTTGCTCAGGCAATCTTGACGGGGTTTCAAAGCCCGCTAGTCCATGCGCGATGACCGATGGCCTGCCCGATAGCCTGATTCCCTATGACGAGATCGTCCAGGAGGCGCTCCGCGCCGTGGTCGGCCGTGTGCTCGGCTCAGTCGCCGAGAATGGCGGACTGCCTGGTGACCATCATTTCTACATCACCTTCAAGACTCAGGCAGCGGGCGTCGATATCCCGCAGCGCCTGATCGAGCGGTTTCCGGACGAGATGACGATCGTCATGCAGAATCGCTATTGGGACCTGCTGGTCGACGATACCGGCTTCTCGATCGGGCTGAGCTTCAACCAGGTGCCGTCGAAACTGGTCATCCCCTATGCCGCGGTGACGGGTTTCCACGATCCTTCGGTCAATTTCGAGCTGCGCTTCCAGGCGCAGGAAGGCCCCGAGGGCCCCGATCCGCACGACGAAGCGGAAAATGACGGCCCGACCGTCACGCCGGTCGAGGACGGATCGAACGTCGTCTCGGTGGATTTCAAGCGGAAGAAATAGCCTTCCGTTCGCGTTGAGCTTGTCGAAGCGCCGTCCTGCCTCCACTTCAGCGGCGATAAAAGCAGCCCTTCGACAAGCTTAGGGCGAACGGAGGTTTGCGTGACTCAGGAAACCCGCACCGAAACCGATTCGATCGGCGCCGTCCAGGTCCCGGCCCACGCCTATTGGGGCGCGCAGACCCAGCGCTCGATCGAGAATTTCCCGTTCGGCGACACCGAGCGCATGCCGATCGGCATCGTCCACGCCCTCGCGCTGGTGAAGCAGGCCGCGGCCCGGGTGAATCGGGCACATGGGCTCGACCCCAGGATCGCGGACGCGATCGAGGCCGCGGCGGCTGAAGTCGCCAGCGGCAAGCTCGACGATCAGTTCCCGCTGGTCATCTGGCAGACCGGTTCCGGTACCCAGAGCAACATGAACGTCAACGAGGTCATCGCCGGGCGTGCCAACGAGGTGCTGACGGGCAAGCGCGGCGGCAAGGCGCCGGTCCACCCGAACGATCACGTCAATATGAGCCAGTCGTCCAACGACAGCTTCCCGACCGCGCTGCACATCGCCGCCGCGATGGCAGCGACGCAGCGGCTGTTCCCCGCGCTCGACCGGTTGCACGATTCGCTCGAGGCCAGGGCGAATGCCTGGGCCGACATCGTCAAGATCGGGCGGACTCATTTGCAGGACGCGACGCCGGTCACGCTCGGGCAGGAATTCGGTGGTTATGCGAACCAGCTCTATCGCTGCCGAGCGCGTATCACGCCCGGGGTGGTGCACGGCATGTGCCAGCTCGCCCAGGGCGGTACGGCGGTCGGCACCGGGCTCAACGCGCCGAAGGATTTCGGCGAGGCCATCGCGGCGCAGCTTTCGGAGCTGACCGGGCTGCCCTTTTTTACCGCGGAGAACAAGTTCGAGGCGCTCGCCTCCAACGACCCGATCGTCCACCTCTCGGGCACGCTCAACACCTTGGCGGTCGCGCTGACCAAGATCGCCAACGACATCCGCCTGCTCGGCTCCGGCCCGCGCTCTGGCATCGGCGAGCTCGATCTGCCGGCGAACGAGCCGGGCAGCTCGATCATGCCGGGCAAGGTCAATCCCACTCAGTGCGAGATGCTGACCATGGTCTCGGCCCAGGTGATCGGCAACAATGCCGCGATCACCATCGGCGGGTTGCAGGGGCATCTCGAGCTCAACGTGTTCAAGCCGCTGATCGGCGCAAACCTGCTGCGCTCGATCCACTTGCTGAGCGTCGGCATGGAAGGATTCGCCGAGCGTTGCGTCGACGGGCTTGAGCCGAATCGCGGGCGCATCGCAGAACTGGTCGACCGCTCGCTGATGCTGGTGACGGCACTGGCGCCCGAGATCGGCTATGACAATGCCGCGAAGATCGCCAAGCACGCCCATGCCGAAGGGCTGACGCTCAAAGAGGCCGGGTTGGACCTGGGGCTGGTGGACGCCGCGACCTTCGACCGTCTGGTGCGGCCCGAAACGATGGTGTGACCCTCTCTTAACCCCTCCCCTTCAGGGGAGGGGCTTTTGAAGGGAACCACCCGCCCGCTCACGCGCTCTGCACCTCGAAACGGAGGGACACCCCATGAAAGCCAGCACCATCATCGGCGGCCTGATCGGCAGCGCGATCGACAAGCGCAGCGGCGACGACAGCAGTGTGGACGGCGCGCTGATCGGCGCCGGTGTGGTGACTGCGGCGCGGGTGATCGTGCCGATCGCCGTGACGTTCGCAGTTGGCTGGCTGGCGCTGCGCGGCCTGAGCAAGCTCACCGATTCGGTGCTCGGCCAGCGTCCCACCGAAAGCTGATCTGCCGCAAGACGGGTTGACGGGAGGAGGGCGCCCGCGCCACTAGCGCGCATGGACGCCCCCGATCCCGATCCGCACGGCTTCAAACGCCGCGGTGTACTCTTCGTTCTTTCCTCGCCTTCAGGGGCGGGCAAATCGACGATCGCGCGAAAGCTGCGCGAGGACCAGCCCGATCTGGTCGTCTCGGTTTCTTACACCACGCGGCCGATCCGGCCGGGCGAGGTGGACGGTGTAGACTATCATTTCGTCGACCTCGAAACCTTCCGCGCGATGGTCGCGAATCACGAATTCCTCGAATGGGCGCATGTCTTCGGCCATCGCTATGGCACGCCCAAGGCGCAGGTATGGAACGTGCTCGAACAGGGCCGGGACATATTGTTCGACATCGACTGGCAGGGCGCGCAGCAGCTGCACCAGCTCGCCGGCGGCGATATCGTCCGCGTCTTCATCCTGCCGCCCTCGATGCCCGAGCTGCGCGAACGGCTCGAACGCCGCGCGACCGATTCACCGGAAGTGATCGACGCCCGCATGGACCGCGCCGCGAACGAGGTCAGCCACTGGGACGGTTACGATTATGTCCTGGTCAATGACGATGTCGATTATTGCTTCGACTGCGTGAAGACCATCCTCGCGGCCGAACGGCTGAAGCGCTCGCGCCAGACCGGGATCATCGGCTTCATCCGCAAGCTGATCCGGACTTCGCCCACCGGGGAGTGAGCCCCGGCTCCGCATATTTGGTGCCCGGAAGAATCCCGTTCGTGTCGAGTAGAGATCGAGCTTGCCGAGAACTCGTATCGAGACATGGTTGGAGTGCTAGAAGCGTGTCCCTCGATACGCCATCTCGACCAGCTCGACGGCACTCGGGACGAACGGTGGTGGGACCGCCGCTAGAAGTCAGAGCAGCCCCAGGAACCGCACGCCCGCATTGAAGTCCCGCCGACGCGATTCCAGCGCACCTAGCGACAGTTCATCCCGGCCCCATTGCTCGGCCTGCCAATCCTCGTCGAGCTCGACCGCGCGCCAGACCTGGTCCGCCGACGCAGCGCCCTCGGCCAGCGCCAGCGCCGCGACCAGTGATCCGCCGATGGTGACGATGGGGGACAGGCCCGCCAGTTCCCACGCGTTCCGTGCCGCCACCGCTTCGGCCAGCCGCGCGATCGTCGCGGGCGGCTGGGGCTTGTGCATCACGCCCGAAGCGATCTCGAAATGCACATCGTAGCGCGTCCGCGCCCAATCGATGATCGGGTCCCACAAGACGGCCTGCCGCGCGACCAGATCGTCCGGGCTTTCGGCGCGGTAACAGAGCAGGTCGCTCTCCCCGAACGCAGCGAGCGCGGCGGAAAAGGCGGCGGGGTCGATCCGCTCGATCGCGGCGTTGGCGAGCCCGGTCAGCGGCATCGCCCGCGGATCGATCACCGCACTCTCGGGCACGGCGCGCCATTCGTCGGCGACGGCCTCGGCCAGGGCAGGAGTGGGGAGAATCAGCGGCTGCTTGCCGGGAGTTCGCACCGGCTTGCCGTCGAGTGTGATGCCGCGATCCTCGCCGATCGCGACGCTTTTCCAGAATCTCTTCACATCAGGCCTCGGGCGGGGTCCGCCAGCGCCGCGCGAGCGAGCGCGGCACGGTCGCGATCATCACCAGCGCCGACAGCACGATCGCGACGCCCAGGATCTTCGGACCCAGCGTCTGGGCGCGGCCGAGCAGCACGACGCCGAAGATCGCGCCGGCCGATCCGGCGATCCGGGTGAGTGTCATCGCCAGCCAGCGGTTGCGGGCGGTCGTCTGCGGGTCGGTCATACGGTCTCCATATGCTCGGGCAGGCTCGCCACCGTCGTTGCGACGACATGCGCCCCGGCGGCGAACAATTCCTCGGGCGGATGATAGCCCCAGGCCACGCCCAGCGCGCGCGTCCCCGCCGCGCGCGCCATCAGCATGTCATAGCTGGTGTCGCCGATCATCACGGTCGTTTCGGGCGAGGCACCGGCTTCGGCCATGGCCAGTTCGATCATCGAAGGATGCGGCTTGGACGGATGGCGATCGGCAGTCTGCAGGGTGACGAAACGCTCGGCGATGCCATGATGGGCAAGGATGCGCGCAAGGCCGCGATCGGACTTGCCGGTTGCCACGCCGAACAACCAGCCAGTGCTGGCCAGCGTATCGAGCGCGCCGATCATACCCTCGAACAGCGGCTCCTCGTTCATCGCGCCCGATTCGCGCAGGGCGAAGAAGCTGGCCTTGTAATCTTCGGCCAGCGCCCGGTGCCGTTCCTCGCCGAGGTCCGGGCTGAGCGCAGCGACCGCGTCGACCAGGCTCAGGCCGATGATGCGGCGGATCGCTTCTCGCCCCGGCGCGACGAGCCCGCCGGCCCGGAACGCTTCCTCCATCGACTGGCAGATATTGGCCTGGCTATCGACGAGCGTGCCGTCGCAGTCGAACAGGGCAAGGCGGTTCGTCATGCGTTCCTCGTCGGGTTTGGCCTCATCAGATCGGCGAGCATAATGTTGCCGGAAGCGGAGAGCCCGTCGATCGTACCGGCCCTGTCGGCGTCGCTCTTGTTCTGGCCGAGCTTGTTGGTGCCGCGCACTGCCTCGATCGTCACCTCGAAACCGATGATCGCGCGCAGCATCGCGCGGAACCGGGCATCGTCTATCTTGGCGCGAGTCCAGGGGGCTTCGGGGATCACGCGTGGCTCATGGATCGCGGCGAGCATGTCGAGCTGTTCGATCAGGCCATCCTCATCGAGAGCGCGGGCGGTGCCCTCGATCTCGACCGCGACATAATTCCAGGTCGGCACCTGCTGGGCAGGATCGGCGTACCAGTTGGGCGTGATATACCCGTCCGGCCCGGCGATACTCAGCACCACGCGGGCGCCCTCGAGCAGCGGGGCGAGGCGATTGCCGCGCGCCAAGTGGAATCGGGCGGCGGAGCCGCCTGCCGGGACGATCGGCGCGTGCGCGACCATTGGGCCTTCGGTCGTCGCGGCGAGGATATGCGCGAAGCCCCGCGCGAACGCCCAGTCGAGCATCGCGGCATCGCTGTCGAAGCGGAAGGCCTTGTTGGGGTGCATGGCTGTCGCCGTAACGCGGCTACCGTGCCGACGCTAGGTCGGCTTTCGCCAAACCGGAAAGACTCCGTTCCCGGTGGACGTCATCGCGTTGATCATTGTGCCGTGATCGAACGCGGGAAGTGCGGACAGATAGTCGACCACAGCTTCTTCTCCTGTCGCTCCCTGAGGGAACGCACAGGCCAAGCGGTCATCCTTGCCGAACAGCAACCACCAGACATCGGCGCCCCAGGGTCCACTGTCGTTGGTTTCGATGATCACGCCCGCAAGATTGCTCAAGGCGAGTGATTTGACCTGACCATCCGCATCAGTGACGCTGATGGCCTCGGCATCCAGCCCGAGATTCCATTTGCTCTCCGGTTCCAGTCTCACCGGCTTCTTCCTGAACCAGCCGAACATGCCTCATTCTCCAGCCCCGGCGGGGACGCAAAACGCTCGGCTGACGACTCGCGCGGACAATTAACCTGTCTCGCGAGAGCAGGTGTCTCGGGATCAGTTTACGACCCGCTCCAGCGTGAAGTCGATACGGAAGGGTTTCTGAGTGGCGGAGTCTGCGCCGAAAGCGATGGCCGAGGCTTCGCCCAGGTCGACGACGAGAGCCGGGCTGGCGGAGCGATGGACGCCCGCCGCCGACACGATGTCGATGTCCGATGCTACATTGACCGTGGAGCCTGCCCGGGGCGTCGCAAGGACCTTCACGTCGTAGCTGGCGCCATCGGCCTCACCGATCCGGATTTGCGCTGGCTCGCCCGCGGCTATCCTGAGCCTCGGATTGCCGACCACGCGCTCGCCATCCTTGAGCGTCATCGAAAGGAGATAGGTTGGCGCCGCCCCTTCCGCCGCGATCGCAGAAGGAATCGCGAGGAGCGCGGTGATCGCGCAGATGCGGACGAACGAACCAATGCGCATATCCCTGCTCCCGAGGCCAGGAAGAGAGCCTAGCAACTTGTCGGGTGGCCGCAACGCGCGTTGAATCCGCTTCGGTGCGACTCCGTCAGAGCTTCGACCCGCCCAGCTTCCAGGTCATCTGCAGATAATAGCTGCGCCCGACACCGTCGAACCACGACACGTCGTAATAGGGATAGGACGAATAGGTCCGGTCCTTGATCGGGTTCTGGTCGAACAGATTGTTGACCGTGCCCGAGACGCGCAAATGGTCGGTCAGGTCGTATTGCGCCGACAGATTGAACAGGTAGCTCGGCTTGATATAGGCGTCTTCGTCGTAATTGGGCAGCTTGCCGAGCCGCTGCCCGGTCACCGTGGCGGTGAAGGCGTCATGCTTCCAGCTGATGCTCGCCGTGCCCTTGTCGCGCGGGATGTAATAGCCGCTGTCAAAGGCCAGCTTGCTGATGATCGGATCGCCGGGATATTGCTTGACCGTGTGGTTGAACACATAGGTGTAGCCCACCGACACCGAGACAGTGCCCCAGGAATCCTGTCGCAACGGCACACGCAGATGCGCCGCGATGTCGATGCCGTCAGTGGTTTCCTCGGCGATGTTGATCGGGTTGATCAGGACGCTCCGGATCTCCCCATCGAGCGCGCCGCCGACATAACGCTGCACCCGCGACAGCGCATCGACGCAGGTCGGCGAGCTGGCGTTGACCGACGATCCCGAATTGGTCACGCCCAGCCGGCAATCGGCTTCGTCGCGCAACACGGTGTCGATGTTCATGTCGAGCACCTGGTTCTTCATCTTCACCCGGAAATAGTCGGCCGAGATGTCGAAGCCACGCCAGGGCTGGAATACCGCGCCGGCATTGATCGAGGTCGAGGTCTCGGGCTGGAGCTGGCGATTGCCCCGCTTGTTCACGATGAAGCTGGCGTCGCTGTAGCTGCAGTCGCCGATGGTTTCGTCCGGCTCGTCCCGGCGGCAGAGAAAATAGTCGGCGCCGCCCGAATGGACGTTGCCCGGCCCGCGGAAGACATAGTGGAGGTCAGGCGCGCGGAAGCCGGTGCCATAGGCCCCGCGCAGCAACAGGCTCTTGATCGGACGAAACTCGGCGCCGAGATTATAGGTGAACTTGCCGATGCTGCTGCCGCCGAACCCGTAATGGTCGTAGCGTGCGGCCCCGCTCAGTTCGAGGATCGACAGGACCGGCACGCGCAACTCGCCGCCAACGCCCCAATGCTGGCGCGTGCCGCTGCCGTTGGAATCGATCAGGCCGACATAATATTGGCTGAGCGCGAGCGGATCGGTGTGAAGATCATATCCCTGGTTGCCGACCTCGGCGACGGCAGCGAAGCCGACCGGGCCGCCCGGCAGGCGAAACAGCTCGGTCGTGTTGATCGTCGCCGATACATTGTTGGTCCAGGATTTGGGCCGGTAGATCGAATCCGCCGTGATCGACCGATATTCCGCCGGGGTCAGCGGGGTGTAGAGACGCGTCGGATTGGCATCGAACCGCGCATAGACGCCGTCCGGGTCAGTGCCCATTTGCGGCCCGAGGAAGAACGCGTTGGCCTTGTCGATCACTACCTGTGGGAAGGCGATCGTCGAGCGGTATTCGGCATGGTTGAGGCTGACTTCATACCCCCATCTGTTATCCGCCCCGAACTTGCCCCTGATGCCTGGCGTGATGCTGAACGTGGTCGATTTGTTGCGCGTCATGCCGGCGTTCAGCCCGCCCATTTCTTCGGGGGTGAACTGGCGATACCAATTGTCCAGCTGCGCCCCGGCATAGGTCTGGTCCGGCGCGACATAGCGGGGATTGTAGAATGTCCCCTCCTCATTGCCGTCAGGGGCGACGTAGAACCAGTCGAGCACGTCGCGGAACAGCGTCAGCTTCGAATAACTTGCCTGCGCGTCGAGGAACAGTTCGGCATGGTCGCCGATATTATACCCCATCGACGCGTAGCCCGTGACCGATTTGCGGTCGGAGATCATCGTCCCGTAAGCGACTGATTCATTGCTGCCGCAAAAGCGGCCCGGGACATAGTCGCCCGTATCCAGGTCATATCCATAACCCGGGCGGCTGGCATAATAAGTGGTGCCGCCATTGAGCCGCGCAAGCGAGGCGCAGGTCGCCGCACCCGGATCGAGATAGTCGGTATCTTCGTCGGTGCGCAGGAAGGTGCGTCGCGCCAGCGGGGCTTGCGTCGTGGGATTGTCGGCGGTCGAATCCTGCAGCTTTCGCTGATATTGCCAGAGCGGGCGCTGGATCGCCCCTTCGATGCCGACCACGCCGTGGAACGCGCCCGTATCCCATCCGGTTGTGCCGGTGAGCCGGAAGGAGGATCCGCCGCCATGCTCCGTCGCGCCATAGCGGAAATCGAACCGTGTTCCGTCAGGCTTCGACTTGAGCTGGAAATTGACGACGCCGGAAATCGCGTCCGACCCATAGATCGCCGACGCGCTGCCGCTCAGCACCTCTACCCGGTCGATCAGGCCTACCGGCAGGTTCGAGATGTCAGTGAAGTTGCTGTTCCCGCCAAACGGCAGCGGGAAATCGGCGATGCGGCGGCCATTGACCAGCACCAGCGTGTGGTTGGGGCCAAGCCCGCGCAGATCCACCTGCTGCGCCCCCGGGGTGAAATCGGCGCCCGAGAAGCTTTGCTGGCTCTGCGTCTCGCCGCCATTCTGGGTGATCGCGCGCAGCACGTCGGGCACGCTCTGATAGCCGTTGCGCAGGATTTCGTCGGACGTGATCGTCGTTACCGGGGCAGGCCCCTCGCGCTGGATACGCGGGATACGCGATCCAAGCACCACGATGTCGCCTTCCGGAGTCGCGTCGTTCTCGGCCTGGGCGGGCGCCTGCGGATCAAGGCTCTGCGCCTGTGCCGTGCTCGCCAGCGCACCGAAACTGCTGCCCGCCAGCGCCAGTGCAATGATTCCGGTGGTGCGCATCGATTTCCCCCTTGCGATTGCCCTGCGACACATTGACACTGCGCAAGGACAAAATGGAATATAAAAAATACGAATAGCCAGCGACATCGGCACATTTTGTTAGGTGCGTGTCCTGTTTGCGTCAGGGGGAAGTCATGCAGGTTCTACGTTGGTCGATCGTCGCACTGCTGCTCGCGCTGGGCGCACCGGCGGCATGGGCAGCCACGCCCTCGGGCTATACCTATTACAGCATCGGCGATGTGGCGGCGAAGACGCCGGGCCGGACGTCGACCGGGCTGATGCTGATGGGCGGGGGCGACTGGCCCTATGACGCGTGGCGCTGGTTCCTTGCCCGGGCCGGCAACGGACACATTGTCGTGCTGCGCGCGTCGGGTGGCGCGGACGCGGGCGAGGAGATCTACAAGGATATCGGTGGCGCGGCCTCGGTCGAGACTTTGGTGTTCGACGATCGCAAGGCATCGAGCGATCCGAAGGTGCTGGCGATCCTGGCGCATGCCGACGGTATCTTCCTCGCCGGCGGCGACCAGGCCAATTACGTCCGTTACTGGAAAGACAGCCCGGTCGCGAAGGCGCTCGACGCCCATGTGGCGAAGGGGCGGCCGATCGGCGGCACCAGCGCCGGCCTCGCGATCCTCGGAGGGGCCGCCTATGGCGCGATGGACGGCGGCAGCGTCGACTCGATCACTGCGCTCGGCGATCCGATGGGGCCGGCGGTGACGATGGTCCATGGCTTCCTCCACATGCCGTACCTCGCGCATGTCGTGACCGACACGCATTTCACGGCGCGCGACCGGCTCGGCCGGCTGATTGCCTTCGTGGCGCAGGTTCGTGCCGGCGGCGATCCCAAGGCGGTCGGAATCGGGGTCGATGAGAAGACGGCCCTGTGCGTCGATGCCGATGGCACCGCGAAGCTCTACACCCGCAATGACGGGCATGCCTGGCTGGTCGAACCGCAAGGTGCGCCCGGTGCCGTGGCGGGGAAGCCGCTCGACTGGGCAGCGGTGAAGATCACTGGAATAGGCACTGACGGCGCGCTCGACCTCAAGACGCTCAAGGTAACCAGACCGGCCTTTGGCGGCACTGCGACCGTCAGGGCCGGGCGGCTCACCGGCGCGCCCTTTCCGCCCAATGCTGCCTGGACGCTCGCCATCCATGGCGGTGCCGGCGTGGTCTCGCGCGGCGATCTAACGCCCGAGCAGGACACGGCCTACCGCGCGGGACTCGCCGAGGCGCTGGCCGCCGGATCGGCGATATTGCGGCGGGGTGGATCGAGCCTCGATGCGGTCGAGGCGACGTTGCGGGTGCTGGAGGACAATCCGCTGTTCAATGCCGGTCGTGGCGCGGTGTTCGATGCCGAGGGCAAGAACCAGCTCGACGCCGCGATCATGGATGGCGCCACGCTCAAGGCCGGCGCCGTGGCCGGCGTCAGCGCGACGAAGAACCCCGTCACGCTCGCTCGCGCTGTGATGGAGCGCTCGCGACACGTGTTGCTCACCGGCCACGGCGCCGACCAGTTCGCGCGCGACCAGGGCGTGGAGCAGGTCGATCCGAGCTGGTTCCGCACCGAGAAGCGCTGGCAGGAATATCTCGCCTGGAAACGCGACGAGCATGCCGCGCTCGATCCGACGCATCGCTTCGGCACCGTCGGCGCGGTCGCGCTCGACATGCGCGGGCATGTCGCGGCGGCAACGTCGACCGGCGGGCTCACCGGCAAGCGCTGGGGAAGGATCGGCGATTCCCCGATCATCGGCGCGGGCACCTATGCCTCCGACCATGACTGCGCCGTGTCGGCGACCGGCACCGGCGAATATTTCATCCGCGAAAGCGCCGCGCGCCAGGTCTGCGACCGCATCGCCTGGAAGGGGCAGGGGGTGAAGGATGCGGCCAACGATACGATGGAGGCGATCGGCGATATCGGCGGCGATGGCGGCCTGATCGCGATCGATGGCGCCGGTCACGCGGCGTTCGCCATGAACACCGAAGGCATGTATCGAGGGCTCGTGACCAGCACTGCGCCAGCCAGCACCGCCATCTATGCCGGCGAGCAACTTCCATGAACGACCGGTCCGGGCCGGACAGCATCGACCTGCAGCTTCTGGCATTGCTGCGCGACGATTCGCGCCGGGCGGTATCCGATCTTGCAACGGCCCTCGGGGTATCGCGGGGCAGCATCTACGCCGCGATCGAACGGCTCGAGCGCGCCGGCACTATCGCCGGTTACACGGTGCGGCTGGGCGCCGATTACGATCTGCGCATGATCCGTGCGCATGTGATGATCAAGGTCTTCCCCAAGGTCACCCAGCAGACCCAGGAGGAACTCGCAGCGATGCCCGAGGTAACGAGCCTGTTCGCGATCAGCGGCCAGCATGACTTCATCGCGATCGTCGAGGCGCCGCACGTCAACCGGCTCAACGACCTGATCGATGCGATCGGCATGCTGGAAGGGGTCGAGAAGACGACTTCCTCGATCATCCTGGCGACCAAATTGCAACGCTGACTCTGTCAGTCACGAACATCGTACAAGATCCCGTACAATATTCGTGACTGACATTTATTCGAGAAAAAGTCGTTTAAAAACAGTATCTTAATTATAAGGCGAAAATGTCAGCGACCTGCATGACATTTCCAACAGGCAGCGCTTGATTCAATCGCGCCCACACGTCTGCCAGACCGTCACCATGTCGACGGCATCTCCTCCCGCCTCACGCGCTCCCGCGACTACGCCGCTCGCCGCGACGCGCCTTGCGCACCGTCTTGGCGTGGGCCTTGGCCTGCTGCTTCTTCACGGCCTTGCTCGGCGGGGGCGGGGTGTCGAGCGGCATGTTGTTGCCGAGCATCTCGTCGAAGCCGAGCTGCTTCAGGCTTTCGGCGAAATGCTGGGGCAGCTCTGCCTGCACGTCGATCTTGCCGCCATCGGGATGGTCGACGCTGATGCGGCGAGAATGAAGGTGCATCTTGCGGCTGATCCCACCGGTCAGGAACGCGGCCTGGCCGCCATACTTGCCGTCGCCGACGATCGGATGGCCGATCGCTGCCATGTGCACGCGCAGTTGATGCGTGCGGCCGGTATGCGGGATCAGTTCGACCCAGGCAGTGGTGTTGCCCGCGCTTTCGATCACGCGGTAACGCGATCGGGCGAGCTGGCCTTCCTTCTCGTCGACATGCATCTTCTCGCCGCCGCTGCCGGGCTGCTTGGCGATCGGCAGGTCGATCGTGCCGTCCTCGATCGAGGGCACCCCGACGATCAGCGCCCAATAGGTCTTCTTGGCGCTGCGCGAGGAAAAGGCCTTGGCGAAGAACGCCGCCGCGCGCGTGGTGCGGGCAATCAGCAAGGCGCCGCTCGTGTCCTTGTCGAGCCGGTGGACCAGCTTGGGCCGGCTCTCGCCCTCGAACTGCAGGCCGTCGAGCAGGCCGTCGACATGCTCGTGAGTCTTGGTGCCGCCCTGGGTGGCGAGACCCGCCGGCTTGTTGATGACGATCGCCTGCTTGTCGCGGTGGATCACCGTCTCGCGGATGAACTCGGTCTGCTCCTCGCTCAGCGGCGGGCGCTCGCGCTTCTGCGGCGCGTCCACCCGGACCGGCTCGGCCGGCGGCACGCGGATCGACTGGCCGGCGACGATGCGGTCGCCGGGCGTCGCGCGCGCGCCATCGACGCGCAGCTGCCCCGTCCGCGCCCATTTGGCGACGGTGGTGAAGCTGGTGTCGGGCAGATGTCGCTTGAACCAGCGATCGAGCCGGATGCCGTCGTCATCGGCGCCGACATTGAACTGGCGGACGTTCGTTTCGTCCTTG
>Ga0247737_1000739_pt1 | contig 13579 bp, 9 predicted proteins | sample UWRJL028104C2_FD_180937 | JGI IMG/M metagenome (GOLD analysis project Ga0247737, IMG submission 180937) | Plant litter microbial communities from Arlington Agricultural Research Station in Wisconsin, United States - UWRJ-L028-104C-2 | ecosystem: Environmental > Terrestrial > Plant litter >...
TTGCCGGTCGCCCCGGCATTGTCCGCGATCCGGTCCGCTGCCCAGAGCCTGACGATATTCGCCGAGCCCGTCACGGTCGCACCGGGCGCCTCCTCGCGCTTCACGATCCAACTCGGCGTCGCGCCCGCCATATCCTCCAGGGTGGCCGACAGATCGGCAGCAGGGTCGCCCGACGGGCTGACGAAGCGGGCGCGATCGAACCAGCGGCTGCCCTCGATCGTGAAGGCACGTCCCGGTTCGGCCTGATAACGCACCAGACTTGGCAGCGTTGTGGAACGGTCGAGCATCTGTTCGACCCGCTCCCGCGATCCGGCAACGGCGACTGGCTGTGGCCCGTGCACCCACAAGATCGCCGCCTTGTCGGGCACGGCGGCAAGGGCATCGACCAGCGCAGTGCCATTGTCCTGCCCGCCGACGAAGCCCATGCGGCCGATCGCATCGGCGAGGCGCGCACGCTGTTGCGCCGACCAGGGCGCGGGATCGATCGTCACCGGGTTTTCGGAGGCGATCGACAGGCCGGTCGGTACGCCTTGCGGGATCGCGCCCAGCGCCCTGGCCAGCGCTTCGCCCGCGGCCTTGTCGCCCGCCGATCCGTCGAGCACGATCATCAGTGCAGACGGGCGCGCCGGGACGGCATGGGCGATCGTCTGGACGACGGTGAGCGGCGGTGCCTTGCCGGCGCCCGGCACGCCGCCGACCCGCACCGACGGATCGGTGAGGCGCGACAACTGGATGCGCGGACGATGGCCCACCAGATCGGCATCGCTCACCCTGCCCTGCAGCCGCATGCCCAACCCGCGCAGCGCGGCGTCGCGGCTGGCGATGGGACCATCCCCCTCGAACCAGATGCTGTGGCGCAGCTCGGCGGGTACGTCGAAATTGCGCTCGACGATGGCGGGCATGGCGAGGCTCCGGGCACCATCGGGGGCGATGACGAAGGGCGTGGTGTAGCCGATCCGCAATTTGATTGAATCGCCGACGGGCACCGGAAAGGCCTGGACGAGCAGGCGTTGGGCGCCGGCCGTCGTCACCAGCAGCGGATCGCGCGACACGCGCACCACCGATTGATAGGCGGCCTTCGCTTCGCCGCGGCCGGCGATGCTTGCCTCGCGGGGCTCGCCATTGACCCATAACGTCGCGCGCGATGCGACCGCGCCTTCGGGCAGCGCGAGGGTGAAGCGCGCCTCGCCCTGTGCGTCGCCGCGATTGGCGACGGTCATGGTCCATTCGACATAGGCCAGGCTGTCCTTGTCGGCGACCGAGCCGTCGATCCGCGAGGTATCGAGCGCGAGGCCGGAAACGCGTCCGCCGACCGCTTCGCCGCCCTGGTCCGCGTCCCAGGCGAAGAAGCGGACTCGATCATGCCGCCCGGTCGGCCGCTCTACAGCGTTGAAGGCAGTGCCGGTGACTCGGTAATAGAGCTCGCGGGCGGTCGTACTGTCGGCCCCGCCGCGTGTGAACAGGCCGTTCGACCAGATCGCGACGATCACGCTGACCAGCCCGGTCGCGCGGACATTGTCGCCATAGGACATGCGCAGCAGCGCCTCGCGATCGCCGACCATGCGCATCATCGTCACGGCGCGGCGCTGATCGGCCGCATCGCCGCGATAGGCATCGAGCGCGAGCCAGGTCGCCGTCGCCGGCAGATCGACGATCACCAGCAGTACAAGCCCCGCCACGACACCAGCGGCGGCGCGGAGCCCAACCCGGCGATCCCGGGCCGCCAGCTCGGCAAGCCAGCGAAACCCGATCACGCCGGCGAAGACAGGCGCGAAAGGCAACAGGCCGATTCCGAACAGGATGATCCCGACCAGCGCGATCGGGAGCATCGGCAGGAAGATGAACGCATAGGTTGCCGAGACGGCGAGCGCGCCGCCGCCAGCGATCACCAGCCATCGGCCCGGCGCCGCTTCTTCCTCCAGCGCCCGCAGCAACAGCAGGTTGATCACCGGGACGGCGCAGACCAGCACGAGATGCCCGAGGGTCGGCAGCGGATCGAAAAAGGCGTCGGCGCACATGCCCGAAAACCATTCGAGCATGATCACGAAAGCGGGGAAGAGCACCCCCAGGATGAGTCCGCCGGGACGGAGAGAGGATGACGGGAGATAGGACATCGGGCGCGGCTCCGGCTGGTGAGCCTGTCCCCTCGCACGCGCCGATGGAGCGATGATCCACCGTCCGCGCAGGGCCGGCGGGGATGATGTGCAGATTCAACGGAGGCGAATGGCTTGCGGGGAGTGGGCCGGCGCGCGTAGCGACGCACGCGAGCGTCAGCGCGGAGAGCCCATGCCCAATCTCTACAACCATTTCGTCGAGTGCTTCACGTCCCGGCTGGACGAGCCGTTCATCGTCCGCCCCGAAGGCGGCACGATCACCTATGCCGATCTCCACGCCACAACGGCGCGGATCGCCAATTTGTTCGTCTCGATGGGGATCGAACGCGGCGACCGGATCGCGATGCAGGTCGACAAGTCGGCGGAAGGGCTGCTGGTCTATCTCGCGACCCTGCGCATCGGCGCGATCCATCTGCCGCTCAACCCGGCCTATACTGCGCGCGAGCTCGACTATTTCCTGCGCGATGCCGAGCCGGCCTTGTTCGTGTGCAGCCCGGCGAACGAGCCAGTGCTCGGGCCGCTGTGCCGGGAGATCGGCGTTGCCCATGTGATGACCCTCGGCAAGGCTGGGGACGGCAGTCTGATCGAGGCGGCAGAAGCGATGCCCACCGATTTTGCTACGATCGACGTAGCGGGCGACGAACTGGCGGCGATCCTCTACACCTCGGGCACCACCGGGCGCTCCAAGGGCGCAATGCTGACGCACGACAATCTCGGCTCCAACGCCGAGACGCTGGTCGATCTGTGGCGCTTCACGCGCGACGATGTGCTGCTCCACGCTCTGCCGACCTTCCACACGCATGGGCTGTTCGTCGCGACCAACATCATCCTGCTCGCGGGCGCGCGGATGATCTTCCTGCCGGCGTTCGACCTCGACGCGATGATCCGGCAGCTGCCGCAAAGCACCGCGCTGATGGGTGTGCCGACCTTCTATTCGCGGCTGTTGTCGCGGCCCGAGTTCACGCGGGAGCTGGTCAGCGGCATCAGGCTGTTCGTGTCGGGCTCCGCGCCGCTGTCGGCCGAAGTCCACCGCGAGTTCAGTGCGCGGACCGGGCATGCGATCCTCGAACGCTACGGCATGACCGAGACCAACATGAACAGCTCCAACCCCTATGACGGGGACCGGGTGCCGGGCAGCGTGGGCTTTCCGCTGCCGGGGGTGGAGATCCGCATCACCCACGCCGAGACCGCGACGCCGCTGGCGCAGGGCGAGATCGGCATGATCGAGGTGAGCGGGCCGAATGTGTTCAAGGGTTACTGGCGGATGCCGGACAAAACCGCCGAGGAGAAACGGACTGACGGCTTCTTCATCACCGGCGATGTCGGCAGCTTCGACGAGCGCGGTTACCTGTTCATCTCGGGCCGGCAGAAGGACCTGATCATCTCGGGCGGGCTCAACGTCTATCCGGCCGAAGTCGAGGCGCTGATCGACGAGATGGCAGGCGTTGCCGAATGCGCAGTAATCGGCGTGCCGCATCCCGACCTGGGCGAAGGCGTGGTCGCAGTGATCGCGGCGAAGGCCCCGGGCGCCGTGGATGCGCAGCGGGTGAAAGCGGCGCTGGCCAATACACTGGCATCGTTCAAGCGGCCGAAACACGTCTATGTGGTGGACGAACTGCCGCGCAATGCGATGGGCAAGATCCAGAAGGCCGAGTTGCGCAAAACCTATGCCGACAGCTTCGCAGGCTGAACGCCCATGACCAAGGAAAACACCATGTTGCCGGCCCGCACCTATAGCGTCTCGATCGATCGCGACTGGCGCGCGCTGTACGAGGAAATATGGCGGCCCGAGTTCTTCACGAAATGGGCGTCGGGCCTCGCCGAATCCGATCTTCGCGCTGACGGCGATGGCTGGCTGGCCGATGGGCCGGAAGGGCCGATCCGCATCCGCTTCACCGTCCATAACGAGCACGGCGTGATGGACCATTTCGTCGATGCCGGCACCGGCGGCGAGATCCATATTCCACTCCGTGTCGTGCAGAATGGCGACGGCGCCGAGGTGATGCTGACGCTCTATCGCCAGCCCGGCATGAGCGACGAGAAGTTCGCGGCCGACGCCAAATGGATCAACGCCGACCTGAAGTCGCTGAAGGCGCTGTTCACGCCGCAGCGCGGCCGGAACGGGTAAGGCCCGATGTCCAAAGCGACGCCGGCGACCCGGGCGCTTGCCGCGGCCGGCGTCGCGTTCACCGTCCACAGCTATGACTATGATCCGGGCGCCGAGCGGATCGGGCTCCAGGCCGCCGAGGCGCTGGGCGAATCGCCGGCGCGCGTGCTCAAGACGCTGATGGCGCTGGTCGACGGCAAGCCCGTCTGCGTGGTGCTGCCGTCGGACCGGGAGGTCGCGATGAAGAAACTCGCCGCCGCGTTCGGGGGCAAGGCGGCCGAGATGATGAAGCCCGCCGATGCCGAGCGCCTGACCGGTTATCACGTCGGCGGGATCAGCCCGTTCGGGCAGAAGCGTCGCGTGCCGACCGCGATCGAGCAGGCGGCGCTGGCGGAGGCGCTCGTCTATATCAATGCCGGCCAGCGCGGGCTTCAGGTCCGGCTCGATCCGAACGCGGCAGCGGCTGTTCTTGGCGCGGTCGCGGCGGCGATCGTCAGCTAGCCGCCGCTTGCAGGAAAATTCGCGCCGGGCTATCGGCGCGTCAGGCGATCCGGCTGCAATGGTCGGAATGCTTCCAGCCGATACGCCAGCAATGGCGGAAAAGCTGGCTTGCGGGTGTAGCTCAATGGTAGAGCAGAAGCTTCCCAAGCTTACGACGAGGGTTCGATTCCCTTCACCCGCTCCATAATCTCGGCTCTCCCGCATTCCGCACGCTGAAGCCGAACGGGGAGAGAGAATGCCATGAAAACCGGCGCACCCCGCATCGTCATCATCGGCGGCGGCCATGCCGGCGCGAACGCTGCCGCATCGCTGCGCCAGGCGGGGCATGACGGCGAGATCGTGATGATCTCCGAAGAGGCCGTGCTGCCCTATCACCGGCCGCCGCTGTCCAAGGCCTATCTCAAGGGTGGATCGACGCTCGAGTCGCTCTATCTGCGGCCAGCCAAATTCTACGAGACCAACAATATCGAGATGATCCTGGGCGCGCGCGCGACCGGCATCGACACGGCGCGGAAAATCGTCACGCTGGCGGACGGGCGAGAGATCGGCTGGGAGTTGCTGATCCTGGCCACTGGATCTGCTGCGCGGCGGCTGGATGGGCCGGGCGCCGGTCTGGACGGCGTGCACGTGCTCCGCGACATCAGGGATGCCGAGGCGCTGCACGCGCGTATCGTCGATGGCGCGAAGCTCGTCATCATCGGCGCCGGCTATATCGGGCTCGAGGTCGCCGCCTCGGCGCGCGAGCTCGGCGCGGACGTGACCATCCTCGAACGTGAGCCGCGCATCCTGTCGCGCGTGGCGTGCGAAGAGCTGTCGGGCTTCTTCCACCGCTTCCATGCGAGCCGCGGCGTGACGTTCCGCACCGGCGTGTCGGTCGCCGGGCTGCACGGCGAGAACGGACAGGTACGATCGGTCGAGCTGTCCGATGGCGAGGTCCTGCCCGCCGATGTGGTGCTGGTCGGGATCGGCGGATCGCCCTGCGACGCGCTGGCGATCGACGCTGGGCTGCACTGCGATCAGGGCGTTATCGTCGACCTGGCGGCGCGGACCTCGGTGCCCGGCATCTATGCGATCGGCGACCTGACGCGCCGGCCGATGCCGCATTATGGCGACCGCATGTTCCGGCTGGAAAGCGTGCCCAATGCGGTCGACCAGGCCAAGGCAGTGGCGGCCGACATCATGGGCAAGCCCCTGCCCGCGCCCGACCTGCCCTGGTTCTGGTCGGACCAATATGAGTTGAAGCTGCAGATCGCGGGCGTGCCGTTCGACGCCGACCGGCAGATCGTGCGGCATACGCCGGACAAGGAGAACAGCTTCTCCATCTTCCATATGAGCGGCGACCGGATCGTCGCGGTCGAGGCCGTCAATGCGCTGGGCGATTTCGTGGCGGGCAAGAAGCTGATCATGAGTGCTCAGCCGGTGGATATCGCGACGCTTTCGGATGCGAGCGTGGCGGTGAAGACGCTGATCGCCGCTTCGGCCGATTGAAAAGCTGAAGTTCTCGCGTGCGATGCGTGGGCGTCGCATGAAGCGTGTCGGCCGCGAAGTAACCGGTCGCGATCATCGCGACGTATCCGCAACTATTCGGGTATTTTTGCCACCCGACGTCGACCCCGATTTTTCGGGGTTCGGGCGGCATTTCGGGCTTCGTGTTGGAGATTTTTAGGAACGCGGGGTGCGCGATCCAACAGATCGAGCCTAGCCGTGAAAATCTGTAGTGGAGAATTTCACGGGCTTTATTCGACGAATTTCGAGAATCGGTAGAGTTTGACCTGAACGGTATTTGATCGTGCCGATCGTGCGGCGTTGCCGGCATGGTCGCGACCTCCCTTCAGCGTGAAGGAGCAGGCTAGGGCAGATGGTGGTGACTTAGAATCGAGCCCCAGCCCTTGCCCCTTCCCCGGCGAAGGCCGGAGAATGGAAAGCTGCGCGTCGACTTCTTAAGCCCCTCCCCTTCAGGGGAGGGGCTTTTTGACGGGCTCACCCCACGCGTTCGAAGCTGATCGTCCGTTTATCCGGGTCCGATGCGACCAGTCTCACGCTGAGCGCATCGCCGGGCGCGACATGGTGGGCGGTGATGCGCGCGACCACTGGCAGGTCGCGGAGCTGCATGCGGGCGCCGCGGTCGTCGAGATCGGTGACGACCGCCGGGAACACCTCTCCCTCGCGGCCATGGAGCATGATCGCCTCGGCCATGTCGATCGCCGCGCGATCGATCTGACCACTGAGTGAATCGGCGCGGGCCATGACCGCGGGAAGCCGCGTGAAGGCAGCGGTCACCACATCGGGCACTGGCTGGCCATTGGCGATCGCCAGCGTGGCGCGCACGACATAGCGGTCGGCGAGGCGGCGGAGCGGCGCGGTGGCATGGGCATAGGTTGCCGCCATCGCGGCATGCCAGGGAATGACGCCCTCGCGATAGGGCACGTACGACGCCCCCTCCCCCGCGCGGCGTATCGCCAGCATGAAGGCCGCCTGTTTGGGATTCGTTGCATCGAGCGTGCGGCCGAACTGGTCGAGCGTCGCATTCTCCGGCCAGATCAGGCCAAAGGCGCGCGCGGTCTGGCGCAAGCGCTTGATCGCGCCTTCATTGGGCTCGGCCATGACGCGAAACAGGCCGGTCCTGTGCGCCTGGAGCGCGTCGGCGATGGCGAGGTTGGTGGCGAGCGACATCGCCGCATTCTTCACCTCGGAATCGAGCACCGGGCGGAACAGCAGCTTGAAACGTCCCTCCCCGATCGCGTCAACCTCCTGTTCGGGCGGGTCGATGCGGGCGGCGCCGCGCCGGTCCTCCGCGCTCTGGATGCGGCGGGCGAGTTCATCGAAATCGGCGGGGAGGTCGGCGGCCGTCACGCTGTCATAGGCCAGCTTCGCCTTGCTGCGGATGATCGCGCGCTCGGCGCCGTCGAGATGCACCGCGCCATCGGGCGCGACGCGCACGGTGAAGATCACCGCAGGCCGGGGGCCGGCGGGTAGGAGGCTGGCGGCGCCTTCGGCCAGGACGGGCGGATAGAGGCCCGCCTTGCCGTCGGGCAGATATTGCGTGGCACCACGATGCCATGCCTCGGCATCGAGCGCATCGCCGTCCTCGACGAACCAGGCGACGTCGGCGATGGCGTAATGGAGCAACAGGTCGGCGCCGCTGCGATCGATGCAGAATGCCTGGTCGAGATCGGTCGAACTGGCCGGATCGAGCGTGACGAAGGGCTGGCCAGTGCGGTCGACATGTTCGGTCGGCGCGCGCTTCGCGGCAGCTTCGGCAGCAGCGAGTACGGCCGGGGGGAAGGAGTCCGGCACCTGGAACTGGGTACGGATCGCGGCAAGGCCATTGGCCAGCGCGTTGTCGGGATCGGCGAGTGCCTTCATCGCGACATGCGGTACACGGTGCGCAGGGCGTGGGGAAGATGGCTACAGCTCTCGCTTGGGCAGCCGCGCAAAACCGCCTTGCCAGCGCCGTCCGACCCGGTTCGGGGCGCGTGCCCCGGCCATCAGCAGGCGCTCGATCCGGCCCGGGGCGGTGGCGTGCACCGCGGCCTTGAATTCCGGTTCCTCGACAGGGGGCTGTTCCAGCCCCTCGGCCTGCAACGCCCAGAGCTGCTGGAAGGCGCCGCGTTCGCGCAGCAGGCGCTGGGGCGGGCCATCCTCGACCACGCGGCCGTCCTCGATCACCAGGATGCGGTCGAAGGTGGCGACGGTCGACAGGCGGTGCGCGACCGCGAGGACGGTGCGGTCGGCCATCAGCGCGGCGACGCCCGCCTGCACCTCGAGCTCCGACCCCGTGTCCAGCGCCGAGGTCGCCTCGTCGAGCAGGACGATCCGCGCATCCTTCAGAAAGGCGCGCGCAATGCCGATGCGCTGGCGCTGGCCACCCGACAGATTGGTACCGCGTTCGCCGGCGATGCTGTCATAGCCGTGCGGCATCTGGCGGATGAAGGTGTCGCAATGCGCCGCCTCGGCCGCGCGATGGACTTCCTCGTCCGTCGCGTCGGGCCGGGCGAAGCGGATATTCTCGAGGATCGACCGGTGGAAAAGTAGGACTTCCTGCGGCACCACGGCGACGGCCTCGTGCAGGGTCTCCTGAGTCACCCCGTCGATCGCCTGGCCGTCGATCAGCACGCTGCCGGCCTGCGTATCGTAAAGGCGCTGGAGCAGCTGCAGGATGGTCGACTTGCCGGCGCCAGACGCGCCGACGATGCCGACCTTCTGGCCGGCGGGAATGTCGATCGAGATATCGTGCAGCACCGGCCGGTGCGGATCATAGCCGAACGTCACATTTTCCAGCCGGATCGCGCCCGTGCCAGGGCGGAACGCCGCGGCACCTGGCGCATCGATCACCTTGTGCGGCGTGCCGACGATGTCGAGCGTCTCGCCCAGATAGCTGAACTGCTGGCTGGTATCGATCAACGCCATTGCAAGATCGCGCGAGCCGTTGAGCATGCGGAACGTCATCGAGCTGATCATCACCACGTCGCCGGCAGTGATGGTGCCGGCCGACCAGCGGCTGACGGCATAGAGCAGCGTCGCGCCGACCAGGGCCACCAGCGCCACGTCGTGCAGGCAGCGCACGCGCTCGACGAAGAACCAGCCCTTGCGCTGGGCGTCGGCCTCATCCTCGAAAAAGCCGCGCAGGCGATCGAGTTCGCGACGGCGCGCGGCAAAGGCCTTCACCGCCCAGATATTGCTGATCAGATCGACCAGCTCGCCGCCGCAATTGCCGGCGCGGCGGGCGAATTCCTTGTGGTGAACGTCGCCGCCCACGCCGACTCCGACCAGGATCACCCCCACCACCAGCACGAACAGCGCAAGCAGGCCGGCCATACGCACGTCGATCGAGAGGAAGATGATCACCGCGCCGACAAACGAGATCAGCGGCGGGATGATCTCCATCAGGATACGGTGGATGATCGCGCTGAAGGAGCCGGTCAGCGCCGAGACACGGTGGCCGAGCGAACCGGCGCGCTCGTTCTGGAAGAAGGAAAGCTGATGGCCGGTGAGATAACCGAACATGTCGAGTCTGATCTGAACGCCGGTCGACACCGTCATGCGGCAAAGCAGTACCGCCGACAGCCGCACGAGGGCGCTTTCCAGCGTTACCAGCCCGACAAAGGCGATCAGCGCCGTCTGGACCGGCCCCAAGGCGCGGCCCGGGGCGGCCATCGCATCGATCAGCAGCTTCATCGCATATTGGATGCCGACCGAGCTCGAAGCGCTGCCGACCACCACGGCGGTAAGCAGGAGGAAGCCCAGCGGCCGAGCCGCGATATAATGGGCGATGAACCGGACAGGCCTGGCGACATAGGGCAATGATGCTATCCCGGTTATCGTAGGTTGCAGTGCAGCAACGTCCGTAACGCCGAGAGCGGCGCGAAGATGAACGGCAGATGAAAATTCCTTTAGGCCTCCCTCTAAATACGACGAGATCAAGGAGTTGATCGGTGAATCGCCGGTGTGGCCGCGTCTCGCCCGTTCTTCACCGCCTCCGTGCAAAAGCGCCCGGCGAGCAGCCGACATGACGGCGAAAGGCCGTGCTGAAGGCGCTGGCGGACTCGTAACCGATCTCCTCGGCAAGACGATCGAGCGATGTCCGCCCGCGGCTAAGCGCGTCCCGGGCGAGTGCCATGCGCCAGCGCGCGAGATATTCGATCGGCGCGCAGCCGAGCGTCGCGGCAAAGCGGGCGGCGAAGGCGGAGCGCGACATGCCGGCGCGCTTCGCGAGTTCGGCGACGGTCCAGCCGGTGCGGACATCGGCGTGGATCGCGCGCAGGCTTTCGGCAAGCGCCGTGTCGCGCATGCCGGCTAGCAGGCCGGCCTGCAGCCCCTGGTCGCCGATGCTGCGTCGGCGCAGGCATTCGACCAGCATGACCTCGAGCAAGCGCTCCAGGATCATGTCGCGGCCGGGCCGGTCAGTCGCGGTCTCCTCGACGATCAGGTCGATGATGCGGGAAAGGCGGCCGGTATCGCCATCGGCCGCGCGGATATGGATCATCTCGGGCAGCAGCGCGACCAGCAGCGGCGCGTTGACCGGATCGATCCGGAAGGCGCCGCCGAGCATCTCGACATCGGCATCCCCGTCCTGCTCGCCGTGCCGCACCGGGCTGTCGGATGGATCCCGGTCGACACAGGCCGCGCCGGGGCGGCTGGACAAAGTGAAGGCCGGCGTGGCGGGGAGCAGCACGAAATCGCCCTGGTCGAGCAGCACGGGCGCGGCGCCGTCGAGCGCGAGCCAGCTTTGCCCGGCGAGCACGATGGCGAAGCCGGGCTGACCATAGGCCGCGTAGCGCACGCCCCACTCCCCCCGTCCGCTGATCGGCTTGGACAGGGCGGCATGGGGCCGAAGCAATGCGATGACGTCGCTGAGCGGATCCATCTGGACGATCCATAATGAATTGCGGATGTTCGATTATAGAACGTCCACGCCTTCTGTCTATGATGCTCACATCAGACAGGAGCATCGATATGACCAGGACCATCCTCATCACCGGCACATCGTCAGGCTATGGCAAGGCGACCGCAGACTATTTCCTCGCGCGCGGCTGGAACGTGATCGCGACGATGCGGCGGCCCGATCCCGCGGTGTTCGCCCCGTCGGACCGGCTGAAGATCGTGGCGCTCGACGTGACCGATGCGGACAGCATCGACCGGGCGATCGCGGAGGGCGTCGCGGCATTCGGCGCGATCGACGTACTGGTGAACAATGCCGGGATCGGCCTGGCGTCGATCGTCGAGGCGACACCCGATGCCGTGGTGCGGGAGGTGTTCGAGACGAACATGTTCGGCGTATTCGCGACGTGCCGCGCGATCATCCCGCAGATGCGCAAACAGGGCGGCGGCGTGATCGTCAACGTCACGTCGAGCACGACGATCGGCATCATGCCGCTGGTCGCGGTCTATGCCGCGAGCAAATGCGCGGTCGAGGGTTTCACCGAATCGCTGTCCTATGAACTGGAAGGGTTCGGCATCGGGGCGAGACTGGTCGAGCCGGGCTATGCGCCGACGACCAGCTTCACCGCCAATGGCGGCCCGCGCATGGAGGGGCTGATCCCGGCCGACTATATGCCATTCGCCCGGGCCTGTTTCGCGAAGATGGGCGATTACCCGACGGCCTATTGCACGGAGACCGAGGTGGCCGAGGCGTGCTTCGCGGCCGCGACCGAGGATGGCGGCAGGATCCGCTATCCGGCCGGAGCCGACAGCCGCATGCTGGCCGAGCTGCGCTGGCCAACCGAGGACCTGTATCTGGCGGGCATGCGGGAGATGTTCGCCCCTCAGCCCGCCAGCTGATCGCGGCTACCGTTCCGATCAACCTGATCCAGCCCCAACGCCGCACCGGGCGAGATGCCGGGAAAGCGCCTCGCGCTCGGCCGATGCAACGATAGCGCCCACATAGCCGTCCGGGCGGACGAACAGCAGGTCACCTTCCGACAGAGCGCAACCCGTGCGGAACTCATCTCCGGGATCGAGGATATCGCCGTTCGGGCCGACCGCATGCACGCGCAGGCCGGCCCGCGGACCGATCGCCTCAGGCACGTCACCAAAGGCGAACAGCGTCGCGTGCGGGCCGCGCAGGAGGTCGAAAAGGCGCAGCGCCCGGCCGCCAGCGCCTCGGAGCGTCGCGTCCGGCATGCGATCGCCCGCAAACAGGCCGGCATCGCGCACCGGCCGCTGCAGCGAGAGCGACGATGCGCGATAGCCGAGATCGAGCTGATGCACCTCGCGGCCGCGGCGCATGTCGCCGCGCTTCGCCCGTTCGAGCAAGTCGGTGGACAGGCCCAGTACCCCGGCCGCGATCGGCCAGCGTTCCTCCTCATAACTGTCGAGCAAGGCATCGGGTGCGCCCGCAAGAACCGCGCCCAGCTTCCACCCCAGATTATAGGCATCCTGGACGCTGGTGTTCAGGCCCTGCCCACCGGTCGGCGGATGGATATGCGCTGCGTCCCCGATCAGGAACACCCGATCGACCCGGTAAAGATCCGCCAGCCGGGCGTTCATGCTGTAGGCCGAGGCCCAGACGACCGAGCCCACCGTGAGCCCACGCCCGTCGATCCGACCATCGATGAAGCGCTGCAGTCCCTCGACGGAGAGGTCCGCCTCTTCTTCCAGCGGGATCGGCGCCTGAAGCTGGAACAGATCGGTCCTGGGCAAGGGGCAGAAGCCGATCTGACGCGCCATGTCGCCTTCGTTGAATCGGTGCCAGACAGTGCGGTCCAGGCCGTCCAGCACGATATCGGCGACGATCGCGCGAACCCCCAGCGTCTTGCCGGGAAAGCCAATGCCCAGTGCCTGACGCACGGCACTGCGGCCGCCATCCGCGCCGACCAGATAGCGGCAGCGCAAGGTCTCTGGCCCGTCCGGGCCGGCGAGCCGGGCGGTCACGCCGGCAGCGTCCTGATTGAAGCGTTCGAGGGTGCGCCCGTAAAGTGGGTGATGGCCGAGTTCCGCGAGCCGGTCGCGCATCACTGCCTCGGTCCTGACCTGCGGAACCATCAGGGCTGAGCGATAAGGTTCCTCGGCGGTCGGCGTATCGACAACGATGGCCTGGCTTTCCACAACGCTGCCGTCGTTCCGATATTCCCGCTGCGGCGGATAAAGCCCGCCCGCGGCGAACAGGCGGTCGATGATCCCCAGATCCTCGAAGACTTCCTGAGTCCTTGGCTGGATACCCTTGCCACGCGAGCCCGCGAAAGGCTGGTCGAGGCGATCGATCAGCCGGAACGAAACGCCGCGCCGTGCAAGGTCGATCGCCAGCGTCAGACCGGCCGCGCCAGCCCCGCAAATCAGTACGTCGATATGCGCCTGCACCACCATCTCGTCTTCCATCGCCTGTCCCTATGTGTATAACGCACATATCTGCCGTCGA